>Ga0208193_1000056_pt1 | contig 80815 bp, 65 predicted proteins | sample June2015DPH_17_2_FD_184716 | JGI IMG/M metagenome (GOLD analysis project Ga0208193, IMG submission 184716) | Peatland microbial communities from SPRUCE experiment site at the Marcell Experimental Forest, Minnesota, USA - June2015DPH_17_10... | ecosystem: Environmental > Terrestrial > Soil >...
AGCGTCTACCAGCGACTGCATCTCGGTTTCGAGCGTGCCGCTCATGATCTGGTCTGAGTTATCGACTACCAGCGCGATGCGTGGCGCATCGTTGGCGTAGACGCGGCGAGAGTACTGCGGTGGGATGATGACTGCCGCATCCACCTTGCCGGTGCGCACGGCTTCGCGGGCCGTGTATTCGTTGTCGTATGGAATGGTGGTGAAGGTGGCAATGTTGACGGCGACAGAATCGAAGGCTTCATGCACCTTGACTGCCTGCGGGCCGCGGTCCTGGTCCACTACGGCAATTTTTGCGCCCTGGATGTGTCCGCCGTAGGCGTGGCCGAGAATCAAAAGCTGCACGAGAGGCAGCATCATGGACATGATCATCAGCACGGGCGAGCGGAAGAACTTCCGCATTTCGCGCTCGACAATGGCAAGGAAACGATTCATGGCTACATCTCTCCTTTCCTTGGCATCTGAAAGACTGCGCGAACCTGCTCGTCGCGCAACTGGCGGCCTGTGTAGTGTACGAAGACGTCATCGAGCGAGGTGTTCTGCACGCTGAGACTCGTTAATTGCTCGCCTAATCTGCTGGCCATTTCCACGAGCTGTGTTGTGGTCCGCGATCCGTTGGCTGTGAGCACGCGATACACGCCTGCGGATTGCGATTGCACGTCTGTAACTTCAGCCAGTGCGAGCAGGCGTTCTTTCCATTGATCGTCTTCCCGGTTGAATCGGACTTCGACAACGTCTGAGCCGGGGACACTTTGCTTGAGCCCAACAGGCGTGTCAAGAGCTACAAGATTGCCGTGATCGACGATGGCGATACGGTCACAGAGACGGTCGGCTTCTTCCATGTAGTGCGTGGTGAGCAGCATGGTGAGATGGCGCGTCTTCTTCAGATTGTTCAGCATCTCCCAGACGGCGATGCGGCTTACCGGATCGAGGCCCGTGGTAGGTTCATCGAGAAAAAATATGCGCGGATTGTGAACGAGGCCGCGTGCAATTTCAAGCCGGCGGCGCATGCCACCGGAGAGTGTCTTGGTCTGCGCGCCGCGCCACTTGGTGAGGTCCACAGCTTCCAGCACTTCATTGATGCTCTTCTCACGGATGGCCTTTGGCACCGAGTAGAGCTTGGCGTAAATGCTGAGGTTCTCTTCCACGGTGAGATCGAGGTCGCTGGTGAGCGCCTGCGGAATAACACCGATGACATTGCGCACCGCGTTGGGTTCCTTCGATACGTCGAGCCCGTCAATGAGCGCGCGGCCTGCCGTAATGGGAATGAGAGTGGTCATCATGCGGATCAGCGTGCTCTTGCCTGCGCCGTTGGGTCCCAGCAGGCCGAATATCTCGCCTTCAGCAACCTCGAAGTCGACGCCTTTGACGGCTTCGAAGTCGCCGTAGCGCTTGACGATCTTTTCCACTTTGATAGCTGCGGGCTTGATCGCCGGGCCTGCGGCCTCTCGCGTTTTGGGCTGATTCTGTGCAGTGTCCATCAGTGTTTCACCAGCTTCGCCTTGGGAATGTAGACTTCCGCCTGCATGCCGGGGACGAACTTCTCGCCGTCATTGGGGATGAGCAGCTTGAGTCTTACGGTGTGGATGTCGCGCTTGCGGCTGCCGTTGATGTCGCGCTGCGTGGCGAAGTCCGCTTCCGCGGATTTCACGATGACCTTGCCCTGAACTTCCGCGCCGCTGGGCAAGACCACTTTAAGCATGTCGCCAAGCTGAACGGCATCTGCCTGCGTCTCCGGCAGCGGCGCGTACACCCAGGTCTGCGAGAGATCCATGACGGTCACAATGGGCGTGCCTGCTGCGACGACTTCACCCTGCCGCGCGGCCCACTCATTTACTTTGCCTGTGACCGGTGCGAAGACCTTTGCGTAGCCAAGCTCAACGTCGGCTTGTTTGGCCAGCGCCTGAGCATTGAGAACCTGCGCGCGTGTGGAGGCAACGGTTTTTTGCGCGGCCGCGGCTGAAATCTCATGCGCGCGAGCCTGGCGCAGTGCCGCCTGCGCGGCAACGATATTTTGTTTGGCAGCGTCAACGGCTGCCTGATCGGCCTGCAGAGCAGCTACGGCTTCGTCGCTGGCCTGCTTGCTCATGATTCCCTGCCTGGCAAGCGCTACTGTGCGCGGCGTATCGGCTTGCTGCCTGAGCAGATTTGCCTGCGCCTGATCGAGCGATGCCTGCGCGGAAAGGACCTGCGCGGCTGAGTTGCTGGTGGCGCTGGTGACTTCGCCGAGCGTCTGCCGCTGGGTTTCAACGGTTTCATTCAGCTTCTGCTGCTGGCTTGTGACAGTTGCCGCTGCCGCGCTCTGCGCCGCTGCCAGATCGTTGCTCTCAATGACGGCAATGAGCTGCCCGGCCTGCACGCTTTCACCTTCCTGCACGGTGAGCGTCTCAATGCGGCCTGGAATTTTTGCGCTTACGAGAACCTCATTGGCATCGACTGTGCCGATGAGGCGCAGATCGCCTGGGGCGCGCGCCGTGACCAGATACCAGATCAGCGACCCCACCAGAAGCAGGCCAAGGATCATAAAAACTCGATTACGTGCACTCACTCTTTCCTCCCCTAGTCCTTTTCCATCCATAGATCAAACGGCTCGGCATCGGGCATCGGCGTATCCGCAAATATGCGCGCGGCTGCCTCAGCGCCTTGCTGCCGGTCCCGAAAAATTGCCCGCCCCAGAAAGTCGAGCAGAGACTTTCGCCGCTCGGCCAGCGCTTCGCGCGTCAGCATGTCTTTGCCTGCGACGAGCTTCCACATGGGCGCGCTGAGAAAGTAGAAGACGTTGGCTCCCAGGCCGGCGAAGAGAATCTGCATCCAGTCCGCCTCGATCAGCTCTCCGCCCTGGATGCCCTCGCGCGCCATGGACTCATACATGATGAGCATGGGCTCGAAGGCTTTCTTAGCGATGATGGGCAGTACGCCGTTGTCGCCCTTGCGAATGCGCATCATCTCCTGCTGCATAAGGCTTTGGAACTCGGGCTGCGACCAGATGCGGTCAAAATGATTCAGCGCCATGCGCAGCATGCGTTCGCCGGGAGTGGCCTGGCGGGTGAAGACTGCGAGCGTGCTATCGCGCATGCGGGCTGCGATGATTTCCACCGCGGCCAGGTACATCTGCTCCTTGCCGGTGAAGTAGTAGTAGAGCAGCGCCTTGTTTACGCCTGCGGCTTCGGCAATGCGTTCCGTGCGGGCGCCAGCCAGGCCGTATGCGGCAAATTCGCGCACCGCGGTGTCAAGAATGCGGGTTCGCGTCTCGGCGGAGCGGTCTGAGATCGCGCTACCTGAGATCGCGCTACCTGGAGGAGCGGTATTGGGTTCTGGTGTCATTTTTAACTAACCGGTTAGTTTTACTAACTGGTTAGTAAATTAACTCAGACGAGAGTTCCATGCAAGGGGTTTTGGGCATTTTTCTCGAAAACGATCTATCTTGCTGCTGAATAATGCTTTAGATGGATGTGATCAGGCGAATACGCTGATGGTGTGGTGTTTCCCGGAGTCGTCCAGCTCGTCGAGAATCGTTTCCGTGGCGGCCTGGAGGATCTGGTAAACGGAGTCGTTCTCCTCGCCGGAGTGCTGGTTTTCTTCTTCGCTGCCGCTGGGAGTGTAGGTGGCGTCGTCTTCATTCTGCTGGCGCCGAAAGTCGATGGCTTGGGTGGTGGGAACGTCAGACGGTGCGGCGGAGGGCGCTGATACGCGTACCGGAATCAGGTTCGGGATGGGAGCAATCCCCATAGCTCCTCCTTCACTGCTTCAAATATCGACGGCAGAGCGGGCAGCTTTAATCTTTTTTCTGAAATGTTGATGTGTTTTGCGACACCGGCATTCGACCTGAACGGGAAAAGTGCGGTGAAATGCCTATTCCAGGCGGGTGCGGGATCTGGCCAGGCGCGCGAGAACGGCCAGTTCCCGCAGCACCTGCTTGAGCGGGCGCGCGGGGGTTCCCCACAGGACGGTGCCGGGCTTGATTTCAGGCTTGAAGCCTTCGTTGGTGACGGTCTTGCCGCTCAGTACGCCGGCCTGACCGCCGAGGATAACGCCGGGGCCGACGTGGGCGTGGTCGCCGATGCCGACCTGGCCGGCGATGATGGCGCCTTTGCCCACGGAGCTGGAACCGGAGATGCCGGTGAGCGCGGCGATGACGACGTCTTCGCCAATGTCGCAGTTGTGGCCGATGTGGACCAGGTTATCGATCTTTGTGCCGCGGCGGATGCGGGTTTCGGCTAATGCGCCGCGGTCGATGGTGGTGTTTGCGCCGATTTCCACGTCGTCTTCAATGACGAGCGTACCCTGCTGCGGGAACTGCGTGTAGGAGCCGGTGGCGGAGTCGCGGACGTAGCCGAAGCCGTCGGCTCCGAGAACTGCGCCGGCATGGATGATCACCCGATTGCCGAGCGTGGTGCCGGGATAGAGAACGGCGCGGGGGTAGATGTGGCAGCCGTCGCCGATGCGGACATTTGCGCCGATGACGGCTCCGGCTTCAATGAGGACGTTGCGGCCGAGTTGCGCGGAGGGATCGACAACGGCTGCTGGATGGATGCTTGCGGCTGGAGCGGGCTTGAGGAGCTTTGCGGCGCGGGCGAACCAGAGGCGCGGGCTTGGTGCTTCGACGATTCCCTTCTCGAAGGGATTGGCGAAAGGCGTGTTGGGGCGAAGAATGACTGCGCCGGCGTTGCCTGTCAGAGCTTCCGCAGCGCTTTCTTCGTCTTCGGCGAAGACCAGATCGGTGGGACCGGCTTGCGGTGCGGAGTTGACGCCTTCGATATGCGCGTCCGCGTTGCCCTGCAGAAGTGTGCCGCCGAGTTTTTGGATGAGTTGGCCGAGTGTCATTGCGCTTCAGTCTATATTGCTTTCAGAAGGACGCTATCGAAAGGCCCGGCTAGTCCACCCATGCAGGAGGGTTAAGCGGCTCGCGATGTGCGGCAATTGCGTCTTCGACATCTCGCGCAAAATCTTCTCCCATCCTTGTTGATGGACCATCGGGCAGGAGAGCGAGGACTTCCTCAATTGTTCGGCCTTTCGGCACGGGAGCATGAAGAACTGCAACCGGCAATGCGCCGGATTCGATAATGACCTCAGCGCCGGAACGGACGTACGCCAGCACAGCCGCGAAATCGCGTGCTGCATCGACATCCGAAATGTGAATCGTTGCCATTGGTTCGATGATACCGCGGTTTCCGGTCAGGCCTTAGTAATTGGGAGCTATATGCTTGGCTACCCTAATTCGCTATATAACTTATGTATAATCAGGCCATCAGGTGGGGTTTGGAGGGCCAGTGGGTACTTGACGCTGCCTGATAAGCTGTCGAGTGGCCTAACCAGTCATTACGGTTCAAGTCCGTTGCCCTCCGCCAGGCACTCGACGAAAAGAATTTGAACAAAATCAAGTAAATGTGCTATGCTTCTCTTGCTTATCAGGCAACGTAGTATCCAGTAAGACACATCGGCCCTCGGGGTGGTTCCCGGAGGGCCGATGACGTTTGGGGCTAGGTTTGGGGAGTTAAGTATACAGTCCCTCAATAAATAGCAGGCTCGCCTGCGGGGCGCGTCTTCCAGCGGCGGTGAATCCAGAGCCATTGGTCGGGGTAGCGGCGGACCCAGCTTTCGAGCACTGTGTTGCATTGCGCCGTTGCGGCAAGGATACCGGCTTCGGGGTCGTCTGTGCGCGTGAATTCAAGCTCAGGGCCGAAGTGGAGAACGTACTTTTGCTCTGCGGGTTCCCAGAGGCAGAAGCCAGGCAACACGGCTGCGCCGGTTTTGAGCGCGACGCGGGCAAGGCCGGAGCCGGTGCAGGCTTGGGTGCCGAAAAAAGGTGCGAAGACGCCCTGCGGCGGGGTCATGTTGGTGTCCATGAGAATGCCGACGGCGTCGCCTTCGTGCATGGCCTTGAGCAGGCCTCGGGCGAAGTCGTCTTTGTGCAGGACGCGGTTGCCGTGCAGGCAGCGAATGTGGTTCACGTACTGGTCGAGGTATGTGTTGTCGAGGCGGCGGATGACCATGCCCATGGGATGGCCCATGAGCGAGTGGTAAAAGCTTGACAGCTCCCACGCGCCGAGATGCCCGGTGAGGATCAGCACGCCTTTGCCGCGCGCCTTGGCGGCTTCATAGTGCTCCAGGCCTTCCGTTCGCAGCCAGTTACGCGTATTTTCCGGAGTGTAGCGGCGCATCCGGCAGAACTCCACCATCTGCCAGCCCAGGTAGCGAAAGAGATTTTTCAGGATTGTTTCTTTTTCTCTGGAGGAAAGCTCCGGGAGCGCGAGTTGAAGGTTGCGCTCGCCGACGCGGCGCAGGCGGGCGAGCACGCGATACGCGGCGGCGGTGTGAAGATTGACGACCCGGCGTGCCAGAGGACGCGGCACCCAGCCGAGGAATTCGGCGAGCGCGACAACCAGCCAGTACTCAAACCTTTGCTTCATGCGGGCAAAGGTCAGTGTAAACCTTCGCTCCAAATGGTAACTATGTTTGGTTTCTTTGGAATATGGGGAGACTTTGGGGACGGCTTTGGGAATGCATTCAATAGGTCGCCGCGGTTTAGAATTCAGATGTTTTGAAAACATCTTTTATTAAGGATATGCTGCTGATGCGTTACGGCTGGTCTTTGTTCTTTGCTGCGATCGTAATCATCCTGGGCGGGTGCTCGTCTTCCGCGCCAATATCGGTAAGCCTTTCGCCTATCTCTCCTCAAGCGGTTGATGCAGGCGCGCAGTTTAATGTGACTGCGACCGTCACGAACTCTGACAGAGGGGTTACGTGGAAGCTGAGCGGGCCGGGATCTCTCGACTCCACTACGGGCTCCACGGTCAGGTTCATTGCCAGCCTAACCACGACAGGGCAGGCAGTCGTCACTGCAACATCGGTGGCGGATTCATCGAAAAGCGCTTCCCTGACGATCGCCGTCAACCCTGGTCTCTCCATTCCTATCAGCCAGACAATGCCGAATGGCACCGTTGGCGCCCCGTACAGCGCGGCTGTGCCGCGCATCGGCGGAACGGCTCCGTTTCAATGGGGCATCTATAACGGACCGATTGACACCGGAAATGAGGTGGGCGGAACCGTGCCGGACGGGCTTACGCTCGATCCCACTACCGGGGTGATCAGCGGAACCCCGACAGCGGGCGGGACCTGGTACTTTGAAGCGACAGTAGCGGATGCCGACGGTGAAAGCGCGTCGGATGGTTTCCTGAGCCTGCAGATCAATCCAAACGGTGGTGCGGCTAATCCGGTTCCCTTCCTTGACCAATCGCTCACGCCCACGGCGGTTGCGCCCGGCGGCGCCGGGCTGACGCTGACGGTGAGCGGAGCAAACTTTATCTCCGGCGTAACCGTGGATTGGAATGGCACGGCGCTGGCGACGACATTCGTGGATCGCGATCATCTGACCGCGCAGGTGCCTGCGGCCAATGTGGCAAAAGCGGGGACAGCTTCGGTGACGGTCGTGAATCCAGCCCCCGGCGGCGGCGCATCCAACGCCGTTTACTTCCAGGTGGGCGCGCCGGAAACGGCAGTCAATTTTGCTGCGGCTCCCAATTCTCCTCTGCAGATTGTTGAAGCCTTCGGATTGGCCGCGGCAGACTTCAACCAGGATGGAAAACCTGACCTTGCGGTTGCAGCAGGAGCGGCGGGGTTGTATCTCATGGCCGGCAACGGAGATGGCACGTTTTCAGTTGCGTCCGGTTCACCGATGCGGATGCCGAGCCCGCCGTTCAACGACTTTGCATCGCCCTACATCGGGCCCGTGGTGGTGGGCGATTTCACGCACAGCGGTTATCCGGGATTGGCAACGGCGGAATTCACGAATGCTGTCGCCGTGATTCTGCAAGGGAATGGAAACGGAACCTTCACACTATCCACGGCAGAGTTCGCGTTTCAGGATACGATGTTTGTCTCCGCTTTAGCAGCGGCGGATTTCAATGCGGATGGGAACCTGGATCTTGCAAGCGCCAATGGGTCTTACTTTGAGGGCTTCGTCGATCTCGGCTACGGACATGGAGCGTTCAATGCCGGCGGGCAGCTTTACGCGGAGGGCTTTCCGGAGGGCGTGGCCGTGGGCGATTTCAACCGGGATGGCAAGCTGGACGCGGTTTTGGCCGGAGGCGGATCGACGACATATCCATACTCCGGATACGCGGTTTCGCTTGGAAACGGAGACGGGACATTCACCCAGGCGAGCGGCTCACCGGTTTCCCTGGGGCAAGACCTGTCTGCAATTGTTGCGGGGGATTTCAACGGGGATGGAAAGCTCGATCTGATTGTGGCGGATGGCGTGGCAAACACAGTGACTGTCCTGCTGGGAAACGGCAACGGAACCTTTCAGACAGCAGGCACCTTTGCTACCGGAAATCAGCCTGGCGCGATGGTGGCGGGAGACTTTAATAACGATGGGAAGCTGGATGTGGCAGTGGCGAACGCCGGCGATGGCACTGTCACGCTTCTGCTGGGAAATGGGGACGGGACATTCACCGAAGCGCCAGGTTCGCCGTATACAGTGGGAAATTCTCCGACTGCAATTGCGGCGGCGGATTTCAATGGCGATGGAAAATTGGACCTGGCCGTGGCGGTGACCGGAAATGTGTCGATCCTGTTGCAGCAATAGTTAAGACACAACATGCAAGAAATGTTGTCTTGCGGTTCAGAACTTCTATGCCTTAAAGCAAGAACTCCATCCTCATGCGCGGATCGCGCGGAGGATGGAGCTTTGCATTTCAATTCCCTGCTTTTACTGATTCTTGGCTTCTATGAAGTAATGCGCAACGGTCTGTACGAAGGCTATCGAGTCCTGCGGGACGGCGACGTTGCCCTTGAGGACGGTCTGGAACGGGTACTCCTGGCCGTAGTACGTGTCGGTGTCGGAGTTGTTCTGGCTGACTGAAGTTCCGTCAAGATCGATACCGGCAAAGAGGCCTTTGGTGCGCGAGTAGGTCAGCAGCTCGGCAGACAGCCTCCAGTCGGTGGAGGCTTCGCCGTTGCGGCCAATCGGGCCGGCCGCCGCAGAAGCATTTGCGCCGATTTTGAACTTGCTCTTGAGCAGATCCTGAAATCCTTTGTCATTTACGGCAACGAGAACGAGGTCCGTGGACTGGCCGCCGATCTGAAGGCCCCATGAGCCGCCGGCGAGGCGGATGAAGACAGGAGCGCTCCAGCCGTGGCCGGTGCGGCAGGTGACAATGCCCTGGCCGTACTGCGCGCCAAAGACAAATGCGCCCTTGATCATGCCCGGCACAACGCCGACGCAGGTGGCCTGCTGCAAAATGCCTAACGGAATGCCTTTATCGTCAGCCCTCATGATCTGATCGAGGACGGTCTTGGCGGCGTCAATGCGGTCCTGCAGATCCTGACGTGAAGCGGCATGGACTTGACCGGCCATGCAAACGGAGGCAGCAAGGATCGTCAATTTTTTAAACATGAGAAAAATTCCTTCCTCTTAATTTCTTTGTTTGTTTTTATCTTTTATCTTCCGCAGTGCGAAGAGTTGCATTCACTGCCGAGAATTCCACTGACTGCGGACAGTCTCCCTTACTATGACGCGAAATGGGCGCAATAGGAGGGCTGAGGAAACCAATATGCAACTGATTGCAACTGGGGACGGGCAGGAAGACTTCGGCGCCCGAGTACGAATCTATCGCACCCGGACACCGTAGAGGATAAGAAAAGCATTGATTTAACAGGACATTTCAGATGCTTAAACATCCTGAAAGAGGAGGGGGGAGGGCCACAATGCAGCGTCTGTGGTGAAAAAATAGGCGTTCCCGGTCATCATGCGAGCATGGTGTCTGAGAACGCCTTTCCCCAGATCTGCGTTGTTTCTGAAATCATTGTGCAAGAATACACAAAAAGTAACAAGGTTACGGAAGTCCAATGTATTTTAGTAACCTATTACTTTAGGGTGGGAATGGTGTATAGGAGATGCGCAGGTGGTCGTGAATCAGTGGGAGGCGTGCGGATGGTCTGGAACAAGCGAACGATTGATGGCGCGCACGGAGAGATCGATGCGGTTTTCCGCGCCGGTCTTTTTCAGCAGGCTTGTGATGTGAGCCTTTACAGTACGCTCCTGGATGCCTAGCTGAGCGGCGATATCGCGATTGGTGCGCGCGAGAAGGATGAGCTCAAGCACCTGCTGCTCCCGGGTGGAGAGAGGGAAGGATGAGGACTGCACCATGGCGCGCGGGATGCCGATGAGGCGGTCAATGAGCCGCGAAAGAAGGCGGCGCGGCGCCCAGATGGAACCGCTGACTACGACCTCGATGGCATAACGGACGGTCTCCGGGCTGGCGGAGGAATCAAGATAGGCACGGGCGCCGGCGATAATGCAGTCCAGCACAAGCTCTTCATCGTTCTCCGGGCCGATGACAATCTGGGGCACATCGGGGCGCTGCCGCCGGACATTTTGCAGGGTCTCAACGCCGCCGGCCGCGCCGTTCATATCGACAACGAGAAATTCGATGGACTTGTTGGCCAGGAGCTCGGCAAGTGTGCCTGTGATGGGTGTGAGCGGCGGTTGGCCTGCTGTGGCAGGCTGGTCAAAGATGCTTCTGAGGCCTTCGACGCGGATGGGTTCCCCAGTGACAAGGCCAATGCGCACGGGAGGCGCGGCCTCGAATGAAGGTGTCTGCGTGCCGGGCGTTTTGCCGGACTTTGGCATTTGTCAATCTCCCAGAAATTCTGGCGGTATCTCAATTTGAATTGCTTTGTAACAGGCACGACTTGAGTCGTGCCAAAACGGCCATAAAAATGAAATTGGGCTTTAGCCCCCGAGGCAGTTTCTTCAAACGGAGACACTACCGAAATTCTATGCTGAAGTTAAGTGAAGGCGGGAAGACAAACGCTATGATCGGGAAGAATGAAAAGATTCACGCCGCCTGACGGGCAGTCTTGTTTTTCTGGAACTCAGAGCTTGGGCAGGACGATTCCCTGCTGGTTCTGGTATTTGCCTTTGCGATCGGCGTAGCTGACTTCGCAGGTCTCGTCGGACTGAAAGAAGAGAATCTGGCAGAGGCCCTCATTGGCGTAAACCCTGGCCGGCAGCGGCGTGGTGTTGGAGATTTCGAGGGTGACGAAGCCTTCCCACTCAGGCTCAAAGGGCGTGACGTTCACGATAATGCCGCAGCGGGCGTAGGTGGATTTGCCGACGCAGATGGTAAGCACGTCGCGCGGAATGCGGAAGTATTCGATGGAGCGCGCCAGAGCGAAGGAGTTGGGCGGAACGATGACGGAGAGAGCCTGGACGGAGACGAAGGAGCGCTCGTCAAAGGCCTTGGGGTCGATGATGGCGGAGTTGACGTTAGTGAATATCTTGAACTCGTCGGAGACGCGGAGATCGTAGCCGTAAGAAGAGAGGCCATAGGAGATGACGCCTTCGCGAACCTGCTTTTCGCTGAAGGGCTCGATCATCTTGTGGTTGAGTGCCTGTTCCCGTATCCAACGGTCGCTCTTGATGGACATGCGTCTCCTATTGGCGTTGATTGCGATTCCAGCGCGGTGTGCTTGCCGCGCGATGAGTGCCTGAAAGGCCCATCTTACGGGAGCGGGCGGGGATGTGACAATTGTGCAAATATGCGTAGTTATTGCCTGCTGAGATGCGCGCGAAGCTCTGGAAGAGAACGGCGGGGATGGGATAGTGTGGCAGCATGAAGACGATTCTGCTGCTGTTTTGCTCCAACATCTTTATGACGATGGCCTGGTACGGGCATCTGAAGTTCCGCAACACTCCGCTGATGCTGGTGATTCTTGCGAGCTGGGGCATCGCGTTTTTTGAGTATTGCTTTCAGGTGCCTGCAAACCGGTTTGGCTATGGACAGTTCACCGCATTTCAGCTCAAAATTATTCAGGAAGTAATCACGCTGACGGTGTTTATCGTGTTTGCGTGGCTGTATCTGGGCGAGCAGATGAAGTGGAATTACGCGGTCTCGTTCCTCTTTATTCTGGGAGCCGTGGCATTTGCATTCTGGGGCAAGCTGTAGGGGCCGGTTGCAGGCGGCTGGGGGATTTTGCACCGCGCCCTCAAAAATGCCCCATTCCACAAATGGCGCAAAACCTGTAGCATCACTCAGGTAGTGGTGATCAAGCACACAGAGAGAGGGTTCTCCTTTGATCAAGCAGGACATCGTACATTACGTGATTGAGCGCACGGGCCTGCCGCGGACCAAGGCGGAGGCGGCTGTGGACACGGTTTTTGAGGGCCTGAAAGAGGCTCTGGCTGCCGGCGACCGGATTGAGCTGCGCGGCTTTGGAGTCTTCAGCGTGCGCGCGCGCAAAACCGGCATTGGCCGCAACCCGCGTACCGGCACCGAAGTGACGATTGCGCCGGGCAAGGCTGTGCGCTTCAAGCCCGGCAAGGATCTTCACGAGCTGAAGACCAACGGAGCGAAGACGGAGTCATAACCGGCCAGCCTGATGAAAAGCCTCATCTTCGCTTTTTCGGAGGGAGCGTGAGGCTTCAGCCTCACGAATAAGGCCAATGTATTCAAGAGGGCTTTAGCCCCGGGCCCTTCCTTGAAGCCGCCAGACTGACTTTGCCGGCAATCTGTAACAGGCCTTTCTCTGACGGCGTTCGCGCCAGTCTGCCAGCCAACGGGCATGCCGCGCCTGCTTCAAAAGTATGATAAAGTATGATCCAAATCCAATGACTCAGGAGGCCGGCATGGGCGCGATTGAACGACTGACCATTACTCTTCCATCCGATATGGCGGGGCTGGTGAAGGGTGCTGTGGATGAAGGAGATTACGCCTCCACCAGCGAAGTGATCCGGGATGCGTTGCGCGACTGGAAGCTGAAGCGTGAGCTGCGGCTGCATAAGCTGGCGGAACTGAAGGCGGAGATTGAAATCGGCATGGCGGATTATAGAGCGGGCAGGGTTGTTGAATTCGATGCCGAGCGAATTGCCGAACATGGAAGAGAGCTTCTAGCGAAGCGACGGAAGAACGCACAAACTGGGAGAGCAAGCCACACTGCCAGCGCAAAATGACTCATTACGAGCCTCTCCAAATTCACTACTCGATAGCGGCGGACGCGGATCTGTCAGAGATATGGAGTTACGTCGCTGAGAATAGCTCCGAATCTCTCGCTTATGAATTCAACGCCCGAATTCATAGCAAGATTCAGCAGGCTGCCCGGTTTCCTTTCTCCGGAGCTCCCAGGCTGCACCTTGCGCCGGGCATGCGCGTGCTGTTTCAGGAGCAGTACGCTATTTACTGCATTCCTGGAGCCGGTGAGATTACTATCCTTCGCGTCCCGCATGGCGCGCGCGATTTGACTGCCATTGTTGAAGAGGGTGACTTCGTTCTCTGATCCGCCCTGGCTTACATGAGACGCTGCGCGTCTACGTCCACCGTCACGTTGCGACGTGGAACACCCGCGGCGCCAGCGTGCGCAAGCATGCCGCGCAGAGCTGCGTTGAGTGCCTTGCGCGAAGCAGCTTTCAGGATCAGGTGAAAGCGGTAGACGCCCTTGATGCGCGCTACGGGCGCGGTGCAGGGGCCAAGCATGCGGACTGCGCTGCTGTTCTGGTTCTGGACGAAATACTTGCCCAGGATAGAAGACCAGCCCGCGGCTTCTTCAAGCTTTTCCGACTGCACCAGCACATTGGCCAGCACGCCGAAGGGCGGATAGTGCATCCAGCGGCGGTATTTCTCTTCTCTTTGGACAAAGGCTGCGTAGTCGTGGGTTGAGGCGGCAACGATGGCGTAGTGATCCGGGTAGTAGGTTTGTACGACGACGCGGCCGGGAAGCTCGCCGCGGCCGGCGCGGCCTGAGACCTGCGTCATGAGCTGAAAGACGCGCTCGGCGGCGCGGAAATCCGGCATGGAGAGCGAGTGATCGCAGCCGACGACGCCGACCAGCGTGACGCCGTGAATGTCATGGCCCTTGGCGATCATCTGCGTGCCGACGAGCAGGTTGATTTCGCCGGAGTGGAGACGAGCCAGGAGCCGCTCCAGATCGTAACGGCCGCGAACGGTGTCGCGGTCCATGCGGCCGATGCGCGCGGCGGGAAAGATTTCGGATAACCGTTCCTCGCCCTGCTGTGAGCCTGCGCCAAGATAGTAGAGGTGCTCGGAATCGCACTGCGGGCAGCGTGCGGGAACGGTGCGGCGGTAACCGCAGTAGTGGCATTCGAGACGCTGGCCTTCGCGGGCGAGACCATCTTCCGATGGCGGTTTGTGGTGCGTCAGCGCGATGGCGCAGTTCTGGCATTCGAGCTTGGTTCCGCAGGCGCGGCAGAGCACGGCGAAGGAATAACCGCGGCGATTGAGCAGGATGATTGCCTGTTCGCCGCGATCGAGCGCGGCCTGCGTCTGCTCAATGAGCGCGCGGGAAAACAATTGCTCGGCGCCTGTGTCTTTGAATTCGTTGCGCATGTCGATCAGCTCGACTTGCGGCAAGGGGCGATGGTTGACGCGCTCCTTCATCTCGATGCGCGTGTATTTGCCGGCGGCTGAGTTCTGCCAGGTTTCAAGCGAGGGAGTGGCGGAGCCGAGCACGACGACGGCTCCCGCGTTGCGCGCGCGGACCACAGCCACATCGCGGGCGTTGTAACGCGGCGTTTCTTCCTGCTTGTAGCTCTGATCGTGCTCCTCGTCTACGAGGATGAGGCCGAGATTTGGCGCGGGCGCGAAGATAGCGGAGCGCGTGCCTACGATGATGGGCGCATCGCCCGAGCGGATGCGACGCCACTGCTCGCTGCGCTCTTCTGGAGTGAGCGCGGAGTGGAGCAGTGCGACTTTCCGGCCAAATGCGGCGTCGAGGATGCCGGCCATTTGTGGCGTCAGACCGATCTCGGGAACGAGCAGAATTGCGGACTGGCTGCGATCGAGAGCGCGCTGCATGGCGGCGAGGTAAACGGCTGTCTTGCCGGAGCCAGTCACTCCAAAAAGCAGAAAGGCGTGGAACGCCCCGAGCGAAGAGGCAATGGCTGCGAGCGCTTCGGTTTGCGGCTCGTTCAGCCGGATCGGGCCGCCGGAGCTTTCGATTCCGCCGAGACGGAAGGCCATGAGACGCTCTTCGATTTTCACAAGGCCGCGGCGGACCAGCGTTTGCAGCGTGGAGGGAGGCAATCCCTTGGCGCGCAGCGCCGCCAGTTGTATCTCCCCACCGCAGGCTGCCAGCTCGGCAAGAATTGCCTGCTGCTTTTGCGTAAGTGAAGGCAGGCGCGTCTCCGGAATGAGGACTGCGACTCGCTCCATGCGTCGCGCGTCGCGCTCTACTGCGCTGGTTTCGCGGGCGATCCACTTTTTGCGCAGCATGACAGCGAGAACGGATTGCGAGGCTGCGGTGGCGGTGCGCAGGGTAGAGATTCTGACCGGCTCGCCGGCGGATAGCTTGTCGAGCACGCGGCGCTGGAGTTCGGCGGAGTCTGGCTCCTTTGTACCAATGCGCGGCTTGGGCAGTCTCTTCTGAGCCACGCGTTCGAATCCTGATTCGCCGTCGGAGAGTGTGGCGAGGATGTCGCGCCCAAGGTCCGTGATGCGGTAGTAGACGGTGCGGCGAACCTCGGCAACGAGCGGGAGCATTCCGCGAAGCACCTCGCCTATGGGAGCGAGATAGTAGCTTGCGATCCATTCGGCCAGCACGAGAAGGTCTTCACTCAAGAGCGGGCCATCGTCTTCATCGAGAACAGCTTCAAGCGGGCGGATTTCGTATTCGGCATCGGCAGGCCTTGCGCCGACGCTCATGACGATGCCGATGAGTTTTTCATTGCGAAAGGGCGCAATGGCACGGGAGCCGCGGACAGGATGCTGGCCGTCACGGACCGCATAGGTAAAGGTGCGGTCCAGCGGAACAGGCAGCGCGACTTCGCAGAATTGGGACATGGGAGGCAAAGAATCAGTGTAGGCGATGTAGTGCCGCGAATTTCTGGCTCCCTATTCCCTGCCCCACGCCTATACAATTCTCCCGATGACGAATGCAACTTCTACTGCAACAACGAAAAAGCCGGCCAAAGCTACTGACAACCCTGTCACTCTTGCCATTGATATCGGCGGGTCGGGCCTGAAGGCCATGCTGGTCGATCCTGAAGGCAAGCCAGTCAGCGAGCGCGAGCGCATTCCAACGCCGGAGGTTCCCAAACCTACGCTGGTTCTGGAGGAACTGGATAAACTTGTGGGTGTCCTGCCGGACTTTGACCGAGTGTCTGTGGGTTTTCCGGGAGTGATCAAGCGCGGCGTGACCTATACCGCCGTTAATCTGAATCCAGAGTGGATCGAGTATCCGCTGCAGGCAGTGCTCGAAAAGCGCTGGAAGAGGCCTGTGCGCGTGGCAAATGATGCGGCGGTGCAAGGCTATGGGGCTATTTATAACCGCGGCGTGGAACTGGTGCTGACGCTGGGGACGGGGATGGGATCGGCGCTGTTTACCAATGGCAGACTCTGCCCGGGCCTGGAGCTTGGCCACCATCCGTGGAAGAAGGCGACCTACGAGGATTACCTCGGGCGCCGGGGCCTCGACAAAGACGGCAAGAAGAAATGGAACAAGTCTCTGCAGGAGGCCATTGAGCAGACAGCGCACACCTTCAACTGGGACCATCTCTTCATTGGCGGCGGCAACACCAAGAAGATTGACTTCGAGCTGCCGAAGAATTCGACGATTGTTTCTAATGAAACCGGCCTGCTAGGCGGCGTAATGCTGTGGAAGGATGATGTGCTGGGGGAATGAAACGCAGGCAGGCTTGGCCAATTTCCAATTATCTCAATAGCCTTCCATCTACTTCGCTATCCCACTTACCTGCACGGAACGCGCCGAGTGCTGCTCAAGGGCTTTCCGTATCTTGTTATCTATCTTGATTGGCGGGATGAGATTTTTGTGCTTGCCATCGCTCATGGCAAGCGCGACGTTGGATATTGGAAACCACGCATTCCCTCGTAAATGTCACGAAAATGTCACAAGCCGGGGCGCTTGAATTTTCCTCCTCACCTATTGCACCGTTCGTGTAAGATGGCCTCGCCAAAATCCTGGCCCAAATTACGATGCGATCCTTGATTTACACTGCACGCCTTTTGCAAGCTACTCTGCTTCTTCTGCTCGCTGCCGCGCTGTTGCCTTTTGCCGCGGCGCAGGAGACACCACAAACACCGGCGGGTATGCCGCAAAGCACGCAATCGGCTGCGCCGGCTTCAGACCAAAGCACGCCGAACCAGCAGCCATCGCAGCCCGCGCCCGGACTCAAGGCGCCCGCGGATCGCGACCGGCTGAATGCTCTGGCGCACAAGCTGTTGACTGCGGCGCTCAAGAAAAATGCGCTCGATGGCGACGGGTTGAAGCCGTGGCATATAAAGATCGAATACTCTTTGGTCTCCACTTACAAACAATGGGACAGGCGTCTTTCGGCGGGCGGAGGCCGCATGATGAGGGGGGACGGAACCTTAACCGCGTCGGGCGGCGGATCAGCCGATATGCTGAACGGAACGGTGGAGGAGTGGCACGCGGGACACTATCAGTGGAGCCGGGTTTACGCCAGCCGTGCGGATACATGGAACGGAACGCTATGGCGCGTCTCACACATTGAGCATTATGAGCTCAGGCCAAAGAACGTGGACTTTGCCGCCGATCTGTTGAATGGGAGTGTCACCCAACCCGTTGTCGATCCCATGTATCAGGCTGCCCTTGCGCCGCCGGAGGCCATGCTGGCCATAAGTCGTGTTTCGCCAGGGGACGGACAGAGTTTCAACTGCATATCGGTCACCAACCCCAATACGCCTGGACCGAACGGGGCGGCGGCGTGGAATATGCCGACGATGTGCTTTGATAGCGAGCTGCGGCTAAGGCTTGTTTCATCCGCCGACACGGCCATCCAGTTTATGGACTTCCAGCCCTACCAGGACAGGAGCGTGGCACGCACGGTGCGAGTGCTGGTGCATGGGCAGCTTAACTCCGAAATGAAGGTAACGCTGTTGGAGGATTTTGACCCTGCGACCAATGGCGCCTTCCTGAAGCCGACGACGAAGGCCGTTCTGCAGCCCTACGCGATCGAAGAGGGCGACCCACCGCTGGTGAGTGTTTATGAGCAGGGCACAACTATTCCTCTGCTGGGGGACGGAACGCCATTTCGCGGCACAGTCTCTGTGAGCGCCATTATTCGCAAAGACGGCAGCGTGAAGGCGTTAACGCCGGCTACCGGGCCGCTGCAGCCTGTGCTGGACGCTGTCAGCATTGCCGTGAGCAAGTGGAAATACAAGCCGTATCTCATTGACGGGCAACCGGTAGAGGTGCGGGTGAACATTTCCTATCTGATTGACGGCAAGCCGTTTGTGCCTTCCTATCAACGTGCGGGCCAGGCGCCGGGATCCCATACACCGTAAGTCATGTTTAACTGGAGGTATGCATCCTCCTGTGCGCCTGGTGGCCATTGACATGGACGGCACGCTTCTGCCGAGCTTGGCTCAACAAGTGAGCGGGCGGACGGCTCGGGCCCTCAAGGCCGCACAGCAGGCCGGAATCACGGTGGCGATTGCCACTGGCCGTCGCCAGGCGTATGCCGCGCCGCTGCTTGGGAGCTTGGGCCTGCGAGCGGATATGCCTCTGATCACGTCCAATGGTGCAGTGACCCGCACACTGGCGGGCGAGCCGATGGACCGCTGCCATCTGGACGCCGCGGTGGCGCGTGGACTGTGCGGGCTGCTGCGGCCCTTTGGCGCGGTGGTGTTTACCTTTGATCGGGATGGACCGGGAGAGCTGGTGCTCGAGAATATCCAACAGGCACATGACCGCATTGCGCTATGGGTGGATGCGAACCGGGCATCGCTACGCGAGGTGAGGCCGCTTGAAGACGCGTTCGGCGATGGCGAGGATCCGATTCAGGGCATGGTGTGCGGCACGGTGGATGAGATGAAGCGGGCAGAGGCGGCGCTGCGGCAGAGCCCGCTGTTTGCGAGCTGTGAATGTGCCAGAACGGAGTACGCGGCCCGGAATTTGTCTATTTTTGATCTGTTGCCGATGGGGGTTTCAAAGGGCAGGGCGCTGGAGCAGCTTGCGGCGCGGCTGGGCGTGGGACGCCTGGAAACAATGGCCATTGGCGACAACTGGAACGACGTGGAGATGCTGGAGTGGGCCGGGCAGGCCGTGTTGATGGGTAATGCCTCTGCCGAGCTGCGTACGATGGCTAAGCTGCGCGGATGGAAGCAGGCTCCGCACAATGACGAAGATGGCGTGGCGGTGATTCTGGAGCGCGAGCTGGCGCGACAGGCGGCGCAGGAGATGCAGGAGGCGCGATGAGGGCGCAGGTACTGGCGATTTTGATTGCGGGGCTGGCTGCCGGAAGGGGCTTTGCCGCCGAGCGCGCGACGCTGGCCAATGGATTTGCGCTCGACTGCCACCATCATGCGGTGGTGGATGGGCGCATGCGGCTCTACACGAACGCGGATGAGAGCAATTACATCGAGTTTGCTCCGGCGGAGGTTGCGGCGTTCGAAACAGTTCCAGACCCCGTGCCTGTGCCGCAACCCGCGGCAGCCGAAACCAGGCCTGTTAGCCTGGGCACGCTGCTTTCTTCCGCCGGCCATGCGCACAACCTGGATGTGGAATTGCTGGCCAGCGTGGTGAGAGCCGAAAGCGGTGGTAATCCGCTTGCCAGGAGCCATGCCGGTGCGCAGGGGCTGATGCAGCTGATGCCGAAGACTGCCGCGGAGCACGGCGTGACCAACAGCTTTGAGCCGCAACAGAATGTGCAGGGCGGGGCCGCGTATCTGGACGAGCTGCTGACGCGCTACCACGAAAATCTGACACTGGCCCTGGCCGCCTACAACGCCGGCCCTGCGGCGGTGGACCGCTATCGCGGCATTCCGCCGTACCACGAGACGCGGGCGTATGTGGCGCGCGTGATCCGCGAATTCAATCGGCGCGTGACGGAGCGGCAGCGGACGGCTCAGCGCGCCTCGCTCAGCGGCTCGGAATAGCGAATTTTTCCTCTTGTAATACCAAATAATACGTCATATTATTTCGTATTATGACTACGCATCGCACTATCAGCTTCCGCATTCCCTCAGAAAAAGTGGATGAACTTGATGCTCTGGCTAAATCCATGGACCGGGACCGCAGCTATGTGTTGAATGAGGCGGTGGGTGGGTATCTGGATTATCAGCAAGAGTGCATGAAGAAAATCGAAAGAGGCCTTGAAGATATCCGGCAAGGCAGGGTTGTCGATCATGAAGTTGTCATGCAACGCATGAATGCATTCATCCAGAAGGCGCGTGCAAGAAGGCGAAAGACCGCGTGAATATACGGTGGTCCGATGAGGCGGTTTTCGAGCTCGAAAGCATCTTCGCATACATTGTGCAGGACAACGAGGACGCTGCCTTTCGCACAGTGGAACGCATATATGCGGCCATGAACAATGCAGCGTCCATGCCATACATAGGCCGCGCAGGAAAGAAGGAAGGGACGAGGGAACTTGTCGTTTCCGGTACGCCGTATATCGTCGTATACGAGATTCTGGAAGAGACAATTTTCCTCGTGACCATTCTGCATGGGGCGCAGAAGTGGCCGTAGCTGTTGGAATATTTAAGGGAGCGTCCATGGATTCCGAAAATCTGCCATCTGAGAATCAAACAATAAGCGTTGACGCGGGACTGCCGCAGCCCGAGCTTAATTTAACGCCTCAGCCGCCAGGCACTCTGCGCCGCATCTTTATTGGCCCGCAGGGAATGCGAGCCGGCTGGTCGGCAGCTATTTTCTTTGCGCTCTTTTTCTCGCTGCTGCTGCTGATCGGCGGGCTCGCGCGGCTCATTGCAGGCCTGCTGCACCACAAGGCCGCCTCTGGAGCCGCCATGACGCCGATCGGCTCCATTATTGGCGAAGCCTCCGTTCTGCTTGCCCTCATCTGCGCTGGCGCCATGATGGCTCTGATCGAGCGGCGGCGCATTCTTGACTACAATCTGCGTGGCCCGAGCCCTGTTGTGCGCTTTGCAAGTGGTTTTATTGCCGGGTTTGCTGCGCTTTCGGCCCTGATAGGCGGACTTTACCTGGGCGGATGGCTCCATTTCGGTCCCGTCGCGCTCACTGGCGCTCAGATATTTGAGTACGCGGCTCTGTGGGCGGCGGGTTTTCTCTTTGTCGGTCTCACAGAAGAAGGCTTCTGCCGGTGCTATCTGCAGTTCACCCTGACGCGCGGCATCAACTTCTGGTGGGCGCTGGGTGTGGTCGTGGCGCTGTGCGCCGTTCTAGCGCCGCAATACAAAAATGAGAGCGCGTGGGGCGTGTGGTTCTTTGCCGCGGCAGGTCTCTTGCCTTGTCTTGGCTTGTATCTGCGGAAAGCGCGGCGAAGCTCGTTCTGGTATGCGGCCTGGGCGACTTCCACCTTCTTTGGTTTTATTCACACAAGTAATAACGGCGAGAACTGGATCGGCATCTTTGCCGCTGCCGCGATTGGTTTTGTCTTCTGCGTGAGCGTATACGTGACAGGCTCGGCGTGGTGGGCAATTGGCGCCCACGCGGCATGGGACTGGGCGGAGACTTTTTTCTACGGCACGGCAGACAGCGGCATGGCTGCCAAAGGCCACTTTCTCACCACTGCGCCTTCCGGTTCGGCGCTCTGGTCCGGCGGGACGGATGGACCGGAGGGTAGCCTGCTGGTGCTGCCGGCGATTTTGCTGATATTGGCGATTGTGCTGGTGCAATATAGGCGTGTAAGGAATACTGAGCCGGCATACTGACTTTGGCCAGTCAGTATGCGGCGATACGCACTGTGGGACTAAACACGTAGCCCCTGAGGGATGCTTTTCAATCAAACTGAGACACTACCCGATGCTCGATCTTCTGGTCACCGTCACCCCCAACCTGTAACCTGTATTCAGAAATGAACAAGCTTGTCTTCGCCAATCTGCTTCATCGCCCGTTACGCTCCATCATCAGCGTGCTTGCCGTCGCCATTGAGGTCATCATGATCCTCTCGATCGCAGGCGTCTTCATGGGCATGCTGAATGACCAGAAGACACGCACGAACGGCACCGGCGCTGACCTGATGCTCTGGCCTTCAAATTCCAGCTATATGAACGGCGTGGGCGGCGCGCCCATGTCCGCCAAAATTGCCGATGTGCTGCGGAAGCTGCCGCATGTGACCGCTGCCTCGCCGGTGATTCAAAAGCTCAACACAGCCGGCAAAATCGAGCTCATCTATGGAGTCGACTATGCGAGCTTTGACGCTCTCAAGCCCTTCGTATTTATCGGCGGAGGACCGTTTCAGGCGCCATATGACGCAATCGTAGATGATATCCAGGCCAACTCGACACCGGCACTCCATGTAGGCGACACCATCAAAATTATGGATCATCCCTTCCGCATCTCCGGAATCGTGGAGCACGGCAAAGGCAGCCGTAAGCTGATTCCCATTGACACGATGGGCGAGATGACCGGCTCCGTGGGCAGAGCTTCGGTCTTCTATATCAAGGTGGACGATAAAGCTAATCTTGAGGCGGTAAGAAACGAAATCCATGCAACCAAAGGCCTGGAAGACTACCCGATCCAGAGCATCGACGAGTGGCTGGCCACAATGACACCTGATAAGCTCCCCGGCTTCAACATCGCCCTCACCACCGTCACCGGCATCGCCGTCATCGTCGGCTTCCTCGTTATTTTTCAATCTATGTACACGGCGGTTCTGGAGCGCACGCGCGAGATCGGCATTCTCAAATCCATGGGCGCATCCAAGATGGACATAGTCTCAGTAGTGCTGCGCGAAACAGCGCTTGTCGCCATCGCTGGCGTCACCCTCGGCATTGTGGGGTCTTTCGGAGTCAAGCTGCTGCTCGCCCACGTCTTCCCCACCCTGAACTTTGAGATCACGGCTGGATGGATCGGGCGCGGAATGTTGATCGCTTTCATAGGCGCTCTATGCGGAGCGCTTTACCCCGCATGGATGGCAGCCCGCAAAGACCCCCTCGATGCGCTGGCGTATGAGTAAGCCAGGCAGTGTCTCAATCTGAATCGCTTTGTGATAGGGCACGACTTTAGTCGTGCCGAAACGGCCATAAAAATGAAATTGGGCTTTAGCCCCTGAGGCAGTTTCTTCAAACTGAGACACTACCGTAAGCAAGGCAGGATTGACGCCTGCCAAGCGTAACGATACGCTTTACAAGCGATTAAGAACTTCAGGCATGCCGGGCTTGAGAAGTTCTATCGGACCGGAAATAAAAGCGGCATTCAGCCTGTGCATGCTGAAAAACTCAGCCTGCAGCTCTTCGCGCTCGATCATGCAAAATCGGCATCGGACCTTGCGCGGCCCGGCTGGAGTTTGCATCCTTTGAAGGGCAATCTAGCCGGTCACTGGTCTATCAAGGTGAACGGAAACTGGCGTATCACGTTACGCTTTGAAGGCGAGGATGTGATCTTAGTGGACTATCGGGATTATCACGGGAGGTAACCATGGCCAAAAGCGAAATGTTCAACCCTCCGCATCCCGGGTTCGTTCTGCGCGAGTACATGGGGAATATAGATGTAACCGCAATGGCGCGGCACCTGCACATCTCGCGCATCACGCTTTCCCGCATTCTGAATGGAGCATCCGGTATCAGCGCCGAAATGTCGCTGCGTCTCGGCGATGCGCTCGGCACGCATCCGTCGTTCTGGTACGACATGCAGGCATCCTTCGATATGTGGCAGGCCAGGCAAAAAAAGCGCCCCCGAATTGAACGCCTGAACGCGGCCGCATAAGCATCTTCCCCGCACTGCAACTCAAATCGTCCCTCGTCCTTCGCCACTCGTCCCTATATACTGACCCCATCCTTTTAAGACCCTTGGGAGTAGCTAAATTTGAGTGTTTCCCTCAAGCGCCTGGCAGAGGCGGCGTGGATTCTATGCATTGCGGCATTCGCGCTGCTTCACTTCGCGCACCTGAGCGCGGACTTTCCCAACCACACTCCGTGGTTCATGGACTGGGCCAAGTACACCGACGAGGGCTGGTACGGCAACGCCGCGGTCCGCGCGCACCTCTACGGCAACTGGTACATGACCGGCGACTTCAATCCCGCACCCGCAGTCCCGGTGTGGCCATTTCTGGAGTGGCTGCTCTTCTTTTTCACCGGCGTCAACATTGAGGCGGCTCGCGCCCTGGCTGTCAGCTTCTTTGTAGTGAATCTGCTGCTGAGTTACACCCTGCTGCGCGTGCGCGGCACACGGTGGATGGCGCTGCTGGCGCTGACGTTGATCGCGACAAGCCCGTTTCTCTACGCCTTCAGCCGGCTCGCAATTCTCGAACCCATGCTGACGGCATTCTTCCTGGCAGCATTGAACCTCGCCGTGCGGCTACCGCGGCTGAAACGCCCGATCGCCGCCTCGATCGGCATCGGACTGCTATACACCCTGATGCTCCTCACCAAGACCTCGGCGGCGTTTCTGCTACCCGCGTTGGGCTGGGCGATTCTGGCTTCCTTCGGCAAAGGCCCAAAGTGGTGGAAGCCAACGCGTGAAGCCATTCGCTGCGCACTTGCAGCAGCGCTTTCCGCCGCAATCTCCTTCGGCCTGTGGATGGCGCTTGTGATCGTCAGCGGACTGCTCACCGACTACCGCTATCTCTTCTTCATCAACAAGTACATCAAGCCGAAAGAGTTCTACTGGCCGCTGGTAAGCCTTTGGTGGTCATTCCACGGCGGGCTGTGGGTAGATCACATTCTCATTCCCCTCGCCGGTGTGGTCTTTCTCATAGCGGTCGCCGCATTCCGCACTCAGTGGGGACGCAAACTTCTATCCGACCCGGTCTTCGGCGCTTCCGTGCTCGCAGCGGCGGGTTACATCCTCTTCATGACCTATCAGAACCACCCGCAGCCAAGGTATTTCACCGTAGTCGGCGTGTTCTCCATCTTTGTACTGGTGCAGGGCGCAGAGGCTCTTGTGAATGTAAGCAAGAGCAACACGCATCGTTGGGTGCTGTGGCTGGGCAGTGGCGCAATTGCGGTCGCAGTGCTGGCGGCAGGGTCGAATGCCGCAACCACGCTCACCTACGCCATGCATCCGGAATACACATGGGTCACCGCCGCGCGGAATCTGACCCGGTACGTCAATGACCACCCCAACGGCAAACGCCTCGTCGTCTCCATCAGCGGCGACGAAATGACCATGATCACGCACCTGCCCACAATGTGTGACGACTTCGGCACCATGGACTTCTCCGACAGGCTCGGCAAATATCAACCAGGCTGGTGGGCAGGTTGGAACTCCCTTGATCCCGGCACGCTCGAAGACCTGCACACCCACTACTCGCTCGAACAGGTAGCCAGCTTCCCCGCCTTCGACGACCCCGACCGCAACGTCCTCGTGCTCTTCAAGCTGCATCCCCTGCCCAACGGCAAGATACGCGAAAACGTCGGGCTCAGCCTGCGCGTAAAGCTGCCCGACGACAAATTTACAGTCTCTGTCGATGCTGAAGACGAATAAAAATACCAATTCCCACAATCGTCCACAAGTCCAACCGCTGCTATTCTGTAGACGCATGACGCACACCCCCAACCGGAGCCGCAGCTCCCGGAGGCTCACACTTTGAGCGGCTCACGCTGGGGCGCGGGCTTTTCCGCCATGGGACGCTTCGTCTCTGAAATCGAAGCCGCCGCCAAAGACAACACTCCCCTGAAACCGGGCTATGTCCTTGCCGGCGACGAGATATTTCTCCAGGAACGCTGCCGCGCCGCCGTACTGCGCGCCTATGTCCCCGCCGATCTCAGGGACTTCTGCCTCTCCGACATCGATCTTGCATCAACATCTATCTTTGAAACGCTGGACCGCGCGCAGACGCCGTCGCTGATGGCCCCGTTCCAGGTGATCTTCATTCGCAACGTGCGGCAGCTCTACACCCGCGGCGCAAAGAAGGATGAGTTTGCCGCGCTCGACCGCTACTTCCGCTCGCCGAATCCGCAAGCTCTCTTGATCTTCGTAGCCGATTTCATCCGCATTCCGGCAGACATCCGCCGCATGGAGATGGAAGACAAAACCCGCTATGAGCGCCTCACAGAAACCTTGGGCGAGCACTGCGGCATGGTCGAGCTCACCCGCGTTGGTGAAGAAGACGCCATGCGCTGGGCCGTATCCACAGCGCAGGAGAACGAAACAAAACTAGATCCCGACGCAGCCCGCGAACTCGTAGACGCGCTCGGCGCGGACATGATGCTCATTGCCTCCGAGCTGGAAAAACTTCTGCTCTACACCCAGGGCCGCGGTCGCATCACCCTCGGCGATGTGGAAACAATGGTGCTCGGCGCAAAGCAGCGATCCCTCTACGAGCTGACCGATGCCATCAGCGCCCGTCAGCCCAAGCGTGCATTAGCTCTATTACACGGTCTGCTGAATTCGTCCGAAGCCGGCGAGGATGCGGCCATCGGACACCTCTACATGCTGGCCCGCACCTTCCGTCAGATGCTCGTCATCCTTGAGAAAAACGTGCGCGACTCGCGCGCCATCTGGCAGGCTCTGTGGCAGGGCTTTCGCATTCCGCCCTTCGCGGCAGACGACCTCATCCGCCAGGCTCGCCGCTACAAATCACGCCGTGAGCTGACACGCGCCATCCGGCTGATCGCGCGCGCCGATCTGGAACTGCGCTCCTCACCGCCGGACAAGCGGCTGGTGCTGGAGCGTCTGGTTTACGATCTGGCATCCGAGCCAAAGCCACAATCAGCCTGGGCTGCAAACCAATTCACGTTTGAATCCTGAATCAAATCCTGAACTCAGCAGCTCAGAATAAATTTCCAGCCACCTGCTCGGAGGCCGTGTAGATCCTCGTCATCAGCGACGAAGTATTCAGCACCGGATCATCCTTGACCGTGCTGTGGATCGTGATGGTAAATATCTGGTTGCGCACGCGGCCCACCACGCGCTCGCTCACGGATTTCTTGTGAGCATCCATCGCGCACACCGCCGCCTCGTTGCCAATCGCCTGCAAAAGCTGTGAGCTCGCCCCGCAGGCCTGCATCATGCCCGCCAGCTTGGCATGCGCATCCGTGCTCACCTCCATCGTGACGATTAGCTCGCGCACACCACCATCCCCCTTGGACGTAAACATGCAAGTCCCGGGCTGATCCATCCGCACCGTCGGCCCGGCATCCGCAGTGATCGTCGCCGACGTTGACGTCGTCACCGCCGGCCCGGCTGTATAAGCTCCCACGGCATCACCGCCCAATAGCCCACCAACCGTCGCCTCCGTCAGCCAGGGGCAGTTATTCGCGGCATGCGCACTGGCAGGAATCAGCAGCACAACCACGGCCAGCAAGATGCGAAGAGTCCATTTACTTGCCGCCATTGTGCATGCCTCCTGTCTCCGTCATGTCGGAGTGAACATGCCACGGAATGCTCTCCGCGGAGATCTCCGGATGAGCGCGCAGGAAGTCTAGCGAATAAGTAGGCGCGCCCGGATCCACTTTCTTGTCGGCGAACATGCCTTGCTGATCGCGCGCCTCCTGCATTCTGCCCGCGCGGCGATACAGAATGGACAGGTTGTAATGCGCTATCAGGTCGTCGGGGTCAATCGTCTGCAGCGCCTCGAACTGCTCCGTGGCTTCCTTATCCCGGTTCTGCTGGTAATACGTAATGCCCAGTTGCTGCCGCGCATCGCGCGACTCCGGGAACTTCTCGACGACATATTGGAAGTCGGCGATCTCAGCCGGCGAGTTGCCGGCCCTGCGCTGCAGCAGACCGTCGTAATAGTGTGCGCGTGCGCTTGCCGGGTCCAGCTTGAGCGCATGACTGATCGCCATGCGCGCAGAGTCATACTTCTCCCAGACGATTTCCGTTAGGCCGATATTGGTATAGCCATCGGCGTAGTCGGGGCGCAGTTTCACCACTTCGTCGAATGCGTCAACGGACTCCTTGTACTGGAACTGATCCAGCAGCGAAATGCCCAGATTGTTCCAGCGCATCCAGTCTTCGTTATCGTTCGGTTGCGGCGCCTCAGGACCGTTTTCACCGATCTTCAGCACGCGCGTGCGCGAAGCGATCTCGACCACCGGGTACGCCGGATGATCGTCCTTGCCAAAGATGTTGTTGAGATAACTCTGGCGCAGGTGGCGATAGTTGACCTTTGCCGTAACAGTGACCGCGCCCGTGATATCGGCCGGCATGCGGAACTGATAACGCACCAGAACCGAGCGGCCGGCCTGCACGGAGTTGTCGTAAGCCACGGAGTGAATCGTCCACACCTTGTGGTTGTCCACAAAGTTGCCCTCATCGGTAACAGGGCGATTAGTAAAGCTGTGCGCGCGGGGATCGATCATTCCGTCGGGTTTCAGGAACCCGGAGTGATAAATCTCCTTGCCATTTGCGTCCTTGGCGCTGAACTCCAGCCAGCCCTCATAAAGATCCCGCACCTCGGGAATGAGCGAGTGGCCTATACCCGTGCTCTGAACCACAACCCAGGCCTCCACCACGTCGCTGGGGGCAAGCTTATAAGAGACTTTGCCAAGCGGCGCGATCAGCTTCTCATCGCTGTTGCGCTTGATCGCAAAGATATCGACCTTGAGGTAATTTCCGGTTTTGAGAAACTCGATGGTTTTGTCGAGCTGATCCTTAAAACCATAGTAGTAGGGAACGGCCGTGTTGCCGGCAAGCCAGCGATGTGAGGCAAGTGTGCCGTTTTTGGCGCCATAGTCAGGATGCGTGATTGCATTACGCATCATATGGCAGGTCTGGCAGGTCTTGAAGTCCGCGGTATAGAAGGGAAGCGGACTGCGGTGCGAGAACTTCGACTGCTGCCACTCGTCGTAAGCGGTAAAGGCACGGATGAATTTGTAGTCGTTGAGTGGCGCCGGCAGATTTGCCTTGTGGCAGGCAGCGCAGAACTCCGGCTTGTGCAGAAAGTCATGCATCACAGCCGCGGAATGCCGCTCCGGATGCTGCAGAATCATATCGAAAGGCACCTGGCCTGGAATCCGGTTGCCCTTTTCATCCACCATGACAGCGGGCACGCCAATGACTACCGCGGCATTGCCGTTCACCGATCCGCCTTTCATCGCGTCACCGATGCTGGTCACCGAGTGGCAGGTCATGCAGGTAAGGCCGTCTGAGTCGAACTTCGCGCGATCCACCTTGCCATCTTCGGTAAGGGCCGCGCCAAGCACGCCGATGGGATTGTGGCAGCTATCGCAGAAGCGTGCAAACGCCATTCCGCGGGTATTGTCGCGGATCAGCAGATTCACGCTGGTGCGATAAAACGGCGTACGGAACGAGTTCGAGTGCAGCGCCTGCCGCCACTGGGAATAAGCCTCCTGGTGGCATGTGCCGCAGTACTCCGCGCTGGGATACGCGCCGGGCTGCATAAAGCCCTGTCCCACCGGTTCAATGTTGCCCGGAACGTAGGGGTTGCCCTTGCCGTAGTGAAAATTGTAGGCAGGCGTCACCAGGTCGTTATACGCCTTGTGATCGGCGGCGAATTTCTCGTCCGCGCGAGCCTTGAAGCGCGCCATGGAAGCAAGCTGCGCATCCGTGTCCGGCGTTGGCTGCGCGTCCTTTGGCTTCGGCGTATATGCCGGCGGCGGCGCAAGCTCACTGGTGCCGGGGTCAGCCGGATTCACGCTTTGTTGCGTCTGCTGCGCCTGGGCGCAGGCGGCAAATGCCGCCGTAAGCGCCAGTGCGAACAGTATCAGCCTCGAAAAAAATTGTTTGGTCATGGATTTGGTGTCCTGTTTTTCTGTGACCGGTTTATGCGCATTCCTAACAGAAATCCGGCTTACATCTTCTTTCCGAAGGCGTTATACGTAGCAGGATTGTCGTAGACGCTTGGAATGATTCCCTTGCCTTCTTCCGCCGTGAAGTAACGATCGACGGAAGCAGGGCTTATGGTTTCCTTGTTGCCGTCTGACCACTCAATCTCAACCTTGTCCACCTTGGTGGACTGGCCGAGGCCAAAGTGAAGCCGGAAATCATTTGAGGATTCAAAGCTGCCGCCGCTCATCACATCGCTGCGCTGGCGCTGGCCGTTCACAGTGACAAAAACCTTTGTGCCAATCGCGTCGCGCGGACTCTTTGGCCCGCCGATAAGCTGGAATCCGACCCAGTGGTTGCTGTCCTTGTTCACATTCCGCAGCAGAACGGGTGTGTGATCGATGCAGTTGATGACCACGTCAATCTTGCCGTCGTTGAAGAGATCGCCAAATGCAGCACCGCGTGCAGGAATCACGTCGGCAAGGCCTGAGCCCTCAACCGGCGGCATCACCTCAAATTTCTTGCCTTGATTCACGTTATGGAAGAGCATGGGCCGCTCTGCCCATGAGGTGCCCCAGTTGTGCTGGTCCACCTGCGGATAAACGTGGCCGCTGACGAACATGAGATCTTTCCACCCGTCGTTGTCAAAGTCGAAGAATGCATCTCCCCAGCTCAGGAACGGATAGGTAGGCTCGGCCATGCCCATCTGCGGAGTAATGTCTACAAAGTTTGCATCGCCGTCATTGCGATACAGAGCCTTGTAGTCGTCAGAGAAAGTGGTGGTGTAAATATCGATCCGGCCATTATTCATGTAATCGCCCACGGCAATGCCCATGCCCGCCGTCTCGCGCGCGTCCTGGTTAAGCGCAAAGCCCGAAAAGAAGCTCGAATCCTGGAACGTTCCGTCGCCTTTATTGATGTACAGATAGTTGGGCGAGGAATCGTCTGTCACAATCAAATCCACCTTGCCGTCGTTATTGATATCCACAAAGGTGGACGAGAAGCCGTAATACTTGCGCTTGTCGCTCACGCCCGCCTTCTCGCTCACATCCGTAAAGGTGCCGTCACCATTGTTGTGGAAGAGATGGTCCGGCTCGCCGGGCAGTCCGCGCGGCCCGCACATGGTCGTTGCGCCGCGGAAAGAGCAATTCGCAAAGCCAACAGCGGCTGATCCAGCCATCGGAAGCCGGTTCATATCCCAGTGAACATAGCCGGGAACGAAAATATCCAGCCGTCCGTCGCCGTCGTAGTCGCCAAAGCTGGGCCCGGTAGACCAGTTGCCGAGCGTAACGCCCGCCTGTTCCGCCACATCGGTAAACGTACCGTCATGGTTGTTGTGATAAAGCCGGTTCTTGCCGTAGTTCGCCACGTAAAGATCGGGCCATCCGTCGTTGTCGTAGTCACCCACAGCCACGCCAAAGCCCCAGCGCTCGTTCGTCACGCCGGCCTGCTCGGCAACGTTTGTAAATGTGCCGTCATGATTGTTGTGGAAGAGCGCGGCCTTCGGCGGAGCCTCTTTGCCGTCGAGCGCATCCCGCGTAGAGCCGTTGACAATGTAAATGTCCAGCCAGCCATCGTGGTCGTAGTCAAGCAGAGCCACACCCGAGCCGATAGCTTCCAGGATGTAAGGCTTCTCCGGCGTCCCCATCTTGTGCTTCCAGCTCGTGAGCCCAGCCTTCTGCGAAATGTCCTCAAAAACAACCGGGCCCGTCTTGACGAATCCGCCGGCGGTAATCGGCCGCTTCTCTGAGTCCAGTACCGGAGCAAAGACACCAGCCGTAGCAGAGCCGCCCTGCGGCGCGGATGCGGCATTGCCCTTTCCGCCATACAGCGGCGGCTGCCCAGGAGGCTCATTCTGCTGCGCTTGAGCGCACAGCGGAAACAGCGTAACGAGCGCTCCGGTTACAGCCAGAACTTGCAGAGAAAACCTTGCGGCACACAATCTCATTCAAATGACCTCACGAACTGGGGAGTCTCTAATCTCGTATTCTTCCTGATGCGCTCTTGCACTGTCACCACCACTTTGGCGGATAAGACATTCATCCGATGGGTGGAGAAGACGCAATGGCAAGTCACAGCGCCACAGTACAAAAAACCGGCAGGAAAAAGCGAACTAGAGTCGACTTTAAGCAGATAGCATTCTACCCCTCCAGACATACCATCAGGAATAGCCGAAACATGGCTGCCAGACAGCCCAGGCAGCAGCGCATCGCAGCCGCGCAGACCCCACCATGAATAAGCCTGATCAGGGGTATAGATAATCGCTATCGGCCCTGTTTCCTCCAGGTCGCAGATAGAAAATATCCCTGTGGGCGCAATCCTCTTGACTTGGTTGCTTCAGTAGAAAGAGCCGGTTCCTGCCCGCTTCCGCTCCTGGCCTGGGCCTGATACTTTTATGTACTCAACACCAGTGTTCTGTTCTCTTCTATCCAATTTTTCGTGGAGATCTCGCGCGTATGTCCTTGTTGAAAGATACTTTTTTCAGGCGCCTCTGCTTCCGGTTCGTCTGCACATCGGCGCTTGCCGGATGCTGTATCGCCGCCGCTCAAGCGCCCGCACCCGCGCCCTCCGGTACACCACCGGCAAACCGGCCCCCACGAGTCGCGGCAACCGGCGTGAATAAGCCCGGCGTCTCACGCCCACTCGCCGATCTGCACCCCGGCGCGGTCTTTCCCGTGGCAGGCAGCCCGGACTGGAGCGTCGTTACAAACGATGCGGTATGGGTAGCCTCTGCGCGCCTGAACCACGTCGTGCAGTTGCTCCCGGCCACAAACACCGTGGGCCTCACCGCCGACGTAAAACGCCCTTGCTCCGGATTGGCGGACGGCTTCGGCTCCATCTGGGTCCCAAGCTGCTCAGACCACGTCCTCGTGCGCCTCGATCCCGCTACCGCAAAGCCTGTCGCAACCATCCCCGTCGTCCCTGCCAACTCCGAAGGCGGCATCACCATCGGCGAAGGCTCCGTCTGGATCGTCGCCAAACCCTCCACACTCGTTCGCATCGATCCGGCAACAAACAAGGTCACTGCCTCCATCGAACTCCCCTCCGGCTCCGAAAACCCCTTCTTCGCGGATGGATTTGTCTGGGTCTCATCCTTCGAGCACGATTCGCTGCTCAAGGTTGACCCAAAAGCAAACAGGATCGTCGCCACCATTCCCGTCGGACCAAAGCCGCGCTTCCTCACCGCCGGAGCCGGTTCCATCTGGACGCTCAACCAGGGCGACGGAACCATCACGCGCGTCGATGAAAAGACCGGCAAAATGGTAGCCAGCATTCCCTGCGGCCTCCAGGGTGAAGGCGGCGAGATCGCCTTCGGCGCGGGCTACGTGTGGGCCGCGCTCTTCGATTTCCCCCTCACGCAGGTCGACCCAAAGACCAACGCCGTCGTCAAACAATGGGCCGGCAAGGGCGGAGACGGCGTGCGATTCGGCCACGGCTCCGTATGGCTCTCGAACCTCATGCAGCAAAATGTGTGGAGGATTCCATCGGAGCAGAACTAGCTGCTACACTGCCATCTTTGCGCGGAAATTTGCTCCTCGCCCCGCGCGGGTTGTTCAATTCCCCTCCGTCATGAAGGAGTAAGCCTTGCCGAACCCCACAATTCTTTCCAGCGCCGAGCCGGCTATACCCCTTGAGACGGCGCAGTACGATGCCACTCAGCAGGCCGAACCGATCTTTCGCGCCATCGTGGAGGCCGGCGGCCACTTTACACGCGTCATCAAGAAAGGGCAGCGGGTACGGATTGTGGACCTTGAGGGAAACCAGGCCATCGACACCCTGTTTTACAACGCGCATGACACGGCAGACCGCTACAGCGCCCAGGACACCATTCGCGAGCAGCAAAACATCTATCTCACCACTGGAACAAAGCTGATCTCAACCAACGGCAACGTCCTGCTGACGATTGTGGACGATACCTGCGGACGTCATGACACACTCGGCGGCGCGTGCGCGCAGGAATCCAACCAGGTTCGTTACGCAATCGAAAAGAAGCCCATGCACGCCTGCCGTCAGAGTTTCATGATGGGCGCGCTTCAATGGGCTGAATCTGCGGGAATCAGCTTCGGCAAGCAGGACATTGCGGCAAACGTCAACTTCTTCATGAACGTGCCCGTCACGCCCGAAGGCGGCCTCACCTTCGAAGATGGCGTCTCTGAAGCCGGCAAATATGTCGAGTTGCGCGCCGAGATGGACGTGCTCATGCTGATCTCGAACTGCCCGCAGCTCAACAATCCCTGCAATGCCTACAATCCCACACCCGCTGAAGTGCTGGTGTGGGCCGAGTAAGCTCGATCCCGCGCGGCAACCCACGTGTACTCAGGAATGATCGCCTTCAGCTTCTCTCGAATGCGATCCTCATCCCACGTCGGCAAGCATTCCCTCAGTTCACTCAACTCTCTCGACAACTGCGGCCACGCGGGCACAAAACACTTCGCGCGTTGAACCTTGGCGGCAGCCGTAGGCTCCGGCGTCTCTGAGTCGTAGAACAGCTCTTCATGCAGCTTTTCTCCGGGCCTCACGCCAATGTATTCAATCTCCATTTCATCTTCGCTCTTGCCGAAATCGCGAATCAGCCTTCCTGCCAGATCGACAATGCGCACAGGCTCGCCCATATCCAGCACAAGAATGTCTCCGTGATCTCCCACGCCATACGCCTGCACAAGCAGCAGCGCCGCCTCCGGAATCGTCATGAAGTAGCGCGTCATCTCCGCATGCGTGACCGTAATCGGCGCTCCGCGGCGAATCTGCTCCTGAAAAATCGGAACCACGCTTCCCTGCGATCCAAGCACATTGCCAAACCGCACAGAGACGCACCGCATCCGCGCAAACGGCCTCGCTCCCAGAATCATCTCTCCCAGGCGCTTCGTGCAGCCCATCACGCCGCCCGGATTCACAGCCTTGTCCGTGGAGATGAGCACAAAATCATCGCATCCACACCCATCCGCGCACGTAAGCAGATCCATCAGCCCAAAGACATTGTTTTTCAGCGCCGCGCATGGATTCGCCTCACACAGCGATACATGCTTGTACGCCGCGGCATGAAAGATCACCTGAACGCCATGCTGCACAAGATGATGCCGCATGGCCTCGCGATCGGTAATGTCAGCCACAACAAAAGCCTTTTCAGTATCCGCATGCCCCGGCAGTTTCTCCTGCAGATGAAAAAGCGGCGTCTCGGCCTGATCGAGACATACCAGCTTCGCCGGCTTCGAGCGAAGAATCTGCGCGCACAGCTCAGAGCCGATGGAGCCGGCTGCCCCCGTCACCATCACAACGCGTCCACGCAGAGCCGCATTCTCACAGCTCGATTCCTCAGCCACAGAGTCATGAACCGGCAACTCATTCAGGTCGAGAAGATTTGCGGCAACATTACCGGTCGCGGCAGAGGCGCCCCACTTCCGCGGCACAATCCCATAGCCATCTTTCAAAGCGCGTTGCAGCACCATTTCCACCGCATCGCAGATGCGTTCCACATGCTGCTGGCCAAGCGTGGGGTACACCGGAAACGCAAGACTGGTTTCGCCAAGCTCACGCGCAATCGGCAGACACTGCGCTGGACGCCACTCCACCGGAAATGCCTTTTCGAGATAAACCTCGCTGCAGCTTCCGCTGCCACATGGAATGCCCTCCGCCGCAAGCTCTTCAAGAATTCGGTCCCGGCTGTACCCCTCAACCAGCATCTCGCTGCGCAGAAACGCATAAAACCGGTAGTACGCATGGCCCACATGCTCAGGCACAACCGGAACTCGCAAAGCGGCAATCCCGCCCAGCCGTTGCGCCAGATAGCGTGCATTCGCCCGCCTGCGCTCAAGCCAATCCGGCAGCTTCCGCAGCGCCGCCCGTCCCACCGCCGATTGCACCTCCGTCATACGCAGATTGCTGCCGAACGACTCATGCACCCAGCGAAAGCTCGCGGATATGCGCTCCGCATGCACCGCATCAAAGTCCTTGCCATGATCGCGGTAGGCCCACATCTTCTTCCACAACTGCTCATCGGAAGTGCAGACCATGCCGCCTTCGCCGGCCGTCGTCATGATCTTGTCCTGGCAAAAGGAAAAGGCCGCCACATCCCCAAACGACCCAACCGGCCTGCCATCGAGCGTAGCCCCCTGCGCCTGCGCGCAGTCTTCCACCACTCGCAAGCCGTGCTTCCGCGCCACGCCCAGAATGGCCTGCATATCGCAAGGCCATCCGCCCAGATGCACCGCAAGAATCGCCCGAGTCGCCGCTGTGACCGCGTTGCCGATCGCCTCAACCAGAATGGTCTGCGACCACGGATACACATCCACAAAGACAGGCCGCGCGCCCACCGCCACAATCGCCCCGGCGCTGGCAATAAAGGTCCGCGACGTGGTGATCACTTCATCCCCGCGACCAATGCCAAGCGCGCGCAGCGCAACTTCCAGAGCGAGAGTCCCGTTGGCTACGGCCAGCGCATGGGAGCAGCCTGTAAACTCCGCAAACTCGCGCTCAAACTGAACGCCCTCCTGCCCGGTCCAGTAATTCACCCTGCCGGAGCGCAGAACGGCCTCAGCCGCAGCAATCATTTCGTCGTCAAAATGCGGCCACGGGGGAAACGGATCGGCCCTGTCCACGGTCACCACTCCCGGTAGTGAATTCCATTCAGACCCACACCGTCCGACTTCGAATGGACATCGAAGACATTCTGGCCGCCCCACGAATCGGTCGTCGGCTCATCCTGCATGGATCGCATGACCCAATCCGCTTGATGCGTGATCGGATCGACCGGAATCCGCTTCAGGAACTTCACCTTCTTAGTCTGTATCTCCACGCCCGCCGCCAGCGTATCGAGATCGGGCGGATAGCCAAAGCTATCGATTTTTATCTGAAAGGCGCCGGCGTCCGCGGCTCTCTTATATTCGTCAATCGCAGAACGTATCTGCGCCAGGTCGTATTTCAGCTCGCGCTCCTGCTCACGCCGAATGGCAAAACGAGCAATCGGCACCGCTGCAGTGGCAAGAATGGCAAGAATCCCGGCCGTGACCACCAGCTCCACCAGGGTCAGGCCCATCTGTCCATTCGTCTTGTTGTAAAGCTTCTTTGGCATATGCGTGGTATCCGGTCAGGAACCGGATGATTCCTTAGGGAACTATATACGTAAATTCCCTCGTCTTTTTTCTCAGGCTGACTTGCTAACCCGCTATCGCGCAAAGCGCGGCTAACTCGCTAAAAAGAGTAACGGATATAGTTCCCATTCCGTATAACTGACGAAAATTCGCCGGATTCCGCTTCGCCTAAAAGCTTGTCAAGCCCTTTTTCGAAAAATAGTTTCTAAATCTCTGATTCTAAACAGCAAAAAACTTCGTCCAGTTTGCACATTATTTCGCGGAATCTGCCATACTCAAAATCAGAGAGAAAAAGCGCAGGCCCGAATTCATTTGGATTCGGGCCTTCATGCGTGGCGAAAACGCGAAAGAAGCTCTGATAATCTGCAACCGCACCCAAGAAAAGAGAACAAAAGGCGAACAAAACTCCGCGCATCAAAAATGAATCGTAAGGTTTTTAGAAACAGTTATTTACAACTGCAAGTGCAAATTTTTAAAAAAATTTGGTAACCTGCTTCCTATATTTAAGTAGTAAACAGTCCGGCAGATCGGTACTGGCTCAGTTTGAATTGTTTTGTAACAGGGCACGCCTTCACAGCTTGCGGAAAAACTCAAATCGGACCAGCTTTGTAACAGGGCACGACTTCAGTCGTGCCGAAACAGTCGCTTACAAGGTTTTTGGGCTTTAGCCCCTGCGGGATTTTTTCAAACTGAGCCATTACCCGGCAGATCGAAAATGCCACTTTTTCGCTTCACCATAGCAGGCATATCCTGGCGTCAAATCCGCATTACCTATCAGAAATTAAAAGACATACGCATCAAAAGGAGAAAATTATCAGATCTGGCAATGCGAGACAGCCAGATTTCCACAGGCCAGTTTGCTAACAGCCCCGACGGCATCTGACTCTGTACAGTAATGTGTTTCCAGCCATCGCCTGAGGGCCATCAAAATATGCCGAAGCTGCGAGCTCTTGCCCTTCGAACCGCGTTCTGCGCAATATGCCTCCTCGTCGCATGTCAGTCTCACCAGCAGAAAACCGCAGCAAATCCAGGCTCTTCCGGCCAGGCCTCCATCGATTCCTACATTCACGCATCATGGGATACCCTGACGCGCTCCATGACCGATTGCGCCTCGCTCACCGACACAAAAATCGACCCGAAATTGAAGACCAGCCCAGTCCTCTACCTTCCGCAAGACTTCCCCGAACCCAATGAAGTCAAGGCTTTAACCAGCCAGTGCGCCGTCGACGTGGAGCGTCTGCCGGTTCGTATTCGGCACATTGGAGATCCCATCCGTCTGCCGGCCGAAGGGCTTCTCTATCTCCCCAATAAGTACGTCGTCCCCGGCGGCCGCTTCAACGAGATGTACGGATGGGACAGCTACTTCATCCTTCTCGGCCTTATTCAGGACCACCGCATCGATCTCGCCCGCGGCATAGTCGAAAACTTCTTCTTCGAAATTGAGCATTACGGCGGCATCCTCAACGCCAACCGCACCTATTACCTCACCCGCTCCCAGCCGCCGTTCCTCACCTCCATGATCCGCTCCATATATGACGCTGAAGCCATCTCCGGCCAGAACGACACGGCATGGCTGGCCCATGCTTACGCCTATGCTGTTCAGGATCACGCTCTCTGGATGACCGCGGCACATCGCGCCGGAAGCACCGGACTTGCCCGTTATTACGACTTTGGTGAAGGACCGGTGCCGGAGATGTCGGACGCCGACACCTACTACCCGGATGTGATTCAATGGCTGCTCTCGCATCCTGGAGCCGGCACAACGTATCTGATCGACGGCCCCGCAAATCCGGGTCCTGCCGACCGCGCCCGAATCGCCCTGGTGAGTTGCGACCCCACAACCTCCCAGGTATGCGCCCATGCCCACGTCGGCACGCACTGGCTGAGCAAGGATTTCTTTAAAGGCGACCGTGCGATGCGGGAATCGGGCTTCGACACCACTTTCCGATTCGGCTTCTTCAGCGGCTCAACGCACCATTACGCGCCGGTATGCCTCAATTCCCTGCTCTACAAATACGAGCAGGATCTGGCATGGATAGCAGGGCAACTACACAGGCCATCCGAAATGAAGCAGTGGCAGGCGCTTGCCGATGCCCGCAGGCGTGCCATCGACAAATATCTATGGAATCCAGGCAAGGGCATGTACTTCGATTACGATTACACCGCGCCCCGCCAACAACAATCGGATTATGAGTACCTCACAACCTTCTATCCCTTGTGGGCCGCAGCCGCCACTCCGGAGCAGGCAAAGCTTGTAGAAGCCCACCTGGCGGATTTTGAGAGGGCCGGAGGTCTAGCCATGAGCACACGGGAGTCCGGCGTGCAGTGGGACATGCCCTATGGATGGGCGCCTGTCATCTGGCTCGTCACCGATGGACTCGCCGGATACGGTGACATAAGGGATGCGCAGCGTATCTCCGGAAAGTTTACTGATGTGGTACGCACAAATTTCGCCCGCGATCGCGCGATTCGCGAAAAGTACAACGTCGTGAACGGCTCATCTGAATTTCATCCAACCGCCGCCGGCTACTCGGAAAATGTCGTCGGCTTCGGCTGGACGAACGGTGTCTATCTGAAAATGAAAGCTTTGCTCATGCGGCAGGAGCCATAGCCTCGAAGACTGCATAAAACACAAAAGGCAGCCCGGTCACAACCGGACTGCCTTTTTCTGCGTATCGGATGGCTCGCTTTATCTCTCTGCGTTCGCGCGGATTACCCGCAAGCAGCTTTAATATAAAATTCGCTTGCCTTGTACTCCCCTTTAGTTGTACACATATTTCATAAACACCTGTCGCTCATATTCCTGGTTTGCAGGTTCAAGCTGTTTGAGTGAGCCGCGCAAATGCGCCATAACGGCAATTGTTCAGAGTCTTATTTACTTGGTTTTAATAGTACTTATGCGAATATCCGAAAAGACAATCCCCTTGGTCATAATTTTCAAGCCATTTTTCTCTGGAGTAAACCTCGGTTTCCGATAAAACAGGTTCAAAAATCGTCGACGAAATGATGTAGAACCAAACAAAATATTCTCCCCCCTTGGTTTAATTAATTGTTTATCTCCCTCGAAGTACTCAAGTTACCTTGAGATAGAACCGTAGTGCTATTTTTGTGGTACTATTGGGTTAATCTTCATAAATAGTTGATGACCGAAGTAACAAAGAAACTGATGGGCACTGCCCAATCGTTCGATATGCCTAGTAACACCGGCTGGTTTGCTGTTCTGTCTTGGTGGACATCGTCATCAGGAGAAACTTATGTTAAAGAGATCCATTTTTCTCTTTTTGTGCGGCAATGGCTCTAATTCGGCCGCACCGTATATTCGAAACTTTTCCGCACTGCGCAATGAAGCGCATGTCCAAACAAGTTTCTGTTCCACTAAGCGCGCCAGGGCTTTATTCCTGGCTCTCCTGTGCGGTCTCATGATGGCAAACCTGGCGGTAACCGGATGCGCGGAGCTGCCTAAGAGCGCCGTGACGGGCGGTTCTGGCAGCTCAGGCGGTTCAGGCGGTTCAACTGGCGGCAGTTCAGACTCGGCGACATCTACTCTGGCGCTGAGTACCAGCAGCATTAGCTACGGAACGCTGGATGTTGGAGGGGGCATCGATCAGCACGTCACGCTGACCTCAACGGGCACAGGTTCGGTGACAATAAGTGCTATGTCGATCAGTGGCGCCGGCTTCATCTTCTCTGGACCTGGGCTGCCGTTCACATTGGGCGCGGGTCAGTCAGCAACGATGGGCATTGAGTTTAGTCCGAAGAGCGCCGGTGCGGCGAGCGGAAAGTTCATCCTGACCAGCGATTCCTCCACGGGAGCCACCTCGACCATCGCTCTGAGCGGAATAGCACAGGCGATACCGAGCAGCCTGAGTTGTGCCAGCGCTTCGGAGACGAAAGCAGCAACGGACACCTGCACGGTAACCCTCAACGCAGCCGCGCCCACCGGAGGCCAGGAAGTAAACCTGGCAAGCATCTCTTCGGCAGTGACGGTGCCGGCCTCAGTGACCGTCGCCGCGGGCGCCACCAGCGCCAGTTTCCCAGCTACCGTCAAAGCAGTGACCACCGCGCAAACTGCAACGCTGAAAGCCACCGTTGGCGCGGAGGTCAAGAGTTACTCGATCGATCTTAGCGCGGCATCGGCCTCTACGCTGACGCTGAGCACCACCAGCATCGGCTACGGAACGGTGAATGTCGGGGGGGGCGTCGAGCAGCACGTCACGATGACCTCAGCGGGCACAGGTTCGGTGACAATAAGTGCTATGTCGATCAGTGGCGCCGGCTTCATCTTCTCCGGACCTGGGCTGCCTTTCACATTGGCCGCGGGTCAATCAGCAACAATGGGCATTGAGTTTAGTCCTGAGAGCTCAGGTGCGGCGAGTGGAAAATTCACCCTGACCAGCAACTCCTCCACGGGAACAACCTCGACCATCGCTCTGAGCGGAACGGGACTAGCGGTGCCGAGCAGCCTGAGCTGCGCAAGCGCTTCGGAGACAAAGGCCGCGACGGATACCTGCACGGTAACCCTCAACGCGGCTGCGCCGGCCGGCAATCAGGCAGTAAGTTTATCGAGCAGTACTTCTGCCGTGATGGTGGAGCCTTCGGTAACTGTCGCTGCAGGCTCCACGAAAGGCACCTTCGCGGCTAACGTCACATCCGTGAGCACTCCACAGACAGCTACACTGACGGCCACCGTTGGCACGGCGACGCTGACTTATTCGATCAGCGTGGGCGCGGCAACAAAGCCGGCACTGACCGTAAGCACAACCAGCTTGAGCTTCGGAACAGTAAACGTAGCATCCACATCCTCCCAATCGGTCACGCTGACCTCATCCGGCACAGGCTCGGTGACGGTAAGCGCCGAATCCCTGAGCGGCACAGGTTACACACTCTCCGGAGCAAGCTTCCCATTGACGCTCACTGCGGGACAGTCAGCCACCCTCGCAATCGCCTTTAAGCCCACCACGGCCGGCACAGCCAGCGGCTCGTTAATCCTGACCAGCAACTCCTCCACGGGAACCACCTCGACCATCGCTCTGAGCGGAACGGCACAAGCGATACCGAGCGGCCTGATCTGTGCAAGCGCTTCGGAGACAAAGGCGGCGACGGATACCTGCACGGTAACCCTCAACGCGGCTGCGCCCACGGGTGGCCAGGCAGTAAGCTTATCGAGCAGTACTTCAACAGTGACAGTGCCGTCTTCGGTGACCGTTGCCGCAGGCGCCACCAGTGCCAGCTTCCCGGCTACCGTCGCAGCAGTGAGCACAGCGCAGACGGCAACGCTCAGGGCCACCGTCGGCACAACGGCGCAGAGTTATTCGATCAGCCTGAGCGCCGCAGCAACGACGTCCACGCTGACCGTAGGCGCCACCAGCATAAGCTTCGGAACGATAAACGTAGCTTCCACTGCCTCCCAATCGGTCACGCTGACCTCATCGGGCACAGGCTCGGTGACGGTAAGCGCCGAATCCCTGAGCGGCGCAGGTTACACACTTTCCGGAGCGAGCTTCCCATTGACGCTCACTGCCGGACAGTCAGCCACTCTCGCAATCGCCTTTAATCCCACCACGGCCGGCACAGCCAGCGGCTCGTTAATCCTGACCAGCAACTCCTCCACGGGAACGACCTCAACCATCGCTCTGAGCGGAACAGGGCAAGCGGTGCCGAGCGGCTTGAGCTGTGCCAGCGCTTCGGTAACAGGCGCAACGACGGATATCTGCACAGTGACCCTCAACGCCGCCGCGCCGGCCGGCGGCCAGGCAGTCACCCTGTCGAGCAGCTCGACGGCGGTAACAGTGCCGACTTCGATGACCGTGACAGCCGGCGCAACCAGCGCCAGCTTCCAGGCGTCGATCTCATCTGTAGGCTCGGCACAGACGGCAACGCTGGCGGCGAGTGTCGCCGGTACGGTAAAGAGTTATTCGCTCAGCCTGGGCGCGACGGCGGCCACACTGACCATAAGCTCAGCCAGCGTGAACTTCGGAACCATAAACGTATCCTCGACTACCTCTCAGTCAGTGACTCTGACGTCATCGGGTACGGCTTCGCTGACGATAAGCGGCGCATCCGTGAACGGCACCGGCTTCACTCTCTCCGGGGCAAGCTTTCCATTAACGCTTACTGCAGGACAGACAACCACCCTCGCAATCAGCTTCGATCCCACTACCGCAGGCGCGACAACCGGCTCGGTAGTTCTGACCAGCAACTCTTCGACTGGAACCACCTCGACCGTCGCCTTGAGCGGGACAGGTCAGGCAGTACCGTTCGAAGTCTCCCTTACCTGGGACGCGCCGGGAAGCTCTTCCATCCCAGTGGTTGGCTATAACGTCTACCGCGCAAACTCCGGCACTTCTTCCTACAGCATAGTGAATCCGTCTTTGGATGCCTCAACCGCCTATACAGATACCACCGTAGCGGATGGAAGTTCTTACATGTACTACGTCGTAAGCGTCGATGCGGAAGGCAACCAGAGCGTGCCCTCCAGCACATTCAACGCATTAATTCCGTAAACGCTGATTTCACTCACGGCAGGGACGGTTCTCACGAACAGTCCCTGCCATTTTTTTTGCAATCGCCATCTGCCTGAAAATTCTGAACAAGAATTCCTCCTTTTCGACAGAGCCGGCCGCTCAACTGAGAACTTCTGCAATGACTCAAATAATTGCCCAACGAATAACGGATTAGCCTAGTATTATCGCCACAGTACAAGGTAGAAGAAGGGGTTTGCTGAATGCTTACCAAGGACTTGGCAAGTTTGGATCGGCAGCATCAGATTCACTCACTACATCATCCGGTTGAAACCACTGACAGCTTGATTTTTGAGAGTGGAAACGGAATATACGTTCGAGACACGGAGGGCCGGGAATATCTCGACGGCCTTTCAGGGCTGTGGAATGTCAATGTAGGTCATGGGCGGGACGAGTTGGCGAATGTTGCTGCCGACCAGATGAAACGATTGGCATACTACTCAGGGTATGCGGGATCGACAACAATACCTTCGATCGTACTGGCGGAACGCCTGATTCAATTGGCGCCCTCAATGGGAGCGGTGTTCTTCAGCTCAGGCGGAGCCGAAGCAAATGAATCGGCATTCAAAACGGCTCGCTATTACTGGAAAGTCTCCGGCAAACCTGAAAAGGTCAAGATCATCTCCCGCATCCATGGTTATCACGGAGTTACCTTGCAGGCGATGACCGCGACGGGCATGGCGAGTTACAAGAAGATGTTTAGCCCTCACGTGCCCGGCTTCATTCATATCCCCACCTGCTATCCATTCCGTTTCGAAGCTGTTGAATCGGGCGTAACAGTTGGCGAGGCCGCAGCGCGCGAACTGGAAGAAGCGATCCTTCGGGAGGGACCCGATACCGTTGCTGCCTTCATCGGCGAGCCGATTCACGGCGCGGGCGGCGCAATCTATCCCACAGACGATTACTGGCCGCGCATACGCGAAATATGCACACGCTACGACGTGCTGATGATTGCGGATGAAATTATTACGGGATTTGGACGCACGGGCCGCTGGTTTGGACTGGAGCACTGGAACGTCAAGCCAGACATCCTATCCTTCGCGAAAGGCGTGACCTCCGGATACCTGCCGCTCAGCGGAATTATCGTCCATCAGAAGATCAAGGACGCGCTCGATTCCGTCGAACCGGCAAACCGCTGGATGCATGGCTATACAAATTCAGGCCATCCGCCGTGCTGTGCGGTCGCTCTCCGGAATATCGAAATCATCGAGCGTGAGGGCCTGCTCGAAAACACAGCAAAAATGGGCGATCTTCTGCTCACAGCACTCAAGGATGCGTTCGAGGATCATCCGAATGCGGGCGATATTCGCGGAGGAAAAGGGTTATTAGCTGCCGTGGAGTTTGTGGAGGATCGCAAAACCCGGAAGAATTTCTCTGCCCAAAAAGATTTTGGCGCGCAGCTTCGGATAGAGATGATAGATCGAGGGGTCCTCACACGCACCCGCCCCGTTATTGGCGAGCATCCACTACCGGGCGACGAGGTACTCTTTGCGCCGCCGCTGATTATCAATGAAGAGCAGATCCATCACATGGTCGCAGTGACAAAGGAGTCAGTCGAAACCGTGCTTCGCCGCTAGCCGCCGGGTCCGTGCCTCCCTTACATCGATAGCCTTGAAACATGCTTTGAAATATGCACGGCCTGCTGCAATGTTGCAGTTGTGCCCATATCCGTGGCATCTCCGCTGTGAGTGGAATTCGGCTTGATCGTCTGGTCTTCCGCATCTTCCAACGCCAGAACCGCATATCCAGTTGCAGCGTCGCTCATGAAATGCCCCATGCCGCTGGCCGGATCGCGAAATCCGTTCATGGAGGAAGCCCACCAACTGCCCTTCTGCGACTGATGTGATTTGAGCCACTCCAGCCCGCGCTGCAAAGCAGCATCCGTCGAACTGACGCCCGCCTTCTTCATGCCCAGGACAGCAAGGCCAGTGGCACATCCGTCGCTGCCATCCACACGATCCGCGCGCTTGAACAGGCCAAGCACTGCAGGCTTCAGAGCCTCCTGCCGGTCCAGAACCGACAATGACCATCCGCCGTCCGCATTTTGCAGACTGGCAACTTTTTGAATTAAGTCTTTGCGCTGAACATCGCTGAGGAGTCCAGGCATCTCAGCGGAAGCCCACAAAACATAGAGTTGATTCAATGCAGGCTGAGCGGAATAGTTCCTGAGCAAGTAATCGCGCAGGCGCTCGACATGATGGCGTATTGCATTGTCGTTGCTATTCTGCTCCGACGTCATTCCCACAGCGATTGCCATCATCGCTGCTCCCTGGTATCCGGATTCGGATGACTCCCACGGCGCTTCATGAAAGTCCTGCCAGTCCCAGGCTCCAATGTTTTCACCACCTGTTTTCTGCAACGCCCATGCATTGTCAAAAGCCCGGCGAACCAACGGGTCAGACTTCTGATTTCCGCGATCGTATGCCGCCAGAATCACTGCATTGAGCACGGCTTCCGTGGAGTGCGAGGGCATAGCGTGAGCAGCGTCGGTATAGTACGGCTTCATCCGAGGCCACTCATTGACCCGGGTCTCAATGCTTCCAAGCATTTTCGTTTCATAAGGCGTCAACGCTGCTTCGCCCAACTGCCGACGGAGCATCGGACGAACGAACGCATACGGCACAACTGTATGACAGGAAATACAGACTGTTCCCTTCTCCAGTTGTGCAGGCTCCCATGCCTGCCACCAGGCTTCTCGATCGTCGAGATAGCTTGCTGCTGCTGCAGGGCTCCACTCGTTACGGCCGGAGCCGTCAGCATGCGTTGACGAAGCGCGGACGCGAAAGGCGGCCCACAGAACCAGCCCCAGAACGCCAAGAACAACGATCGAAGTTGTGTAGAGAAGTATTCGCTTCATGCTTTCCCCGTGTGTACCCCAAAAATCAATGCCCCATGATTTTCGCCAGTACGGCAACAAAAATCATGAGGCCCGAGACTCCATAGTATTACTTGTTGAAAGAAATTTCCTACTATAGCGAAATAAGCGCCGCCGGGTCCAGCGTTAACTGCTTCGATGAACTCAAAAGCGTCTCCATTTCGGCATGCTTCTTCTGCATACATGCCCTTTTCTCAGCGGAAATATATTGCAGCCAGTTGCTGTAAAGGGTCTCAGCAACCCCGTGCCAACTGTTCTCTATTTGGGCTGAGGACAGGATTTCTTCAAGCCGTGCAAAGTCTCCCTCATGCGGTCGCGCGGGGATCTCGCGTTGCATATCCAATAACGCTTGCTCAGTCTGAAGATCGAAGTAGGCTTGAGGAAAATTCGGATAGTTACCCGTTTCCCCCCGGATAAAGCGGATTGCATCGCGACGATATTCCATCAGAAGAGAATCTAATTGATATTCAGGATGACTTTGAAAGAAAAGGAACAAACTCTGCTCCTGCTTGATGAAGCAGTCGGCACCATTTCCGTCAGTCCGGATAAGTACCTGGTATCCCGAACTGGTGAGGTCTGTCTCCTGCAAGCCATTCCAGCGTGAGTGTGGCAGTCGAAACTGCGCGGGAAGATTTGCTGTGATCGGATGCCCTGCGACTCCGGTGCTATCGAGGATTCCGCTATGCTTTTGGCCGCTTCTCACACGCTGAATACCGTCTATATGCAGAACGGCGGCATGCGCTGCCAAACATGACCAGACTGTGGAATAGGTCTTCTCGCGAGCCCACTCAAGAAGATTCACAAAGTTCGGCCAATAAGGCTCGTCAGAGAGATTGGCGGCAATTGGTTCTCTGCCCGTGACAATCAGTCCATCCAGTTCCGTATCCCAAAGCGATTCAACGCTCTTGTAATTCTGATCGATGTGATTCTGCGCCGATGGACCGCGCGGAATATTCGGAAGCGAGTAGAGCGAAAGGCTGACAGAGAACTCGCCAGAGGCGGCATTCAGCAGGGAGAGAAACTGCTGCTCCGTGGCAAGAAGAGCTCCATCCGGCATGTTATTTACCAGCCCAATTGCCAGATTTCTGCTCTCGCTTTCGATGCACTGAGCAGACGGGCTGTCGCAACCCGTGCTACAGCGTGAATATTTCGCGTTCGAAGAAGGTAGAGCCATCGTAACTGGCATGAGGTTCTCCTGAGGCTGCAGAAAGACTTGTAATTAGCTGTGCTGCGCCGCAGCTTCGAGCGCCTGCTCGAGATCGGCAACGATATCGTCAATGTGCTCAATGCCGACACTGAGGCGTACCATCTCCGGTGTAACACCTGCGCTGCGTTGTTCTTCAGGCGACATCTGACGGTGCGTTGTGGAAGCCGGATGGCAAGCGAGAGACTTGGCATCGCCGAGATTCACCAGCCTGGTGACCAGGTTGAGCGCGTCATGAAATTTGACTGCAGCGGGAAAGCCGCCCTTGATTCCAAAGGATATGAGTGAACACGCACGTCCGCCCAGATATTTTTTCGCCAGAAGGTGATACCGGTTTTCAGGGAAGCCTGGATAATTCACCCATTCCACCTGCGGGTGATCGCGCAGAAACTCTGCGACACGCCGTCCGTTTTCTACATGGCGTTCCACTCGCAGCGCAACTGTTTCAATCCCCTGCAACAGCAAAAATGCGCTGAAGGGCGAGAGCACCGCACCTGTAGTTCGCTGATAAAGACTCTTGCAGCGTCCAATAAAGGCTGCCTTTCCGTAGTGCTCGGTGTAAACCAGACCGTGATAAGAGGCATCGGGCTGCGTGAACATCGGAAACCGTGCCGCATGTTCTTTCCAGGGGAAATTTCCGCCGTCTACAATCGCGCCACCGAGCGTCGTTCCGTGGCCACCGAGAAATTTCGTAAGTGAATGCACTACGATATCGGCGCCATAATCAATCGGACGAAGAAGGATGGGCGTTGCCACTGTGTTATCGACGATCAACGGCACGCCATGCGCGTGAGCCACTTCAGCTAACGCCTCAATGTCGCAGACATTCCCAGCGGGATTGCCGACACTCTCACAATAGACTGCCCGAGTCTGCTCATCGATCAGAGATTCGATAGCTTCCGGCTGATCGGAACTCGCAAAGCGCACCTGAGTTCCCTGCTGTGGAAGCAGGTGGGCAAGCAGCGTGTGTGTGGTGCCATACAACTGGGGCACAGAGACAATGTTGGTGCCGAGCGAGCTTACGTTGAAGAGTGCATACGAGACAGCCGCCTGCCCACTGGCGAGACACTGTGCTGCCACGCCTCCTTCGAGGGCGGTAATGCGCCGCTCCAGAACATCTGTCGTCGGATTTCCGATTCTGGTATATCGATATCCTTCTGCTTCCAGGTTGAAAAGCGCCGCAGCATGATCGGCGCTGTCAAATGCATATGCCACAGTTTGATAGATTGGGACGGCAACGGACTTTGTTGTCGGATCCACTTGATAGCCGCTGTGAATAGCGATAGTCTCTGGTTTCATCTTCATTCCTGCACGCAAAAAAGAGAGCGTCGTTTGTAGCGTGTCGTTGTCTTTGGCCGAAGCGCTGGAGATTACTGACCAGCGCGAACATCTTATTTTGCGATGAGGCGAGTGATATCACGAACAATGTCCTGTATCTCGGCCTCCGTGGTTTTGAAACTGGTAATGCATGCGCGCACCGCAGAAGAACCATTGATCTGGACCTCAGACATCCAGGCTGTCTGTTCCTGGCGAAGATCTGCCAGAAGACTTGCGACATCGAGACCATCCCTTGTGAAGCAGACCACCGGCAATGGCGTATTGTTTACGATTCGCCAACCTGCGGCGGAAAGCGATTCTCTCAGAATTTCGCCCATTCGAGACTGGTGCTCGATCATGGCTGCCTGACCGGATTCACCACGTTCAGCGAGGCTCATAAAGAGTTTCAGTCCGGTGAATCTGCGTGACCACTGAACTGAATTTGTATATGGATCAAAAGTGGTCGATCCGGCGCTGCCCGGCATATAAGAGGCGGCTGCTCGAAAGGCCCGCGCCACTGTCTCTGGATGACGGCAAAAGAACATTCCGCAGGCCATCGAGACAGAGAACCACTTGTGAGCATCGCACGTTATCGAATCCGCGAATTCAATGCCGGCAATGTGATTTCGCAACGAAGGCGAGAGAATTGCCGCCCCACCCCATGCAGCATCCGCGTGAAACCACATTCCCTCATCTCGACAGAGCTTAGCTATTTCCTGCAAGGGATCGATCGCGCCCGCGGCCGTTGTGCCGGCGGTTCCAACCACCATCAGAGGAGCAAATCCGTTCGCGCGATCTTCGCTGATCTTGCTAGCGAGTTCGCGAGAACTCATCTTCAGATCGGAGTCGGCCGGTACCACTCGCACGGATTTGCGCCCCAAACCCACTATATGAGCAATTTTGCTGAAGGAATGATGCGCTTCAGCGGAAAGATAAATGACGGGAGTAGCAGTCAGGCTTCTCAGACCATCGTCACCGTAGTCGGGAAACGCATGGGTTAACGCCGTGACGACAGCAGACAGGTTCGCCTCCGCCCCACCGCTTGTGAAGGTGGCGATCGCATTGGAAGGTAGGCCAAACTTGGTAGTAAGCCAGCCAAGCGTATGCCGCTCAATTTCGTTCGGCGCGGGAGCAGTCCGCCATGCTGCAAGCTGTGGGTTATAGGTAGCCACCAGCGCATCCGCAACAACGGAAGCGAAAGTGACGCTTGGGTTGAATAAGCCCAGATAGCGAGGGTGCGTGATCTGCACCTGCCAGTGGCGCAACATTTCCTCTACATCAGCGGCAACCTCTTCCAGAGGAATCGCACGACTGAAATCGTATCGAGCCGCCAAATGCTCTCGAATTTCTTCAGGAGATACATCTGGCCAAACCTGCCCTTGATCGATAAGGGCCTGCGTTGCTTCAAACTCACGTCGAATTGGATCAATAAACATGGAATAGTTAAATTGACAAAGCTACCACTAAGCAGAGAAAGCAAGCTTTAGTCACAGACGGATCTGCCCGGCCTGTACGCGCTCGTACATATCCCTGTCGAGTAGCTGCAATGCTTGCGTCTCAGGATTGCCGAAATAGATGGCATCAGATGTCAGGTCTGGATTATACCCCTGGCGTATCAATTCGTTCTTCGAATACTTAAACGTTCCGGTTGTCTCGCAGTCCTCCTGAAGACGAATGAATGCCGGGCGCGCGTAGGATGGGAGGCGCTCCGCGCAGTGTTGCCGAAGTGCTTCCAGGTCCGGAACGCCATCGACAGTAAGCGCAGCCATGCCGATCCTACCCTCTGCGCCCGCAATTTTTACACCATAAACAATTGCATGCTTGACGCCGGGAAATGCACGAAGAACTTCTGCGACTTCAGTCGTTGCAACATTCTCGCCCTTCCATCGAAATGTCTCGCCGATGCGATCGACAAAGTAGAAAAACCCCTTTTCGTCCTTCCGCATCAGATCGCCAGTGCGAAACCACACATCACCAGGCTCAAATACATCCCGCAACAACTTGCTTTCAGATGCATCTGCGTCCGTGTAGCCTTCAAAGCGGCTACCCACCTGCGATGGATCTTTGACCATCCGGGCAAGAGCTTCTCCCGCTTCATTGGACGCGCACGGAATGCAGAAACCCTGTGCATTGCGCACAAGCTCCGCGCGCTCAGAATCAAATGTAGCCAGGACCGGCGAGAATCGATGCGCCAGGTAGGGCGGGACGCGGCCAATTGCACCTGGTTCTCCCTCTACGTTGAATAGGGACAACCCGCCTTCAGTGGAAGCATAAAATTCTAGAATTCTCGGGATATGAAACCGCTCCTGAAACGCGCGCCAGGTATCTGCCGACATGCCGTTACCGCAGGCTATCCGGATGCGATGATTCAGATCGTTCGGTACCCGCGATCCGTGAAGCAGATAGCGGCAGAACTCCCCGATATACTGAAACATCGTGCAATCCCAACGGACCACATCATCCCAAAACTGGCTGACCGAAAAAGACTCGCGAACCACAACACTGGCTCCGCTTGTCAACGCGGCGCCGGGAACGAGTACACCTCCAATGCTGTGATACATCGGCAAGCAATTGTAAATTCGGTCATCCGGCTGAACATGGAGCATTCCAGCAAACCATTGGGACCACTGCAGAATACGCGCGTGACTGACATTAGCAGCCTTCGGCAAGCCGGTTGTGCCAGACGTATAGATGTAGAGCGCAACATCATCGATGGAAAGCCTTGGCCGCTCTGTATCCGTCAGATTGCTGGCCGGCAACTGCTGAATGTGATGATCGATACGCGGGAGCGATCCGCAGCTAACTCCGTGAATCCAGATTTGCGGTTCACACGAAAGACCCGCCATCGCTGACGTCATGGATTCGACGAATTCGCCCGCTACGATCAAGTGCCTGGGCTGCACAACGTTGATGCAATGGGACAACGACGAGCCGATAAGGTTGGTGTTAAGCAAGGCCACAACACCACCTGCCGCTGCAACTCCAAGCCAACAAGCAAAATATTCTGGCCGGTTCGTCATCAACAGACCCACGGCCTCGCCTTTTTTCAGGCCTTGCTCGAGTGCCCACCGGGTGTACTGGTTTGCTCTTGCGAGCACTTCCGAGTAAGTGAAGCTCTCCCGATCCGACAGCAGAGCAGGAGCATCCCCGAATCTGTCGGCAAGTCCCTCCAGGATCGATGACAGCAGACGATGGGGATTACGAGGAATGTCCGCAGTCCGCTCAAGAGCCCGCAACCATGCCCGCGCCGGCTTTTCTGCTTGTTCGGATGCAGCAAAAGCGCTTTGGGTCACGCCGTGCTCCCAGCATCCACCGTGATCACAGTTCCGGTAATGTTCTTCGCCTTATCGCTCAGAAGAAACTCCACGGCGTTCGCCACATCCTTCACTTCACTCAATCGGCGAAGAGCGCTGCGCCGCGCGATCTTGTTCCGGCTTTCCTGGTCAAGGCTATGCGTAAGCTCGGTATCAACAAAACCCGGTGCTACCGAATTAACATTGATGCCCATCTCGCCGACCTCACGCGCCAGCGATCTGGAAAAGCCGAGAAGAGAGGATTTTGTTGCGCCGTAAACAGAAAGTCCCTTGTAGCCCGTGGTCGCGATAATCGACGACAAGTTCACAATGCGGCCTTCACCCTGGCTCATCATGCTTCGGACAACATATTTTGTGAGCACCATTGGCGAAAGAGTATTCAGGCGCACGAGCCGCTCTATCTGTGCCGTCGGCATCATAGCTAATGCGCCCTCGAAGCTGATGCCTGCATTATTTACGAGCCCATAGATTGGCCCATGATCCTTGCGCAACTGCGACACGAAAGATGGAATCTTCTCAACTTCGGCAAGATCAAAGCAGCGAAAAACAAAGGAGCCGGAATTGAAGGCTTCTGCCTGTGCTCGGGCCTCAGCAAACTCGCTGTTGTCATTACGAGCAACACCAATGACTCGATATCCCTCAGAAACAAGTAGGCGGGCAATCCCAAGCCCCAAACCTCGACTCGCGCCCGTCACCAGTACATTACGCATTCCGGCGCAAAACCTTCCCAGCCCCGCCTAGTCCCAGCATCGGAACGATATTGATGGTTGCTGGCACCTTGTAGGCAGGTAACTGCTCTCGGCAAAGCTGCAGAATATCCGCTTGAATCAGGGACTCGTCATGCTCAATCGGCGTACAATCTTTTCGCAAAACCACATCCGCAACAACCAACGCGCCCGTAATGCGGCTTTTCTGCGCCCGGACAACACACATTTGTACATCAGGGTGCCTGGAGATGACGGCTTCTACCTGCTCAGGGTAGACCTTGAGGCCGCCCACATTAATCACGCCGTCACGTCGACCGGCGAAATAGTATCGCCCTTCCCGCAGTTCAAGGAGGTCGTTCGTATCTACAAATCCATCTTGATCCTTCAGCACCGGTGCATTGTCCCCAAGATAGCGGCTTGCGGTTCCTGCCGAGCGAATTCTCAGCGTGCCATCCTGCACATGCATGTCCACACTTGGATTGGCTTCCAGAATATCCTCCGGGAATCCGGGAGCTCCATCCGTCACTTCAAAAGCTACTCCAGCCTCCGTAGACGCGAACGCATGCACGATCCGAGCTTCAGGATATGCGGAGCGCAAATTGTTGAGAATGGCTTGATCGATGGCCTCGCCTGAGAGACGGACATATTTGGGCTTGAGAAGATGGGCTGCCGAGGACATCAATGCTCGTCGCCAATGCGAAGGCGTTCCGGAAATATGAGTTACGCCGAAGGAGGCGGCGCGGCCCAGGAAATCGCCAGTGGATTCAGCTGCACCCGGAAGAACCAGGGATGCACCGGTCCGAGCGGCACGGAGCAGAATCTGGAGTCCGCCATATCGGCGAATGTCATAGAACGTGCTCCAGATCACCTGGGTACTCATCGTGCCTCGCGGTTGAATTGCAGCCGTCAGGCTCCCAAGAGTATGGGCAACAAGCTTTGGCAAGCCGGTGGTTCCAGATGTCATCAGGACCCACTCCGTCTCCTTTTCTTCCCGTTCATAATTTTCGCGGGGCTGGATACTGCGGCTCAGCGCACTGAAAAGCAAAGAACGTGGCTTACCCAGTTGCGCCATCACTTGATCGGTGACGATTCCATCCACCTGCGCGGTATCAATCACATAGGGAAGGTGTTCGAATTGCAGATCAGGCGGACATAAGACGACCCGCTGGGCAATGCCGTCCAATTCCATCAACGCGGCAATCGTTGCCAGTTGGCTCTGGACAGCGATCAATACAGAGCGACCCTGAAGCTCATCACCCCGGCTGTACAGGACAGACCCCTCAAGCAGATCTAACCACTCGATGCGTTGCTCAGGGTCCTGGATGAGGTTGCCGGGCGCACACCCTGAATCTCGCAGCAGGCCGGATAAGCTTATAAATCTACCTTGCGGTGTTGTCACGGACATAGATTTCTCCAGAATCTGGAAATAGCGAGAATCAAATACAGCTTAATCGGGAAATCTTTCCAACAGCTTCACTTTACAGAAGTGGATTGAGTTCCGCCCGAATCCTTCGGCGAGACCGGCTTTGGCGGAACCAGCGGCTTGAGATTTCTTGAAAACTTCTTCAGCGAGATATCCTGCCTGAATGCAACTCCGCAACGGGCAATTGGCACCGCTGGATTTCCCTGCACCACAGTCATCGGAGGCACCGATTGAGACACTACACTTCCCGCTGTAACAACTGCTCCACGACCAATCACGACATTGGGAAGAATAATTGCGCCTGGACCGATAAATGCATCTCGCTCAATCCGGACACCTCGAAATTCCTTGAAGTGCGCAATGATGGTAGCGCGCATACTAATGGCTACGCCATCCTCGATCGTGACCAGGTCAGGACGGGCTGTATCTAGTATCACATCGTATCCAATCCATACCCCTTTTCCGATTTTCACCCCGCGGGCGCGATGCAGCATTACGCGCAGAGTCTTTGCTCCTGGCATGCTTCTAGCCAGAATCTGGAATATCCGCCCAAGTGACCCTCGTAGCGAGCTCTCTTCAGGTTCCTGCCAATCGCCACTGATTTCTTGCAGCGCATCCATCTTGGAGCTGACCTGGTTACTATTCTCTACGCCAGCGGGGGGTGTCGCCGACGACGCAGCATTGGCCTGGCCGTCGCGCTCAGCAGCATGATTCTTTGATAATACCGACTCCCCGGCAGAAGCGCTCATCACGATCTCGCAGAAGTGTCATATAGCTGAATGAACTCGCCAAAAGTTACCGGAAAGAGAGTATCTTCGGCAGCGAATGGGTCGACGCCGAACTTGTCTTCCAGACGGGTGACAATAATGGCGAAACAGAGAGAGTCCAGTCCGCATCCGACAAGCGGCAGATCATCAGTCAGAGCAGGTATTGAACGGCTGTGCTCTTGCGCAACTTTTTCGAACTGCTCGACAATTTCAGCGCGTGTACTCACGGGCTAATCCTCTTTTTTGTTTTAGATTTGATTCGCTCAAGGAAACCTATGATACAGCAATTCATAAGTTTGAGGACAACGAAGCATCGCCAAGCCAGAAATCCGGCTGTATTGGCCTCGCGAGCTAACGCGCAGAGCGGGTATTTTGCAAGGTTGCCGCTTTATCAGCTTTGCACAACCTTGCAAAATACCCGCTCTCTCGTTCGGAGGCTACTTTGCGTCGTTGCTAACTACATCATCGGTTCTGATCTACTAATTAAGCAGAAACCGATGCTGACTTGGGATCGATGGTGCGTTCAATCAGCGTACGAAGAAGATAGACTCCCTCATATAAATCTGTCCCTGGGTCAGCCGGTTTGACTGCCATTTCCAAGCCGAGCGCCCGGAAAAGCCCTGCGGTGTGCTCAATGTCGCAAACTCCATGCACATCCGTATATTCCATCTCTGTCGATCCATTTGCCGCTGCAAGACTGGCTAGAAACGGCATGAATTTCTGGATGAATCCTTCAAAGAAGCCCATCGTTACCAGGGACTGAACTCCATTCAGGCGGCCAAGGAAGATACGAACATCCATCAACTCTTCATTCGCGGAGAGCGCATCCTGGTCGTTCGGGAAGGCATTCGCTGCGATCGCGAACTTCCGCAACATGTTCGGATGAGCATCACGCACTTCTTCGAGAAGGTTGTCAAGAAGGATAGGTGCCACCTCCGCAGCTTTGGCAGCCATGAGGGTTGCTGTCATCCAATAGATGAAGTTGCCTTCGAGTACAGAGCTATAGCGGGCAATGATTCCGCGCCGCTCAGCACTGGTTAGCTTGTGGACATCGGGCAGAGAAGCGATCATCTCATCAATAATGCTCTCAATCTTCTGCTGAACTTCAAGTTCAAGTCCCTGAACCTGCAGTTGATCTGGTGTTGCAACGGTGCTCATACGCAAAAGCCTCCTTGGCTTGGTTGAAACTTATGGATAAAAGGCCATCGCGATGAATCATGCAATAGCCGATGCAAACTCTCCTGTATCAGAACCTTACAAAGACTGAACTTGAAACAATAGCCACGCCTTCGTCTCGGAAATGTGCCGTCTGAACCATATCTATGATGAACCCGTTTAGGGCAAAAGCCCAACTACCGAAAAGTGTTATGGATTCTCGATCTGGGATACTGAATAGAAATACCGCATGTTGGTCGAACATTGGCGATTGCGCATGATTTACACGGGCACTCTGAAAAGATCGCGAGCTGTTTGTGCGTATTTCTTAGACACGAGATATGGAAGCATAACGATCTCGGCCAGCCACGGCAATGGATCATCCCAGCTGAATACAGATTCCGTACGTGCGGCACGCATGGACTGCATATATGTACGTAGCTTGAGGCAGCCATGCGCAAGGTCAGCTAGCGCCGTCGGCACGTCAGTAAGAATCCTCACCCAACCTACCCCGGACTTCGCTCGTGCCGGTTCAATCGGCCAGCCCATCTGATCTGCGTACGCTAAGTAGGGGAAATCTACTCCGCATGCGGCCCCAAGACCGTGAAATCCCCATACTCGCGCATTCACGTCTAGCAGTTTGTACTTTCCGTCCCGCGGATCGCGCTTATACTCGATCTCCACTAAGCCGTGGTATTGGATCGCCCCCAGAAACCTTTCGGAGATTTCCTCAATTTCTGGCTTTTCGACAGTCTCCACGTACGTCGCGGCCCGCCCGAACTCGCGCGGATGCTGCCGCGCACGACGCGCAATCAACGTACTATGTGGACGTCCATTCTGATAGAAAGCGCAGTAGGAATACTGTTCACGCCCATCCCCGGGAATGATCTCCTGCACCAGTATCTCTTGTGTCGAGATATGACGGTTCGCATCCTCGTAGAGCTGCTCAAGTTCCTTTGCGGTATTTGCTCGCCAAGCCTTTGCACCAGTCGCATAAAAGAAGTTTTCTTTAATGGCCGGTTTAATCGCCAGCGGCAATCGCGAATTAAGCGATTGCAATTCATTGATCCCATTCAGAACAAAGGTCTGCGGACACGGAATACCGAGTTTCTCCGCCAACTCGTAAGTCTTGGCTTTATCCCAGGCCCATTCCACACTTGCCCACTCCCCGGTCGTAACCCTGTAGAAATCAGCGAGTTCGTTCCGATTCCTTGAAAACGCTGCAACCGTTTCATCTCGCGTGGGAAATAGAACCCAGCCTTGGAGTTGGAATCTCCGCCCCAACTCCAACACAGCATCGAGAGTCGCGCGCTCATCCAGGATATTGGGCGTTTTCTCCACGCGCGTGGCATATTTTGAGCACGACGCGATGCAGTACTGACTATCCAAAACGTACACAGGAATACCGCGCCGACCCAGACTGCGCACAATAGCCAGGCCGGAATGATCTCCACCGACAACAACAACACCCGCGGCCTTCTCCGCTAAAATCTCCGTTTTATCCGAGTTCTGAATGTGCTCTCCTCAGTTCAGCTTCCGGGATAAATTGGAGACCAGCGCATTCGATGCAAATTCCGTCCCGGTAACGAAATTAAGTAGTGGACCAAAACTCCGCGCGGCCGGTGCTCCGAGGAAGTGCAGTCCAGACACCGAACAATGCAGTCCCCGTCCAACTTTGGGATATCCGCTGAACTTGAACTGTTCGATCGCCTGTATCAGATCCGGAGCGAGGAAACTATATTTCGCGATATCCACGCTATACCCTGTGCCCAGCAATACGTGATCTACGCGCCTCTCGCTGCCGTCATCAAGCAAGAGCTTCACCTCATCCCCAATCTCGGTAACAGAGACGATATTGCGCCCAGTCGTAATCTTTGCATTACCAAGCCTTGGAATTAGCCACGGCGCACCGGCCGAGCGTACCGCGCGAGTTCGGATGCGATCTCTCCACTCCAGCGGAAAGTGGTAAAGCATATCCGGGTAAGCAACCAGCCGGCTAATCCCGATTGGTCCAATGTCATGCTTCGAATAGAGCATCTTGGAGATCGGCCCAAGTCGATGTAGCTTAGGATGCATTCCAATCCAGCGGAGCACGGGAATTCGGGAAATCACTTCCACCTCCGCTCCAGCCTCGCCAAGTAAAGCCGCGCATTCCAAAGCGCTCTGCCCCGCACCTATTACCGCCACACGCTTGCCCAGTCCGACTAACTTGCGACCGTCATAGCAATGCGAGCAAGCCTTTTCGGATAATTTCGCGTACGTCGCGGGGATCCTGCGGAAGTTTCCAACGCCTGCGGCCACCACGACACGGCGCGCCGTGACTTGGGTACCGTCCTCAAGCACTAGCTTGAATGAGGAATTCTCTTTTTGGACCGTATTTATGTTCCGTTGGTCAAGGTCACACCCTATCTGTTGCCCAAACCATTTTCCGTAGCCTACAAATGTCTCCAATGAAGTGCGCTGAGCCGGAGTTATATTGTTCGCCGATTCATACGCCTCCAGGGTGAAATTGGACCGAGGATCTGAAATCGTTGAAGCCGGCCTCGGTGACCGCAGAAGCATTCCTGCCGGCATTTTGTCAGCCCAGAATTCCATCGGTTTGCCAAAGATCCGTGCGTCTATCCCCGCTTCACGCAGGTGAGCTGCCGCAGATAATCCATACGGGCCCGCGCCGATAATAGCGATATCAATGTCTGGTGAACTACCTGCCATCTCCCTTTCCTTCTCTCTCGCTCTGCTTCGTACGAGATGTATTGCTCCCGATCTGAACTAGCTTTACTTTCGTTAGATCGGATGGCAAAGGTTCGGCCTGAGGAAAATACCTACGAACAATGGATTTTATTTTGAAGTCGTTTCCGACTGTCAGCTCTGTTCTGCCATTTTCGAGGGATTTTGCAAACCGGATTGATTTGCGCCATCCAGACTCATAACAAGTCGCCCGTCTTTCTCGCTTGCCCATGCGAGAATGGCACGTTCCTTGCCGGGTCCCTCGATGCTCCAACCATCTTGCTCTTTGACTACTCGCATCTGCGCTCTCTGCCTCCACCAACTGTCAACTTCCCCAGGTGTGGTAATCCAAAGAGATGTTTCGTCTCGCAATGTTGCTAAGTGCTTTAACAAGGACTGGTAGATACTGCACTCTTGTTGTCCCATTACATAGTCTGGATGCACGATGAAGCTCATCAGTCCATGACGCGCCATGATAAGACTGATTTGTTGTCTCCATATATCGATCGAATAGTCATGCAGAATGTTGAATAGTGTGTAGTCCTGAATCGTAGTTACAGGTATCTCCAGGATATTTCCAAGAAAATATGGCATCACCGTGCAACAGCCACCTCGCTGCGGATCAAGGTGGGCCACATTCGGGACAGACATGTCGTAGGAGAACTCGAACGCGTCATACCACGGTTGCTTCCGATACAGAACTCCGGCACGAAATCCTTTAGCCTCAAACTGTCTGCCGTAGGAATTGATCTTTGCCACGCGCTCCAGGAACTGCTTGCGACTCTTATACAGGCGACCGTCGTGGTTCAGGTCATGTACAACAACTTCGAATCCACGTTGGCGGATGGAGTCCAGAAATTCTCTAGAGACATCGTAACGTTCTTCCGGAACTACCTGAAAGGATGCTTTGATTCCAAATGAATCATTGATATCCATCAGCACTGAGCAGAAGTCTCTTCCGACCTTCGTTTCGACGTCGTGCGTCATGATTGCACAGCTTGATTTCCCTTCAGGCCAGAACCAGATGAATGGGATTCGCTCGATTTTGTTAGCCCGCAACGACAACAGTAATAAGCGCTCAAGCAGAAGATCCACTGAGCAATCGACCGGCCACTGCGGAAACTTCAGCTTGTTCCATCCTCTTAGACGGAACTTCTGGAGCTTGCTCCGCACGCTTACAGGGAGCAATGGTCGCACAAAATAGTAGACCTGTGCTAATAAAGAAGATGCTCCTTCGCTGCGATCATCCGTATAGAGTTCTTGGCGCAGATTTTCGATGACTTCGGCTGGATCGAAACAAAGAGAGACTGAGTCCCCTTCGATAGCAGCGTCGATCAAACCATCGTGAAGCGTCTCGGTGACAAGTGACGCAAGTCGCCGCCCATAATATTTTCCGAAGTATGTGCCGCAGTCTCCGAAACGAAAGTATCCGCGTGACACCAGGGGACTCTCTTTCAATGCAAGGTGCGCATATTGTTCCGGGCAGCGATAATAATCAGCTAGGTAGTTGTTCATCTCGTTAGCAGATCTCAATGACTACTTCAGATAGACACCGTGAATATAGTTACGCAATTCATCGGAACGTTACATCATCATCTTGAATGACAATTGACGCACGCGCGGGCCGGTACCAGGTAAAAAAAGCAGACCTAATCAGCTCCAGATTTTTGTGTCCCACTGCTCTTCAGTTGCAAAACGTTCCCGTATCCAATTTATGCTCCAGTCGCGCTCGGAATCTCGATTTATAATCCCGATGGGCTACTCTGAAACTCACTTTTTCGACGTTTTTAGCTAAAAGCTTTCTCATAAGCAGCAAGTAAATTTCCAACGGAATAGCTCCAAGCAAGCTCTGTCTGCACGCGCGTATACCCAAATTCTCCCATCCGTCGCCTCTCTTCCGGATGATCAACCAACCACAGTATCTTCTCTGCAAAATCCGCGACTTGATTCTCTTTGTCGCAATAAAGTGACGCATCCTGAGCGCTGATTCTTCCTTCCTTAAGGTCAAACTGAACAATCGGCTTTCCCATAGCCATGTATTCCATGATCTTGATCATGGTTGAAATATCATTCATACGGCAGGGTTTATCAGGATTGACGCAGATATCCGCCGTGGAAAGGATTTCAAGGAGATCCTTATCCGGAATCCTCCCTGTGAAATTCACAATATCGGCAATGTTCTTTTCGGCGACTATTTCCTGTAGTTCCGTGAAGGCCGGACCACTGCCTACACAAGTGAAGTGAACGTCATGCCTTCCCAATGCCTTGATGTACTCAGCCACGCCTAAAAGGATGTCCAGGCCGTCCTGAGCACTCATAACGCCAACATACCCAACAAGGCAGGGTTTGCCGTACTTTAACGAGGGATTTGGCGTGACAGGACGAAACGTCGCCAGGTTCGGCCCATTGCGAACCACAAATACACGCTCGGGGGCTCTACCGCCCCGGGTCACTGCGATCTCCTTGTAGCTATCGTTTGTCGCGATAACAACGTCGCTAACTAGAAAAGTCATTTTCTCCAGCCACACCAGAGCTTTATATAAAAAATCCCTTCTTTCGTATTTCGCCAGATACAATTCCGGATTTACATCGTGATGATCGAAAATAAACTTTACCCCAAAAAGCTTGAACGGAAGCGCCACCAGAAAAATAGTATCCGGCGGATTGCACGCCTGTATCACATTGAATCCGCGCCGGAAATAAATCCACCACGAGAGTAAAAATTCCCAGAACAGGGCACAAAAATATTCCCATATATATGCAAATGCCCCGTTTCCTTCTTTCGGCATAGGGTGACGGTAGATATGAATTCCATCTGTAAACTCATAACCCTTTGTATAACCTTTGTATTTGGGAGATAAAACTGTCACGTCGTAGTTTGCTTCGCGTAACGCAAGCGCTTCTTTCCAGACACGTGGATCCAGAGGAACGGGTGCGTTTTCAACAATGATGAGAACTTTCCGGTTCACACACACCTCGAGTGGTTAAGAATTTTCCTGTAAAGCCCTGCAAGGGTACAAAGCATAGCGGGCTGCCACCATACAAAGGAGGAGCTTTGTTCGCTAATTGCAGTTTTCAAAGTTGGTCCAGTCTTGAAAAGGCGGTAGTTTTGAGCAAAAGCATCACCGATGCTGGGAAGGAGGTTTTGCCGATGAAGAAGAATTTTTTGCAGAGCAGATTCGCACGGAGGCATCAAGAAGCAGATGTACTGCCGCTGGAAAGGGAGGGAGACGTATCGCAGCGGTGATGAAGGTCGGCTTCTACCGTCCAGCAAAGACTACCAGAAATGCCTTCTGTGTGTCATTCAATGGAACCTTCCGGTTACAATGTTTGGACACGAACTGGCTCTAATCGCTGAAACAGGCAAGATAGATTATCGAGGCCTGCGCGAGGAATACAGTACGAGTTGTATCTGCAGAGTTCCAGTCGACTGTACGCGTGTAGAATTGGCCAGTCAGATCGCGGCTAGCCGCGATCTGACTGAAACAAAACAGGCCAGGAATTTACCCTCTAACTGGTACTGCTTTTCACGCCCTTCAACTGGTGTAGGAAACTAGGCCCTTCGAAACAGCACTACACTTACACTCAAGTCACTAAAGTTATTGATTCGGCTGCGGTGAAATGTTGCCATTTATGTTACTTGGAGGAGAAAGTGGCGCCGACGCCGACGCGGAATCATTGGCATAACAACTAGCCCGGTTAAACGTTAGCACTGGACCTGTGCCATCCGGCGTGCCGCCCATTGTGTTCAGATAGCAGAGCATAGCTGGATTTGCGTATGCATAGCCGCCATTCGCTGCTTGACTAGTTCCTCCACTGCACTGCGAAGAATTTGCAACAACGGAATACTTGTATGTTCCGCTGGAACAAACCGATAAGCCGCCTCCGCTCACGTCCGGACCGATTGCTGGATAGGGAGGGCATGTGCCGGTCGTCGGATTCTTCCAGAATGAAAGGCCGGTGCCGCACGATGCAAAGTTGCCGGTGACGCCATTGTAGAAGCTTGATGGCAATCGGGACTGCCCTGAGTTTGTATCACCAGAGGTTGGAACACTGTTAGGGTAATAGGTGTCTGTAGTTGGAATCTCAGAACCCACAACAGCGGTACCGCCGCTTCCAACTCCTAGTCCACTCGTCGGAAGATAAAAAGAGAAGCTTGACGCGCTTGATGCTGTAACTACACCTGTTGCATTGTAGCCAGAGACAGAGTTACCTGAAATTGTCACGGTGTTGGGATAGTAGCCCGATCCTATACCGGGATTAAGGGTGCTGGAACAGGTCACTGTATTTCCGCTTTGTGCGCAACTGGAGACATTGGAACTCGCGCCGCCACATGTGCTGCCCCAACCTGTGTCAGACGAATTTCCACACCAATGCACTGCCTTGGTGACTACATCGTAGTTTCCCCATAACATCGTCGTTGGCAGCGTCAGCATATCGTTAAGCGAGCCACTCACATCTATTTTGCCATGCGTGTTACCAGACCAACCGATGTCATACACATGCGTCCACACGTCTTGCGATACATCCGGACACCACATTTGCGTCGGAGAACTTGGACTGCATCGATACGTACTGTGATGCAATGGATTCCCAAGCACATTTCCGATTACGTTGTAGTAGCGCGAGAATGCAGCTAGGTGAATAGCTTCTGCATTATCGATCGGCATCGTTCCATTGTTTGACTCGAAACCGTTAAAGTAATTACGGAAGATTGTGCTCAGAGTGTGAGTACCCCAGATGTCATCCGAGTCCGGATAAGAGCCGATATTTCCCTCAAGTAGTACTTCGCTCTCACCGGCGCCATGCCAGGAGAACATTCCAAATTCATACGCTGAACTGCTACTGTAATACTGATTGACCGCAAAGTTGTATCCAGCCACACAGCGGGAGCACTGAGAGTCAAAATTGATTGGGTCTGCAATGCCCTGCAGAATATTGTTTTCCATCAACAAGTCGCCTACAACTCCGCCGCCAACACCATAGCTTTCTGTAGAAGCGGTAAAGGTCCAATAAAAGTAGCTATCGCGTATGACATCGTGGGCGGTGATGTAATTAAAGACAGAATAGAAATTCGCCGTCGTTGACGCAATGCCTCGAGCCCAGACGGAATTGGCCGTCTGCATGGTCACTGCCCGTTGCCCGACAGTTGATTCGTCGATAAAAAAGTCTTCAGCGCCCGCATTGGTAATGGTTGAACTACCCCACCAGGCCTCTGGCGTTTGGCTGCTACTCCATCCGGGCCATGCAAGGCCATTGGAGAGTGTCAGCGTGTAGGGACCCTTTCCGCTTGCGCATGTCCCACTGGCTGCCGTGCAGGCCGTAGCTACCACTACATCCTCCTGCGCTCGGTTTAGGCGATGGAGGCCGGTATTTGCCCCTTGCGATGAGCACGTTCCCGCCACCTCACATACAAATAAATTGTTATTATCTGCAGCCGATCCCGAGCAGGTTGCGCTACCTGCGGTTCCTGTATAGCCCGTGTTGCACTCGTCGAGCACAATCGGCGTCAGATTCACTACGATCCCGCTCACACTGTCAAGCTGGATCTGCGTGGCGCCTTCGCAGCTTCCGGAATTGACTGTAGAGCCGTTACAACCGGTCCAGTTTGCCTGCGTATATCCTCCGCCTTCGTAGGTATTACTGCCGGCAATACAAATGGCGGCGTTTAAGCCATTACACGAGCCGACAGCACTAAAATGTAGCCGTGTGCTGTTCGCTCCTTGTCCGCGTAGAACCACATTGCTGCGAAGCGTAATCCCGCCATTCAGGTAAAAATCCCCCGCTCCAAGGACAACAACGTATGGCGTCGCACACCCTGTGTATCCGCTGCCGCTTCCTGCAATTGCATTGTTGATTAGTGCCGCTGATGCCGCTGCGCTACTCGATCCATATGCCGCAATCGTGGCCCCGCACTGGTTCCAGCTTGCAGAGGGCACTCCGCCTGCGATTCCGGCCGTAGTCCAGTTCGCTGCACGATTGGTGCTGATGATGTTGCTCCAGGGTTGTTGCGCGGTTAAACGCGTTGAAACTAAAAGAGATATACACAACATAGTAAACACTACACAGCTATTAAAGTACCTGATCACAAGTCCCTCCAACCTTCACAAAAGTCTTCGGCAACTCTAATGCGGACGTGAGCCCAAATCCTACAAGATGATTACAAGAGTAATCAATTACTTCAATTTTAGTAACTATTCTATTGTAATAGTACTACAAGGGGCTCCCTTTCTGGGGACATTCAAACACATTCTTCTGCGATATCGTTACACCCCCGAACGGCACGGCGGTCTATTCTCCTAAAAATGGCTGCCATATACCTCCAGTTCGGTTGGCTGATCTGAGTATTCGGTGATCCTAAGCGCTTCACCAGCAAATGCCATCGTAGCCGTTCGCACTCCTCTGTTCGGCTATGCGCACAAAGTCAACAATCGTCTGTCCCGTCCGAACTTTACTTGCGGTGTCAAGGAATTCCGGGTCCTTGTTTCCAATAACGATCGTCTCCGCAAAATCCAGAACATCTTCGATCTTGTTGACCATCAGACGGGATACATGAGGGATTCTATTCAAGATGAAATCTCTGTTGGCGCCTACTAGGCTCGCCACACTCACGTTTTTGTCGTAAATTCGCATTTCGTATCCCTTACCCAATAGACGCTCAATAATCTCGATCATCGGACTTTCGCGCAGATCATCTGTTCCCGCCTTGAAGCTGAAACCGAGAACTCCAACTTTCTTTTTTCCCTTCCCGATGATTATCTGTAGTCCCCGGTTCACTTGCATTTCGTTACTGGGCAATATTGAAGAAATGATAGGAAGTTCCAGGTCACTCACCTTTGCTTTGTAGTTCAATGCGCGAAGATCCTTTGGAAGACAGGATCCGCCAAAAGCAAAGCCCGGAGTGAGATAAGCCGGAGAGATATTTAGCTTCCTATCCTGACAGAAGATTTTCATGACTTCATGAGCATCAAGCGATAAAACCTTGCTGAGATTTCCGATTTCGTTGGCAAAACCGATCTTGAGCGCATGCCAGCTGTTGTCTACATATTTCACCAATTCTGCGATCTCAAGCTCTGTTCTGATTAAAGGCGCATCTAGCTTCGCGTAAAGCGAAGCCAGCATCTCGCCGCTTTCGACATCCAACTGTCCAATCACCGTTTTGGGCGGTTTTCGAAAATCACTGACCGCCGATCCCTCACGCAAAAATTCTGGATTATTGCAGACGCCGAAATCAACGCCGGCCTTCTTTTGGGAATGCTCCTCAAGCACTGGGATAACAAGCTGACGCATCGTTCCGGGCAAAATCGTACTCCGAATGACGACCGTATGCCGGTGAGCCTTTTTACGGATGGCGTCTCCAATCAGTTCACACACACGTCTGATATAGGTCAGATCCAAGTTTCCATTGCTTTGACTCGGCGTGCCAACACACACAAACGATAAATCCGTCCCGCTGACTGCTTCGTCTTGATCGGTAGTCGCATTGAGTCTTCCTGCCCGTACCGCATCACTGATAATCGGCTCGATTTCAGCCTCAATAATGGGCGAATGGCCAGCGTTAATGAGATCGACCTTCGCGCGAACAGGATCCACACCAACGATCTGATGACCTTCGTGTGCGAGGCATCCTGCACACACTGTCCCGACGTAACCTAAACCAAAAATGCTAATCTTCACTGGCTCATTTCCCTTCGAATCCATGGCTCTAAAGACTGCTTCGCCAAAATACTTCAACGCATCTCTCGGTGCACTGATCGAACACATGAGAAAATTCGCTAGCTTGAAGCCATTTGTCTTTCGCAAGTCCCTGCCAGCAGTCGGACGAGTAATTAAACTCTCCTGTCTCTTGCAGAGACTTCAGAACTTCAATGCATTGCAACCCTTCTTGTTTGAATTCCGGAAGGTTAACTTCGAAGGAAATATATGGCACAGGTTTATGCAGACCCTGCAAAACTTTAAGCTCATAACCCTCGACATCGATCTTCACAAAAAACGGTACGCCGAACTCCTCAATCAGGCGGTCGAGCGTTGTCGTCTTGACGCTCTTCTCGTGCTTGAATTCGAGCGCATCGATTGTGTGCGCAAAGCGCTCTTTATCACTCTTCAATGTATCGGCCCATTTCCGGCTTAGCGTATTCAGCGCAGACCCGGGCCCATCGACCAACATCGTCTCGGCTCCTTCGTGGTCGCTTATTGCTGCTCCGACAATCGACACGGGCAGAGGTGTCCCTTTGGAGCCGGCAAATCGATTGCGCAACTTCGTCAGGTTCAGTTCATCTGGTTCGACTGCGACCACACGTGCCCCAAGTTGAAGGAACGCATCTGCCTTCTGGCCGGTATTCGCCCCAATGTCGAATACTGTGTCTCCTTGTTGAAAGCCACCGAGCAGCACCCGATAGAATTCCACCTCATGGGCTTGATCTTCACCCTGCGGTGTTCCCTTCAGTCTCCGATAAAGCCGGCCAATCGATGATGCTGAGATTCGCTGATAGGTAGCGCTTCTTCGGATTCTTGTTAAAGCAGACTTTGAAACGGATTTCTCGCTCATTATGTTCACACTCAGTACTGGTTAGGAATTCTTGAAACTACAAATCGAGTTCAGTAGGCTCACACCTGGTCTTTACGTCTCCGCATGTGCGCTATAACCACGTTTAAGACCGGCATGCTAGTTACTTTTCAGATCAACGTATGCATTACTTGTCAATTCAGCCACGGCCGCCCACGAGTGATGCCTATCGGCGTGTTCTTTGATTTCCGTCCGCGTCTTACTCAAATTCTTATAAAGGCCGCTTGAGAAGTAGTCGCTGATCGCTCTAGCCAGGTCCGCTGGATCGCCCGGCCGGGACATGAATCCTGTCCGGCCCTCAACAACCTCTTCTTTGAATGAGCCCACATCGGTCGCGACAACTGGCAATCCGAAACTATAGCCGAGAAAAAGAACGCCACTTTGAAAGATTTGATTGTAGGGTAGAACCATTACATCCGCAGCTTTCAGGTAAAGCTCCACATCTTCATCGGGAATGAACTGGGCCTTAAGAAGGACCCGTTCGTCGTGCATGAGCTCTGACGGAATCAGTCGCCTGATTTCGTTGAGATAATCCTCGTTTCTCTTTTCGGCCTCGCCCGCAATGATCAGACGGTAGCTCCTGTCCTGTTTAGCCAGAATCTGAAACGTCTCCAGCATGTGCTCGATGCCTTTATAAGGCTTGATTCTGCCAAAGCAGAGCAACGCCTTTTCATGACTCTGTAAGCCCAGTTTTTGCTTGGCCTCAGCGGAAGTCAGGCTCGTATCGGGAAAAGCGTCGTTGATGGGATGCCGGATAACAGTAACTACTCGATCGCGCACTCCGAAGTCGGAGATAAGTTCATCCTTCATCTTTTGCGTATGCACGAATATGTGATCCGTCAGCCGATACTGCATCCGCAGCGTCAACCGATTCAGAAATGAATCTTTTCCATCTCTCCTGGCTTCATTGACATTGTGCGCCGTGAGTGTAACCCTCTTCCGCATGGCTTTGTAGTAGAGCATCAGAAGAGTTCGATCGAAGAACTGTACCTTGCTATTCCAAAGGATGTGAAAGACCTTCGGCTTTGCCGCTGCCGTATACCGGATGAGGCTCGCATAATGCCGCAGTACCCTCGAAAGCTTGCCGGCCGCTGTGCGATTCGCCGACTGGGGCGGCCATAGATTGAAAAAGCGCAGCCCTGATGTGGTTTGCATTTCCGGACTATCGACATAATCGCTGCCAATCACGTCCAGACGAACACCCTTTGCTATCAAAGCCATCGCCAGACCCTGGGCATACGGACGATCGACTCCGCCCGTCAGCAAGGACACCTCTAATGGTGTCTGTGAGGCAGAGGGTTTTGCGGAAACCGAAATGTCTTCAGCAAGAGTTGGCATGCTACTCATGAGTCTGTACCGGTACGGGCTAACTTTAAACGATGTTACGAGAATGAATTGTCGAGAATCAATTCCACTATTGGTGCACTTCTTAAACCGTTGGCACCACTCTGCCACGGAGCCACTCTTCCAAAACGACCAGGCTGAAGAGAATTTTGTGGTGATCGCTCGCGCCGGAGCGATGCTGATCGAGAAGCGCTCGAACGGCGGCTGGCTGCAGATAATCGAATATATGCGACTGGGTATCCAGCAGCATTCCTTCCATCTTCTTCGACTGCTCGGCACGGAACCATTCGTCCACGACATTCATAGCGAAACCACGTTTTTTGCGGCGCATAATCGAGTCAGGAAGGAAGGACTTGCAGACTTCCCGGTGTATCCATTTGCCCACGCCATTGCGCACCTTGAAGTCCGCAGACAGTCTTTCGCCGAACTCGACCACCTCTCGGTCGAGATAAGGCACCCGCACTTCCAGGCTGTGAGCCATAGACAGCTTATCGCCATACATCAGGAGTTCATCCGGCAGAGTAGAGCGCATTTCAATGAACTGCAGGCCGCCGAGTTCGTCTGTGTGCTCCATGAGATCGGAGAAGTCGCCCCACGATTTAAGAATTTCGTCTCCCGGCGCGGGAGGCAGGATATCCGACTTAAAGAGCCCATCGATCTGCCCGTCGGGCAGTAGTGAAAGAACCTGTTGGTATCGCCTCAGGCGATCCGGTGTATCCAGTGAGCGCACGCCGCGTTTTAAAGTTTCATTCCTGGGTAGCGCTTCAACCATGGAAGAAATTGGCCCTCTTACCCACTTTGGCAGAGTACCCCACATTTGGCCATAACGAGTTCCCAGATGGCGGCGATATCCGCCAAACAGTTCGTCTGGACCTTGGCCAATGAGTGCAACCTTTACATCGCGCCTGGCACGCTCGCAAACAAAAAACATCGGCAGAACCGAGGGCGTAGCGACAGGTTCTTCCATGAACTCCACCACCCGTGGCAGTGAATTCTCGAAGGTTTGCCGGTCGAGCAAAACCTCTGTGTGTATAGCGTTGAACTCAGCTGCGGTCTGCGCCGCATCACTCAGTTCATCATCCGCAAAAGTCTTGCCGTATCCAACCGTGAATGTGCGCCACGACTTCCCATATAGGTTCATAAGCGCCAGAAGTAGCGAGGAATCTATGCCGCCACTCAGCAGCAATCCAACCGGCACGTCACTCAGCAGATGTCGCTTGACGGAGCGTTTGTAAATCTCCAGCAACTCCTCACGGGCCTCCGCTTCGGATTTCATCGGAGAGAACGGCTGGGGATTGCTGCGATACCACCGGCGCTGACTCGACTTGCCCTCCTCGAAAACCAGCATGGTTCCGGCGGCGAGCTTGCTTATGCCCTTGAAAACTGTATACGGAGACGGAGTGAAGCGATACCGAAGAAAAAGATTCAGCGCCGTCGGGTCCGGTTCCGGACTATCCGTCGCCGTGGCCAGAATGGTGCGAATCTCCGAACCAAACCACACGCTGCCATCTTTGATCTTGTAATAGATTGGCTTAATGCCGAATGGATCCCGCGCAATCAGCAGTCGGCGCTTGCGCTCATCCCATATTGCCAGACCGAACATTCCATTCAGGTGATTGAGAACGTCGTCGCCCCATTGTTTGTAGCCGAGAACAATTACCTCGGTATCAGAGCGGGTGCGGAAGACATGGCCAAAGCTTTCGAGTTCGCGGCGCAGTTCTGGGAAGTTGTATATCTCCCCGTTGAACACCACGCGAACCGATTCCTCAGCATCGGACATCGGCTGATGGCCGCCCTCAATATCGATAATCGAGAGACGGCGGAAGCCCAATCCAACCCGATCGTTGACGTAATAGCCTTCGTCGTCGGGGCCGCGATGGACGATGCTACGCGCCATCTGTTGTACCTCGCGCAGCAAGACCGGAGCTTGCCGGCCAAAATTAAATTGTCCGCAGATTCCGCACATATTAAAGCTTATGTCCTCACGCCGGAAAGATCTTCCTGCTGACCACTTTTAAGCAGGAGCAGAGATAGACTACGGAACAGTTGCGCCTGCGCCCAGCGATGCATTGGAACGTTGTCCCAGCCGAACAACAGTTGCCGCGATCGGAACGAGCCGTTAGGCCGTTGCCATATCGTCAGAACCTGGTTCACGACTCCGTCAACCAGCCGATCCAGTTTTTCAAAACGGCCCCTTAGCAACATACCGAGATTGATGCACTCAGCATAGTCGTACAACTCACGGCGATACACAATCAGACGCGGCGGTTTTGCGAAGGGCTTCGGCACACCGTGTTCATCAAAAAGGTTGCGCACATAAAAATCGACGCCGCGCTCAATTGCACGCGTGCATTCCACATCGCCAGTGAGCGCTTCAATCTTGGCAAGGGCCTTCATGACAAAGCAAGTGTGAAAATGATCGACAAAATGCCTCGTCCCGTCGTTTGCGTAATGCCAGGATCCATCGGCATTCTGAGACTCAAGCACAAAATGAAGATTTCGGCTGGCGACTTTTGAATAGCGGTCGTCAGAAAAATCTATCGCCGCCTGCGTCAGCATGAAAGCGCGATAGGCATTTGCATTAATAACGCCCACTGACTGCTCAGGGAATGGACTGTAGGAACAGGAAGACGCAAGCTCTGAAGTATTGAAATCGTGATAATCCTCCACGCCGTGCTCTGCGATGGACCGCATGATTTCCCGCCACCGAGCATCATTATCGATCACATGAACTTCGCGGAAAGCCTCGTACACATAAGGCACGGTCGTAATGAGCGGTGTTCCCTGCCAGATCGTTCCACGCAACGTTCCCCAGTTGAACGGATACCCCCAGCAATACCGATCATGCCCAGCGCAGCGAGTCTCTTCAAGCACCTGCAAGAAGTGGCGCGCGCGCTGATAGTGCTCGTCAGAATTCAGATGACGCGACAAAAACGCAAATCCCATGGCGTAATGTGCGTCTGCGATAGGAAATCTCTGACGTTTCCAAAAGAGACTCCGGGCCGAAGGCAGGAAGGCCTCACAGAAGATGATGGGAGAGACAGCCATCGTGCCTAAGAGCGGCTGGCGATAGTAAAGCTGCTTAATATTTCGGCACAGGTCGCTGGCATAAAAAGTTTGAAAATCCCAGGAGGTCTCGCCATAGCGGTCAAGCCAGGAGATAAAGCGGCGAACACCGCCAAGGACTTCTCCTGTAGGTGAATAGTTCGCTTCGGGTATTGCGTTGGTATCGATTGCGGCTGATAAAGCTGGCGTCATAGAAAATCCATTGGAGCAATTGTTTTGTGAAATACGGAGATCGCTTTACTTCACGCTGTTGATACGAGTTGTATTCGGCTCGACCGGCAAAAGCTCAAAATTATCAATTTTTTTGAGCCTGAACAGAGATGACAAGATCATCTTCAGCTTAAGCATTTGCTCCCTGCGGTGAAAGCGCATGAGTTCCGGTGAAACCGGCCGTTCGGCACGGGTCAAAAAACCATTTACGTAACCAGAGAACAGTGCGCCACCTGCAATTATGTAAGGGCGTTTCTTCATCCTATACACGCTTCGGAATACTTGCCACAGAGGGTGCCCGCCGAGGATGTAGTCCTTTTTGCCATAAGCAAATGCGGAACCGATCTCGCCTCGTTCAGCAGTCCCCAACGGCCTGTGATGCAGAAAAGATTTCTCGCGGAATGAGCGGGTATTCCATCCAACCATGCGAGCTGTTGTTACAGCCATCCAATCGATTCCACCCACTTTGCTGGGCACATATCCGCCGATCTCCTCAAAGCACTCACGGCGGAATATCTGGCACTGACCGGAGACATAGGACTGGCCCTCAAAGCTGTCCGTCGCGGAGTTATAGCCGCTCGGCTCATGAAATACCGTTCCCGCGACTCCCAGCCGATCATCCTGCCTGAACTTGGAGAGCAGAAATTCAAAGTGGTCGAAATCCAGTGTGACATCCGCATCCAGGTTGCCGACAATCTTGTACGGAAGTCCTTTGACCCGTTCCAAGCCAGCCCTGACTGCTTCAACCTTGGCTGCAAAATGACGCTCTTTGCGGACCGGACGATTAACCAACTCGATCCAGCTATGCGCGGCAGTGTACTTCCCCACTATCTCAGCGGTTGCATCCGTCGAGCCATCGTTCACAATGACCCACTTCAATGGGAGCACCGTCTGTGCCACGACAGATCTAAGTGTCTCCTCAATGAAGCGCGCCTCATTGCGACTGGGACTGATCAGAACATAGGGAAGATCGTTGACTTCGTTGCTCATGTGATTTTCCTTGAACCTTTGCCTCTCTAAGCAGATTCCACGAAGAGCCGGTGCGCCAGTTCCAGCGTCAGAAGCCTGTGGATCTCGTCCGTATGGTTCTCGTCCCCGCGCAAATGACCATTCACTACTCGCTCGACTCCCGCGCGGGTCACGTAAGGCCGCGCCAAAGCGCGATCGTCGAGAAGGATCTGGCGTACATAGTCTTTCAGGTGATCTCGATACCAGACACGGAAATGAAACGGCTTGTGGCGGCCGAGCCAGATACGCTCCAGATGTAACGGAGCCAACATGTGATCGATGCGTGCCATCCACTGGGGCATACCCATGTCGTATGCGTATTCCGCCTTAAATGTGAACTTGAGATACATGCTGGTTAATGCACTATTAAACCCGGGCGTACCCCGGTCAGTCCGTATCTTTGCTAGCACAGAATTACCCTCTTGAATAAGCCGGGTTCTAACCTTTGCATTCTGTCCCAGAGTATCCAGACGAGGAGCTCTATACGCAGTCTTGACGACCTCGTTGTCAAGAAATGGAGCGCGAATCCCTATTTGAGTCTGTTCCAGGCCCAATATGCCGTAGTGGTGCCATGGCGATTGGCGAAACGCCACGAACGAGATCGGATGGACTCGTCGAGCGGTATCGTAGGTTTTAATCCCCGCATCAATGTTTTCGCGCACGGGCCCAAATAGGCCTTCTGTCGGTGGCACCGCCTTGAACATGACGCTCTGCATCATAATTTCGCTGCCATAAGTTCCCACCATGCGCACCGGCGCAATTTCCCGTGCTCTTTCTTGTACGTAAAGATCGGGAGAACGGCTCATATCGACAGACGCGTCGCTTAGGAAAACCGTACGCTCCGCGTAATGAGAAAACTGCGACAGAAACTCAGGCCCTGCAGTAATCACCTCGTAAGTTTGCCCACAAATTTCAGCGACGCGGCGAGCGAGTTTTACGTCCTCGTGATCGCGGTACGTACTGCCCCATGTATAGCAAGGAAGCGAGTTTGGCTTGGCCTTATGCCACGCCATGATAACGCGCGTGTCCAGTCCTCCAGTCAGCGACATTCCCACTTTTTCGCGTCCACTAAAATACCGCGGGAGATTGCCTACGAAAGCGTTCTGAAGCTGCTGGTAATAGTCTTCCGGCCCGACCGCTTCCTGCTGTTCCCATTCACTCGGCTGAAAATAGCAGCTTTTATTCTCAATCGAGCCATTCCTGAAGTTCCATGCAGAACCCGGAGGCAGAAGATAGATGCCATTGAATAACGTCCGATTCTCAAGGACGCAACCGCATGCAATGAACTCTCCAAGACCGCGCGCATCAATACTGCGTAGTTCCGGGCGCACCTTCAAAATGGCCTTGGCTTCCGGGGCAAAATAGAATCCATCTTGGGACTCGTGATAGTACAGGCGCTGCAACCCATACCGGTCATTAAACAGCGTTGCAGAACCCCGTCGACGATCGGCTACCAAACCATGAAATCGTCCGTTTAATCCTTTAGGAAAGTCCGCCTCATCTTCGTAACGATGAACCAGATAAGAGGAATCCGTTTCTGAGAACTGGTGGCCATGTTGCCGAAGCAAGCTCTTTAAACCTGGTTCTGGAAACTCTTCTCCAGAGAAGAAAAGCTTTATCTGAGCATCCTCGCTACAAAATGGCATCCCATCCGCAAAGGAATCTTTCCGCGCCACCCAACCTACATAAACTCCCAGTTCTTCGTTGATCCAGACTCCGGAGACGTAAAAGGACTCGTGCTTAAGAGTCTCGAGCATCCGCATGAGTTGCGGCTCCGCCCAATCGCGAGGCCGCTTGGTGATTAAACCCGTGATCCCTGGCATTTTTACCTTCGCTAAATGATTGCTGTATTTGGTGAGACACTCCTACTCATCAAAAGATGAGTAGGAAATCCTTCACAGGAAGTGGAGCCGGCGGGAGGATTTGAACACTCCATCTGCCGATTACGATTCGGCTGCTCTGCTGTTAAGCTACACCGGCCTATGAAATCTACGAATTAATCGCGCTGTATAGAGGAGACATCGTTGCACATCAGAAGATGAGCAAGTCATCCTTCAAGCGAAGTGGAGCCGGCGGGAGGATTTGAACACTCCATCTGCCGATTACTATTCGGCTGCTCTGCTGTTAAGCTACACCGGCGTATGAAATCTATAAATTGGTACATTCGTGTCCGTGCATTTAATCCAGCCGCAATCACTGAAGGCGGAAGAATACCAATCAGGCCGCGATGAAATTTGGCCTTAATGCAAAATCTTCCCCATACATTGAGAGGAATAAAATACCTGGGAACAAGAATCTCTTCAAAACCATTTCGAATTTTGAACTCCAGCAACGGGCTGTCGCGCTTGTTCCCGTAGTGATAAAGACCATAGCTGATGTGTGATATCTTGCGTGCTTCACAAATCTCCACAGCCCTGGCCATGAGTGCATTTGCTGGTCTCTTGTCAAAGTGACTTGGCTTTGTCGTTAAATTTAAGATCGATGCTACATCCCCTCTGTATACCAAGTGTAAGAATCCTATCATCTCGTCACCGGAATACGCACAAATAAAGTCACATCGTCCCACATATTCCGCGTAGCGATTCCTGGTCTCGTCCAAAGTCAGTCCGTAATACGCGTTCCTCATCCCCTGGCGTGTCGGAGAATCGTCATTTACCGCTTTGAGCCCCTTGAGCAACGCCTCATCAAACTCTTTAACTCTTACCAGAACACCGCGCTTTTCAGCTCGCCTTACGTTTTTCCGGGTTACCTGAGATAGACCCTCCCACCACTGCTTAAAGCTTTCGAGCCGAATGGCCGCGACGCTCTCCAATTCAAATGGATATGCATACTTTGGATCGATCGAAGGAAGCTTCTGCGGAAAGGTAAAAATGTCCGCCCTTAAAATATGATTGGCTTTGCTTTTCAATGCCGCCAAATAGAGTTCTGGTGTCTCCAGTTCCTTCTCACTCATTTCTTCGCCGCGAACGTAAGCAATCTTTAGCTGTTTGCCTCTGGACAGAAGTCTATGGCCATTCACTTCCATCACCGGCATTTTGACCCAGCGTCCCTTGACTCTGACTTCAACGAACTGATTCGACGCCGTCATATTTGTAGGCTGAGTCTTCATTATTTGTCCTTTATCCATTCGAAAGATCGATTCAATTCGTGATAACGCTAGCATGCTCGTGCATGTCGAAACGTTCATTGGCCAGGTCTCTGGTAGTTCCAGCAGCCTTACACCTTGCTGCCGGTTTTATCGGGAACGACGAGAAGTTCGGAATCCAGTTTGATATCCGCAGACCACTCAGAGATTTTCTCGGATGCCTCTATATCGGCAGGCATCGACGATGCGCGACGATTCATACGCTCAGGCAAAAATTCGCGGATTATCCCTGCAGCATCATTCAGCGGTTTGAGGCCCCCGTAGAGCAAAATCATGAAGCCGATGTACAGAGCGTAGAACACCAATGAGACGAGGCACATCCGAAGAAAAATGCTCGGAGGGCCGGGGGAAATCGTAACCTTGATAATGTTCCGGAAAATCAGAGCTGTCGATCCTCCCGCCAGAACGGAAGCCACAAAGAATCTCCAGATCACATTAAATATTGGCCCAACTCCAAGGTTGATTGGCTTGCCCGCATACCAAAACCCGGGAAACATTAGCAGAAAATAGGAAGCCGTCCATGCAAAAGCGATTCCGGAAGGGCCCCAATGCAAGGTAACGAAGAACAAGACTGCAATGCAGGCAAATTCAATCAATCCCCATCTGAACCATCTCTCGGGGCGGCCGATCGAAAGATGGATCCAGCCGTGCGTGTTGTACAACAACATGATTCCGATTCCAGGACCAAACAAAGCAAAGATTCTACCTGACTCCCCCCAGCCTGGTCCGAGAAGGAGGCGCATGACATCTTCGCCAATCAGCGCAAAATTCGCTCCAACTCCCATGCCTACCAGCGCCAAAACCGATATCATCTGCAAAAAATACCGGATAAATTGTTCGCGATCATGTTGCACGCGGCTTAGCGTGCTGACGGCCACCGCGGACAGGGGAGCCAATAACTGCGACTCTGGAAGCACAAATAGATCGTATGCCCGCTTATAAAACCCTAAGGCCCGATCGCCAAATCGCCAGCCGACAAGAAGATTGTCTAAATTGCGTGTCGAGTAGCTAAAGGCGTAGTGCGAATAGACGTTCATCGCAAACTTGAACGAGGTTCCTGTCCCTTTGGCTCGCCCTGGCAACCCTGGCATCCACTGGCAGATCGCTAAGGAGCCAATGGTGACAGTTGCTGCTTGCACTACACTGCCCCACACCAGCGCCCAATAGTGCCATCCTGCAATAGCCAAGGCAATGGACACTCCATACTGAAGCACTTGCCCGATAAAGTTGATGATCGCGGCAGTTCGGAATTGCATGGCACGCTGCAACAGCGCCATGTGGACATACCCCAGGCAACTGATCACAATCGTAATCGACATGCCTCGAGTGACTTGGGCCACGTCGGGGGTGTGATAAAGAAGCGCCAGCAGCGAACCCGCGTAGGCAAACGCAACCGTCAAAATCGTTCCAATGCCGAGATTCATCCAGAAAAAATTATTGGCAAGGGATTCCGTCATTTCCTTGCGCTGGATGATCAGTTCCGTGAATCCGTTTATCCCAAAGCTGCGAAGCAGAAGGCTGAACGTTGTAACCATGGTCACGATTCCAAAATCGCCAGGCGTCAAAAGCCTTGCCAATATAACAACAGCCCCCATCTGCACTGCAAAATTGCTCGCTGCTCCGGCAATCGCCGTGCCGGCGCCACGAACTGCACTGCGACGAAGCCCTCTTCCAGTTGTAATCGAAAGGAAGGTGCCATCGGGTTGAAACGGTCTCAAAACATCTCCTGAATGGTGTCACTAACAATAACATCAAAGTTTAATAGTTATGTGAACGGCATACAGCAATAAGTTCAAATCAGATTTACCGCGTGCTCACCTGTGCAAGCGGCGTGCCCGCAGAAATAGGTTTACCGATCGCCGCAGATCCGCGGGTAGTGGAAGCTCCTGAAATACGGCTCTTTCGCTGCTCGGGACGGACCAGGCCAATGGTAATGCCTGTCGCGCCGATGACACCCAACAACAAAGAAATCCACGAAGGTGTCATGATCCTGAAGCCTGCCTCCGTGATGTTGTAAAAGGCGCAAGTCACAATGAAGGCCAGAATTAGGCAGCCAAGCTCGCGATCACGCTGGAAGGCCCTTACGGCCCTAAAATATCCACCGAATACGATCGTTAATATGAGACACACACCCGCCCAGCCAAGATCCAGATAAATCTGAAGATAGCCATCGTGAGCTGAGTTTAGATTGCTCACGTCGTGATAATCGCTGAGGATATGCGCAACTTTGTGCGCATTCGCGTTCCAGAAGCTCTCAAATCCCGTGCCGATCAATGGATTGTCGGCAGAAGCAATCGCCGCCGCCCAGATCGGGCCACGCCCGGAAAAATCCGAACTCCTTCCCATCGCACTCGTAACCGATTCTCCTCCAAACAGCATCGCCCCGGCGCCCAAAAGGAGAATACTCAGACAAAGAACGTGCAGATTGGCGGGACGCTTTCGGATCACTGACAGCCCGCTTGCATACATCAAAAAACTGCCGAGGAAAAAGCAGAATGTGGAGGTCGCACTATGAGCCATCTGCAGAAGCCACACCCCCAAGAGAAGAAGAACCCCCTGCGCGATCATGCGGCGTGTACGGTTAGGCGCTTTCCGATTCAACAACAGTGTGCGTAAGTTCCACGCCACGCCAATCGATATGACATACAAAATGAGGCCAAGCGTGTTCTTATTCGTGGTTACCCCTGTGTTCATAGGGACGCCAGAGGGATCGTACGTGCGGCCCATATCTGTCCACCGAATCAAAACAATGGACAAGGGAAACAGGAAGAAACCAACTCGAGAGAAAATTCGACGCAATGTCGCGGCCGGATCGACGTCGGTAAAAATGATCAGAACCATAATGAGGTCGCCAACGCATTTAATCCAACGCTTAAAAGACGGCTCGTGGAATGGCGACCACAACGTGCTTAACAGGCAGTACGCAAAATATAGGAGTACGGGGCCGCTCGCTTTGAGGAGTGTATTTGTCCGTTTCCCTCGCCGAGCGAGCACAACTATACCGGCAACAATGAGAGCCTCATAAATCGCCGCATCCATGGGGCTGCCGTCGAGAGTCGATGCGAGAACATCCCCGGAGCTTGGACCCGACATCCCAAACCATGTGGATACCGGCCTTGATCCGATAATGCAAAGCCAGAGCACCGGCAACCAGGAAACTTTGGAGACTCGAACCGATTTATCACGGTCAAGAAAAAAAAGCCCTGCTACAAAAACGCCGCAAATCAGGAGGGCAAGGGGAGCGCCCATTCAACTCTCCTTGGGAAGGCCGCAATGATCTATCTGATCCCGCGTCGTTTGATGTGTCAATTCCATCCCTTGATCCAATGAATAAACCATTGCGTGTGAGACTTCTACGCGGCCGCTCAAGCGAAGACAGCCTTATATAGCCTGTTCACGCTTGTGAATCTTGCTCTTGCACGATCAATCGCTTCTACGCTCGCGATTGTAAGCACCAAAGCTGCAAGAAACGAGACTGGCAACGCGGCAAAACCAAGATGCATGCGTTGAAACCCTGCGCTAAGGGCCTGAAGAATTGCTACCTGCGATATATATCCAAACAACGAGTATTTCCCTAGCAGTATGACCTCATTTTTAGCTAAACCTGTGTCATTTCCGTAAGCACCAATCACATAGAGAACCAGAAGGTTTAGGATTACCCCGGCTACTAAAAGGGGAAACGAGACATTCCAAACTGTGATCGCAATTGCGTAGCCGGCGTATGCAACAGCAAGAATCCATAAGTGACGAGTGACATTGTTCAACATTTCGATCAACATGAACCCTGACAGGACACCCATCATCCCAATCGCGACATATTCAAGGTTGTAGCTTACGTAGCCAAAGATTTCCAGTGTTGCAATAGATGCGAGGAGGACTAGGCAAGCAATATGAAAAGTTCGCCTGTATCGTCTGAAGGGGAAAATAAGCAGCCCCGACAGTATAAGAACGTAGCTGATAGGAACGAGAATAGAAAACGACACCAGCTTGGTCCCGAAGGTCGGCAGATTTCCTGAGACGAAGACGATAAATAGATTGGCAAGAGATAGAAAACCCTGCCCTACAGTGCCAGTGCCGAGTAAGGGAACCACAAGATTGCGTGCGAGATTCAAAACAAAAAAGATTGCTACCAGCTTCAGTCCTCTTGTGACTAACCTCTTCCAGAGACTTGGATCCTTGGCCGAGTATTTTGAGAGGTATATGTGAGAAATCAGAAATCCCGTAATGAAGATGAACGAGGGGGTCAAGAACCTCAGGTAGAAATAGTATTTCCATTGAATTCCAATGAAATAGTTAATCCAGTGGTAAAGCACCATGATGAGGACCAGCGCGCCTTTGGTGAAATCGAGCGCGTGAATCCGCTGGGCCTTTGGCGAACTGGCAGTCGCCGGCAACTCGGGCCTCACAGCCAAGTCCTGATTTTTCTGAGGCACGGTCTCAATGGGTGTCATGGTCGGCAGCGATTGCATTTGGAAAACTATTTTGCAGAATGAGAAATCCTGCGAAGGCTTACTGTAACTTACCCTGATCTACCATCCGCTGTATGAGGGAGGCAGCTCCTGGGTTGCTGAGGTGGTTATCATCCGCCATCAACGGCAGCTTATGGGCTGGATCGGCATATTCAAGACAGCCATTCGCGCCGCAGATCTCGTCGTAGAGCGAAATATAAGGCACATGCCATGTCATCGCGGCCATCTGCTGCATCTGTGCGTCCAGCATTTGTTGCCCCTGTACCAAATGTTGACTCGCTAGGCCAGGTTTATTCCAGGCAATCGAATCAGCAAGCAGT
>Ga0208193_1000057_pt1 | contig 80689 bp, 65 predicted proteins | sample June2015DPH_17_2_FD_184716 | JGI IMG/M metagenome (GOLD analysis project Ga0208193, IMG submission 184716) | Peatland microbial communities from SPRUCE experiment site at the Marcell Experimental Forest, Minnesota, USA - June2015DPH_17_10... | ecosystem: Environmental > Terrestrial > Soil >...
TTCCACGCCGAGCCATCCGCGGTCATTTGGACCTTGCCGTTCGAAGTACCCACCCATACGGCTCCGGCTCGAATGGGTGAAGGAGCGATGGCCGAGATGCCGGCGCCACGTCCGCCGGCGGCCGGATCCGCGGGCGCTCCAGGTGGAGTTCCAGCTGATGGATCCACAGGCTCGGCAGCCGGCGCGGTTTCGCCCGGCGCCAGAGTGACATCGGGACTCACGGCCTTCCAGGTGACGCCCAGGTCGCGGGTCTCCAACAGGTACTGCGCGCCCAGGTAGAAAATGTGCGGATCCGCGAGAGCGAAGAGATGCGGAGGAGTGTTGGCGAAACGGTATCCTCCGCTGCGCGGCGGTGAGACATCTTGTATCTGGCGAGTCACTGCGTCATAGCGTTGGACGTTAGTGCCGGAACCACTAGCCATGATGATAGTTGGGTCCAGCGGATCTGCATGGATATAGCCAAACTCGTAGGCGCCCACCGAGGGTAGCCATTCCATGAAGGTGATCTGGCCGAACGCGCCGCGGCTGGCGGTTCCGGCAGCGCCGCTATCCTGCTGGGTGCCATAGATCCAATAAGGAAACCGGGTGTCAGTGGAGATGTGATAGAACTGGCCGTTGGGAAGGTTATACCAGTTCAAATCCCAGGTGTGGCCGCCGTCCAGGCTGATGGTGGGGCCCTGGTCCACGCCGGCGAGGATGCGCTTACCGTTGGTCGGGTCGATCCATAGGACATGATAGTCGTCGCCGCCGGGCGCGCCTTTGAAAGCTTCGAAAGTCTTGCCGCCGTCGGTGGAGCGATACAAGCAGGTCTGTACCACGTACACGATGTCGGGGTTATCCGGCGCTACGTAGACCTGGCTGAAATAAGCGCTGCCGTTGGAGCGCGGGTCAGTGGTGCTGCGATACCAGTTGGCGCCGCCGTCGTCGGAGCGGTACATGCCGCCGGTCATCACGGCGAAGACTCGCTGCCCGCCCGTGCCGGCGGCTACGGCCAGACCAATGCGGCCCACGCTGCCTTCGGGAAGTCCGTGGCCGGTGAGGGCAGTCCAGGTGAGGCCCTGGTCGGTGGATTTGTAGATGCCCGCGCCCGACGTGTCGGGCTCGCCCGTTCCTCCACGGCCGCGGCCGCCGCCACCACCGCCGCCGGCGCCGCGGCCCGCATTGGGAAGCGTCAGGTAAACCTCAAGCGCGGCGAAGAGAGTCTGGGGATTGTCGGGATCGGCCACCAGGTTGACTGCGCCGATGTTGTCACCCTTGTAAAGCACCTTATTCCAGGTGCGGCCGCCATCGGTGGTGCGAAAGACTCCGCGCTCTTCGTTGCGGGCATAAGTGTGGCCCAAGGTGGCCGCGAGCACGATGTCGGGATTCTTCGGATCGACCACCAGCGCCACGATGTGATGAGTATCCTGCAAGCCGGTACGCTGCCAGTGCGCGCCGGCATCGACGGACTTCCACATGCCGTTGCCAACGTTGACGGATTTCTCGACGCTGCTGACGTCGCCGGTGCCGGCGTAGACGATGTTGGGGTTGGAGCGCGCCACGGCGATGGAGCCGATGGAATCCATGTGAGTCTCGTCGAAGATGGGCTTCCATGTGACGCCGCCGGAAGTCGACTTCCACACACCGCCGCCGGGAGTGCCGAGATAGTAAGTGGCAGGGTCGCCCGGGACGCCTGCCACTGCGGAGATGCGGCCCGCGCGGAATGGGCCGACCTGACGCCACAGCATGCCGTTGTACAGGCTGGGACTGTATTGCTGCGCGAGTAAGGCAATGGCTGCGGCAAAGGCACACAGAAGTGGCAGGCGGAGTCTCATGAATTGGAGCATACGATAGTCTTTGAAAGTGATGTAGGTTATTGCCGATAGCTTAGACAGAATCCAGGCGTTCCGGAAAGGTTCCGGATTACGACTGACTCGAAAATGACTTTGGTGTTTCCAGGTGACGCAGTGGGCGATCCGCGCATGCGCCCAGATCGCGCCCCGTGCGTCAGGTCCTCAAGCTAGCGCAACCTTGTACAAAGCCTCCAGTTTGCTCCAGGCACGCTCGGCATCCGGCCGGCTGTAGACTGGCGCGCCGTTCTGGGGATGCATATCCGGCATGCACCAGCCGTGCAAGGCCGGATACACTTCGATCTCAGCAGAAACGTTTGCGGCGGCGAACGCTTCCCGGAGCTTGTCTTTGGCGTCCGGTTGGCGCTGATCGTCATTCGAGGCGATACCGATATACAGTCGAGCCTTGATTTTCGGCGCGAGCAGATGTGGACTGTCGGGTTTGTCGGTGACTAAACCGCCGCCGTGGAAGGAGGCAGCAGCGCCGACGCGATCGGGCAGCGCCGCGGCGGTCTTAACCGCCAGCGGTCCGCCCATGCAGTAGCCTTGAACGCCGATCTTCTTCGCTTTGTCGACTTGCTTTTGAGCGTCCAGGAAAGCAACGAACGCGACGGCATCCTTCTCCGCAGCGCCAGGCGCGTTCAGCGGCGCCAGCAACTGGTAAAACTTCGCTATGTCGGCCTGATTTTGAAAGCTGAAGGAGGCGTCGAACACCGGAGCCTTGGCCGAGCGATAAAAGGGATTCGGGATCAGCACGGAATATCCTTCCGCCGCAAGTCGCTTGCCCATATCGCGCATCGCGGGGCGCAGGCCCATGCCATCCGCCCAGATCGATACGCCGGCGTGGGAACCGGCGGCGGGATGAATGAATACGGCGTCGCAGATGCCATCGGGCGTGGTGATCTCGATATCGGTCTCAACAACCGGCAACTCCATGGCCGAGGTCGAACCTGCGGCGCCGAGTCCCGCGGCCGCCGAAAAAGCTACGTTGGTGCTAGGGTGATTTTTTGTATCGTCCGCCATTTGCTTGTCTCCCAGTCACAGTTTATCTAACTGCTGTCGGGGGTCCGCGCAGATTGTTTGGCGGCGGCCGAGAATCCAGGCTGCGTCCTTCTTGCGGCGGCTTTGAGTCGCGATCCGTGGCCCCTGCACTTGACATCCATGACCCAATATGGCCACATCTAGTCATGAAGTCAAACGTTGGCATCGCCGAACTCAAAGCCCACTTGAGCGAATACGTCCGGGCCGCGCAAAAAGGCAAAGAGATCATCATCCAAGACCGGCAAACGCCCGTGGCAAAGCTGGTTCCGATGGAACAGCCGCAGATGATCGGCGAGATCCGGCGCGCCACGCGCTCCGTAGCGGAAGTGGAGAAGATGTTGGATGCCCGGCCTCCCGAGCCGCCGATTCCAGCGGAAACATTTCAGCGAATTTTAGACGAGGAAAGAGCGGATCACTCTGACGAATGGATATTTACGCGTACATAGACTCCTCTGTCGTATTGCGCAGGCTGTTGGAGCAAAGCGGCGCGATTCCGGCATTGAGACAGTGGCGGCTCATTTCCAGCCAGCTCGTGGATGTTGAGGTACGTCGGACTCTGCTGCATTACCATGCCGAGCGGATACTGTCCGCCGCGTCGTTCGCCCGGCGCGTAAACGAGTGGAATTTAGTCCGCGATTCTATAGACTTGATCCCCATTTCAAACGGCATCCTGCAGCGGGCCGCCGAGCCATTCCCAACGATGGTAAAAACATTGGATGCGATTCATTTGGCAACAGTCATCGGTTGGGCTGGCCAGACGCAGGCGCCAGTGACTATTCTGACGCACGACCGTCAACTCGGCATCGCCGCCAGCGCCTGCGGTTTCCCGGTTGTTCCTTAGCGGAAAACACCATCACCGGCGACAAGATCGCCGGCGTTACCGCTTTGCTACCATAAAGGCACACCCTTGATCGATACCGTTCCAGACATCCTGGCCCGAATTGTCGCCCAAAAGCGCGAGGAATTGTTGCGCGATAACGCGGCCCCCGCGGACCGCTGGGAGCCCGAAGCGGAACGCCAGGTCGCGGCCCGCCGCGACTTTCGCGCGTCCCTTCTGGCGCATGCGCCGGCTATTATTGCGGAAGTAAAGAAGGCGTCGCCGAGCAAGGGCATACTCGCCGGCGATTTCGATCCGGCCAAGATCGCCGCAGCCTACGAACAAGGCGGCGCCGCGGCAGTTTCGGTGCTCACGGACGAGGCATTCTTTCAAGGCAGCCTGCGCGACCTCGAAAACGCCCGCGCCGCGATCTCGCTGCCTGTCTTGCGCAAGGATTTTACCATCGCGCGCCAACAGATCGTCGAAGCTGCCGCACATGGCGCCGATGCGATTCTGCTGATTGCCGCTATCCTCACCGAGCGCGAGATGCGCGACTTTCGCGAAGCCGCCGCGCACTACAAAATGGCCGCGCTGGTGGAAGTCCACAACCGCCGCGAGCTCGATTCCGCCATTGCCGCGGGCAGCGAAATCATCGGCGTGAACAATCGCGATCTCACCACATTCGAAGTGACGCTGGAAACTTCGCTGCGCCTGGCGGAACATATTCCCACCGGCGCGCTGCGTATCAGCGAGAGCGGCATCCATGACGCACGGGATATCGCCGCGCTGCGCGCCGCCGGCTACTCCGCATTTCTGGTGGGCGAGCACCTGATGAAATCGGGCGACCCCGCGGGCGCGCTGCGTAAGCTGGTGGCGGCATGATCGTGAAGGTCTGCGGCATCACCAACGCGGAAGATGCGGCGGCGGCCATCGCGGGTGGCGCCAACGCTATCGGTTTCAATTTCTATGCGCCCAGCCCGCGCTACATCGCTCCCGAACGCGCGGCGGAAATTCCCACGGAGACCGGCGTGCGGCGCGTGGGCGTCTTTGTCAATGAATCGCGGGCGCGCGTGGAAGAAATCGCGCGCATTGCCGGCCTTGACGTAGCGCAACTGCACGGCGATGAGACTGTCGATAATTATCCCGCCGCTGTAACCGTGTGGAAGGCAGCGCGCATGAGCGCCGGGTTCAGCTTCGCCAGCTTCACCGATTCCCCCGCCGAGGCGCTGCTGCTCGACGGCCCCGCGGGCGTGCTCTATGGCGGCGCGGGCCTGAGCTTCGACTGGTCGGTAGGACAGGCCTCCTGGCCTGTCTTCCGCAGGATAATCCTAGCCGGCGGCCTCGACGCCTCAAACGTCGAAAAAGCCGTTGCCATCGCGAGACCCTGGGGTGTCGATGCCTGCTCGCGCATCGAAAGCTCCCCAGGCAAAAAGGACCACAAGAAAATGCTGGAATTCGTTCGCACAGCCCGCAGGGCGCTTGAATCAGCCCGCAGGGCGCTCGAATTAGCCCGAAAGGCGCCGCAACCATGACGCCGCAACCCGACGCAGGCGGCCACTTCGGACCATACGGCGGCCGGTTCGTACCGGAAGTATTGATGGCGCCGGTGGAGGAGTTGGAGCAGGCCTATCTGGAAGCGCGCGCAGACCCCGCGTTCCAGGCCGAATTGGCCGGCCTGTTGCACAACTACGCCGGACGCCCCACGCCGCTCTATTTCGCTAAACGCCTCAGCGAAAAACTTGGCGGCGCGCGCCTCTGGCTCAAGCGCGAAGACCTGCTGCACACCGGCGCGCACAAGATAAACAACGCGCTGGGGCAGGCGTTGCTCGCCCGGCGCATGGGCAAGCGCCGCATCATCGCCGAAACCGGCGCCGGCCAGCACGGCGTGGCTACCGCAACCGTGTGCGCGCTGCTGGGCCTTGAGTGCGTGGTCTACATGGGCGAAGAGGACATGCGCCGGCAGCGGCTCAACGTCTTTCGCATGCGCCTGCTGGGCGCGAAAGTGGCGGCCGTGAGCAACGGAAGCCGCACCCTCAAGGACGCCATCAGCGAGGCCATGCGCGATTGGGTGACCAACGTCGCCGACACCTACTACTTGCTCGGCTCCGCGCTGGGCGCGCATCCTTATCCCATGATGGTGCGCGATTTTCACAAGGTGATCGGCGAGGAAGCGCGGCAACAAATTCTTGAGGCCGAAGGCCGCCTGCCCGATACGATTTTCGCCTGCGTCGGCGGCGGCTCGAACGCCATCGGCATCTTCCACGCGTTTCTGCCGGACGCGGCCGTGCAACTGGTGGGCATCGAAGCGGGCGGACGCAGCGAGCGCATCGGCGACCACGCGGCGCGGTTCCGCGGCGGCGCACCAGGCGTGCTGCAAGGGTCGCACAGCTACCTTTTGCAGGACGAGCACGGTCAGGTATCGGCCACGCATTCGGTCTCCGCGGGTTTGGATTACCCCATGATCGGCCCGGAGCACGCCTGGCTGCATGACCGCGGCCGCGCCGAATACCTCGCCGCATCGGACGCGGAAGCGCTCGATGCTGCGCTGGTACTCTCCCGAACTGAGGGCATTATCCCGGCTCTCGAATCGGCGCACGCGGTGTCCGAAGCGCTGCGCCGCGCGCCGTCCGCCAAGGGGCAGGTTTTTATCGTGAATGTTTCCGGCCGCGGCGATAAAGATATCGACATCTACCGCGAGAACCTTCCGGAACTCGATCAGCCGGAACCAAACCAGCCGGAACCAAACCAGTAATGACGCGCATCGGGAAGCTGTTTGAAAACTTGAAGCGCGATGGGCGCAAGGGTCTGATCGCCTATCTCACGGCCGGCGATCCGTCGCCCGCGCGCACGCCGGCGCTGGTGGAAGCGCTGGTGCGTGGCGGCGCCGATCTGGTGGAATTAGGCGTACCGTTCTCCGACCCCATCGCCGATGGTCCGGTGATCCAGCGCGCCGGCGAGCGCGCCCTGAAAGCTGGAACCACGCTCCACAAGGTGCTCGAAATCGCCAGCGAAATCCGCAAACGCTCGGAGGTTCCGCTCCTTCTCTTCACGTATCTCAATCCGGTGGTGCGCTACGGATTGGACAGCCTGGCGAAAGATGCAGCGGCGTGCGGAATCGATGGATGCCTGCTCACCGACGCGTCCGTGGAAGAGGCGCACGAATACGTCGGCGCCATGCACAGGCACGGGCTCGATACGGTATTTCTCGCCGCGCCCACCAGTACCGGGCGCCGCATGAAACTGGTCGCGAAGTATTCCACGGGCTTCGTCTATCTGGTGTCGCGAACCGGCGTAACCGGCGAGCAGGCTTCGCTTTCCGCCGCGGTAGCGCCGCTCGTCCGAGCCATGCGCGCGGTGACGGATCTGCCGCTGGCGGTGGGGTTCGGCATCTCGCGGCCCGAGCACGTCGCCGAGCTCGCAACGCAGGTGGATGCCGTCGTAGTAGGCAGCGCGCTGGTTCGTGTGATTGAACAACATCTGGAGAGTCCCAACCTGGCGCGGGAGCTGGAAGCATTCGTCCGCCAATTGAAAGGCGGTTTTGGAGCGCACGCATGAAGCCTGAAGACAGCCGGCAAAAGCTGGAGGAATTTCGCGTGGTGATCGACCAGATCGACCGGCGCATTGTCGCGCTGCTGAATGAGCGCACGGAAATTGTGGAGTGTATCGGCCGCGTGAAGCGCGAATGCCAGATGCCGGTTTACGAGCCGCGGCGCGAAGACCAGGTGTTCGCCAACATTGCAGAGGCGAACCACGGGCCGATCGGCCATGCGGCCGTGCGCCGCATCTTTGAGCGCATCATCGACGAAATGCGCAGCATCCAGCGCGTGCACATGCAAGACGGCGAGGTGAAGTGAATGCTAGTGGTGATGCAGCAGGGCGCGACCGAGCAGCAGATCGAGATCGTAATCGCGCGCATGGTGGAGCTCGATTTCAACGTCCACCGTTCCACCGGCGTGATCCACACTCTGCTGGGCGGCGTGGGCGGCCGGGAAGAGTTCGACCTGGCTTCATTCGAAGTGATGGAGGGCGTCAAGGAAGCGCACCGCATCATTTCTCCGTACAAATTGGCGAGCCGCGGCTTCCGGCCGGAAGGCACGGTGGTGAAGATTGGCGATGTCGCCATCGGCGGCGAGCGCGTGGTGGTGATGGCCGGCCCATGCAGCGTGGAAAGCCGCGAGCAGATTGAGCGGTGCGCGGAGATTGTCGCCCAAGCCGGCGCCAAAGTGATTCGCGGCGGCGCGTTCAAGCCGCGCAGCTCGCCTTACAGTTTTCAGGGGATGGGCGAAGAGGGTCTCGAGTTAATACGCGCCGCTGCCGACCGCAACGGCCTGCTGGTGGTGAGCGAAGTGATGGAGATCGCGCAAATCCCGCTGCTTGCGCAGTATGCCGATATTCTGCAGGTGGGCGCGCGCAATATGCAGAACTTCAACCTGCTGCGGGAACTGGGCAAGCAGCGCAAGCCGGTGCTGCTGAAGCGCGGAATTGCAGCCACCATCGAAGAGCTGTTACTTTCGGCGGAGTATATTCTCGCCGGCGGAAACTATGACGTGATCCTCTGCGAGCGCGGTATCCGCACTTTCGAGACCTCCACGCGGAACACTATGGATATATCGGCGATTCCGGTGGTGAAGCAGCTTTCGCACCTGCCCATCGTCGCCGATCCGTCGCACGGCACCGGACGGCGCGACAAGGTGGTCCCCATGGCGCGCGCCGCGATCGCGGCCGGGGCGGACGGGCTGCTGGTGGAAGTGCATCCCGACCCCGACCACGCGCTGAGCGATGGCGCGCAATCGCTGCGGCCGGAACAGTTCGAACACTTGATGGAACAGCTGCGAAGGCTCGCTCCGGCGGTGGGCCGGGCTCTTTGACTCCGATGAAGACGGTCGCGATCGCCGGCACTGGATTGATCGGCGCTTCCTTCGGGCTGGCGCTGCGCAAGGCCGGCTTCACTGGCGCCATTATTGGCGTGAGCTCCGACCGCGCTATTGCCGATGCGGTTGCCGTGGGCGCCATCCATCGCGGAGCGCCGCTCGCCGAGGCGGCAGCGCAGGCCGATCTCATATTCCTCTCGCAGACCATCGGAAAAATTCTCGATACTGTCCGCCATCTCGACACCTTAGTCAAGCCCGGCGCGCTGGTGACAGACGCCGGCAGCACCAAGTGCGAGATAGTCGACGCGGCCATGCAGAACATCGCCCGCTGCCAGTTTCTGGGCGGACATCCCATGGCGGGCAAAGAGAAGCGCGGCGCCAGTGCGGCGTCGGCGGACCTGTTTCAGGGCCAGACCTGGGTGCTGACGCCGGCGGAAGCCGGGGACCTGGAGACGCCCGCGGCCATAGAGTTTCGCGATTGGCTGAAGCGCATCGGCGCGCGCGTGCTGGCGCTCGATTGCGACGAACACGACCGCGTCGTCTCTCTGACCTCGCACTTACCGCAACTCGCATCCACGGCTTTGGCCGCAACTCTGGCCGAGCGCCTGCAAGAGGGTGAAGCCTCCGTAGCGGGGTCCGGGTTGAAGGATATGACGCGCCTTGCGCTCAGCAGCTATGACATCTGGCGCGACATTCTGGCCACTAACTCGGAGCACATCGACCGCGCGCTGGCAAGATACATTCAGGAATTGGAGCACATCCGCGAGAACCTGCGCACGCGGCAATTGCAGCAGGAGTTCAGCCGCGGCGCCGGCTTCGCGGAAGGCGTCCGCAGGCGCCCCTGACCGGAAGGACATTCGCGCGACCAGCGTTCCCACTCTTGGGAACGCGTCTTCCCGGGGCCTGGATACGTCGGCGTATCGAATCGTGGCGCGCGCACCCTCGAAAATACCAAGCGAAGCGTGTGCTTTCATACCTTGCCTTGCCCCGCCGCGGGGCAGAGCAACACTCTTGCGTGCAGCGTTCACACTCATGTGAACGCGTCTTTCCGGGCGTATCAAACCCCGCTTGCCGATGCGCGCGGCTCTGATCGGAGCCACGACCGTGAGGGAGTGGTCCTCTCGAAATACGGGACCGTATTTATGAAACGGCGTACTACGTTAGCGTTAGCTCGCCCGCTGCCCCGCACGCTCCAGCGCCGCTATCTGGACAGCGTCGCGCCGAATGCCGGCCAGCATACCGCGGAACACGATGCCATGGAGGGGCAGCACGGCATACCAGTACAGTAATCCCAACAAACCGCGGGGTTCGAAAAGGGCGGTCTGCCGCAGCGTACAATCCCGCGCCCCGTTCGCTCCAATCCGGAAATCGAGCAGCGCTTCGCCGGGCAAACGCATTTCCGCCCGCAAGGAAAGGGAGCGATCCGCGTCCAGCCCGACCACTCGCCAGAAATCGAGAGCGTCCCCGAACCTGAGCGTATCGGGATCCCGCCGGCCGCGGCGCAACCCTGGCCCGCCTGCCAGCCGGTCAAGCGCGCCGCGAATCTTCCAAAGCCAATCCGCATACCACCCGCGCCGGCCGCCTACCCGGCACACGGCCTGAAACGCGGCCCACGCGGGGGCGCCGATGGCGGCCTGGCGCTCATCGCGAAACACTGTGCCGCCCGACCAGTCCGGATCGCCGGGCATCGGGCCGGCCATCGTCCAGTTCGTTTCCACCAGGTGTGACTCCATCTGGCTAAGAGCGGCTTGGATTGCCTCGCGCACGTTGAGCAATTTCTGCGGAATGATCCGCGTGATCCGATCCTCGCGGCAGACTACTTCGTTTTTCAAGCCCTCAGCCAGCGGCCTCGCGATTTTGTTGCTCAGAGGAGTCACAAGATGAATCCAGTACGAACTCAAGCGAGGGGTAAGCACGGGCACAGCCACGATCCGGCGGCGCGGAAGTCCGAGTTCTTCCGCCATGATGCGCATGATGTCGCGGTAGCAAAGCGTCTCACTCCCGCCGATGTCAAAAACGCCTCCCATGGATTCCGGCGCCCGCAAGACTCCCACCAGATACGTGAGCACATTCTCGACGGCGATGGGCTGGCAACGGGTGGTGACCCACTTTGGCGTGATCATGACCGGCAGGCGCTGGACAAGATAGCGAAGAATCTCGAAAGATGCCGAGCCCGAGCCAATAATCATAGCCGCGCGCAGCACTGTGACCGGCACTCCGGTAGACTCGAGTGCCGACTCCACCTCCCGGCGCGAAGAGAGATGTTCACTGAGACCGGCGCCGGTCTCTCCCAGGCCGCCGAGATAAACGATGCGGCGCACTCCCGCCCCGGCCGCGGCCTTTGCAAATGCGCGGGCCAGGTGGAGGTCGCGTTGCGCATACTCGCCCTCCGCCGACATCATCGAGTGCACCAGATAGAATGCCGCGTCACATCCGGAGAGATCGTGCGTGAGCGATGAGACATCGGCGAGATCGGCCTGCCTGATCTCGACACGCGAGTCTGAGGTCCACTCGCGACCCTCCAACTTGCGCGGCGATCGCACCAGGCAGCGAATCGCGTAGCCGGAACCGAGAAGGCGCGGCGCCAGTCGGCCTCCGATGTAGCCGGTGGCTCCGGCGATCGCGATGTGTTGCATCTGAAACTCCTGGGCGGCTCGCGCGGCCCTGCTTGAGTGTAGCGTGTTGGTGGGTAGAAGCGATTGCTGCCAGAGTGCGGCGCCTCACCGAATAGCGGTCGGTTCAAGCCTGGTTTCTCGGAGAAGAGGGGCTTCCGGATAAACGTCCTATCCAGTCACCCAAATAGAAGCAACGCGGGTTCTCTTTTCACTCGAGAATGTAATGTGCGCTTTCCGGCACAAGCCGATTTAGGCCCCTCGCGCCTCGGATCTTTGACTTTTGAATAATATTGACATCGGCCGGCGGCCCCAACCTCAATCGCTTCAGCGCCGGCCGGTCGGCGACGCTCCGGTTTGCCGAGCGCCATCGAGAATACCCAACGACCCTAGTCCCATAAACGGACAGTTACAGGCACCCGTGTGGCGGAGTCTTCCAAAGGCGGGATCTATCCCGCACTTACCCACGCTTATCCAGCAGCCCAGGCAAGCCAATACCATCGGATTTTCTACTCCGATCTGTTAGAAAGTTCGTTTCCGAACGACTACCTTGAGTGTGGGAGGAACTAAGTCCATTTCGACCGGGACGGCGAGACAAGATGACTTATACCGGGACGCGGCGGCTCAGTACGGTTCTTCTATCGAAAGGCTCGCGAGCGCCTACGAGGCTGACCCGGAAAGGCGCCGCGACCTGAGTCAGGACATTCATTTTCAATTGTGGCGGAGTTTCCAGGGGTACGACGGCCGCTGTTCCCTGCGGACATGGGTCTATCGCGTTGCCCACCATGTCGCCGCGTCGCACGTCCTGCGCGAGCGCAGGATCTTTTCCAAGCTCGTGAGCCTCGAAGAACTCGAAATGCTCCCCGACAAGGACCAGGGCCAGTTCGCCGCGGACCAGCGCAGAAATCTGGACCGGCTGTCAGTGCTGATTCAACAACTCAAACCGCTCGACCGCCAGGTGATCGTCTCCTATCTCGAAGATATGGACGCGGTATCGATCGGAGAGATCACGGGGCTATCGCCCGGCAACATAGCCATGAAGATACACCGGATCAAGAACATCCTGGCGCGGCGGTTTCACCAAGGAGGCGGCCATGCGGAATGATTCTTCCACGAATGACCCGCGGACAATCTGGCAAAACCAGCCAACGGAGCCATCCATAATGACACTGGAAAAAATTCGACAGAAGTTACAGGAACTGCACGCAAAGACGCGCAGGGGGCTGCTCGGGGGGATAGCCGTGTCGCTGGTTTTTGCCGGCATCTCCGGTTACGGCATCGCATTGGGCGACGGACCGGTGCGAGCGGCATTCGCGTTTGCCATCGCCTGGAGCGTGGCCGGGCAGTATTTCCTCAATCGGGGAATGTGGTCCGCGGCGCTGCCGGCAGACGCGCCCTTGGGTACTGGTCTCGAGTCTTACCGGCGAGAGGTCGAGCGGCGGCGCTACCTTTCCGGCCGCTTTCTATTGTGGTCTTTCGGGCCGGTGGCTCTCGCCATCGCCGCCCTGATTGTGCTCCTCCTGAGTTTTGGGATCAGGCGGGGAATGCTTCTCAAGGGAACGCTCCTCAATATGATCCCCTTCTTTTCTGTCTTGGCAATCTGGATAGTGGGTGTCTTCGTCATGAGGATGCGGGAACGGCGGCAACTCCAGCGCGAGATCGACGAATTAAACGATATCGAGCGGGCGAACTTATGATGATACGAGACAGCATTTTCTGTCTGATCGCGACGACGATATCGATGGCTTTAGGTAACGCACAACCCGCAGCCGGGTCTCTCATCCCTCCGGACTCCGAAATCCGCGCGATACTGATGCAACGAGTCGGCGAGTTCCACCAAAGCGTCGGCATTGTTGTGGGAATGATCGGCCCGGACGGGCGCAAGGTGGTCGGTTACGGCGCTCTGGAAAAGGGCGACCCGCGCGTTCTGAACGGCGACACGGTTTTCGAAATCGGTTCGGTGACGAAGGTCTTCACTTCGCTTCTTCTGTCCGATATGGTGCAGCGAGGCCAAGTAGCGCTCACCGACCCGGTCTCCAAATACCTTCCCGCCAGTGTCAGAATGCCGCAGCGGAACGGAAAGCAGATTACGCTGCTGGATCTGGCGACTCATACGTCGGGTCTGCCCCGGCTACCCGCCAATTTGAAGCCGAAGGATTCGGCCAACCCTTACGCCGATTACTCCGTTGCGCAGTTGTACGAATTCCTGTCCTCGTATGAGTTGCCGCGCGATATCGGCTCCCAATATGAATACTCCAATCTCGGAGGCGGGCTGCTCGGTCACGTATTGGCGCGGTGCGCCGGCACGGATTACGAGGCGCTGGTGCGCGCCCGCATCACCGTTCCGCTCGACATGAAAAGCACCGGCATCGCCTTGTCGCCGGAGATGAAGGCGCGGATGGCGGCCGGACACGATGGCAAGATGAATCCGGCCGCCAACTGGGACCTTCCCACGCTGGCTGGCGCAGGCGGGCTCCGATCCACCGCGAATGACATGCTGACATTCCTGGCGGCCAATCTCGGCTACAACAAGACGCCGCTCGCCCCGGCCATGGCCGCGATGCTCGAAGTGCGGAGGCCCTCCGGTACCCCGGGTCTCGAAGTCGCCCTGGCTTGGCATATTTATTCCACGGCTTCGGGAGCTACGATGATCTGGCACAACGGCGGCGCCGGCGGCTACCGTTCGTTCATTGGCTACGACCCCAAAACACGAATCGGCGTGGTGGTCCTTGCCAACGCCTTTACCGCCGCGGGAGTGGATGACATCGGCCTGCGCTTGTTAAATACGAAGGCGCCGCTGCTCGATGCGAGCGCGTTCCTTCCCGCCAAAGAGCGTAAGCAGGTCGCCGTCGATCCCAAACTATTCGACCGGTACGCGGGCCGGTATCAATTGGCCCCGAATTTCGTTCTGACCGTTACGCGCGAAGGGGAACGCCTCTTTGCGCAGGCCACCGGCCAACCAAAACTTGAGTTGTTCGCGGAAGGCGAGAAGGAATATTTTCTGAAGGTTGTGGACGCCCAAATCACCTTCGAAGTGGACTCTGGCGGCGCGGTAAACCAGCTTGTCCTCCACCAGGCGGGGCGAGACGTCCCCGCGAAACGGATCGATTAGGGCCATGGGCCCACCCCACTCGTTTGGGCTACACTGGACCGGGAACGTGTCTCACCCGGTGATGGGCGCAGTCTTCAAAACTGCCGAGCGGTCCAAAAGCCGTTGATCGGTTCGACTCCGATACGTTCCCGCCAAGGGCTCGCTGCGGGTCCGAGTCCCCGCCAATTGTACGGTTCTGCACAGATACCAGAGTTACAGATCGCGAATTTTCACACATATTGGCTTACTCTAAAAGTGTATACAGCCGCCGCCTGTGCTTGCAGGCGTTCTTCAGTTCAAGTAGGGAACGAGCTAACTGGCGCGGCAAGCCGTTCCATCCCTAGCGCAGCCAGGCGAATTTTGTTGTGGGAGTAAGACAATGTCGAACGGTGCAAAATCAAGCCCCGCACGCGAGATGGAAGATGCTTTGATGTATCTGCCTCGCAAGGGCGTTACCGACTATCGCAAAGGACAGACCATCTTCGATGAGAACCAGCCGTCCCAGAGCTTGCATCTGGTAGTGCAGGGTCGCGTCAAAGTTTCCATACCACTCGAAACCGGGGCGCAAACCGTAGTGGATATCTTCAGCACCGACGATTTCTTTGGCGAAAGCTCTCTGCTTGACGCCACCCGCCATGCCCTCCGGGCGGTGGCGCTGGAGAGCGTGACTCTGATGTCGTGGGCCGGCGCTGAAATCGAGGAACAAGTCGAGCGGCAACCGCGCCTCGGCGTCGCCCTGTTGCAGATGCTGATCAAGCGCACGGTGGATCATGAGGAGCGGATTCAAAGCTTCGCGCTGGATAAGACGCCAGAGCGGGTCATCCGTTCGCTGTTGCGCTTTGCGGCCCGCCAGGGCGTACAGGGCGAGGATGGGTCGGTGCGGATTCCACCGCTTACCCACCAGGTGATCTCGGAATACGTCGGCACCTCGCGCGAAATCGTCACTTTCCAGATGAACCACCTGAGGCAGCAGGGTTTTCTGCGGTATTCGCGGCGGGGTATCGACGTTTACGCCGGCGCGTTGCGCGATCGTCTCCACACCCAGGCCAGGGACCAGGAGAGCGAACCACCCCGCTGAGGCCGTAGGACAGACGCTTTCGTCTGTCAAACCTCTGAACGAATAGTGCGTGCGAAAGGGCCAAGCTGCCGCTGCTAGCTTTGGACAGCGCCGGCGCGTTATCTAAATTCAGGCGAATCGACCGGCAGTAAGGCGGTTACACTCCTTATGGAATCCTCCAGCGAGGGAATCATGAAGATGCGACGGCTTGCTTCAATGCTTGGTTCGGCGGCCCTGTTTGCGGTGCTCGCGCTGGCCGCGGACGACGGCGACAAGATCCCCACCAGCAAAGTTCCGCTCGTTTTGCGCTTCTTAGACCCTCCGAACACCGCCATAGTGAGGTTGCCCGGACCACCGCCCGAGCCAGTTTCGGATCGGCGCACCACGGTCGTAGCAGATGCCCCGCTCGCCAGGGCTCTCGATGAGGCTCGCCCCGTTCTCCGCCATACCAAGCGCGATTATCCCGAGGGTTTTGAAGAGGATAGTCCTAAATTCATGCAGGCGAAGATCGGCGATTGGAGAGAGTTCGACGTTTTCGATCTGCTGGGCAGTCCGCTTCGACAGCGTCTGGCCTTTGACGACGACGGCAAGGAAAATGGGTTGGTTTATGCGTTTGCCGACCCCACCGGACGCTACAAGGAGTTCGAGCTCGATTTCGCCGGCGACACCGGCGCCTTGCGCACGGTTTTCATCTACCCGGTGAAAATGACCTGGAACGAGTGCCGCCTGACGTACGGCGCCGATACCAGCGCCGCGGACGCCGCCAAGGGCCGCAAGTTCTATTCCTACCTGAACCGCCGCATGGACGTGCTGGTAGATTCCGGCGGAAAAGTCATCAGCCTCGGACTGTATTGACCTTTTGGGAATAATTTAACGCTGAAACCCGTCGGGAGAGGTGAACGTTTAACACAACAGTCTTTCCCTATAGCCACGAATAGGCGTATAGTTATACCTAGGAGTTCCTGAATGAGACGTCCGTTAGCGCTGCTTCTCACAGTCTGGATGGCCACCGGCTTCATGGCCGGAAGCGCCTTGGCGGGTGACGATCCGAAAAAAGATCCCGATGCGATCGGCAATCGCGATGTCGGGAACGGCATCAACTTCTACTCCCTGGAAAAGGAGATCGCGCTTGGCAAGGGCTTGGCGCAGGAAGTGGAACGCCAGGCGAAGATCATCGACGACCCGGTCATCGCCGAATACGTCAACCGCGTGGGACAGAATATCGTGCGCAACTCCGACGCCAAGGTGCCTTTCACCATTAAGGTGCTCGACACCGAGGAAGTCAACGCGTTCGCGCTGCCCGGCGGTTTCTTCTTCGTCAATTCGGGCCTCATTTTGAAGACCGAAACCGAAGCCGAGCTGGCGGGCGTGATGGCGCATGAGATCGCGCACGTGGCGGCGCGCCACGGCACGCGTCAGGCGACGCGCGGCGACCTGATGCAGATCGGTGCGATTGCGGCGTCCATCGCTTTGGGCGGCTGGACGGGTTATGCGATCAGGCAGGGGATGGGATTGGCGATTCCGCTGGGCTATCTGCAGTTCTCCCAGGCTTTCGAGCGCGAGGCGGACTATTACGGATTGCAGTACATGTACAAGTCGGGGTACGATCCGACGGCTTTCGTGGACTTCTTCGAGAAAATCCAGACCCTGGAAAAGAAGAAGCCCGGAACGTTCGCCAAGGTGTTCTCTACTCACCCCATGACCGATGCGCGCATCAAGGCTGCGCAGAACGAGATCGAGACCATCCTGAAGCCGAAGCCGGAATACATTGTGACCACGTCCGAATTCAACGACGTGCGCAACCGGCTGTCCATGTTGCACAATCACCGCAAAGTGGACAACAATATGGACCCGACCCGGCCGACGCTTCGCCGCGCGCCCGGTAGCGGCAACGGCCCGGTGGACAACGGCACAGCGACTGGCGACGACGACCGGCCCACGCTGAAACGCCGCGACGGCGGCAGTGACACCGGCAGCGGCAGCGGTTCTGGCAGCGGCCAGCAACAACAACAGCAGTTGATGTAGCGCGGGCGGTCTTGCCGCCGGTGTTTTCCACGATACGATAGACTTTGCTCCAACACTTGGTAGACGCCCTCAAGGCCTACGGCGCGTGGGGCGTCTTTGCGCTTGCACTGCTCGATTCCGCCGGCATCCCGGTTCCTGCCGCCATGGATTTTCTGCTGGTGGGAATCGCCTGGGAGTCTCCGGACCACGCCTATTTCGCCGCTCTACTGGCCACAGTTGGCTCGTTTCTAGGCAACCTCGGTCTCTTTTGGGCTGCGCGCGGCGGGGCCCGGCGCTGGGTCAAAGCCGTCCCCGAGCCGGATAAACCGCAGCGGTTCCGTGCGTGGTTCCGGCGATATGGTCTGGTGACAGTATTCATCCCCGCGATGTTCCCCATTATTCCGCTGCCGCTCAAAGTCTTCGTGATCTCCGCCGGAGTCCTTCACACGCGGCCCGGCAAATTCATGGCGGTGATTCTGCTGGCGCGCGTCATCCGTTATTTCGGGTTGGCATATCTAGGGATTCAGCTTGGAGAAAATGCGAGCTATTTCCTGCAGCATAATGCGTTCGCTATCGCCGGCGTGGCGGTGGGGCTGGCGCTCGGTCTGTTACTGCTCATCAAATGGAACGACCGCCGCGCCGGGAACGCTACAATATTGTAGGAGCGTTTTCCAACTCCGTCCCCCATGCCCAAGCGAATTGCGATTGTGGAAGACGAGGCTGAGCTCGCCTCCCTGATCGACTATAACCTCCGCCGCCACGGGTATCAGCCGCACGTGCTTTCCGGTTCCAAAGGCACATTGAAGGCGCTGGAACAATTGCGGCCCGATATGGTTTTGCTCGACGTGATGCTGCCGGAGGCCGATGGGTTCGAGCTTTGCAAGCAGATACGGCAGTCGACGGCGCTGGGGCGCATTCCGGTGCTGTTTTTGACGGCGCGCGCCGACGAAGTGGACCGCGTGCTGGGTCTGGAAATCGGCGGCGACGATTACATGACCAAGCCGTTCAGCCCGCGGGAGCTGATTGCGCGCATCAAAGCGCACCTGCGCCGCGAAGAGATGGATACCGAGCCGCTGGCGCTGGAGATCGGCAAATTTCGCCTGGATGGCGGCGCGCGGCGCGTTTTTCTGAGCGACCGCGAACTCACCTTGACGTCCACCGAGTTCAACCTGCTGGAGTTCTTTCTGACGCACACCGGGCGCGCATATAGCCGGGAACAGCTTCTGGAGGCAGTGTGGGGCGAGCAGCGCTTTGTAACGCCGCGGACAGTCGATGTGCATGTGCGAAGGCTGCGCGAGCAGATTGAGGAACAGCCGGAGAATCCGCGCTACCTGACCACGGTCCGCGGCTTCGGCTACCGCTTCGAAGAGCCGACGTAGGACAGAAGTGGCGCGGGCCCGTGGCCTGCGACGTTGGGTGGTTTCGGCCCTGTCGTTCTGGTGTTGCGGAAGCCGGGAGGCCTGTCCTACAAAAATTCACAGCGCCGTAACGCGTCCGTAACAAGCGCACTGCTAAATTGACGGGATGAAGAAGATTCTGCTGGTGGAAGACGATTCGGATCTTTTCTCGCTGCTGAAGTACAACCTGGAAAAGGAAGGATTCGCGGTCAGCGGATTGCAGACCGGCAAGGGCGCCATCGAACTCTGCCGCCAGGTGCGTCCGGATCTCATCCTGCTCGATATCATGCTGCCCGATTCGGACGGCCTCGATATCTGCAAGGGCATTCGCAAAGATACGGATCTTGCCGCCGTCCCGATTATCTTTCTCACCGCGCGGGCTTCGGAAACCGACCGCATCGTGGGTCTGGAACTGGGCGCCAACGACTATGTGGTGAAGCCGTTCTTCGTGCGCGAATTGATCGCACGGATCAAGCTGCAGTTCCGCAATCAGATGGCGCCGGTGCGCGTGCTGGAAGCGGGCGGCCTCGAGCTAGATACCACCAGCCGCCAGGTGCGCTTGCATGGAACCGCGCTGGCCCTCACCGCCACCGAGTTCCGCCTGCTGGAATTTCTGATGAGCCGGCCGGGGGTGGTGTTCAGCCGCGAGCAGTTGCTCAATTCGGTTTGGGGACAGGATCGCGCCATCACGGACCGCGCCGTGGACGTGTATGTTTTGCGGCTACGCCAGAAGATTGAGAACGACCCGACCAGCCCCGTGCTGATCCACTCGGTCCGCGGTTTTGGCTACACTTTCGAGCCGCGCCGCGCCATGGCGGTCTAAGTGGGACAGGCCTCCTGGCCTGTCGTCTTTAACCAACAACCTTTCCCCGTAAACGGCGTCTAACCTTCATCGGCCTTTGCGCCGGAGGTGTGGATGAACGCTCTCTTTCAGGACCTGCGCTATGGATTGCGGACGCTGCGGAACAGCCCCGGCTTCGCCACCGTGGCGGTGCTCACGCTGGCCATCGGCATCGGCGCGAACACCGCCATTTTCAGTTTCGTCGATGCGATTCTGCTGAAGCCGCTGCCCTACGCCAACCCGGACCGCATCATGCGCGTTCTGGAAAAGCCGCCCGGCGGCGGACGCAACGGCATCTCCGCGCTGAACTACCTGGATTGGGCCAAGCAGAATACGGTTTTCGAATATATGGCGGCGCAGACCGGCGGCGGAGTCTCGTTCTCGGGCTCCGGCGAGCCGGTGCAATTGCGCGGCGCGCGCGTGTCGCCGCATTACTTCGATATCTTCGGCATCAAGGCCGCGATTGGCCGCACCTTCGCGCCCGACGAAGATCAACTGGGCAAGGAACGCGTAGCGGTGCTCAGCCATGTTTTATGGGAGACGCAATTCAGCGCCGACCCGGCGATTGTGGGACGCAAGATCGTTCTCGACGGGCAGCCGTATCAGGTGATCGGCGTGCTTCCGGCTGGAGGCGTGTTCGACCGCGCCTACAACCAGATCTGGCGTCCGCTGGCATTTGAGCCTGGGAATCTTACCCGCGACTTTCATTGGCTGGGCTCGTATGCGCTGCTGAAGCCCGGCGTCACGCTGCAGCAGGCGCGCGCGCAGATGGATGGCATCGGGGCGCAGATCGCGGCGCAGTATCCGGCATCGAACAAAGGATGGGGCGTCACCATTGAGCCCTTCGCGGACATCCTCGTGGGGACGCAATTGCGACGTTCGGTGTGGATCATGATGGCGGCGGTGGGCATGGTGCTGCTGATCGGCTGCGCGAACCTGGCGAACCTGATGATGGCGCGCGCGGCGTCGCGCGAGCGCGAAGTCGCGGTGCGGGCGTCGCTGGGGGCCAGCCGCTGGCGGTTGATCCGGCAGTTCCTGACGGAGAGCGTGCTGGTATCGGTGTGCGGCGGCATCTTGGGCATTGTGGTCGGCTATGCCGTAATGGAGCTTCTACGTTTCGCGCTGCCGCCGTACACTTTGCCGCGCGAAGTCAACGTGACCATAGATTCGCGGGTATTGCTGTTTGCCATGGCGATTTCCGTGCTTACCGGAATCCTCTTCGGTCTGGCGCCCGCGATTCAGGCGGCGCGCCCGCAGCTCGCCGCGTCCATGAAAGAGGGCGGCCGCGGCTCCACCATCGGCGGCGCGCGCCGGCGCATCCGCAGCGCGCTGGTGGTGGTGGAAGTGGCGATGGCGTTTGTGCTGCTGACGGGCGCGGGCTTGCTGCTGCGCAGCTTCCAGGCCATGATGAAGGTGGAAACTGGCTTTGACACGAACAACGTGATCAGCATGGGCCTGCCAATCTCCGAGAAGAAGATTCCCGACCCCGCGCGCGTCAACATGCGCTATCGCGAGATACTGGCGCGCGTGGAGGCGCTGCCGGGCGTACGCGATGCCGCCGTTACCTCGGTGCTGCCGCTGGAAGGCTGGGGTTACGGCATGCCGTTCCAGATCGCAGGCCAACCTCTGGTCGATATGGCCCACCGGCCAGCGTGCTTCTTCAAGATTGTCAGCCCCGGGTATTTTCAGACTCTGGCGATCAAGCTGCGGCGCGGCCGAGGGCTGAGCGAGCAGGATACCAACGGCAGTCCGCCGGTGACTGTAATCAACGAAAACATGGTGAAGCGGTTTTTCAAAAAGCAGGATCCCATTGGCCAGCGCATCATGATTCAAGCGATTGTGCCGGGCAAGGCGCAGCTTGGCCCGGAAGTTCCTTGGCAGGTGGTGGGAGTGATCGCGAACGAATATGTCGATAGCTTGAACGACGGCGGCAGCCCGGGAATCTACGTGGCGAACGAGCAGAGCCCGCAATACGACATGTCGTTGGTGGTGCGGACCGGCATGGACCCGCTGACGCTGGACCACGGCCTGCGCGCGGCAATCCACGAAGTGGATCCGGCGCAGCCATTGACGGACGTACGCACGCTCGAGCAGGTGAAATCGGAATCGGTGGCGTCGGATAAGCTGCAGACGCGCTTGCTCGGCATCTTCGCCGCGGCGGCGATGTTGCTGGCGGCGATTGGAATCTACGGCGTGATTGCGTATGCGGTTGTTCAGAGGACGCACGAGATGGGCATAAGGGCGGCGCTGGGCGCGAGCGCGGGCAACCTGCTGCGGCTGGTGCTGACGAGCGGGATGGCGTTGGCCGCGGCGGGATTGGCGTTGGGGTTCCTGGGATCGCTGGCGGTGACGCGGCTGATGTCGAACCTGTTGTTCGGAGTGAGCCCGCGCGACCCGGCGACGCTGGCATTGGTGGCGGCGCTATTGGGATGCGTGGCGTTCATCGCGTGCCTGATTCCCGCGCGCCGGGCGACGAAGGTGGATCCGGTGGTGGCGTTGCGATACGAGTGAAATTGCCTCAAAGCGAGGATGCCGCCCGCAGCCGCAGTTGCGCTCCCGCCAGGTGGACAGTCCGGACTGGCTGCGGTGTTCTGCCCGGCGCCATACGGCCACCGGCGGGGAACGGATTGCCGCCGGAGACAGCCAGCAGCTCATACATCCCGCGGGGCTCGTTGCCGTAACCTGTTTTGTAACGCGACGGCAGCGGCGTGACGCCCTGCGGATAAGCGGTTCGCCCGCCCATCCCCATTGTCAGCGCGGCAGCGGTCACGGCGGTCCCGGGGGAGCCGCTTCGGGCTTGGTCAGAAATGCGATCAAATTGCCGACCAGCTCCGGCATAACTGCAGAATCGCCGGCATCTCGCCTTTGCCCTTGGTGATCACGTTTAGGTAGCATCGGCGCCTATCCGGCTTACAGCGTCGTCGGTCCCGGGGCCGCGGTCGCCTTTATAATAAGGTCGTCCATGACAGATCCGGCAGTTCTGCTCATCGCGATTTCATGGCCCCCTTCGAGAGCGCGGAGACCCATCGCAACACGCGCCCGGGTAGTACGGCAAGCCGTCCGAACAGAAAATCACGCCCCGTTCCTACACCTCCTCATCGAAGTCCGCTTCGCGCGCCGGCAGCACATCATGATCGCCGGCCATCCACACATACAGAGTAGGGAGCAGGAAAATGCTCATAACCAGGTCGGAGATGAGACCGCCCACAATCACGATGGCGAACGGCCGCTGAGAGTCCGATCCGATTCCGTGCGACATGGCGGCGGGCAGAAGGCCAAGGGTTGCCACCAGCATCGTCATCATGATTGGACGAAGCCTCAATACGGCCCCTTCGACGGCGGAATCGAACACGGTGTGTCCGCGTGCGCGGAGCTGATTGATGTACTCGAGCATGATGACTCCGGTTTGCACCGAAACGCCGAACAGCGCGAGGAATCCCACGCCCGACGATACGCTAAAGTTAGTGTGCGTAACCAGCAGCGCGAGCAAGCCGCCGACCCGCGCCAGCATCACATTAAGCATAATGAGAGTAGCCCATTTGAACGAACGGAACATGCTGTAGAGAATGATGAAGATCAGCAGGATAGTCAGTGGCACGATCTTCGCCAGTCGCGCGTCGGCGCGTACCTCACTATCGTATTCGCCTTCCCAACCGATGTGGTATCCACGCGGAAGTTTCACTTGTTCGGTTACGTTCCTGATTGCTTCCTCAACCGCGCCGCCCAGATCGCGGCCGCGAACGCTGTATTTTATAGCGACATACCGCTGGTTTCCTTCCCGGTAGATCTCGGAACCGCCATCCCGTTCTTCCACTTTGCAGAGTTGCGCCAGCGAAACCCGCTCACCCGTCGGAGCTAACAAACGAATTTTCTCAATCGCTTCCTTTGTATTGCGGAATTGCGGCAGATAGCGCATTACTAAGTCGTACCGCTCTTCACCTTTCAGTACCTGGGTGAGAGCATTTCCTCCTACAGCCGTATTGATGGCATCCTGTACGTCGGCCACATTAAGTTGGTATCGCGCGGCCTGTTGACGATTGACTATGAAGTTATCGTTCGGCTGGCCCAGAACATGGAACACTCCCAGGTCTTGAATCCCCCTGACCTTCCCCATGATTTTGACCGCTTCAGCGGCCTTGTCTTCGAGAACCTTCAAATCGTCGCCATACACCTTCGTGGCAAGCTGCCCCTTGACTCCGCTAACCGCCTCCTCCATGTTGTCCGCGATAGGCTGCGAGAATCCCCAGACAACGCCGGGAAGTTTCTCAAGCTCAGCGTCCATGGCCGCTATCAGCTCTTCCTTGTTTTCGTGAAAGTCCTTGCGCCACTGTTCCTTGGGCTTCAAGTCGACGAAGTACTCGGTGTTAAAGAAGCTGGTAGTGTCGGTGCCATCGTCCGGCCTGCCGGTTTGACTGGTACACTGCGTCACTTCAGGCCAGGAACACAGTATGAGACGAGCCTGATTCGACAGCCGGATACCTTCAGTCTGTCCGGTACTGGCGGCGAGAGTGCCACGCACCCACAGTGCGCCTTCATCCAGATGCGGAAGGAACTCGGCGCCGATCACGCCGCCTAGCCACAGATACAGCGCTACGGCGAGTCCGGCAAGTCCCACAGCGACCGTAACGTAACGCAAACGGATGGCCAGCCTCAGCGCGCGCCGATAGACGTTCGTGAGCCACACCATTACCGGGTTGTGCCACTCGTGCGTGCCTCTGGGGAAGAAAAGACTGGCGAGCGCGGGCGCGATCAGCATCGAAAAGATCAGTGCGCCCAAGAGCGCAAAGGCGACCGTCCATGCCATGGGTTTGAACAATCGCCCTTCCACGGCCTGCAGCGTGAATATGGGCAGGTAAGCAGTGATAGTGATCGCGATCGCATAGAACACTGGCCGCTGTACCTCGTGAGCGGCGTCCGAGATGCTCTGTTTGGGCGATCTGTTATTCTCGCTTCGGCCGAGGTGGCGAACGATGTTCTCCACCATAACCACTGCGCCATCTACCACCATGCCGAAGTCGAGCGCGCCAAGAGACAGCAAGTTTGCCGGAACCCCCTTGAGGTTCAAACACGTTGCGGCGAATAGGAGCGAAAACGGAATGGTGAGAGCTACTATAATGGCGCCACGAATGTTTCCGAGAAACAGACAGAGGATTATCACCACAAGCATTATGCCTTCCCTGAGGTTGTGCAGCACGGTATTCGTCGTATAGTGCACCAGGTCCGCGCGGTCGATAAAGGGAACGACTTTGACTCCCGCAGGCAAAATGAAATCGTTCAACTCCTGAACCTTCTTGTGGATTCCCTGTAGGGCTGTATCTGCGTCGGCGCCTTTCCGCAGCAGTACGATGCCCGACACTACGTCATCGTTGTCAACCAGCTTTCCGTTTTCGTGGCGAATCGCCCGCGCGAACTGGCCTAGGCGGATTTTGGGGCCCTGCGCGACAACCGCTATGTCCCTTACATGAATCGGCGTGCCGTTCTTGGCGAGGATGACGGTGTTTTCGACGTCGTGGACGTCGCGCACAAGGCCGACTTCCTGGATGTTGATCTGTTGCAGGCCGGCTTCGATGAAGCTCCCTCCACCATTGGCGTTGTTGCTGGTGAGCTGTTGCTCTACCTCGCCGATGCTGAGTCCGTATGAGATCAGCTTATCGGGGTCCACTCGCACCTGATATTCGCGCGTGGGCCCGCCGAAGCTGGCAACATCGACGACGTTGGGAACAGACTTGAAATTCTTCTCCACCGTCCAGTCTTCAAGCGACTTCAGTTCCATTACGTCGTACGCGGGGTTCGTACTGTGCAGCGTGAAGAAGTAGATCTGACCGGCTGGGCTCCAATCCGTTTGCATTTGCGGCGATACGCCGGCGGCAACCGCGGCCGGCGGAAGACTGACTTGCGAAAGCCGCTCGAGCGCCCGCTCGCGGTCCCAGGCATTCTCTTCCTCGTCGTCGAAAATGAGCTTGATGTCGGAGAGACCGAACAGAGAAAACGACCGCAAGTGCGTCACATGAGGGATGCCGTTCATTACGATCTCGAGCGGGATGGTAATTTGCTGTTCCATCTGCTCGGCGGAGATTCCGGGCCATTGCGTGACGATCTCAACATAATTGTCCGCGACGTCGGGATACGCTTCCACCGGAAGCTGATGGAACGAAATTCCACCCCAGACAAACAACATGATCGTTGCCGCTATAACAATGAACCGGTTGTTTAGGGCGAAATCGACCAGCTTACGAATCATCTACCGCTCCACCGTGTCCTGGAAAACAAGAGCGTTTAGGACAACCTGGTCGCCAGGATTGAGCCCGCTAACGACTTCCTGCAGGTTGCCCGCCAGCATGTCTCCGCCGACAATTTCCTGGCGCCGGAAATGTCCGTTTCCAAGGGGCGTATAGACCCACTCACGGTCGTGCAGGTGCAGAATCGCAGTGGCCGGAACTGACGCGTGCCTCTGCTGGGTTAGGCCGTGGAAGGTCGCGGTGACGAACATTCCGAGCCGCATGAGACCGGGGTTGTCCACTTCCAACCGGACTTTGGCCGTGCGGATGTTGGGGTCCATGATCGGGAGAATATTGCCGATCCGACCCTTCAAGATCCGGTTCGGATAGGCCGCCAGACGAATGTCCGCGTACTCTCCGAGATGCACCTGCGCCATGTCGTTCTCATATACGTCGCAGATAATCCAGACGTGCGATATGTCGGAAATCGTAAAGGGATTCGGCGGCGTCAGGGCCTGCACGCCTGAGGCATCGGTGATTTCCTGATCGGTGATGACGCCGGATACCGGAGCCGTAATTTCGACAATTCCCGTAGGATGGTCCGGGTCGGAACCAAGTACGTGTAGATGCTCCTTGGCAGTTTCGAGAACGATAAGAGCGTCGTCCTCCACATTCTGGGCGACCTCCTGAGCGCTTCTTGGAATCGCCCCGGCCTCCAGCAGGAGATTGGCGCGGTCAAGCTGGACCTTGGCCAATTGCTCGTTCTTGATGGCCTGGCGGTAGTCCGAAAACGCGCCCGAAATATCCGTGCTTCGGACCTTGAACAGAAGCTGGCCCTTTTTCACGGCGTCGCCAAGACGAGCGTCGATTTCTACGATTCGCCCCGTGGCCAGCGAGGGGACTGGTACCTGGAGAGACACGTCCGGGCTGACCACGCCGGTGACGTCTAGCGCGGACGTGGCAACGTGTTCGCCCGCCGTTGCTAGCTGAAACCGCTCCGGGTGATCCACCTTGAAGTTGTTGGCGTCCATGTCCGGCTCGACAGTGGTGGGCGCCGGACCCGTGCCGCGCGGCGTAGTCTCCTGGGCGGTTACCTTTTTCTCGCACCCTGCGAATAAGAGACTCAAGCTCAGAGCCAGAACTGCCTCGATAAGAAGTAAGCGATTCATTGCAATACCTCACTGCCAACGGCCATGTTCATCTGGGCTGTCGCGGCCAGATAGGAGCCGATCAAATTCAGGTAAGCCAACCGAGTGTCCCGATTGGCCTTCTCCGCATCCAGGTAATCGAGCAAAGATGCGCCTCCATTCCGGTAGGAAAATGACATCCTGTCGCGAGTGTCGCTCGCCAGCTTCAAGTACCTCGCCTTGTACGGACGGAGTAGATTCAAAGCACTGACCAAGGTCACGTACGCCGAATCTACATCGTTGAAAACCTGCGCTTGCGCGGCGTCCCGCAATCTCTCGTTGCGCCGGATATCGATTTGTGTTCGCAGCTTCTCGCCCTGGTTGCGGTCGAAAATGCGGAGATCGATGCTGAAGCTGGCGCCGATCGTGTTGTTGTCAAATGGATTATTGAACGAAGGGTTGTGCGTCCACCAAACACTGAAGGTTGGATCGGTTGAGCCATTGGCGACGGCCAACTGATGATTGACATTGGCCAACTCCACATTCTGGACCGCCTCCTTGAGGTCCGGCCGCGCGGCAAGAGCGGCGCTCCGGAATTCCTCGATTGACATTAGACTGTCGGCGTAATCGAACGGCCCGCCGATATCGAACTGCTCGATGGGCGTGCGATCGTTGAGGAGCATGAGAAGCTGGATCTTGGCAGTCCGAAGATTCACCATCGCGGTTTCAAAATCGGACTCGAACTGAACACGCTGCAATTCCAACCGGTCGACGTCGATCTGGGCCATGTCGCCGGCGTAGAGGCGCTTGCGGTCCACAGCCAGCTCACGGTCCCAATAGTTGAGATTTTCCCTGGCGTTTTGCAGCACAGCCTTGGCCTGCAGCGTTTGGACGAAGGCGCTACGCAGAGTAAAAATCAGATTGCGCGCTTGATCGGAATAGGCGGAAACCGCGACCTCGGTCGACTTCTGGGCGCTTTCCAGGCGCAATTCCCGCTTGTGCTGCCGCTCGTGGAGGTAACTGATGCTGGTGGCAAACTGAGTGCCCGCGAATGGCCGATAGATTCCTTGGTAGGGAGTGAGTTGAGTCCCATCCGTCGAAAACGTGAAATTCGGGTTGGGGCGCAAATAGGCCGTGATCTCTTCCGCTTTTGATTCGTCGATGCTCATCTTGGCTGCTTTCAGAGCGGGATTCGCGGCCTCGAATTTATCCCTGATCTGTTGCCAGCTGAATGCGGTCTGAGCCGAAAGAGTAACGATTTGCATTCCCGCAAGCGCCATGGCAGCGCGCATAAGCCACCGCCGCTCGCGGGTGAAACGCAATTCCGTTGTCGATGAAGCACACTGCATTGGAAATGGGCTGTGAACTGCGTTGAACTTAGCCGCTAGACCTTGACTTTAGATCCAGAGAGCCTCTGGCGCCATCGATCTTCCGTCCAAAACCTGCCTATCTTTTGACCAATTTCAAGCATCTTTTCTACTTGGTTAGGTTATCGAGTGGGTAGTCTTACATGCTTGAAGATAGGCATCGTCAATCTTTCAGCCGATAGTCTTGGCAGAGCCGCTGATTTCGCCGTATCATTCTGAAGATGAAACCTCTCGAACCCGGGAGACAGATCAGTGAGTTCGGATGAGAGCGAAGCAACTCAATGAGTGAGCTAGCGAACCCACAGCCAATTCGGCTCGCCCTTCTGGACGATCACCTGCTTTTTCGCGAGAGTCTCGCTCGACTGCTGGGCGCCCACGATGCCTTTCAGCTGATAGCGGAATTCACGACCATTTCTGAAGCATTGAAAAGCCTGAATGGCTCGGGAGTGGACGTGATCTTAGTAGATATCGGTATCGCCAAGGAATTCATCTCTCGCGCAAAGAAAGCCCGGTTGCCGGGAAGGTTTCTGGCCATTGCAAGGGAAGTCGATGCCAAGGATTCCGCTGTGGTTCTGAGGTCTGGCGCGTCGGGAAGTTTTCTGGCGCCCATTCCGATGCCGCCGTTTGCCGAACAATGCCGTATTGTGCCAAAGCCGATGAACTGATTGGCCTCTGCGACCAACTGGAAGCGCAACTCACCACCACCCGGACCGAAAGCCGCCGCCTGCTCGAAGCCGTCCTACACGAAGCCCTGCCAACTATCTGACACACTGGTTCAATCACTATTTCAACGTTGCCTGAGCGGAAATGGGAGAGACAGCCACGCGGAAACGCTCGTCGCGCATTCTATTCTTCGGCTATCCGCCGGAACAGCTGTGAGAATATTCTGATGACACGAATCGTAGTTCCCAGGGCAGTGGTCGAGCAGAATAGCCAAAACGACAACGCTGCTGGATACCACGCCAAGTTCCACCGTGGATCGTAGGAAAGCGCTACCGAACTGAACACGGCGACTCCCAGGCACCACCACATCGCCACGAAAAGGCGCGCAATTAGGGAGGCGTACAGCCTCCCTGGCACGCTTCAGGTACCAGGAACGCCGGAGTGTAACTAAGATCGCGGCGGACGCGAGTAAGAATCCGAACACCGCGCCGGAAAGACCAACGGCGGTCGAGAGTGTGTCTCTAAAGGTCAGGGGAACGGCGTGCCACCGGCCCCCACACCCAGTAGTGCGCCAATGCTGTAAACGCTCCAGCGAGATAAGGCCACGCTGTCTCTACTGCCTTGCCTCTAGACAGGGTATCGCCTTCGAAGGTCTGGGCTGAAGCGTTCGAACGCTTTGGCGACTGATCTGTAGCGTTCAGCATCACTACTGAAAACCGTCAACAGCGGCGGCAACGTTCTGCCTGAGCTGAACACCGTCGCGCGCAGTTTCATCCTGCTACAACAGCATCGGCGCACGGCAGACTACGATAACTCAAAACAGTGGTCGCGAACCGATGTTCTGGACGTGTTGACCCTGGCAACGGATGTCTTTAATGCATGGCGGGCCATCAGCACGCAGGATGTGGCTCAGGACTATCTGTTGCAGCTATTCCTGCCGAAACTGCCCAAGCAGTTAGATCCGGCTTCTTGACCTGGGCTTCCCAGCGCAGCATCGTCCGCATCGTTAGCCATGCGAGACAGCCCCAGCCGTTTCCGCGTGAGCACAGAATCGCATTACCCTCTTCAGTCCGCCGTCCGCCTTTCAATGTCGGTTAGCCGTTCGAAAATAGAGAAATACCCATGCCTAAACGAAGCGCCGGCCTCCTGCTATTCCGAAGATCCAACCAGCTCGAGCTTTTCCTCGTCCACCCCGGCGGTCCCTTCTGGGCCAGGAAGGACGACGGCGCGTGGTCTCTCCCCAAAGGTGAATACTCAGAGAATGAGGACGCACTCCACGCCGCCAAGAGAGAATTTCAGGAAGAGACCGGCATCTCCGCAGATGGCGACTTCTTGCCGCTCGGAGACCTGCGCCAGCCTGGCGGCAAGCTGATCACCGCCTGGGCCCTGGAAAAGGACGTCGACCCCGCCCACGCCAATAGCAACCTGTTCTCCATCGAGTGGCCGCCAAAATCCGGCAAGATGCAGGAGTTTCCCGAGGTCGACCGGGCAGCCTGGTTCCCGGTATCGCAAGCGCGTACCAAGCTCCTCAAAGGCCAAGTCCCCTTCATAAACCGATTGGCGAAGAAACTGGGCGTAACTATTGAAGACAACGGCCCAGGCTCAACCCCGGAGCAATCGTCCCTCTTCTGACATAGTCGCGGCCGGCGACCTTCCTCCTATAGAAACTATCTCGCCCGCGGCTCCTCACCGAATGCGGCGCCTCGCCCCGAAAATCCGCATTCGTCTTATCCGCGTTCATCGGCGTTAATCGGCGGCTAATCATGTTCTGAATATGGCTGGCCACGACTGTGACTTGCTAACCGGGCGTGTGCTTGCCGCAGTCTTCGAGGTCTCCAATACCTCGACTCCGGATTCCTCGAAAAGGTCTCTGAGCGTACTCAGCTCCGGGAACTCCGACTACGCGACATCCGGGCCACCGCCCAAGCCTCATTCACAGTAAGCTACAAAGGCCAGTCAGTTGGAGAATGCATTGCCGATATTCTCATCGAAGACATACTGGTGTTCGAATTGAAATGCGTGGAACGGCTCGCCGGCGAACGCACCGCGCAATGCCTCAATTATCTGCGAGCCTCCGGCGTAACCCTCTGTAAGCGGACACTAATCCGCGGCCAGGGCTCCGCGACCCGGCCCCATTCTCTCAGCCTCCAGCGGCGTAACCGGGTCCAGAAACTTCCAGCACACGATGCCCATCAGGTAAATCGCCGCTGAAACGTAGAACGTAAGGTTCCAGTTCATGTTGGACCATGTCAGGATGTAGCCGATCGCCAGCGGGCATAAGGCGCCGCCGATGTTTCCCGACATGTTCATCGCGCCTGAGAGCGATCCGGCGTGCACGCCGCCCACATCCATCGCGGCCCCCCAGGCGCCGGGCATCACCAGGTCGTTAGAGAAGCTGGCTATAGCGATGGAAAGCATGGCAAACAGCGGATTGCCAACCACGGTCGAGAACAGCAGGAAGCCGCTGGCGCCGGCGAAACCGATGTACGCCATGATTCGGCGCGACCGCCCGACGTCGCCGATTCTGCGCGCCAGCCTGGCCCCCAACCACACGCTGATGGGGTTGGCCAAACCGCCGAAGAACAGTGGCAGCACGTTCAACCACTTACTGGAGCCAAGCTCCAGGCCCCGGCCTTCCCTTAAATAAGTGGGCAGCCATGTAATGTAGAAGTACCAGCCGTAGGATAAACAGAAATATTGCAGGCAAATCATCCAAACCTGCCGCGAGCGTGCAAACTTTGCCCAAGGCACGTCCCCGTGGCCGGACGCGCTGCCGGCGCTTTCCCGCAACAGTTCGCGTTCGGCTGAATTAAGCTTCGGGTTCTCTAACGGATCGTTGCGGTACCAGCTATAAAACAGCAGCGCCCACACCAGCCCGATGCAGCCGAAAATCTGGAATGCATGCCGCCAGCCCAATATCTGCATCACCGATGCCACCAGCAGCGGAGTGAATGCGCCGCCCCAGCGCGCGCTCAACCACATGATGCCCTGCGCGCGCACTCTTTCGTCTTTCGGAAGCCATGTGGTGAAAGTCTTGGTTAGATTCGGGAAGCATCCCGCCTCGCCGGCGCCGAACAGGAACTGAGTCACAGCCAGCGACGCGAGGCTGAAAGCCGAACCGATGGCGGCGGTGAAAAACGACCACCACAGCACGATCCGCATCAGTACCTTGCGCGGACCGATCGCATCGCCCAGGTATCCGCTGGGAATTTCGAACAACGCATACGCGATGCCGAAGCATGTGAACACCAATCCCATCTGCTTGTGAGTCAGCCCCAGATCTGTGCGGATCGATATCTCCGCGCTGCCCAAGGAGACGCGGTCGATATACGTAATTACCGCCAGGGCTACCGCAAACACGATCACCCAGTAGCGGACTCGGGTTGGCCGCGCGGTCACAATAGCGCTCATGCCAGGACCTGCTTACAATATTCGAAGCACTTCCGCACTTCGACGACGGTATCCATCCCGGGCTTACCGTATTCGTATTCAATGTTGCACGGAATCTTCCACTTCTTGCCGCGCACCAGTTGCAGCACCGGCTTAATCGGCGTATCGCCCTCCCCCCACGGCACGTTATCGCCGTGGTTTTTCTTGCGGTCTTTGATGTGCAGCACCAGAATCCTATCGTGCTTTTCCTCCAGATACGCCACCGCATCGCCGTTAGCCGCCGTGAAGTGTCCGATATCCAGATTGACGTAGAACATCGGCGAAAGCGCCAGCCCCTTGGCAAAGCTTTCGCGCGAGGAAAATTCGTTCGGCTTCTGCGTCTGATCGTGCCCGTGCAGCGCCACGCGCACGCGGTGCTTTTCCGCCAGCGGGGCCAGGCGCTTCGCGCAGGTAAGCGTGGTGGATGTGGTAATCAGGTCCGTGCCCAGCGCCTTGGTCATCGCAAAACCGCGGTCCAGCTCTTCGTCGGAAAAGCCGTCGTTGAAATTCAGCGAGTAGGCGTAGAGCCGGATGCCTGCCGCGTCGAACTTCCTGCGGATATCCTCGAAATAGCTCAACGGCGTCGCGATCCGCCAGTTCTTGAGGTCCTCGCCGCTCACGCCTTTCGGCTCCACGTGCCCCATGGCCAGTTCGCACTCGCTCAGGCCGATCAGCTTCATGCCGTCGATGGCGCCTTCCAGCGGCAAATCGCGAAAGCTATAGCTTTGGGCGCCGATCAGCACGCCGCGAATGGTGGAATCCGCCTTGGCCGCGTACAGCCGGCTGAGCGGAATCGCCGCCGCCGCGAGTCTCCCGAAATCCCGTCTCGAATACATTCCACTTCCCTTCCCCCAGCCAGCTACCTTTTGCGCCGCCAAAGCAGCTACCTTTTGCGCCGCCCAAAGCAGCTAGGCTTGCCGGATTCGGAACCGGTACACCAGCGCGCCCGCTCCCACCGTCGCCAGCGCCGTCAGCGACGCTCTCGGCTGCCAGATCACGCCGTAAATCATCATACAGGCGCCTACCAGGATATACGAGACCGGGATCAGCGGATAGGCGAAGCTCACCGCACGCAGCTTCTGCCAACCCGCGCGGCGGCTGCGGAACACCAGCAGCGAGGCCACCGATAGCGCCGTAAACAGCGTCAGGCTCATGCCGATATAGGTCACCAGTTCGCGAAACGGCGTCAGCGTCATCACCATCGCGCACATGCCCTGGCTCAGAATCGCCACCACCGGCGTGTGCCATCGCGGATGCACTTTCATAGCGGCGCTGAAGAACGCCCGGTTCTTCGCCATGGCGTAGTAAACGCGCGGTCCCACCGTCAATTCCGCATTGACCGTGGAGACGATGCATAGCGCCAGCAGCGCCGAAAACACGCCCGCCACCTGCGGCCCAAAAAGATTCTCCGCCGAAACCGAACCGACCGCGATCACGCCCTTCATGCTTTCGAGCGGCGTGGCATAAATATAGAGAACGTTCAGCGCGAGGTACAGCACCGCGACGATGCCGCATCCTGCCGCCAGCGCCGCGGGCAGCGTCCGCTCCGGCTGCGAGACTTCCTCCGCGATATACGTCGCCGCATTCCATCCGCTGTAGCCGAACATCACGAACAGCAGGCTGATGAAGAACTGCGCGGGCAGGCTCACGGACGAAGTGCGCATCGCGGGCTCCGAGAAGTGGCTCCAGCTTCCCGCGCCGGCCAGCAGCCCGAGCAGTACAAATCCTACGATCACGATGAGCTTGGTGCCAGTCAGCACGTTTTGTACTTTGGCGGTGCGGCCCACCCCGAAACAGTTGAGGATGCTGAAGACCGCGATCAGCGACGACGCCAGCGCCTGGCCCGTGCCCAGATGCAGCGAGAAGGCGCCCGAACCGATCACAAAAGTCGCATTGGCCTGCTTCAAGCTCGGGAAGAAGTAGCCCAGATAATCGGAAAACGCCAAGGCTGCGGTGGCGATGGGCGCGGAGAATCCGGCGAAGAACGAAACCCATCCCGTCATGAATCCCCACTCCGGGCCGAACGCGCTGGTCAGGTAGACATACTCGCCGCCGGAGCTGGGGAAGTTGATGCCCAACTCGGAATAGCTCAGTGCGCCGGCGAATGCGAAGAGCGCGCCCACGCCCCAGCAGGCCAGAATCAGCCAGGCGCTGCCCAGGTCGCCGGCCATCAGACCCGGGGTAGCGAAGATCCCCGTGCCCACCATGTTGCTGATCACCAGCGCCGTGGCGCTGAACAAGCCTAATTGGCGAAGCAGCCCAGGTCTGGTGGCCTGCCTGATGGTATTGGGCATCCGGGTCTAACGTCATTTTAGGACATGTGGGACCGGCCTCCCGGCCGGTCCAGCGCGCGGCGCGCGCCAAACCTTTTAGCCGCAGCCATCCCAGGATGCCAGGTCCGTATGCGGGCCCACATAGAGTTGAGGAACGACCTCATCGGCTCCATCGACGTCGCCGTAAATCCCCAACGAAACAGGAGCAACGCCGCGGAAATAGGATTGCAGTGCGGCGAGACGCCAGGCTCGCGATAAACTCACCCTATGCACCGCTTGCTCTCCTTTCTTCTCACCGCATCCCTGGCCTCCGCCGCCGTCCGCGCCATCGAGATCACCGAGCGCGCCCCCATCGTCGCCGGCTACGAGCGCATCGCCGGCCGCGTCCACTTCGGGATGAATCCCAAGCTGCCCGCCAACCGCATCGTCCGCGATCTCGAATCCGCTCCGCTCAACGCCGCCGGTGAGGCCGAATGCGCCGCCGATTTTTATATCCTCCAGCCGCAAGACGCCTCCAAGGGAAACGGCACCATCCTTTTCGAAGTCTCCAACCGCGGCGGTAAAGGCATGCTCAGCCGCTTCGACTTCGCCCGCGGGGCCAACGATTTCGGCGACCTGTGGGTGTTCCAGCAGGGCTACACGCTCGTCTGGCTCGGCTGGGAATGGGACATCCCCGCGTCCAATCCCAGCGCCCTCCACTTCGCCGCGCCGCACTTCCGTCCCGATGCCCTGCCCGCCGCGGGCCTCGTCCGCTCCGAATTCACCCCCGACAAAAGCGCCACCGTCATGACCCTCGGCGACCGCACCCAGGACGCTATTCCCGTATCGAAAGCGCTCGCGCTCTACGTCCGCCAGGGCACGGAAGCCCCTCCCAAGCAGGTCCCTTCCGCATCCTGGACGCTCGGCGCCGATAGCCGCTCCGTCGAAATGCGCAGCGGTTTCGAGGCCGGCATGCTCTACGAATTCGTCTACGAAGGCAAGGACCCCGTGATCGCCGGCGCCGGCCTCGCCGCCATGCGCGACTGGATCTCGTTCCTGAAATTCGGCGGCGAAATCCCCGGATGGAACGGCCGTCAGGCATCCATCAAGCGCGCCATCGGCTTCGGCATTTCCCAAAGCGGCCGCCTGCTGCGCGAGTTCCTCTACGATGGATTCAACGCCGATGAATCCGGCCGCATGGTGTTCGACGGCGTGTGGGCCGACGTCGCCGGCGCCGGCCGCGGCAGTTTCAACTTCCGCTTTGCGCAACCCTCGCGCGACGGCTGGCCCTACCTGAACGCCTTCTATCCCACCGACCTTTTCCCGTTCACCGATACCGATGAAACCGACCCCGTCACGCATCAAACCGGCAGCCTGCTGGCGCGCGCCCGCGCCGCCAATGTGACGCCGAAAATTTTCTTCACCAACGATTCGTCCGAATACTGGGGCCGCGCCGCGTCGCTGATCCACATCACCGCCGATGGCAAGCGCGACGCCGCCATTTCACCCGGCACGCGCATCTACTTCAATGCCGCCGTGCAGCACACGCCGCGCTCGCTGCCTCTCATCAAACAAGGCACGCAATACCTCATGAATCCGGTGGACCATCGCCCCATCCAGCGCGCCCTGCTGGCCGATTTGCAAGCTTGGATCAAGGACGGCGTGGCGCCGCCGCCCTCGGTATATCCGAGGATCTCCGAAGGCCAGTTGACGCCGCTCGCAGGATTGAAATTCCCCGCCATCGCGGGAGTCGCCACGCCCCAGCATCCACGTTCGGCGCGCCGTCTCGATTTCGGCTCCGAATTCGAAACCCAAGGCATCATCCTGCAGGAGCCGCCGAAAGTCACCGGCGCTTTTCCGTTGCTGGTACCGCAGACTGACGCCGACGGCATCGACCTCGGCGGCATCCGTCTGCCCGAAGCGGCCGTACCGGTTGCCACGCTCACGGGTTGGAACCTGCGCGCTGCGGAGCGCGGCGCGTCCGCCGAGCTGGCCGAGTTTTACGGTTCCGCTTTCCCATTCGCGAAGACCAAAGACGCGCGCACCGCCGCCAACGACCCTCGCCCGTCCATCGCGGAACGTTACGCAAACCGGGAAGACTATCTCAAGCGCGCAAATGCCGCCGCAGACGATTTGATCAAGAGAAGGTTCGTGCTTCCGCAAGACCGCGACTACATCGTGGAGCGGGCCGCGCGTCTATGGGACGCAGTAGCCCAATAACTGCTTTGTGGGGCGGCCAATCCTGGCTGCAGCCGGCTTTCAGCCGGCTCTCTTCGCCCTGCTGCACCAGCCGCCAGCCTAACCTTATCTCAACACCGCGAAATTCTTAAAGAAATCTCTTGACTCTGACGTAACGTCACCCCCGACGATGTAACAGAGGACGCCGATGTTTCGCGCGAAAGAGTTCGCCAACCTGGCTGGAGTGACGGTGCGAACGCTGCACCACTACGACCGGCTGGGGCTGCTCAAGCCGCGGCGCGCCGCGAGCGGCTACCGGCTCTACCGCGAAAGCGATCTGGAGAGGCTCGAGCAGATTGTGGCGCTCAAGTTTCTGGGCCTGCCCCTGAAGGCAATCCGCGAATTGCTGGATTCCGCGGCGCCGGAATTACCCGCGGCGTTGCGCATGCAGCGCGGCGCGCTCGAAGAGAAGCGAAGGCTGCTCGACCGCGCCATCGGCGCCATCCGGGAAGCCGAGGCGATCGTGGCTTCCGGCAGACCGGCGGGCGCGGCCGTCCTCAGAAAAATAATCGAGGTGATCGAAATGCAGACGAACAACGATTGGATAAAGCAGTATGCGAACGAAGCCGCGCAGGCCAGGATCGATGCGCGCAAGGGCGAGTGGTCGCCCGAGCTGCAAGAGCGCGTAAGCCGCCAGTGGACCGAGTTGATCGCCGAAGTGCAAGCGGCGATCGGCGCCGGCGAAGACCCGGCATCGCCTAAGGCCCAGGCGTTGGCCGCGCGCTGGAAAGCCCTGGTGGAGGGCTTCACCCAGGGCGATCCCGACGTGACGCAGGCGGTGAGCAACGTCTGGAAAGACCGCGCCAACTGGCCCGAGCATGTTAAGGAACAGGCCCAGCCGTTCCAGATTACGCCCCAGGTGTGGCAGTTCATTCATTCGGCGATGGAGTGCGCGAAGTAGCCGCGGCGCGCTCCAGCTGCACGATGGCGTTGGCGAAATCGCCGGGTGAAGTGATGTGGATGAGGCGGCCCTTCACGCGCTCGACAGCGTTGGTGATGCTATCCGGCAGCATGGGGCCGCGCATCCGCAGCGGCCGGTATTGAAAGTAAAAAAAGCGAAGCCTGGCGGCTGCGGCGTCAACCGCGGCGGGCGGCATCTTATCGATGTAGCGGCTCGCCGGCCCCAGAAATACCACCGCATCCGAGGGCCTGGGCGAGGCCAGCTCGCGGTGGATCAGATCCGAGAGCAGATCCACGTGGCCCATCGGGTTTTGCAGCGTATGGTAGTCGATGGCGTCCAGCTCCATGTCGTTCAATGTCTGCGCCACGCGGCCCAGGGAAGCAAGCGTGAAATCTTCCTGGTCGAATAGAACGCGCTGCTTATCCAGATTGAAAACCGCCAGCCGCACCGATAGCGCCGGTACCGTGCCGGCGAGCGACGCCAGCGTGGACATCAGCAGGATGCGGTCGGTGATGCGCAGCTGCGTGCGGTGCGGGCTGATGGGCGCGGCGTGCAGCAGAATGGTGAGGCGGATGGGCGGCGCGTCGTCGCGCGCGCGGGTTTGTGCAGGCAGGCCGTTGCCGCCGAAATCGGCTACGGTAGCCGGCGGAATATCCAGCTTCACGTTGCGTTCGCCGTGCGTCAGCTTCGCCTCAATGTTCCAATCCTTGCGGCAGACGCGGTCTTGATCGTCATACAACGCCCACTCCACGTGGTAACGGCCCGGTCCCACCAGAAAGCCGCCAAAGGTATCGATCTTCACCTTGGTCGGAGGAACGTCGGGCAACCGGACTCTGGCCAGCAGGTACGCGGCGGGTCTGCCGTCCGGCGGCGTCACCCGTGTGAATATGGCCCAGCCGTGTTTGGGACCGAGATACTGCTCCATGGGCACATTGATGGAGTAGCCGGCCTGGAATCGGAACCTGAAATCGAGCGTCGGCTGCACGGGCGTAACGTCGCAGCGCAGGGGCTGCTCCACGGGATTGGCTGTGAAGGCGGCGACGAACGAGGCCGTAATCCGCGCCGGTTCGATCAAACTCTGCGCGAGTATCCCGGGAACAACCAGGAGACCGGCAGTGAGCGTGCCGCGCATACTCACTTGAGAGTGTACGTGAGTCCGGTAGTGAGCTGGAAGGAATTCTTCTTGAAGCTGGGCGGCGGATTGTTCAGGAAGTTATCGGCCACCGAGGTGGTGAAGGCGAAACGCTTGTAAACCGGCACGGCGACAGATCCGCTGGCGGACGCCGAGTAATCGTTCAGAATGCTCCAGGCCGGCGTTATGGAGATCTGCTGCAGGAATAGAATTCCGTGCGCGGTCTTGCGCATGAAGGTCTCATTGAAGGTGGAGCCGATAAGATTGGTGTCGGTAACGGAGCTTTGGAAATTCTGTTTCAGGTAAGTAATGCTGCCTCTGAAGTCGAGGGTTTCGTTAGCCTTCTTGATTACCGTATACCCGATGCCCCCGCCCAGGTTCGATTGCAGCTTGAGGCCCTGCGAGTAGTTGTGATCCAAGGCGGTCTGCACGAAGCCGTAGAGGTCTTTGCCGTGGAAGTATTCGTCGCGCTCGGCGTCGAAGTGGATAATGTTGGTCTTAATGGTGGGCTGATTCGGCTCGATCACGGAGCCGTCGGACGCGCTGAAATCGATCGACGTGCGGTTGCGCGGGTCCAGCCAGTTGTCCTGCGGAATGGCGCGGATGAATGCGACGCTGCCGGTGAACGTGCGCGCCTGCTGGGTCGCCTCCACTAGCGAAGCGCCGGCGGTGACGGCGCCTTTCCAATCTTCGAAGAAGCCGGGGTTGTGCAGCAGGTCCTTTTCGAATGTCGGCTCATCGATCACGTACGCAGCTTCGGCGACCGGGATCTTCTGCGGCGTGGCGCCGGCGCCGGGCTCCACGGCAAGCGTTTGGTCAGCCATCGAGATACTGCCTTTGGGAACGCCGGAAACATCGGCGCGGCGGCTGAGTTTGATGTTCTTTTCGACCACCGCATAGCGCTGCGCCGAGTGCAGTTCCTTGACCTTGGCCCAGGGGATGCTTAGCTCGCCGAGCACGTCGCTCTTGAACGTCATGGTGGCGCCGGTTGAGCGCAGGAAGTGGCCGATGAGGTTCTCACCGTCCGTGAGGACGAGGGTGTCCGGCGCAGGCTTGGGCGCGGGTTTAGGTGCAGGAGCGTTCTGAGCGTCCAGCAGCGTGGCGAGGGATAAGAGAATGATTGCGCGATTGAGCATGGATCAATCATCAGGATAACGGATGGTGTGACGGCTGTAACAAATCAGCCCGGCGAGTCGGCGGCAGTCGCCGTATTCTATGGGCTCTTAATCACAAATGCAGTGGGGCAGCCAATCCTGGCTGCAACCGCCTTTTAGGCGGCTCGCTCCGCCGCGCGACCATCATCTTTTTCTGAACGCTAAACTCGCTCCAGTGTCCGGCCAACCGGGCCAGCCCCACGTTCAAGCCACGTTCAAGCCACGTTCAAGCTTGGGCCCTTTCGGCCGAAATGATGTTGTGAGCGCCCTACGCTCGCACAGGCGGCTGATATGATTCGCAGGATACGGCGTCGACGTCGGCGCACCGCGCGCCCCGTGTGGTTCGCACTGGCACTCTTTCTTTTGGCTGGCGTTCTGGTCTATCGCGCCTTCCCAGCGCATCGCCGCGTCGCGCAGCCTGAGTTTGCTCCGGTCCCGGCAGCCGCGTTCGAGGCTCCAGTACGGCCTGCGCTCGAGCGCCGTGTCGCGCGGCCCGTCTATCCCTATTCGGTGATTCGTGGAGGCGCCTATTCCGTCGCGGAATTGGATGCCGCTCTCGACCACGATCCGGTCGCGTCCGCCCACTACGCCGCATTCCATCGCGATGCCTTGCGCATGACAATTGCGCCCGGCCCGTGGCTGATGTATGCCTCCTACCGGATGGGAGGCTCCGTCTATTGGACCAGCCATCCCGTCCACGTCGCCGCAGGGGAATCGCTAATCACCGATGGAACCAGCCTCGCTCGCGCCCGATGCGGTAACCAGCTCTCGGACTCGCCGCGCGAACCGGTCACTCGCATGGAGCCGATGGAGAGGGAAATGGAGACGCCCGCGACGCTCGCTCTCAACCCAGCTCTAATCCCAGTTCTAAACCCAGTTCTAAACCCGGATTTCAACCCGGCCGCCGTCGCGGATACGCGCGCACTCGATCGGCTGTTGGCTCTGCGTCCGCAGATTGCGCCGCCCGTTTCGGCGCTGGCATTTGAGATATTCCCGCCTGCGCCGTTGTCCGCTGCCGGGGCATCCTTAGGAAGCGCTACCGTTTTGCCGTTCGGCGCCAGGAGTTCCTTGTCCCTGCCGGCGCCCGTCTCTTCACCGCCCGCGGAGTATTCCCCTCCACCAGCCGGCGGATCGGGCGAATCCAGCCTTCAACTGACCCTGCAGACGTTCCAGCAGAAGCCCGCTTCCACCACTGTCGTGCAGGTTCCGCAAGTGAATCCGCCGGTGCTGCCCGGCGTAATCACCGGTATAGAGGGGTTTCCAGGCGATTATCCGTTGGATCCGGCGGTCCCATCGAACCATCCGGCGCCGCCCGCCACAACCTCCAGTAGCTTGCCGCCGATAACTGGCGATCCGGAGCCGGGCGATCCTTCGCCATCCCCGAGCCCAGGCGAATCCGTTCCCGCGACGCACGTCGTACCTGAGCCCGTTGCGGGCGCGCTGTTGTGTGCGGGGGTGGCGCTGCTCTACATCGCGAAGCGGCGGCGCGCGCTATGAATTCCGCTTCATGAAGCCGGGGTCGACGGATTCGCTTGCGGCGGCGCCAGGCGCGTTCCGGGCGTGATGATCACTTCTCCGGTTGACCGCAGGCAGATTTCGTATACCCGGTCGGGCTCCAGACGCATGTAAGGCGCGTCGCCATGGATCGCTCGCACGCCGCGCTCCTTGGCCAGCTTCTCGTCGTTGGCAAGGTCCCAGAAGCGCTTCCAGAGATCCTTCTCGAATTCGCTGGCCGCTCGCCGTTCAGCGTAGACCTCGGGCTCCTGCCCGTCCTTGTCGATCACGAAGCCGTCTTCAGGCCGCATGGTGTTCGAGAAGACGCGACGAAACACCATCAGCGCCCCGCCCTTGACAGCGTCGCCCTGCTCGATGAAGTGGTCGTCGAACTTGATCACCAGGGTGTCAAAATAGACTTCCTGCCCCGGCAGAGTCAGTTCTCGAGACACATCGATCGGCTTGCCGGTATCGTCAACCTCGGTGAACCGGATCGTAGTTTGCAGGCTGCCCTGCGGATCTTTCACCTGTCGAAGAACCTCAACCCGCGCCCGGCGGTCGATGCGCTTCAGAATCTTCAGGTAGGCTTCGAGGCGCTGCTTCTCCTGTTCGAGCTTGAGAATGGTCCCCTGCTGCTCGCGGATCTGATTCTGCAATGCCCGCCGCGGCTCCACGACCACTTCATACGCCAGATAGACGCTGGCAGCGGCGACTGCCACGAGCACCACCGACGCCGCAAAGGACCGGATGGGAAAATGCCGGCCGTTGCTCATTGGACCCTCGATATCATCTAACAAAAACCGAAAAGTACACTTGCACGCGAGTGGCCGTAAGCGCAGCCGGTTGCCCCCTGGTGATCGCTGGCGAGTTGCGGGCGCGAGCGTTGTGATCCGCCCAGGGATCCCTACTTCTTCGGCGAGTAAGGTCCCACTTCCGGCTTGCCTTGCGTGTCCTTCAGCGGCCCAAGTTCGGCCGCGACGCCGCGGGCAATGGCGGCCGTCTCACTGGCGTTTTGGAAGCAGGTAAAATCCGGCCGGTCGCGCCATGCGAACGGACCGCACAGCCGCTTGCCCGCCCCAATCGCCGCGTCGTGCACGATGTTGATCAGCCGCTCGTAGTCGGGCGAGCCTTGCTTGTAGCCGGAGAAATTGCCCAGGTCTCCGCTGGCCGCAAAGATCGCGGTCACGCCCGGAAGCCCGGCGATTTCACGCGCGTCCTTCGCGCCATCGAGCGTCTCGATCATCTCGATCAGCACCACGTTGTCGTTGATCGTATTGCGATACCCGCCCGGAACGCTGCCCCACATATCGGCATCGAAGGCCTGGCCGCCGCCCAGGCTGCGCTTGCCCAGCGGCGGGAACATCGTCCAGTCCCTCGCGGCCCTTCCCTCTTCCACCGAGCGCACTGTGGGAATCACGATCACCAGCGCGCCCAGATCCATCGCGTGCTGGATTTCCCGCTCATCGGTATAGGCCACACGCACGCCGGGGACCGCTTTGGCGTGCGGACACGCCTTCCACATGCGGCCGACCGCGTCCCAGTCTCGCGCGTCGTGCTGCATCTCGGTCCAGATGAAGTCATAGCCGGCATTCGCCATCGCGCAATAAGTTGCCGGACTGTCGGTGCTGAATACCGTGCCGCCGGTCACCTTCTCGCCCTTCATCATCTTGATCATCACGGGATTCCAGATCTTGGAATTCGGCGGCGCATCGAACGCCGGCCCGTATTTCCATTTGGCTGGATCGAGCATTCCCTGATTGACGGCGCCGGGCGGCGCTTTGGTGATTGCTCCGGAGTCTTTGCCGGCTGGCGCCGCGAGGGGGAACAGCAGCTTTCCCGCATCCGGGTTAGTCGCGTAGGGATCTGCACTGGGTGGAGGCGTTTGCCCCTGTGCCTGGAAAACCACCAATCCGAGCGCTGCCGTGAGCGCCACTACTCGAAATCGACGATTCATTCCTAACTCCTTTTCGTGGACCTGTCCGCAGGCGTTTCGGCTGCGCGCGCGGTCCCGAAATATCCTATCAGGCGCAGCCGCTTCGCGCACAGCTCTCCCCATAAAGTCCAGACCATGGAACCGGCGGGCAACCCGTACGGACACAACCGGGGCGTTCCGGCCTCTGGCGTGAAGGCCTCTCGCGTGAAATAGACAACGAAACTGTAACTCCCGGTCAAATCGGCTAACTTCGATAAGGCGTCTCTTTCGCGTCACGCGAGCCCGTCCGCTCTTCGTCTCGATGACCAGGCCAGGACTCCGCGGCGCCAGCGCGGGAAAGCCGTCTTTGCCTTTGACAGTCGTGGCTAATTGTTCGTCTGGCTGTTTTCCGCCCGAGCCATCGTCCGCGGTTGCTTTCACCTTCGGGCCATTCTTCGCCGTCAGCAGCGCATAGATCGGAAGTTCATTGGTGGCGCCGTCCCGAACCTTCGTAGTGATGTCGAACCGGGTGTGTAGAGCTGCGCGTGGCTCAGAGCGATTCGCGGAGTCCCGCATGGAACCGTGCCATGTGCTAAACTGAACACTTCGATCAACTAAAAAGTCCTCAGGCGTACTGATCCGCTTTTTCTGCGACCCCTGCCAAGAGGCCGAGTTTATTCGTTAGAGCAAGAGGAATACATGACGGAATCCGATCTTATAGTCATTGCAATCCTGATACTGGCCTTAGTGTACGCGCTCATGACGCCTCCGGGACCCGGCACACCGCTGCTCGCGCCCGTGCGTCAGCGCTGAATGCGATACAATTCAAGTAATTCTATTACATGGACTTTCTCAAAGGGCTGAACCCGCAGCAACGCGAAGCGGTAAGCCACACGGAAGGGCCGCTATTAATCCTGGCAGGCGCGGGAAGCGGCAAGACTCGCGTTATCGTTCATCGCATCGCTCACATCGTCACCGCCAAGCGCGTGCCGCCGTCGGCGATTCTCGCCGTTACTTTCACCAATAAAGCCGCCGGAGAAATGCGCGAGCGCGTGGCATCGCTGCTGGCGGAAGAGCGCCTGGAATCCGAACCGCTGCTTGCCACGTTCCATTCCTTCTGCACCCGCCTGCTGCGGCGCGATGGCGAGCCATTGGCGCGCATCCGCCCCGGCTTCACGCGGCGCTTCACCATCTATGACGACGAGGATCAGCTCGCCATCATCAAGGGTGCGTACCGCTCGCTCGGTCTCGACGAAAAAGAATTCATGCAGTATCGCGCGGCGCTTTCGCGCATCAGCCACGCCAAGAACATCAAGCAAACGCCGCAGGATATCTACAAGCAGGCAGCCAACAAAGAGAGCGAAGCCCTGGCGGCCATTTTCGAGCAATACGAAAAGGCCCTGCACAGCGCCAACGCGCTCGATTTCGACGACCTGCTGCTCGAAGCCGTGCGCCTGCTGCGTCACGACGATCCCACGCGCGAATCCTGGAACCGCCGCCTGAGCTACGTCATGATCGACGAGTATCAGGACACCAACCGCACACAGTACGAGCTGATGCGGCTGCTTTCCGAAAGCCACGGCAACGTTTGCGTGGTGGGCGACGAAGATCAATCCATCTATAGCTGGCGCGGCGCCGATCTGCGCAACATCCTCGATTTCGAGCGCGATTTCCCCGACGCCAAAATCATCCGCCTCGAACAGAATTACCGCTCCACAAAGAATATACTCGCCGCGGCCGGCGCGGTGGTGGAGAACAACAAGGCGCGCAAGGGCAAGAAGCTGTGGACCGAAGCCGTGGCGGGAGAGAAGATCGGCCTCTATGCCGGGTACGACGCAGGCAACGAAGCCCTCTTCATCGCCGATTCCATCGAGAAGCACCTGGTTGCGAACCCTGCCGAACACGTGGCGGTTCTTTACCGCACCAATTCCCAGTCGCGGCAGATCGAAGAGGCGCTGCGGCGTTACGGGCGCAAATACAACGTAGTGGGCGGCTTCAGTTTTTATCAGCGCGCGGAAATTAAAGACGTCGTGGCGTACCTCAAATTGACCGCTTCCACAGCCGATTCCGTCAGCGTGCTGCGCGTCATCAACACGCCGGCGCGCGGCATCGGCCGCACCACCGTAGACCAGCTCGAAAAGCTCGGCCGTGAGCAAGGGCTGAGCCTCTGGCACGCCATTGAGCGCAGCATGTCCGGAACCAGGCCGGGGCCGGGCGTCAGCGATCCGCTATCCACGCGGTCGCAATCGGCGCTGGTGATGTTCCGCAATATGATCCAGGAAATGTCGCTGGTGGCGCTTTCCTCATCGCTTCCCGATTTGATCAAGTTCATCCTCGACCGCACCGGCTACAAGCGCATGCTGCAGCAGGAAAAGTCTCCGGAATCCGAAACCCGCCTCGATAACCTGGATGAGCTGATCAACGCCGCTTCCGAGGCCGCCGAGCGCGGCGAGAGCCTTTCCGATTTTCTCGATCACGTGGCGCTGGCCTCCGACGCCGATAACGTGGACGAGCAATCGCCCGTCACTTTGATGACGCTCCACAATGCCAAGGGTCTGGAGTTTCCGGTGGTGTTCCTTTCCGGGCTGGAGCATGGCCTGTTTCCGCACAGCCGGTCGAGCAGTTCCGAGGAAGCGCTCGAAGAGGAGCGGCGGCTGTGTTACGTGGGTATGACGCGTGCGCGCAAGCGGCTGGTCCTCACGTGGGCCAAATTCCGCCGGCGCTTCGGCGGCGGCGAGCAGGAACGGTCGACGCCCTCCGGGTTCCTCGCCGAAGTGCCCGAGCATCTGATCTCGGACCTGAGCCCGCGGGACGAGGAGGGCGAGCTCGACCTCTACACCGCGCGCCACAGCGTGCGCCAGGCTGCGCAGCGCAATACCTTTACCGGCAAGACGTACAACTCGCTCGAAAACATCTCGCAATTCTTCGGCGAGCGCGGCTTGCCGTTCAACGGGAACAGGCTATCCGCATCGGCGCCGCAGCCTCCGCGTCCTCCCGTTCCCGATAAGCCCTTGCCCGTTGCGCCCCCGCCTCAGCGCCGCTCGACGCGCGCCGGCATGACCGTTCAGCACCCCAAGTATGGCACCGGCATGGTGGTGAGGCGCGAAGGCGACGGCGATGATGCTAAGATCACAGTTAACTTTCCGCGATTTGGATTGAAAAAACTGATCGAAAAATACGCGGGTCTGAAAAGGGACTGATGAACACGAAGAACCTCACCGATAAGGCCGAACGCAAGAAGGTAAAGCGCACAGCGCGCAAGAAGGCCGCTCCCAAGGCCAAGCGCGCGGCAGGCGTAGCGCGCGGCTCCATGAAGAAAAAGATCCGCCGCCAGGCGCAGGGCCAACGGAAGCGTTAACAGTTTTCCGGCGGCTTTTTCATGAGCCAACTCTTCCGCACGAAGAGCATTGACGACCTGATTGCGGCCTCTGAGGACCCGCAAAAGAGTCTTCGCAAAACCCTCGGTCCGTGGAGTCTCACCGCGCTCGGCATCGGCGCCGTGATCGGCAGCGGTATCTTCACGCTTACCGGCACGGCCGCCGCCGGCAGGGTGATCCCGATCAAATCGATCCTCAACTCGACCGTGATCGATTTGCTGCTCAACGGATCTACGGCCGCGTCGCAGCTCGGCCGCCCCGGCGCCGGACCGGCGATCACGGTTTCCTTCATTCTGGTGGCGATCGCCTGCGCCTTCGCGGGCCTATGCTACGCGGAGCTGGCGTCGATGATCCCCATCGCCGGCAGCGCCTACACCTACGCCTACGCCATCCTGGGCGAGATTGTGGCGTGGATCATCGGGTGGGATCTGATTCTGGAGTATGCCGTCTCCAACATGTCGGTGGCGGTCGGATTCTCGGCGTATTTGCAGGACCTGTTCGACAATCTTTTCGGGTTTCACTTGCCGCCGCAGCTTGCTTACCCGCCTTTTCCGGCGGCTGGAGGTCCCGCCGGGTGGTTCAACATTCCGGCGCTGCTGATCACCATGCTGGTCACCTGGGTGCTGGTGCGCGGCGTGCGCGAGAGCGCCGAGGTCAACACCACTATGGTGATCATCAAGATCGCGGCCATCCTGCTGTTCTGCCTGGGCGCTGCCAACGCCATCCATCCCAGCAACTGGCATCCGTTTGCGCCGCATGGATTCTCCGGCATTCTCACCGGCGCGTCCATCGTCTTCTTCACCTACATCGGCTTCGATTCCATCTCCACCGCCGCCGAGGAATGCAACCGCCCGCAGCGCGACCTGCCTATCGGCATCCTCGCCACCTTGGTTATTTGCACCATTCTTTACTGCGGCGTTTCGCTGGTGCTGACGGGCATCGCGAATTACCAGACGCTGGGTACGGATTCGCCGGTGGCGGATGCGCTGAAGGCGCTCGGATATAACCGCCTCCGGTTGATTGTGACTGCGGGCGCGCTGATGGGGATGCTGTCGTCGCTGCTGGTCTATCAATACGGCCAGGCGCGCATCTGGTTCGCGATGTCGCGCGACCGCCTGCTACCGGGACTGTTTTCCAAGGTACATGAGCGCTTCCGCACGCCGTACGTCAGCACCTGGATTGCGGGCTTCGTGGTGGGAATCCCGGCGGGCATCTGGGATATCGACACCTTCGCCGAGCTTTCGAATATCGGCACGCTGTTCGCCTTCGTGCTGGTTTCGCTGGGAGTGATCGTGCTGCGCAAGAAGCAGCCGGACCGGCCGCGCTCGTTCCGCGTTCCGTTCGTGCCGTTATTCCCCATCATTTCGATTGTGTGTTGCGTGGTGCTGATGATGGGCCTGCCGCTGGTGACGTGGATCCGGTTCTTCTTATGGCTGCTCATCGGCTTGGCGATCTACTTTCCGTTCAGCCGGAAGCGCAGCGCGTTGGCCTGATAGGACCCACGGCCGGCCTATCGGCGGAGGCCGGTTAGCGTCGCGGCCGAAGCCGCCTTGGGCATTCTCGGTCAACCGCTGTCGCCTCTCGATCTCGGAGGCGGCAACGTGTTCTCGGCGGTACTCCAGTCGCCGACATGGTCGGCCATGGATCCGCCCCACGAAGTGCTGCCCGCACTCTTCGCGACTTCGACTGATAAGCTTTGGAGTAGGTTCCAGCGGATGGTTTTGACATGCCGATGAAAGTACGCGAGGTCATCGGCCTGCTCGAAAGAAATGGCTGGGTGAAGATTCGCTCAAAGGGCAGCCACCGTCACTTCAAGCCTTCAAGGGCTATTCTGCCTATTCACCCGATGTGCCGGGATGCGCGGCGGCAGGGGATACTGTGGAGGAGACTCGTATCATTTTCCACGATGCGCTGGTCGCTCATTTTGAAGCCATGTTGGAAATCGGCGAACCCATCCCGGATGCGCAATCGTTGGTCGATTACGTGGAAGTGGCGGCGTAAGCCAGACTCGCGCCGTATCTGGTCCGCGATGTTGCGCGACCGGCTGCTACCGCGAGGGTGCACGAGCCCGCCTTGTGCGGGTTTCGCTCGGAGTGATTGTGCTGCGTAAGAAGCAGCCGAAGCGGCCGCGCTCGTTCCGTGCGCCAGCTTGGCGATCTACTTTCCGTTCAGCCGGAAGCGCAGCGCGCTGGCCTGATAAATGGGCGAACGCATCGGCGCCCTATTGAGCGTGCGCCGCGATTTGCATCAAGCCGCGATGTAAGGGCGCCAACTTGGCCGGGTCGAATTTGAGAACCTTGCGATCATACGTCATCAAGCCATTGACTTCGCTTTCCACGTCCGAAGTCTGCGTGTAGACCGCCGCGGCGAGGCCTTGCTGCACCAGTGGACCGAGCTTCGCGATGAGATCTTCGTACGCCGCTTCGAGCGCCGGAAGGCCGGCGTACGTGCGATATCCCCAATTGCGCTTGTCGGTCCACCAAAGGTGGCCTTCCACCGGAAAACCGAGGCCGCCGAATTCGCCCAGCACTGAGGCGCGTTCCGGCGCGACTGGGAACATTCCGGGCCCGGGGTACTGGTGCTTGTCCTTCATATCGCCGTAGCCGCGGTCTTCCCAGCCGCTCGGTCCATCCACCAGGCGCGACTGGTCGAGCGACTTCACCAGCTTGAGGACGCTCACCGTGTCGTGCTCGCCCCACCCTTCATTGAAAGGGACCCACGCGACTACGCTGGGAACGCTTTCCAGATTGCGCACCAGCGCGCGCAGCTCCTTTTCGAAGCCGGCCGCGTCCGCGGGTGGAAACGCAGCGTCATCGGCGGCGCCGGCGCGCACGCTGGTCTTGCCTCCGGCAGTCATGGCGCTTGGCATATCCTGCCAGACCATCATGCCGAGCTTGTCGCACCAATAGTAGTAACTGGCGGGCTCCACCTTGACGTGCTTGCGCAGCATGTTGAAACCGAGCTTCTTCAAAGTTTCAATGTCGAAGCGGATGGCCTCGGCCGTGGGAGCGGTGTAGAGGCCGTCGGGCCACCACCCCTGGTCGAGCGGTCCGATCATGAACTGCGGGTGGTTATTGAGGAACAGGCGATCGATTCCCGCGGCGTCTTTGCGCAGCTCGATCTTGCGCATGCCGAAGTAGCTCTTCACCACATCGCCGGATTGCAGCTTGATTTCCAGATCGTAGAGCGTAGGCGCATCGGGCGACCACAACGAGAGCGCGCTCAGAGGCAGAGCCGTCTCGGTATCTGTCTTGCCCGTGATCTTGCCGGCCGGTTTGCCGCCTAGCGTGGCGGCGGCGGTGAACGTCCCGGGTTGGGACGCGCGAACGGTGAGGCGCAGCTTGCGGCCATCCACATCGGGAATGAGCAGGACGCTGTCGATATGCGCATTGGGCACGGGCTCGATCCAAACCGTTTGCCAGATGCCGGTGACGGCTGTGTACCAGATGCCGTTGGGATTGAGAACCTGCTTGCCGCGCGGCTGGAGGCCGGTATCGGTGGGGTCCCAAACGGATACGGCGAGTTCCTGCGGGCCGGCGCCGGCCTTCAGCGCGGACGTAATGTCGATGGTGAAAGGGTCGTAGCCGCCCTGATGCTCGCCCACCTTGACGCCATTGACGAAGACCTCGGCCTGCCAGTCCACCGCGCCGAAATGCAACAGGAGACGCTTGCCACTGAGAGCGGGCGCGGAAAATGTGCGGCGATACCAGAGGCGCTGCGCCGGCGTAACCGCGCGCTTCACGCCGGAAAGCGCCGATTCGATGGGATATGGAACCAGGATGGCGCCTTCGAATGCGTTCGGCCGGGCAGCGTCTTTGGGGGCGATGGCATAGTCCCAGAGGCCGTTGAGATTGGTCCACGCAGCGCGGACCAACTGCGGCCGCGGGTAATCCGGCAGGGCGTGGCCGGGATTGACCTGCGCGGTCCATGGCGTGGTGATCGGCGTATCGGCAAGCTTCCAGTCGGCGGCAGTAAGTACGGCGGCGCAACCGAGCAGAGCCGGGATGATGCGGCGAGGATGCATGGGCCTATGGTACCCCTCGCTGGACCCCGTTGCCTCTGTGCCGGGGATCGCAGGCATCGCGCGAGGCCCCAGCTTATTGCGCGGGCCTGCGGACTTGGGCCCGCCCCACTGTGTACCGTAGAACTATGGAGGGCTTTGCGGTCCCCGCGCCAACCGAGATCCACGTACGGTATCGCTCACTCGAGATTTCCGATGCCGAGCGCGAGGCCCTGTTCGCGCTTCTCGACTCCGAAGAGCGCCAGCGGGCCGGCCGATTCCGCTTCGAGTCGAGCCGCGACGCATTCATTGCAAGTCATGGCTGGTTGCGGGCCGTGCTCGGCCGATACCTGAATGCGGATCCTCGAAGCATCGAATTCACTTCCGGCAAGCGTGGAAAGCCGGCCCTGCAAGGTACGCCCCTGCAATTCAACCTGTCGCATTCCGGCGCCATGGCCGCTTGCGCCGTAGCGCGAAGTGAGGAAGTAGGCATCGATATCGAAAAGATCCGCCCCATGAGCGATTTGGAACGCGTGGCGCAGCGATTCTTCCACCCCGAGGAATCCCGCAAGCTTCTGGCGCTGCGCGAAGAGGATCGCGTGCCCGCATTCTTCCGCTGCTGGACTCGTAAGGAAGCTTACATCAAGGCCCTGGGCGACGGTCTCTTCGCGCCGTTAGACCGCTTCGAAGTGACGCTGGCGCCGGGCGAACCAGTCGCGTTTGTTAACATCGACGGCCGTCCTGGCGCGGAGTGGTCCCTCTTAGGCTTGGATGTCGGCCCGGACTACACTGGCGCCGTGGCCATTCGCGGAACCGATTGGGTTGTCCGGACGATGGGCGCGATCGTCTGAATAACCTTTCGTGGCGCGCGCACTCCTGCGTGCCGCGTTCACACTCGTGTGAACGCGCTTCGCTCGGCGACGGAAACAGACCAGGAGGTCTCTCTCACATAGTGAAGCCTACATGGGAAACTTGATGCCCTGCGCCAAGGGCAGTTGCGCGGACCAATTGATGGTATTCGTCTGCCGCCGCATGTAGGCTTTCCAGGAATCGCTGCCGGATTCGCGCCCGCCGCCGGTCTCCTTTTCGCCGCCGAACGCGCCGCCGATCTCCGCGCCGCTGGTGCCGATGTTGATGTTGGCGATTCCGCAATCGCTGCCGCGGTGGCTCAGGAATGTCTCGGCTGAGATCAGGTTCGTCGTGAACATCGCCGACGAGAGTCCTTGGGGCACGTTGTTGTGCCAGTGCAGGGCCTGGTCCAGGTCGTCGAATTCCACCAGATACAGAATCGGCGCGAAGATCTCTTCGCTCAATATCGGCATATCGGGCCGCGCGCGTACCAGCGCCGGCTGGACGTAGCAGCCGGTCACGTGGCCGCCGCCGTAGAGGACTTCGCCGCCCTGCTCGCGGATGCCGGCGAGCCCCTCCATCATGCTGGAGACCGCGCGGCGGTTGACCAGCGGGCCCATCAGAGTCTCCTCGTCCAGTGGGTCGCCAATCTTGACTTGCTTGTAAGCGGCAATCAGCGCCTCGGTAGCTTTGGCGGCGATGCCGCGCTGCAGGAAGAGCCGGCGCGTGGTGGTGCAACGCTGTCCGGAAGTGCCCACGGCGCCGAAGAGCACGGCCCGCAGCACCAGATCGAGATTGGCGTCGTCCATGACGATGATGCCGTTATTGCCGCCCAACTCGAGCAGGCTGCGGCCCAGGCGTCTGGCGACGGATTCGGCGACGCGGCGGCCTACTTCGGTGGATCCGGTGAAGCTCACCAGCGGAATCCGGCGGTCGTTGACCAGCGCTTCGCCGATAGGATCGGCGGGACCGGCCACCAGATTGAAAACGCCCTTCAGATTGTGGCGATCGAGCACGCGGTTGCAGATCTTCTGCACGGCAATGGCGGCGAGCGGCGTCTCCGACGATGGACGCCACAGCACGCAGTCGCCGCACACGGCCGCGATCATGGCGTTCCACGACCACACCGCCACGGGAAAGTTGAACGCGCTGATGACGCCCACAATTCCCAGCGGATGCCACTGCTCATACATGCGGTGGCCGGGCCGCTCGCTGTGCATGGTGAGGCCGTAAAGCTGGCGCGACAGGCCGACGGCGAAATCGGCGACGTCGATCATCTCCTGCACCTCGCCCAGACCCTCCGCGAGTATCTTGCCCATTTCGAGAGACACCAGTGCGCCCAGCTCCGCTTTATACAGGCGCAGCTCATTGGCGATCTCGCGCACAATTTCGCCGCGCTGCGGCGCCGGAATCATCCGCCAATCCGGAAACGCCTCGGCGGCGCGAGTCATGACGCATTCATAATCCGCAAGACCGGCAAGTTGGATCTTGGCGATGGGCTCGCCGGTGGCGGGGCTCAGCGATTCCAACTCGCCGCCGGAAGGATCGGGGATCCAGTCGCCGTAACAGGCTCCGGAATTGATGGGCTCAATGTGGAGCTTCTCCAGAATGGCGGGAATGGTCTGATCGAGGGTCGGCACTCTTTCATTCTATGACTCGGGCCGTACGGCCCACGCCACCACGATTCGGATGAAGCCTGAGGGACGACGTGGAAGAAATAGCCGAGGCTTGGAATCGGCCGGACTACCGGGGCGGTCCTGATCGAACCGCCCGAAAAGGACAGCGGCACTCACCCCTAGCCTCGGTTTTGACCGGCTCTGAGGGCGCCGGTCGGTTAAGCGCTAAGGTAACGCACCGCTACCGTATGCCGATAGAGTATCTTTCGGATAATCCGGAGGCGCGTAAGTGGAAATGTTCTTCGACGCGGAGGCGAAGAGACACAGCGCGGCAAATTCGGGAAGCGGATTCCGGGATCCGATAACCGCTTCGCCACTCCTCGATCTTCCGCACGACCTTCCACCCACTTGATTCCAACCCCGCTCTGGTTCATAATCGATCACCTGTGACTAACATCAATGGCAAAGCCTATGCGATGAATGCCATCACGCCGATGAAGTGGTGGAAGACGCCGCTCTTGCGCACGTTCTTTTTCCTGCTCGGTAACGTCAAGCCGCTCCAGGCCGATCTGAAGAATCTCTCGTTCATCCATTTTGCGCGGTGGGTGATCGTGCCCCGCAACGGCTTCCCGCACCTCTCTGAAAAGCAGCCCGCCGAAAATCTGCGCTACGACTATCTGATCTTCTTCAGTAACTTCAACGGCGCCTGGAACCAATACATCGACGCGTTCTCGGCGGTCTTGTCTATCGGGCTTAACCTCGTCTGGTGGTGGAGCGAAAAATACCCTGGCGCCGTACCGGTCACGCCTTTCAAGGAGTACATCAGTCGCGTCCAGTTCGACACCGATTATTACTACAACTCGTATCCGCGCGCCGCCACTAACGACGTCAAAGCCGCCCTGCGCGTCCAGGATGCGGTGGATGAGTTCGCCAAGACCAGCCAGTCACTCACGCTGGGCGATTTTGAAAAGGCGTACGTGGAATTCCTGGTCAAAGTACAGCCCGACCTCGGGTCCACGGGCATGGCTCCGGTTGGTACCTAATATAGATACTTAATATAGGCCCGTATTTAGGTAAGTAATTAGGTGCGTAATGGTGGGAAGTAATGGCTAACCAGAACGGTCAGATCTATGGCTTGACCATCCTCTCGCCCATCATTCAGGGCGATTCGAAGGACCTCGCTCATGCTACCGCGATCCGCTGGTATCTCGCCCGCCAGCCGCGCGACCGCCGCAGTCCTCTGGCGCGAGTCACGGGCACGCATCAGGCCCGCCTGGTGGTGATGGACGATGTGGTGTACGTTGGCGCGCCGGCTTGCGAAGAGCATCTGAAGTCGCGATACCTGGTTTTTGAAACCAACTTCGATGGCGATCTGGAACCCTACCTGGTGCGCATGGCCACCGAGGCCCGCGAGTTTGTCCATTCCGTCTGGCAACATTGCGTGGGATACCCGGGCGTGGAAGATCCAAACGCATTCGCCGCCTATATGAAGAAGTGTCAGGTGAATACCACGTTCTATTTCGCCGACGTCAACGACAAAACCGTCGGGCAGAATTTGCGCGCACTGCAGCTTCAGTCCGCGCTGGCCCGGTTTATAGAACGGCATCAGGGTGAAGAGCCGGCGGTGCTGCAAAAAGCCTTCGGCGAGTTCCTCGAGACCATGCGCCGCGCGCCTGCGCCCGAGCCCGGAGGCGACGAATCCCACCGCACGCCGCAGGAGAATCGGCCCCATGACTGAAATCGACGTCTCCGATATCCAGGGCTTCGCGCTGCGCGGATACAACTTCCCGTTTGCGCGATACCTGCTCCTCGAACTGCTCGATTCGAAGGCCGCGGAACGCTTCATCGGGCACGTGATTCCCCACATCACCACCGGCGTCAAATGGGACTCCGGCAAGCCGGCATCCACCGTCAACATCGCCTTCACGCAACGCGGCCTCATGCAACTTGGCCTGCCCGAAGCGACCCTGCTGAGTTTCCCCATCGAGTTCCAACAAGGCATGCAGGCGCGTGGCCAGATTCTGGGCGACATCGGCAAGGACGCGCCTGAGCGGTGGGACGCGGTCTGGCACGGGGGCCGCGTCCACGTGTGGCTTGGCGTGAATGGCCGCAACCGGGAAGCCCTCGATCGCCGGTGCTCCGAAATGCTGCGAATCATGGATGAGACCAAGGGCGCGCGGCTGCTTTATGCGCAGGACGCAGCGTCGATTTTCATCGACGGACAACCGACTTCGAAGGAACACTTCGGCTACACCGATGGCTTTGGCAACCCCGATTTTAAAGGCGCGCAGCGCGATTGCGTCCCCGGCCAAGGCAAGCTGACCGCCGGCGGCCGCTGGGAGGCTCTGGCCACGGGCGAATTCCTGCTCGGTTATGCCGACGAATCGGGCGAGCTTCCGGTGGCGCCGATTCCGCATCTGCTGGCGCGGAATGGAACTTTCATGGCGTATCGCAAGATGCATCAAAACGTCGCCACATTCCGCCGGTATCTCGATGAGCAAGCCAGGCGATACGCGCCCGGCACGAAGGAGCGGCTGGCCGCGAAGTTCGTTGGCCGCTGGCGCGATGGGACGCCGCTTGAGCTTTCGCCCGACGAACCCGACCAGTCGATTGTCCAAAACCCGAATCGCAACACCGATTTCACATACGGCGCCGACCCGTCCGGCGCCCGCTGCCCGTTGGGGGCGCATATCCGGCGCGCGAACCCCCGCGACGCGTTCGGCTTCAACGGCAAGCTGGTTAACCGCCGCCGGATTATGCGGCGCGGAATGACTTACGGCGCTTACGTTCCAGAGGGCGAGCCGGTGAACGATAAGGACGAGCGCGGCATCGTCTTCATGGCATTGAACGCCAGCCTGTTCCGGCAATTCGAGTTCGTGCAGCAGCAGTGGATTCAGTACGGCAACGACGCGCTTCAGGGCAATGACAACGACCTGCTTACCGGCCATCACGGCGGCAAGGGCAAATTCGTGGTGCAAGGGACAACCGATCCGCGCAACCCGCCGTTCCTCTGCGGCGGCCTGCCGGATTTTGTCGAGCTCCGCGGCGGCGATTATTTTTTCATGCCGGGCTTGACGGCGCTGCAGATGATGGCCGCGGGAACGGTGGACCCCAGGTAGTTCGCGGGGCAGGTTGTTAAGCTGAAGAACCTTTCCTGCGTCGATCGATGTAGAGAATAGAGCCGGCGGTTGCTTTACTCGTGGGGGCGCGTCAAAGGCCGGCAGGCGGATTAGCAATCCGCCGCAAATTGCTCGACGCCGGAAGCGTTTCTCCGTTGGCTCCTCTTGTTCGCGCCCGCGAAAAGCGATATCGTGCCGGATCACGATTCCCCGATTCGCGCTGCCGCTCTTCTGGCGGATTCCTGCCTCAACCCAGGACGCCGCGTGCAACAACCAGGCGCTCAATACCGGAGGCCGTCTCCCGTTGCAGTGGCCTGCTGTCTGAGATCGAACGAGAGTGGACCGGCGGATCACCGGCCGTGTGAAAAAATGACATGATGATGACTTGAGGACGAAACTGCTTCTCGCCGCGCTGCCTCTCGCCGCGCTTCCCTTGGCCGCGCTGTCCCTCGCCGCGGCGCTCTTCGCCTTCGCTGCGTCACCGCTTTTTGCCTTCGCCGCATCCCAGTGGGTGTACTTTGGGCACGACCATAAGCTGCACTACCGCACCGACGAACGCGGCAACCGCATCATGGATTTCTCCTGCGCCGGGTACCGGGCCGGCGGCGTGCGTCTGCCAGACGCGCCGGCCGTCAAGACGCTGGCGCCGCTCGAAGGCGACAACACCCCGCAGATCCAGGCGGCCATCGACGAAGTATCCACGCGGACTCCCGATGCCAATGGGCTTCGTGGCGCCGTGGCGCTCAAGACCGGCGTTTATCGCGTCGACGGCACGGTGACTATCGCGGCCAGCGGCGTGGTCCTGCGTGGCAGCGGGTCGGGCGACAGCGGAACCGTTATCCATCTCGCCAGCGAGGCGCATCGCTTTTTGGAAATGCGTGGAACCGGCGTTTTGCGCACCGTGGGCAACTCCGCGGCGATTACGGATGCCTACGTTCCCTGCGGCGCCAACTCATTCCACGTGGACGACGCCTCCGCATTCCATGTGGGCGATGCGGTGGTGGTGGAGCGCCCGGTCACGGAAGCGTGGATTCATTTCATGGGCATGGACACGCTGGTCCGCGATGGCAAAGCGCAAACCTGGATCAAGGCCGGCAGCTCCATCCACACCGACCGTACTATCCAGGCGATCTCCGGGAAGCTGATCACGCTCGACGTTCCGCTCACCGATTCGTTCGATGCGAAGTTGCTCAAGGCGCCAGGAACAGCACAAGAGGCAGCCCAGGGCGCGAGCATGGTCAGGTACGAATTTCCCGGCCGCATTTCCCAGGTGGGTGTGGAAAATCTGCGCGTGGCGGCGCCGTTCACGGATGTTCCCATCACCAGTCCGGATTTCAGCGTGCTGCGTATGGACGCGGTGGTGGACGCGTGGGTGAAAGACGTCGCTGTGCAAGAGACGCAGAACGGCATCGTGATCGGCCCCGGCGCCAAGCGCGTCACTTTCGAACGCGTTCGCGTGGTCCACAGCGCGGCTCATAGCGGCGCCGCGGCCCCCGCCGATTTCTCTATCGCCGGCACGCAGATTCTGCTCGACCGCTGCTCGGTGGATGGCGAAGGAACCTGGCCGGTGGTGACGCAAGCCTCCGTCACCGGACCGGATGTGGTCCTCAACTTCAGCGGCAGTGCCCACGCGGGCGTTTCGCCGCACCAGCGCTGGGCCACCGGGCTTCTGGTGGATGGCGCGCGTTTGCCAGGCACCGTCGCGCGCACGCCTGGCATTGCGTTTTCCAATCGCAAGACGGCCGGGTCGGGCCATGGATGGGATATCGGTTGGGCCGTGGCATGGAACGTCGTATCGCCGCATTTACTCGTGCAGCAGCCTCCCGGCGCCATGAACTGGTGCATCGGATGTTCGGGAGAGCGGACTAAGGCTGCCGATATTCCGGAGGGGATTTACGATAGCCCGGGGCGCGCCGTGGAACCCGTCAGCCTGTACCTCGAGCAGTTGCGCGAGCGGTTAGGCGATGCGGCGCTGGTCAATATCGGATATTGAGGTATTGATAGGAGGCGATTATGCTCGCTAAAGACTTCGCGCACGCTGCGCGGCTGCTGCGTAATAATCCGGTGTTCACGGCTACCGCGGTGGTCACCATCGCGCTCGGCATCGGCGCCAGCACCGCCATCTTTAGCGTCGCCAACGCCGTCCTGCTGAGTCCCCTGCCCTACAAGAATCCCGCAGCCCTGGTGCTCGCGTGCAGCGATATGACCCGCCGCGGCGTGCGCAACTTTCCTTTCTCCAATGCCGATTTCATGGATTTGCGCAACGGCACGAAGTCGTCGTTCGAAGATATAGCCGGCGTTTTCTCGGGCCGCAGAACACTGCCTCGCGAAGACGGCACGCTGGAACAGGCGAGCTTCGCGATTGTCACCACCAACTTTTTCCGCTTGCTCGGCCGAAAGGTGGTGGCCGGCCGCGATTTCGAGAATGCCGATGGAATTCCCCAGAACGCGCAGCCGGCCGGGGCGGTAACCGGAGCGCCGCAGCCGCCAACGCCGCCTAACGCCATCCTGAGTTACGAATATTGGCAGCGCCGGTTCGGCGGCAAGCGCGCCGCGATTGGAACCCGCCTGCCGCTCGCCGGGCAAGGGTCGCTGGTGGTGGGCGTGCTGGAGCCCCATACGCAGCTTCTCTTCCCGCCCGACATGAACCTGGAGCTTGCGCCCGATATATGGCTTGCCAACCGGCTGGCTTACGATGCCGCCCGTCGCAACGATGTCTCGATGCAGGTGGTCGCGCGATTGAAGCCCGGCGTCAGCGTTAAGGGCGCTCAATCGCAAGCCGATGCCGTGGTGGCGGAATCCCGCCGGAACTCCATCATTCACGCGACGTCGGGTTGGACCATTCGCATCGAGCCGATGCAGAAGAATCTGGTGGATCATGTCCGGCCAACCATTCTGGCGCTCATGGGCGCGGTGATCTTCCTGCTGCTGATCGCCTGCGCCAACGTGGCCAACCTGCTGCTGGTGCGCGCTTCCCTGCGCGAGCGGGAACTTGCCGTGCGCACGGCAATGGGGGCTACGCGCGGCCGCCTGGTTCTCCAGATGTTCGCCGAGGCGCTGCTGCTGGCCAGCTTCGGCGCGGCCATCGGACTCGGCCTTGCATGGGTTGGCATCCGCGAGCTGCACGCCATTGCGCCCGCCAATCTGCCGCGCCTCGATTCGGTGAATATTGGCTGGCAGGTTGTCATCTTTGCCGCACTCGCCGGCTTTGGGGCCGCCGCCATCTTCGGCTTGGGCCCGGCGTTTCGCGCTTCAGGGGCCGACGTGATGCAAATCCTGCGCGCCAGCGGCCGCACTGCCGGCTTGGGCGGCGGATTGCTGCGCAGCGGCGTGGTGGTGGCGGAAGTGGCGCTCTCGTTCGTTCTGCTGGTGGGCTCGGGACTGATGATCCGCAGCTTCATGGCCTTGCAGCGCATCAACCCCGGGTTCGATCCGCACGGGCTGCTGACTTTCAATCTGACGGGTAACCGCGGCGGGAACCAACCACAAGAGCGCGCCGCCTTCATCCGCCAGATCGCCGAGAGCCTGCGCGCGCTCCCCGGAATCGAGAGCGTCACGGCCAGCAGCAGTCTGCCGCTCTCCGCCGGCTTTAGCCCCATCCGCTGGGGGACCGCGCCCGCGCTTTCCGACCCCAGCAAGTTTCAAGCGGTCGATTTTCAAGTGGTGCTGCCCGGATATTTCGAGACCATGCGCACGCCGCTGCTCGAAGGCCGGACGTTTACCGACGCCGACAATGCGCCCGGACGCAACCTGGTGGTGGTGGACCAGTTCCTCGCCGCCAAAGCCTACCCGATGGAATCGGCGGTGGGCAAACGCATGCTGGTCCGGTTGGGGAAACCGGAACCGGAGTGGGTCGAAATTATTGGCGTGGTAGCGCACCAGCGCGCTACGTCGCTGGCCGATCCGGGACGCGAGCAACTCTACCTTACGGACGGGTACATTACCTTCGGCGTGGTGAGGCAATGGGCGCTGCGAACCGCCGCCGATCCGGGTCGCTATGCTCGCGCCGCCCGCCAGGCCGTGGCTAAGATCGATCCGCACCTGCTCTTCACCGAGGTGTATCCGATGCAACATTACATGCTGGAATCGCAGGCCTCGACCCGTTTTTCGCTGCTGCTGATCGGCGTGTTCGCCGCCATCGCGGCGCTGCTGGCGGCGGTGGGATTGTACGGCGTGCTGGCGACCCTGGTGCGCCAGCGCAGGGCGGAAATCGGCGTCCGCGTGGCTTTAGGCGCGGCGCCCGCCAGCATCTTCAGCCTGGTGGTGGGCCACGGATTCCGCCTGGCCGTCATGGGCATTGCCGCCGGTTTAGCGGCTGCGCTGTTCCTGACGCGCGCCTTGGCCTCACTGCTCGTGGGCGTGACGCCGACCGATCCGGTCACCTTCGCGGCTATGATTGCGGTCTTCCTGCTGATTGCTACGCTGGCATCGTGGATTCCGGCGCGGCGCGCGGCAGGTATGGACCCCTCGGTGGCGCTACGGGGCGAGTAGCGGCTGCGCACAGGGCGTTAACTTAAGTCAGCACCACTGCCCCAACCAAATACGGCGTAGCGCCCCCCGGCGCCGTGCTCGATAATCGTAAGAGCATGCTTAGCTTCACGCTTCCTCCGCCGGCCATCGCCGCGCTGCTGCTCGCGCTGGTTATCGCCGCCGCGGCTTACGACATACCTTACCGCCGCGTTCCCAACTGGCTCACCGCCGCCGGCGTGCTGTTGGGCCTGGCCATGAACTCGTTTCTCTACGGCTGGCCGGGGCTGCGAGCGTCGCTGACCGGCTTCGCCTTGGGCTTCGGCGCCTACTTCATTCTTTACTCGCTGCGCGCTATGGGCGCGGGAGACGTCAAACTGATGGCCGCCATCGGCGCCATCGTAGGTTGGCAGGATTGGTTCGGCATCTTCATCGTGACCGCTATCGTCGGCGGTTTCGCCTCCATGGCGCTGATGGCGATGCGCGGGCGCGTCAAGAAGACCCTGTGGAACGTGGGATTCGTGCTCACCGAAATGAAGAGCGGACGCGCGGCGTATCTCTCCAATGAGGAGCTCGACGTCCGCAGCGGCAAGGCGATCGGGCTGCCGCACGCCGCCGTAATCGCCGCCGGAACGCTGGTGTTCCTCGGCTTGAGCATACACTTCGCCGGTTGAACAAACTGTGGGGCGGACCCCCTGGTCCGCGGCCGACCCCCCGGTCGGCCTCTCAGGGATCACATCGGACTGATTTCGCCGGGCGAACAGCGGGTCCGGGGGGACCCGCGCGGACCAGGGGGTCCGCCCAGGGGTCCGCCCTACTACGTCTTTCCTGCATCCCGCCGCCGCCGGCCCGCGTAATACCTGTATGCGTTTCCGTGGGGCCGCATTGTGTCTGATCGCCGCCGTCTGTCTGGCGCAGGATTTCCGCACCGAAGTCCATCTGGTCAATGTAGGATTCTCGGTCCGTGACGCCGGCGGCCAGTTCGTCACCACTCTGGCGCAGAACGATTTCGAAGTCTTCGAAGACGGCGCGCCGCAGAAAATCGCCTTCTTCGCCCGCAGCGCCGACGTGCCCCTGGACCTCGGACTGATCGCCGATTTCAGCGGCAGCCAGGAAGAATTCGTCAAGCCGCACCACAAGGATCTCGATACTTTCCTGAAGAAAGTGCTCACGCCGCGCGACCGCGCGTTCCTGGTCTGCTTCGGCAACCACATCCGGCTGGCGCAGGATTACACCGCGTCGCCCGGCGAGCTGATCGATGGGCTGCACTACTACGAAAAAGGCAGTTACGATTTCCCCGAGCTGGGTCCGCGCGAGCGTCGCACTCTGGGCACGGCATTTTACGACGCCATCTTCTATGCCATCGAGCATTCCGTCGAGCGCTCCGTCGAGCAGGGCCTGGCGGCCTCCGAGCACACTCGCAAGGCGCTGGTGATCTTCAGCGACGGCGAAGATAATTCCAGCGGCCATCACATGATGGAAGCCATCGAAGCCGCGCAATCGAACGATGTGCTGCTGTTTCCCATTCGCTACACGGAAACGCTGAAGGGCGGCCCCATTGCGCGCAACCGCTATGGCGCCATGGTGATGTCCCGCATCGCCAAAGAGACCGGCGGCGCGGATTTCAACGCGCGCGAGAAAGGCCTGGCGTCCGATTTCGAACAGATCGGCGAACAGTTGCGCTCGTCTTACCAGATTGCGTATCACTCCACCAATCCGCAGAGCGACGAGAGTTTCCGCAAAGTCCAGATCCGCGTCAAGCAGGCGGGTTATACGGTTCGGGCGAAAACCGGCTACTATGCAAAGTAGGCCGCGGATTGTCAACAAACCGTGGCAGTGAACGTGCTAATTAAGGAAGAGGAGATCCCAGCAAAAATGCAACCATCGCCTCTTTCACAGGCGCCGCTTTCGCCAGACGAGCTGCAGAAAATCGACGCCTACTGGCGCGCTGCGAATTATCTCTCGGTCGGGGAGATCTATCTGTATGACAACCCATTGCTCACTGAGCCTCTCAAGCTGGAACACATCAAGCCGCGCCTGCTGGGCCATTGGGGCACCACGCCCGGCCTGAACTTCATCTACGCGCATTGCAACCGCATCATCAAGAAGTACGACCTCGACATGATCTACGTTTGCGGGCCGGGCCACGGCGGTCCGGGGATGGTGGCGAACACCTACCTGGAAGGCACGTACAGCGAGATTTACCCCAACATTTGCCAGAACGTCGAGGGCATGAAGCGCCTTTTCACCCAGTTCTCCTTCCCCGGCGGCATTCCCAGCCACGCCGCGCCGGAGACGCCCGGTTCCATCCACGAGGGCGGCGAGCTTGGCTATGCGCTGCTGCACGCCTACGGCGCGGCGTTCGACAATCCAGATCTGGTGGTCTGCTGCGTGATCGGCGACGGCGAGGCGGAGACCGGCGCGCTGGCCACGTCGTGGCATTCGAACAAGTTTCTCAACCCCGCGCGCGACGGCGCCGTGATCCCCGTGCTACATCTCAACGGGTATAAGATTGCCAACCCCACCGTGCTGGCGCGCATCCCGGAAGCGGAGTTGACCGATCTGCTCACCGGCTACGGGTATAAGCCCTATTACGTCGAAGGCCACGACCCGGAGCCGATGCACCAGAAGATGGCGGCGACGCTCGATGCGGTGGTGGCCGAAATCCACGCCATTCAAAAGCGCGCGCGCGATGAGGGCGATCTCTCGCGCCCCCGCTGGCCCATGATCGTGCTGCGCAGCCTCAAAGGATGGACCGGCCCGAAGATAGTGGATGGCAAGCAGATCGAGGGAACCTTCCGCGCACACCAGGTGCCGGTCACCGATTTCCAAACGCATCCCGATCACATACGGATCCTCGAAGATTGGATGCGCAGCTATCGCGCCGAAGAGTTATTCGACGATACCGGCAAGTTCATCGCCGAGCTGGCCGCGCTGGCGCCATGCGGCGCCCGGCGCATGGGCGCCAATCCACATGCCAACGGCGGTCTGTTGCTGAAAGACCTGGAAATGCCGGATTTCCGCCGCTATGCCGTGGATGTTCCCAAGCCGGGATCGGTAACCGGGGAGGCTACCCGCGTGCTCGGCGGCTTCCTGCGCGATGTGATGAAGAGGAATGAAGGCGCGCGCAATTTCCGCGTGGTGGGCCCGGATGAAACCGCCTCAAACCGCCTGGACGCGCTGTTTGAAGTGACGGACCGCGAATGGATGGCCGCCGTCGAACCCAACGACGAACACGAGGCGCCCGGCGGCCGCGTGATGGAAGTGCTGAGCGAGCACATGTGCCAGGGGTGGCTGGAAGGCTACCTGCTCACCGGCCGCCATGGATTCTTTTCATGCTACGAGGGCTTCATCCACATCATCGATTCGATGTTCAATCAACACGCCAAATGGCTGAAAGTGACGCGCCATTTGCCGTGGCGGCGTCCGATTGCCTCGCTCAATTATCTGCTCACCTCGCACGTCTGGCGCCAGGACCACAACGGCTTCAGCCACCAGGACCCGGGCTTTATCGATCACGTAGTCAACAAGAAGGCCGACACGGTGCGAGTCTATCTGCCGCCCGACGCCAACTGCCTGCTCTCGGTGGCCGATCACTGCCTGCGTAGCCGGCACTACGTGAACGTGATTGTGTGCGGCAAGCAGCCGTCGCCGCAGTGGCTCGATATGGACGCGGCTGTGAGGCATTGCACCGAAGGCATCGGCATCTGGGATTGGGCCGGCAACACTCAGGGCGGCGAACCCGACGTGGTGATGGGTTGCTGCGGCGACGTGCCCACGCTGGAAACGCTGGCGGCCGTCGATTTCCTGCGCGGGGCTTTTCCGGACCTGAAGATTCGTGTGGTCAACGTGGTCGACCTGATGACGCTGCAGCCTTCCAGCGAACATCCCCACGGGCTCAGCGACGACGCGTTCGACGCGCTTTTCACAAAGGATAAGCCCATCGTCTTCGCCTTCCACGGATACCCGTGGCTAATCCACCGCCTCGCTTACCGCCGCCACAACCACGACAATTTGCACGTGCGCGGGTATAAGGAAGAGGGGACCACCACGACGCCGTTCGACATGACGGTGCTCAACGAGATCGACCGTCTGCACCTTGCCCTGGACGTGATTCATCGCGTGCCCAAGCTGCAGAATGTCGCGGATAGTCAGAAGATGTTTCTGCGCAACCGGCTGATCGACCACAAGCTGTATATCGCCGAGCATGGTGACGATATGCCGGAAATTCGCGATTGGAAGTGGCCGGGATAACTAGTATTGCGTTTCATTAAAACATATCCAATTAAATTGGACGCCGAAGTTCAGTACTGCCTTCTTGTCCGCCAGGCGGGACGAGCGTCCGAAGTTGGTTGCCAGCCCACACAGAAGGTGTCTTGGGCCGCCGATGAACGCGGATAAACGCTGATAAATAAAGCATAATTCTTATCGGCGTTCATCGGCGTTTATCGGCGGCCAATGCCTCTTTTCGATTTTTGGTCTCTGCCTTCCCGTGTGAATGATGCTCGCATCACAAAAACAAAGCATTATGGAAATGTTTTATCGAAACGTTATACTGGGAATCCACAAGACGGTCATAGTCCGCATGAGTGCCGATCCAAACCCATGTCATTGTGTCGGCGGTCAACCTGCCCAGCGCGCGATGGTGATCTCCGACGCGAACGCTGAAGCGATCCCGGCTGCCCTGCAAACGGCGGAAATGGAGTGAAGGATGATGCGGGTCCCGGCGCCACAACTCATAATTCTTGATAGCCAGCTTTTGAATGTCCGGAGACAAAGCGTAGAAGAGATCCCAAAACCGCCTGGTGGCGACGGAGTTCACTTCCCGGACGGCCACTCACGAAGGAGCCTCTTCGCGGATTCGCTCTCGGCTTCTTCAAACAGGAAATCGAGCTTGCCTGCGGAGGAGTCGCGGTCCATCTGCTCATCCCAGCGCTTACCTTCGCGCACACGCAACCATTGGATTATGCGCTGGTATTCTGCCGGCGACAACCCGTCTATGGCGGCCTCGATTTCCTCAACCCGGTCCATAGCCGAAGTCTAGCACCATAGGCACTCAGCAGTCAGATCGCCTCATGGGGGGCTCGCGGTCGTCGGATCTTACGCATCAGCCGGCGTCCGATCGCCTCGCTCAACTATCTGCTCACGTGGCACGGGCTGGCCCGCTATTTGCGTGGAGGAGAAGCGGATTATTCCTTGCGCAGTCAACAGTTACAAGGCAAATATTGATGTAATTCTTGATCGCTGGCTAAATCGAGTTACGCCGCTGGGCGCCAGCGATCACTGTGTCAGCATCAGTCATACTCCACACTCACGAGAAATAGTCCCTTGGCCGGCGCGGTGGATCCGCAGCGGCCGGGCAGCGCTGTCACATCCGCAATGTTGCCTCTGCCGGCTTCGATCAACGTCCCCACCAGGTTCCTCACCATGTGCTTCAGGAATCCACTGCCACGTACCTGGTATATCAGCCTTTCGGCATCGCGGCGCAAGGTGGATGCAAAGACGGTCCGCACCTTCGATTTGACTTCGGCCTCGCCGCTCTTCGCATCGCTCGGGACGTCGCTCTTGTCAGACGCCGCGTACGCCGTAAAGTCGTGTTCGCCGGCAAAAGCCTGCGCCATTTGTTGCATCCTATCCTCATCCAACGGATAAGGATAGTGGTACACGTAAGGCCACTCGAAAGGACTGCAAGTTTCACCGCGTAAGATGCGGTATTCATAGGTCTTAGCCTTTGCGTGGAAGCGCGGATGAAAATCCGCATGAACCTCTTCGGCGGAGAGTACCCGAATCGCCGGCGGCAATAGCCGGTTCATCGCCCGGCGAAGATTGAGTAACGGGATCGGGTTCTCGAGGCTGAACGCCGCCACCTGTTGCAGCGCGTGGACCCCCGCGTCGGTCCTCCCCGACCCCGCCACCTGCACCGGCCGCCCTTCCATTCCGCCGACAATCTCTTCAAGTGTTCCTTGAATAGTGGGCAGGCCCGGCTGTACCTGCCAGCCGTGAAACCCGCCGCCCTCGTAAGCCAGAGTGATCTTGATGCGGCGCAGCGCCATACCTTGGAACGTCAGGCCGGCCGCGACCCGGGCTTCACCACCGGTATTCCCAGCGCGCACATGGGGCACTGGTCCGGATAGTGCGCGGCCACCTGCAAGGTCGCCAGCGCCACCCGCGGCACGCCCACGCTGGCATGCCCGCCGCTGCGGTCGATGATCGAACCCGCCGCCAGCACCTTCGCGCCGGCCGCGGTCAGGACCTCGATCACGTCCAGCGTGCTGCCGCCGGTAGTGATTACGTCCTCAACCACCAGGGCCGTCTCTCCTGGCGACACGGTGAAGCCGCGCCGCAACGCCATCGCCTTGGTGCTCGCGTCGCGCTCGGTGAAGACGAACCGGGCGCCCAGCGCGCGCGCCACTTCGTGACCGATGATCAACCCGCCCAGCGCCGGCGCCGCCACCAACTTCACGCCGGCGGGCGCATATTGGCGCAATTCCTCCGCCAGCAGCCGCCCCAGTTTCTCCGCCGCCTCCGGATGCTGCAACACCAGCGCGCACTGCAAATACTCGGCGCTGTGCAGGCCGCTGGTGAGCCGGAAATGGCCTTGCAAGTAGGCTCCGGTGGACTTGAAGATTTCGAGGATCGACTCGGCTTGCGACGTCATCGTCGCCTATTATAGCGTTGCGCCAACGCCAAGCCTTCCATTGACAGCGTCACGCTGATGCTCCGCGCCGGTCCTTTCATTTTACTTATCGATACTGTGTTGGCGTAGCTGTTCGTCAGTTTTGCCTTCGGACCGCCCTTGGCGACTCCCAGATCGTATGCTGTTACATAGTAGCCATCGCGGTGGACTACCAGATGGAAGCGCTCCGCCAGCAGCGCCTTCAGCATCAATCGCTGCTCTTCCTCCGTGGTGCTTGGAGGCTTGGCGGCAATTACATCAATCGCCTCCGAGACGATCCAATCGGGTCCCATCACTCTCGGCGGGATTATGTGATAGGCCAAAGCGAGCAGAAACCTTACAGTGCAATAAAGGCATTCGAATCGGTCGGGGTAATCGACGATATGCGAACTGGCAGCCGTGCTGGAAAGTTTGACGGATGCCGATTCGAATGTCTGGCCGAAAGCGGCGAACGAGAGCGAGATGAGGATGGCCAGTCTGCGCATGGTCTAACCTCTTGACGACGGTTCGCCTTCTGCTGTGCAGGATAATTCTCCCGATGAGAGCCGTTCGATTCGCAGGCACGTGCCGGAAATCCCTTGGGAAGTTGGAAGAAGCCGTTCGCGGGCAGCCGGAACATCCTGAACAGAGCTGCCTTTTTCTCAAGCGCGATACTCAAAACGTGATCGCCGCAACAGCGGCACAGGCGAAATTAACGGCATTGATCCTCCATGACGGCGTAGCGTCGAGGTTTCGGACTTCGGTGGTGTTGCCGCCGGCGGGCCTCCCGGTGCGGCTTCCTCTGCTAGTCGCTACTCTGGTTGTGAGGCCGCGTTCAATGTCACTGATCGGGAACGAGAACACACAGGCAAAAGACGCGTGGAATAGAAACGCGGAATTCTGGGACGAGCGCATGGGGGAAGGAAACGATTTCTTCAACATCCTTCTCTGGCCAGCCGTCGAGAGGCTTCTTAAACCACAGCCGGACGAGCGACTCCTGGATGTAGCCTGTGGAAATGGCCTGACATCTCGCCGCCTGGCAACCGCAAAGGCCAGAGTAACCGCTATTGATGTTTCAACCGCGATGATCGCGATTGCGGCAGGTCATCCCGGCCAGTTCACAATCGACTACCGAGTGGTCGACGCGACGGATCGCGAAGCTCTATTGGGCCTTGGGACCGACGGGTTTTATGGCGCTCTATGCAATATGGCCCTGATGGATATGGCCGAAATCGAACCGCTGATGAGTGCCTTAGCCGTGTTGTTGAAGCCTGGCGGACGGTTCGTATTCTCTGTTCTTCACCCCTGCTTCAACAATCCCGCGACCGTCCAAATGGGCGAATTGGAAGACCGGAATGGCGCCATTGCCACTACCTACTCCGTAAAGATCGCGCGCTACAAGACGCCCTTTACGCAGGTCGGGCTCGCGATGCACGGCCAACCCGTCCCGCACCCCTACTTTCATCGACCTCTCGGCTTGTTGCTGGCGCCGGCGCTGAGTGCCGGCTTGGTGCTCGACGGCTTCGAGGAACAGGCCTTCCCTCCCGACAACTCTGGTGGCGCAACACCATTGTCGTGGAATGGCCGCTTCAGTGAGATTCCAGCGGCGCTCATTATTCGGCTACGGCGCACCATGTGAATTTCGCTCGTTTGGTTGGACCGATCCCGAGTAACGGCCTTTGGCTACGTACCTGGCGAGCTTCGCCTCTGTCGACCAGTCCGGGCGTGGTCGACCTGCTCGGCAGTATTCGCCCTTGCGCCCACTACCAAGGGATCGCCGCTCATCCCTGCCGCCGTCAGGCATTTTGAGACTGGCCGGTAACCCCAGTCCCGTAGGGCTGAAATGTTGGGTCACGCGTCCCAAAAATAAAGTCGCCCTTTCCTTTCAACCACATACCGGCGTTCCTCCCTTGCAGCCCCATGTCGCCATGCTCTGCTGGGAATTGAGGTACTACCAATGTTTGACAAAGAGAAGGCAATGGCCGAGGCCATGCCCGCAGCCGCGTAATTCAGCAGGGCGCAGCAGACGAAACCGTCTGCCCACCCCCGAAAACACAGCGCCGTAGTAGGGCGAACCCCCCGGTCCGCGCGCGACCCCCTGGTCGCGCTCCGGCGCCACCGGAAAGACGATATTCCGCGGCCCGGCCCAGCCGTTCCCACCAGTTCTTTGACAATTGAATATAAATCGACCCCACTCACCGCATCCGAACCAATATCCGAACCAATTTGGCTCGCGCTGGCGTGAATGCGACATGTTAAACCGCGTTCTGAGCCCAGGCCCCCAAAACGGCTAAGCACCCTCGCCGATACGATTCCGTCCGGCGCTCTCCGTCCTTGCTACGATAGGCAAGACATGTGACCGTCGAGACCTCCGTCGGGTCTCCCATCTCAACAACCATTCTTGATTTTGTGCTTCCGTGTGGGAGTTTATTCCCGTCACGGGGACAGGAGGATGCATTGAAAGACATCAAGCGAACGCTCATGATCGCCGGCATGACGGCGTCATCTCTCGGTCTCTTGTTTCAGATAACTGCCAGGACAAGTCCGGCGCAACCGAACGAAGCGGCTCTGATTGCCAAAGCCAAAGGCATTCACGACCGTGTCCTCAAGCTCGACACTCACAACGACATCGAGCCCGCGAACTTCACGGCGGATTGCAACTACACCATGCGCCTCACCACGCAGGTCAATCTGCCGAAAATGGTCGAAGGCGGCATGGATGTCTCGTTCATGATCGTTTACGTCGGCCAGGGTCCGCTGACGCCCGAAGGTTTTGACAACGCATATCGGCAGGCGGTCGCGAAGTTCGACGCCGTCCATCGCCTGACGGAAAAAATCGCACCCGACCAGATCGGCTTGGCATTGACGCCCGCCGACGTCCTCGCATTGCATAAAAAGAACCTTCGAATCGCCGTCATCGGTGTGGAGAACGGATATCCCATTGGGACCGATCTGAAAAAAGTGGACGAGTTCTACGACCGGGGCGGGCGATACATGTCTCTGGCCCACAATGGCAACAGCCAACTGGCCGATTCGAATACGGGAGAAACCCAGGGCTATCTCTACAACAATGGACTCTCGCCGCTCGGCCGCGAAGTCATCGCCGAGATGAATCGCGTGGGGATGATGGTCGATCTGTCGCATCCTTCGAAAGGCGCAAACATGGAAGCCATGCGGCTTTCTCAGGCTCCCGTAATTGCGTCGCATTCCGGGGTGCGCGCGCTCGCCAATGTCAGCCGGAATATGGACGACGAGCAGTTGCTGGCGCTTAAGAAAAACGGCGGCGTGATTCAGGTGGTAGGGTTCGCATCTTATGTCAAAACGGATTCGCCGGAACGCATCGATGCCCTGGCGAAGCTGCGTGACGAGTTCGGCGTCGCACAGGCCGGCGGACGCGGCGCTGGCGGCGGAGGTCGTGGGCGCGGCGGCGCCGGCCGGGGTTCCGGAGACGGAGCCGGGGCGAATTCGGCGCGGACATGTCCCGTGGAGAGCGCCAGCGGGCCTGCCGCGCAGGGTCGCGGGGCAAGGGGCGGCGCCGGCCGGGGGCGAGGAAATGCGGGTCTCGATGCCCTTTCACCCGAACTGCGCGCGGAATACGACAAGCGGCTGGCTGAGATTGACGCAAAGTTCCCGCCTGCGAGCCGGGCCAACGTGAAGGACTTCGTGAATCACATCGACTACGCGGTGAAGCTCATTGGAATCGATCACGTCGGAATTTCGTCGGACTTCGATGGCGGCGGCGGGATTGACGGCTGGAACAGCGCGGCGGAAGCATTCAACGTCACGCTGGAACTGGTTCGGCGCGGCTACACGGAAGAGCACATCGGAAAGCTGTGGAGCGGCAATCTGCTTCGAGTTTGGGGAGAAGTAGAGAAGGTCTCCCAACAACTGCGAAAAAAACAGGGTTGAGTGCTCGATGAACCACTCGCACGCCGTGACGCTCATCAGGCGTCATCGGAACCCGCAACGCGCCTACGAGGTCCAAGACATCCAAATCTAAGGAGGGCCAAAATGACTCAACTCCGAACGTTGTTTTTCTTACTCTGTTCTTGCGCGGCGGTCGCCCAGGAGCAGCCGATCGTTCTGCGCGCCGGCACGGTTCTCGATGGGAAAGGCGGCGTGCGGCACAACGTCGCCATCGTGGTGCAGAACGGAAAAATCCAGAAGATCGACGCGGCCGGTGGAACCGGTTACGATCTGCGCAATCTGACGGTGCTGCCGGGCTTGATCGATACGCACGTCCACATCGCCTGGCATTTCGGCCCGGATGGGCGATACCAGCCGCGCGATAATTCGGAGGTCACCGCCCTCGGGTACACGCTGGAAAACGCCTACGTCACGCTCATGGCTGGATTCACCACCGTGCAGAGCGTCGGCAGCCCCATAGACGGCCCGGCGCGCGACGCGATCAATCGAGGCGTGCTGCCGGGGCCGCGAATCCTCACGGCGCTTCGGCCGCTGAGCAGTCCGCAGCTCACGCCCGACCAAATCCACGAATATATCCGCAAAGTCGCTGCCGACGGCGCCGACCTGATCAAGATATTTGCGTCCAAGAGCATGCGCGACGGCGGCGGGCGCACGCTCAGCCGCGAGCAGATCGAAAACGCCTGCGCGGAGGCGAAGGCGCATGGCTTGCGGACGCTGGTGCATGTTTACGACGCCGAGACCATCCGCGATGTCTCGGAAGCGGGCTGCACTACCGTGGAACACGGAACGCTGGTCACCGACGAAGTGCTGCGGCTGCTGGCCGCGCGCGGCACGTATTTCGACCCCACGATCGGCCTGGTGACCGAGAACTATCTCGCCAACAAGAGCCGGTACCTGGGCATCGGCAACTACAACGAGGAGGGTTTCGCTTCGATGCAGAAGAACCTTCCGGTGGGGCTGGCGATGTTCAAACGGGCCCTTGCGACCAGGAATCTGAAGATTGTCTACGGAACCGACGCCGTTGCCGGCGCGCACGGCCGCAACATCGAAGGACTGGTGTATCGGGTGCAGGCGGGCGGCCAGGATCCGGGCGCGGCGATCGTTTCCGCAACGTCGCTCGCCGCGGAATCGCTGAACCTGGGCGATAAAATCGGCGCGATCGCGCCCGGCATGGAGGCCGATATCATCGCCGTCGAAGGCGACCCGCTGAAAGACATCACGTCGCTGCGCCGCGTACTCTTCGTGATGAAAGGCGGCAAGATTTACAAAGGGACGCCGGCCGGCGAAAAATCCCATTAAATTAGACTCGGGTACTTACCCGTCTTCGGGCAACGCAATGTGAATCTGGCCGTATACGGCAAGTACGTACGGTTGGTGTGGGAGGACGGGCCGCGAGGCCCCTCCTACCTGATTCAACTTCACTCGCTCAATGTCCGTTAACACTCATTATTTCAGTTACGGCGATCTACTCTCATACCTTCAATGACTTACTCACTCGCAATCTCCGCGGCCCAGCTTTGGCCGGAACCCAGACCTCGAAATTCCAAACGAACCTAATCCCATTTTCGGACACTCAAAGGTACAACGGCGCGGCCTACGGTCTCGACAGGATGGTAGTCCGTGCCAATGCCGGGCAACATATACGTTAAAGGAGGACCCATGATGTTGAAGAGTACCGTCACTGGCCTTGGCTGCGTTCTCGTATTATCGCTTCCAGCGCTGGCGCAGACCAAAGCGGCGAATAACGCGGACAGAGCGTTCATCGGGATGGCCGCCGTAGCGGATATGACGGAAGCGCACATCGGCCAGATGGCGGAGAACCAAGCGTCTGAAAGTCAGGTTAAGGACCTTGCGCAAAAGCTGATTCACGATCACACAGACGCATACCAGCAGTTGGCCGCCGTAGCCGTCAAGAACGGCGACTCCGTTCCCGCGGGCATCGACGTTCGCAAGATAACGGCGGTGGAACAACTGATGAAACTGAAAGGGGCGCAGTTCGACCGCGTTTTTGTACAGGAAGAAATTCGCGATCATGAGAGGGCGATTGCGGAGTTTAAGCGCGAAGCCCAGCACGGGCAGAATCCGGATGTCAAAGCCTACGCCAGCAAGATGATTCCAGTCCTCGAAGACCATCTTCGCCTGGCGCAAGCGCTCGCAAAACCTGGGAAACACAATAAGCGCGGGTAACAAGCGTGAGTAAAAGACGTGGGCAAGTGGCGGCGACGGGTTAACGCCGCCGCCAGGATTTCACTTCGACACGTTAATCGTTTGCGCTACATCACCGCGTCTTTCCGGAACGAACTGAATCGAAGCATTGCGGTTCAGGTCCGAATTCAGATCGTTCCAGTTGATCGGCCCGCTGGCGGATTTGATTCGGGTCGACTGGCTCACCACCATGTCGAACGGAACGCCGCTCGAATCCTGCACGACGACCAGCTTCCGCGCCGGGTCCACCATGGTAATCTTCCCGGATAGCGTCTCCGGCCTCGGCATGGCGCGCGGGGCTTGCGGCGCAGTCTTCGCGGCCTTGGCGGTGGTGGTGGAAGCGGCCGGGCAGATCGCCGGAATCGAAACCAAGGCGGCCGCTGTGAGCGCGATTATAATGCTGTTTTTCATAGAAGGCGTCCTCTACATTCATGCTATCTTTCGCCTCTCGCTGCGGGAATACTGTCAAGACCGTATCGGTTCCCTTCCCGCGCGCAAAGACGCACATTTCGGAGCGCGCCGCGGCCAGAGCCGTCCGGGCCTTGCTACAATTCCCGTGTGGCCCGCGTCCTGATGGTCTCTTCCGAGGCCGCACCGCTTGCGAAAACCGGCGGCTTGGCCGATGTTGTCGGCTCGCTGCCTTCCGCGCTGCAATCCTTCGACGACCGCGCCGCCGTGGTGATCCCGCGCTACGGCTCCATCGATCTCCGCGGCTCCAAACGCGTCTATGACCGCCTGCCCGTCTATCTGGGTCCGAATCCCTACAACGTGTCCATCTATCAGGCGCCCGCCGAGTACCCGCTCTATCTGGTGGATTGCCCTCCCCTTTTCGATCGCAAGGAGTTCTACGGCGAATTGGGGGTGGATTATCCGGACAATCACATCCGCTTCGCCGTTTTCTGCCGCGCGGCGCTCGGCGTAGCCCGCCATCTCTTCCGCTGCGACATTCTGCACTGCCACGATTGGCAGTCCGGTTTGATCCCCGCCTATCTCAAAAGCACCTTTGCCACCGACCCGGTGTTCCTCGGAACCAAGACGCTCTTCACCATCCACAACCTCGGCTTCCAGGGCATCTTTCCCGCCACCGTGCTGCCGGAAGTTGCCATCGACCCGATGCTCTACCGGCCCGATGGCCTGGAGTTTTTCGGGCAGGTGAGCTACATCAAGAGCGGAATCTCATTCGCCGACGCGCTCAACACCGTCAGCCCAACCTACGCCCGCGAGATACGGACGCCCCAGTTGGGCTTCGGCCTCGATGGCGCCCTGCGCGCACGGGACGCCGTTCTCAGCGGCATCCTCAACGGCGTCGATTACCGGGAGTGGAGCCCGGAATCCGATCCGCTGATTCCGGCGCGCTACTCGGTTGCGGACCTCAGCGGCAAGGCCGTTTGCAAAGAACACCTGCTGCAGGAGTTCGGCTTGCCGGCCGAAGCTTTGCCGGGCGAACCGAATGGCCGGCCGCTCATCGGCATCGTGTCGCGCCTCACCGTCCAAAAGGGGGTCGATCTCATCGTAGAAGCAGTGGCGGATATTGTCGCGGCGGGCGCTAACCTGGTCGCGATCGGCACGGGCGAACCCGAGTATGAGGCGCTCTTCCAGCGCATGGCGGCCGATTTCCCGGGCCGCGTCGGGACGCGCATCGGCTTCGACAACCGGGTGGCGCACCTCATCGAAGCCGGCGCGGACATGTTCCTTATGCCCAGCCGCTACGAACCGTGCGGCCTGAATCAGATTTACAGTCTCCGCTACGGCACAGTGCCGGTGGTCCGCGCCACCGGCGGCCTGGATGATACCATCGATAGTGAGACGGGGTTCAAGTTCGTCGAGTATTCCAGCGCGGCTCTGTTGGCGGCGGTTCGTCAGGCGCTGGAGGCATTTTCCAACCGGGACGCATGGCAGGACATGATGCGCCGCGGCATGCAGCGAGACTTTTCATGGAAGGCTTCGGCAGGCCAATATTCGGCGCTCTACCGGCGGCTGCTGGGCGGGGAATGAATCCTTTTGGCGTCACGAGATTCTAATACTTAGGAGACAAGATGGCAGGTCCGAATACGTTAACTTTTTCCGATGCAAGCTTCGATCAGGACGTCCTCCGGTCCGATGTTCCGGTGCTGGTGGATTTCTGGGCGGAATGGTGCGGCCCGTGCCGGCAGATAGCCCCGTCGATTGACGCCATAGCGACCGAATACCTCGGCAAGGCGAAGGTGGGCAAGGTGGATGTGGACGCCAATGGCGGTACAGCTATGCGCTATAACGTACGCGGCATCCCCACGCTGTTGCTGTTCAAAGGCGGCCAGGTGGTGGAGCAGCGCGTCGGCGCAGTGGGCAAGTCCGAGATCCAGAAGATGATCGGCGCGCACGTGGACGCCAAAGTGGACGTGCAAGTTCCAGTCAAGTGATTCTCTTGGCAGCAGCGTCGCGACCGTGAGCAGGCGATTTCCGGTCGCGGCCTGTTTCGTTCGTCATCGGCCATGCGTCCCAGCCGCCATCGGGTCGGCCCGCGTCGGTCCGCGTCGACCCCGTTGCCGTTGATCGAGCAGCGCCTTTCGAAACCTCCCGCACATGTTTCAGACGGACCACGCGGGAATGCCGATGAGTCTTACGCGCACGGTCGCGGCTCTGTTGCGCTCGGGTCCACTTCAGGAAGGTCAAACCCCGCTAAACCCCAATTTTCGCCATTGAAGATCATGGTGGTCTGCAGCCGCTCCATATCGGCCGCCCAGTCGAAGACTTTTTGAGAATCGATCCAGGGGATTCCCTTCGCGGCGAGGCGCTGGTACAAAAGCGCTTCGCCTTCCGGAGACCAGCCGGAGCCGCTGGCGTGCTCGATGTGATAGATGCGCATCGGATCGCGAAGCACGCATTCCGTGGCGCCGCCATAATGCGCCATGTAGCAGAAGACGGAATCGATATTCATCGAGAAAAGATCGAATTCCGGATAGCCGCGCAGCTCCACCCAGTGAGTGCGATGCGCCAGGGTGAAATCGCCGCAGGCGTTGGTGTGGAGGTTGGCGGGCGGGGTCGCGGGCAGGGCCACGGACGCGGATTCTCCAACGAGGGCGACGGACGGGCCGTTGCCGCTATCCGAATGGATGCGCACCCCGTCTGTGGAGCGCGCGGAAAAGGGCAGTCCGAAGCGGATGGAACCCTTCCGCCGCGGCAGGTTCCAAAGAAAACGGGCGCCGCCCACGGCGACTTCGCGGAAGCGCGACACAGGTCGGAAAGGCGCCGGTCCGGCGGTCAGGGGCGCTGATTCCGGCGCGGAATCGGCGAGCCACTCGCAGCGGAAGACACGGAAACTGAGCACCCGGCCGTTGTGCAGGGCTTGGCCGCCGCTCTGGATGCCGAGGCGGACCGTGTCGGCGCCAGGCGCGACGCGCACTCGCAGGGTGGCGCGGCGCTCCACTTCCGTTTCGTCGATGATGTTGGCTTGAGCGTCCAGCAAACGCAGCGGGAATGGCCCGAAACCGGTTGCCGGGCCGCCTTCCGTCTCCAGTTGCAGAATGCGGGCCTGCGGCGATTTCAGAATGCCGATCTCGGCATCTTCGCCGGCCCATCGGAAGACCTGCCCAAAGTGCTGCTCAGGCGGGTACCAGCCGCGGCCGAAGAAGATCCCCTGGGCGGGCGTTACGACGTCCACGGCGCCCAGGCGGCGGGCGCCATCCGGGGTGAGCGCAAAGGTGCCTTCGCGCGCGTTGAGGCGAATGCGGTGGGCGCGGCAGTATGCGAGTTGCTCCTCCAGGGAAGCATCGGCTGGCACCTGGGAATCCACGTCGTGGCGGTCGACGCGGTACATGCGGCCGCGCTCCAGGCGGCGCGCGGCGATGAATTCCATCAGCTCGCTGGAAAGCAGGATATCGATATTCGTCGCCAGGATAAATTCGCCTTCCGCGCGGCGAATACCGGCGTTCTTGGCAATCATCTGGTAGAGCGGCAGCGCCTCGTAGTGTCGATAGCGGCGGTGCAACTCGGGTCCGACTGTCAGCACGCGGAAGCGGCACGGACCTGCGTCCGGCCAGCGCAAAGCCTCGGCAAGCGGCGGCTTTTCGGGCGGCGGATTCCAATCGACCAACACCAGCTCGACCGGAAGCTGGTAGCGCCGCGCCTGCTCGGCCAGGGCGTTCACGAAGATCTGGATGCGGCGAAGCAGGTTGGCTCCATGATCGTCATTTCGGGCGGTGGCGACAACGGAGAGATAGGGCCGCTCGGCAGGCATGGCTTTGGCTCAAGCGACATTGTAGCGGCATTAGGGGGCTCTCCCGTCAACAGGTCATAGGCGCTGCAATAAGACCGACCTCGCAGAAACGTATTTCCAGCTTGCGCGCGGAGGCTCCCGGAAGGGTATTTTCGGCTTCGCCGAACGTCACCGAAATCAAAAGCTGACTGCCGGCCGCTTCAATGCAGCGGGATGCGGAACAGATTCCCCTGGAATGCCGCGGTCGTGAAGGCGTACGTTTGGGGATCCGCTCCGGGCGACATATTACCTCGGGGAATCGATTGGATGCCGGCGGGCTGCTCCTTGCTCTCCAAGTCGATCCCGGATGCCGGCAAATCCAACAGCTCGACGCCGTGCGGGATCGGAATGATGTATGTGGGTAGGGTGGATTCCGACGCCGAAAACCGGCTGATGGGCGATACATACAGGTACTTTCCGTCGGCGGACCATTTCAAAAAGCACACTCCGGCGCAGATCTTCCGTTGAGCGTGGCTCCGCACCCCTACAAGGTATTCTCCGGGCATGGACTCGAGGTCGGCGGCGGTCGCCCATTCTCCGTCCGGGGAAACGCCGTCAACTTCGGTAGTCTTCGCCTCCAGAATGCGAGCGAGGCCGCTCCCATCCTCTTGAACCCGCGCCAGGTAATCCGCCTTGCCGCCCAACTGGCGGAAAAACAGTTGCCCGGCGCCGAAACTTACCTGGTCGCCTCCTCTCACCACCAGGCGTGGAGGCGAACTGCGATCGGCCGCCGCGACGAAGATCTGCGATTCGCCTCCCATTTGGACCGTAAATGCCACTCGCGCCTCGTCCCGCGAAACGTCATAGTCCACGATCCGTTGCCCTGTGAGCACCGGGTCGGACTTTCCCGATAACAGATCCCTTCGCCACAACTCGCTCACATCCGACGAAGTGCTTTTTCGCAGCAGATAGTAAAGCCGCTTGCCGTCCGGCGAAAGCCAGGGCGACCACGCCGACCCTTCCAGCGAAACCGCATGATCGCCCGCGGCATCGTGCGTCCACACGGAACTTTGCCGCACGCCCACCGAGGCGATCAGCGACTTCCCGTCCGGCGTCACGGCCAAGCCCTCCTCTTCGGTGGGGCCAAAGGTGATCTGTTCCGGATTTCCTTGCGGAGCGCGCCCGCGCCATCGTTGCCGCCACAGGTGTGTACTGCCGTCCACCTCCACGTTCAGGTACATCCATCGCCCGTCCGGCGACCATGCAGCGGCCGTGCAGGCCCCCTGCGGCCCCACCGGAACGCCCGCCGAGCTTCCGTCCATCGGGACCACCCGGCAGCGCTGCCAGGCCTGGACGCCGCCGTTCATCTCCACGATGAGCACCCAATCCCGATCCGGCGACAACCAGGAGTAGTGCGCCATGGCGCGCTCGTTCGCCGGGAAGTAGATGGCGCGCTCCTCGGCCCGGCTCTCCTTCGCCGTCACGATGCCCATGTGCAGGATGCTACCGGCCATAATCTCGGAAAACAGGATGCGATCCGGCCCGATCCAACTGAGGCCTGCCGCGTTCACCATCAGGCGCGCGGGCGGCCCTCCCAGCACGGGCACGGTCCACGTTTCAAAGCCACCGGCAGTGATGTTCAAGCCCGTATACGCGACGCGGGAGGCGTCGGGCGTAAACACGGGGTCGTACTTTTGGGTCGAATCGAAAGTCAATTGCTTCGATTCCCCGTCCGGCAGCAGCTTTATATAAATCTGCCCACTGCCGAGGAAATACGCTCCGCCGCGAAAGAACGTCACCATGCGTCCATCCGGCGAAAGCGCGGGAGCGGTAGCCGAGTCGTTGAAGTTGGTGAGTTGGATGTACTCGCTCGCGGAGGTTACCGGCCGGTGTGGCCCGCCGAAACGCCACGCCAGGAGCGCGCCGGTCATCAGCACTGCCAGCGCCGCGGCCGCGTAGAGCGCCTGCCGGCGTTTGCCGGGAGCTGCCAATTCCCGCTCCAGTTCCGCAGCCGATTGCCAGCGGCGCGCAGCGTCCGGCTCCAGGCACCGGTTCACGATTCTTTCGAGCTTCCGCGAAGGGATGCGCCTCCGCTCCATCCCGATGCGCCCGCCGGTCGACATTTCGTACAGCACGCAGCCGAACGAATAGATATCCGAGCGGATATCGGCCGGTTTGCCTTCCCTTTGCTCCGGCGCCATGTAGGCGGGCGTGCCCATCACCATGCGGCTGGCGGTGACGGTTTCATCCGGGCCGACCGATCTCGCCAGTCCGAAATCCAGAACCTTCGCGCCGGATTTCGCGATCATGATATTGCCGGGCTTGAGATCGCGGTGAACTATGCCTTTCGCATGCGCCTCCGCCAGCGCGGCTGCAATCTGTGCACCGTAGTACCGCACCATTTCGATGGGCATGGGGCCCCGTTTCAGCCAGGCGGATATGGTCTCGCCTTCCACGAGTTCCATCACCAGGTAGTTCGGCCCAACATCGTAGAGCGCGCAGATATTGGGGTGATTCAGCGACGAAATCGCACGCGCCTCGCGGTCGAAAAGTGCGCTAAACCGCTCCTGTGTAATCTTGATGGCGATGGCGCGGTCCAATCGTGTGTCTACGGCTCGAAAGACTTCACCCATCCCGCCTTCGCCGAGTTTGCTTTCGATCCGGTATGGCCCCAGGCAGACGCCCGCAGCCAATTGGGTGACAGTGGAATCCTCCAGCAGTTCGGGGGCATTCTGGATGGCAGGCCGATCCAGGAATTCACCGCCGGAAAGCCGTGAGAGCAGCGACTCGACTTCCCGCCGCAATTCGGGATCGGTCTGATCGAGCAGTGCCGCGCGCTGCTCGGGGGTTCCC
>Ga0208193_1000058_pt1 | contig 80460 bp, 72 predicted proteins | sample June2015DPH_17_2_FD_184716 | JGI IMG/M metagenome (GOLD analysis project Ga0208193, IMG submission 184716) | Peatland microbial communities from SPRUCE experiment site at the Marcell Experimental Forest, Minnesota, USA - June2015DPH_17_10... | ecosystem: Environmental > Terrestrial > Soil >...
TCGGCCCGCGGATAGATTTGCGCCTGTGGGCGGATGCAGTCGGGCCCGAGGGATGGAGCCAGCCAAACGCCAAGTGACAAACAGGAAGGTTGCCTCTGTGACATCGGGATGCCAATGGGGAAGCTTTCTGCGGTAGAACATAACGAGTTGGCAGGCGAAAGCGCCTGCCCCACATATAGTGGGGTGGACACGTGGAAAATCGCAGGAAAATGTAGAAACTCCAGCCAGCCGCCTGGAAAGGCGGCTGCAGCCATGATTGGCCGCCCCACAACTACATCAGCGTCAATGGGTCCACGTCGATCACCAACGCTGTGGCGCCCCATTTTCGCTGCATCGCAAACGCACGGACCTGCTGCAGGAGCTGGTTCAACGCCTTGCGATTCGCCGCTTTGATCAGAAACTGGTAGCGGAATTCGTTCTTGAGACGCGGCACGGGCGCTTCGGCGGGGCCCATGATTTTCAGGTTTTCCGGCGTTGGCGTCATCGTCATGCCCAATTCGGAGCTCATGCGCATGGCCGCCTCCTGCTTCTCGGCGCGCACCAGTACGTTCGCCATGGCGCTAAAGGGCGGGTAGCGCATCATGCGCCGGAAGTGGATCTCCTTTTCGTAAAACCCCTGGTAATCGTGCGCGGCGGCGAAGCGGATGGCGTAGTGATCGGGATTGATGGTCTGCACCAGAACGATGCCGGGCAGACTGCCGCGCCCGGCGCGTCCCGCGACCTGGGTGAGTAACTGGAACGTTCGCTCTCCCGCGCGGAAATCGGGCATGCCGAGCCCCACATCCGCCGACACTACGCCTACCAGCGTGACGTTGGGGATATCGTGCCCCTTGGCGATCATCTGCGTGCCCACCAGAATGTCGTAATTGCCTTCGCGGAAACCCTGCAGGATGGTCTCGTATTGCCGCTTGCCGGTGACTGTGTCGCGGTCGAGGCGCGCGATGCGGGCTTTGGGAAATTCGCGGTGCAGCTCTTCTTCCACGCGCTCCGACCCCACTCCCAGAAAATAGATGTGATCGCTGGAGCACTTGGGACAATGGCTCGGAACCTTCTCGGCGTAGCCGCAGTAGTGGCACAAAAGGCGGCGGTCGCGCTTGTGATAAGTCAGCGTGAGCGAACAGTTGACGCACTGCACGCGCTCGCCGCAGGAGCGGCAGGCGACGAAGCTGGAAAAGCCGCGCCGGTTGAGCAGCACGATGGTCTGCTCGCCGCTTTCGATGCGCTTGCCGAGGGCTTCGAGCAGCTTCCGCGAGAACGTGTTCTGCTTCCGAGTTTCCAGAAACTCCTGGCGCATATCGATCAGCTCTACAGCCGGCAGTGGCCGCGCCTCGATTCGGCCCGGCAGTTCGAGCAGCGTATACTTGCCGCGCTCCGCGTTGTAGCGGCTTTCGAGGCTGGGCGTGGCCGAGCCCAGCACTACGCAAGCGCCCGCGGCCTGCGCGCGCACAATGGCGACATCGCGCCCGTTGTAACGGGGCGTCTCTTCCTGCTTGTAACTGCCGTCGTGCTCTTCGTCCACCACGATCAGGCCGAGGTTGCGCACCGGCGCGAAGACTCCCGAGCGCGTGCCCACCACCACGGACGCCGCACCGGAGCGTATGCGCCGCCACTGATCGGAGCGCTCGACGTCGGTGAAGGCGCTGTGCAGAATGGCCACGCGGTCGCCGAAGCGCGAGAAGAACTGGCCGGCCATGGCGGGCGTGAGCGCGATCTCGGGCACCAGAAGCAGCGCGCTGCGGCCCTCGGCGACGGCGGTCTCAATGGCGTTGAGATAGATCTCGGTCTTGCCCGAGCCGGTGATGCCGTGCAACAGGAAGGTCTGGAATTGTTTCGCGCGGACGGCGCGGTCGATGTGATCGAAGGCGTCCTGCTGGGCGGGGTTGAGCGTGTGGCGCGTGCGAATGGGGCCGGCGGCGATGGCGACGATTTCCGGCTTGAGCGTTACTACCGATTTGCGCGCCAGCGCGCGTGCGGCGATGCTGGCGTTCTTAACCGCGGATTCGACATCTTTCAGATTGTGCGAGCCGGGATGGAGCTCGAGGAACGCGCGCAGCTCGCGCTCGGCCTTATTCAGCTTGAGATCGTCGGGTTCCAGGCGAGGAGCGGCCCCAGCGAGCTCGACGCGCAGACGCTCGGAAGGCGCGCGCAGCGGGTCGCGTTCGGTTTGCACTTGTTCGGCGACGATGAAGGCTTTGCGCTCGAGCGACTTGATGGCTTTGTCGGCCAGCGGCAGCGTTTTGGCTAAGTATGCAGCCGAGAGCGGACGCTTTTCGAGCATGCGCAGGACTGCGACCACCGGGTCGTCGGGCGTGGTCTCGAGCAGAAGCTGGCGCGCGGCGTCGCGGCCGGAATCGGTGAGGGACCAGATCTTGCCGCGGCGAATCTCCGAGGCCAGCGGCAACATGCCGCGCAGCACTTCGCCCAGAGGCGCACAGTAGTAATTTGCGATCCATCGCCCCAGGGCGAGCAACTCCGCGCCGAGCACCGGTTCGGAATCGATGAGCCGCAGCGCTTCGCGAGTGGGGACGGAGGGAGGCTCGTCATGGCAGCGAAGAATCACTCCGGTGAGCTTGCGCGGGCCGAACGGGACCACGATGCGGCTGCCTGCGCGCACCCGATGCCGCAGGGTTTCCGGCAGCGCGTAAGTGAAAAGCTGATCGAGCGGCACGGGCAGGCTGACGTCGCAAAATAGGCTCGAGCCTTCGGGCATTACCTCATAGTAACTGGGGACGGGGTTTTCGACGCTACGCCAGGCCTCGCCATATAGCTTCACGGACCACCGATGCTATCTCATGAACGTCGAGCTTGCCCATGATGCTGGCGCGGTGCGTCACCGCCGTCTTGAACGAAATTCCCAATTCGGCCGCGATCTGCTTGCTGCTCCTGCCGGCCACGATCAGCGACAACACCTGCCGTTCGCGTTTGGAAAGACTGACATGGTCCGTAACCGCCGGCTTGTGGTTCTCTGCGAAGCCATTCCGCAATGCCATGCGCAGTTTCCGCGATCTCTCGCGCAACAGCAGCGACTCCCGCACCGCAAGCTGTCCGGCTCGCAGCGCCTGGTCGGACTCCCGCAGGAGTAGCGCCATGTCGAGAGTCTTGGGAGCGGCCTCGGGCTGAAAATGCTTAGCCAGGTGCGCGAAACCGTCTCCATCGGAATGGTAGCCGGCCACGGCCCGAAGCTCAGCGCGGACATTCAAAAACTCCTCCAGAATAGCGGCCAGCTCGCGATTGTTGGCCTGCAATTCTTCGGTAGCCGCACGCTGTTCGAGAAGCACCGTGTGCAGGTGTTGGCGAACGGCAGACAACTGTTTTTCCGCGGATGGGCGCTTGTCCATAAGAGACGCAATGCCAATATTACAAGCAGAGGAAAAGCCGCCGCCTCGGACAATTGCTCTATATTTTCAGTCGTAGACGAAATGAAGAACTTTTTTTAGATCTTCCCAGGCTTCCTTCTTAGCGTCCTGGTTATATGGACGCAGTAAGTAAGAAGGGTGATAAGTAACCATCACGGGAATATCCTTCCACTGAAACCAGCGGCCGCGCATCTTCGTTACGCCTTCCTTGTGCCCGGTGACTGCGCGGGCCGCGGTGCCGCCCAAAGCGCAAATCGCCTTGGGATGGATGGCCGAAAGCTGGCGGTAGAGGAATTGGCCGCAGATCTCCATCTCATCGGGTTCGGGCGTGCGATTTCCCGGCGGGCGGCATTTCACCACGTTGCAGATATAAACATCGGCGCGCTGCAGCGGAATGCCCTCCTTCTTCGCCGTTCCCTCGATCATCTGCGTGAGCAGTTGCCCGGCCCGGCCGACGAAGGGAATGCCTTGCTCGTCTTCGTCGGCGCCGGGGCCTTCGCCCACGAAGACCAGTGGAGCGTGTTCATTGCCCACGCCGAAGACGATCTTATTGCGGCCTTCGTGGAGCCGGCAGCGGCGGCAATCGCCGATATCCGTCAGGATCTGGAAGAGCGTGTCGTTGTCCGGGGCCAGCGGGGGCAGCGCGGGGCAGGCGCTTTCGCCTGCCGACGCAGGTTTTGAGGGGTTGGAGCCGAGTGCCGAGACCGTCGGGACCGGGGGGGCCGGTTGACAGACGAAAGCGTCTGTCCCACCTTCTCGTTTGTAGATGTCTTTGATGCCGAGGTCCTGGTAGAATTCCAGGCGTCTGCGGATCTCGTCAGCGTCCATGGGCATGCAAGGCCAGGCGCAGCTTCAGCGCCTCGTCGAAAATGCGGTCGGCCACTTCGCGCTTGCCCGCGCGAGGCAAAGGGATGTTCTCGCCGCTCGAAAGCATCAGCGTCACTTCGTTGTAGTCTGACTCAAATCCCGAATCGGGGCCGCCAACCAGGTTCCCCACCACCATGTCGCAGTTTTTCGATTCGAGTTTGCGACGCGCTTCGTACAGCAGGTTTTGCGTCTCGGCGGCGAACCCGATCAGCAGGCGGTCGCCTTTTTTGCGTCCCAACTCCGCCAGAATATCGGGCGTCGGGTCGAGCTCGAGAGAAATGCGCGCGGCGGTCTTCTTGATCTTCTGTCCGGGCGCATTGGCCACGTGGAAATCGGCGACCGCGGCCGCCTTCACCACGATGGTGGCCAGACCCAACCGCTCGAACACCTTGTCGCGCATCTCGACGGCGGTCCGCACCGGAATGGTTTCCACACCGCGCGGAGGCGCCAGATTTACCGGTCCTGAAATCAGGACCACGCGAGCTCCGCGGGCGGCGGCCGCTTCTGCCAGCGCGTACCCCATCTTGCCGCTGGAACGGTTGGAAAGGAATCGCACCGGGTCGATGGGTTCCTGCGTCGGCCCTGCTGTGATGAGAATGGTTTCATCCTCCAGGTCGCGCCGCTTACGCGTCTCGGCGGCGATGGCTTCCGCGATTTCCAGCGGCTCCGCCAAGCGGCCCGGCCCGGTCATGCCGCAAGCCAGATAACCGCTATCCGGTTCCACGATGCGATGTCCGCGGCGGCGCAAGGTTTCGAGATTGGCCTGCGTGGCGGCGTGCTGCCACATGTTCACATTCATGGCCGGCGCGATCACCACCGGTCCGGTGAAGGCAAGATACAACGTAGTGAGGAAATCGTCCGCCAAGCCGTGGGCCAGCTCGGCCATCAGATCGGCGGTGGCGGGCGCGATCGCCAGCAACTCGTGATCCTGCGCTACCGAGATATGCTCGATGGCGCTCTCGATGGCGAACAGATCGGTGAGAGCCTTGCGGCCGGTGAGCGCGGCGAAGGTCAGAGGGCGCACGAACTTCTCGGCTGCGCGCGTCATGATCACCTGCACTTCGTGCTCTTGCTGCATCAGCAGGCGCGCCAACTCGGCTGCCTTGTAGGCCGCAATGCCGCCGCCCACGCCAAGCAGGATCTTCATAGGAGCTTAGTGCTTGCCACGAAACAAGCGAGCCATTTCAACCTGGCACGGGGGGACCGAAGCGCGTTCACACGATTGTGAACGCTGCACGCAAAAGTGCGTGCGCCACGGTGCTTAAGCATACCTATAGGATGGGTTCTTCCGGCACGGGCGGCTCCGGAGCCGGGCCGGTCAAAACGTACTTCACCAGGCCGCGCCGCACCTCTTCCATGGAGATTACGGTGGGTTTTTTGGATGCCGTCGGCAGCACCGGGCGCGCGCCACCCTGCAACTGCCGGGCGCGTTTGGCCGCTACAATAATGAAGCGGTAAGTGCTCTGATCGGGATCGTCGGGGATGGTGCAATGCGCGTTGTTGCGGGGGTGCGTTTCGGCCATTTTAAAAACCTCGTCAAACTTGAAATGTCTCCAGAATCGGCTTAATCTCCGCCTCAATTCTGGTTCGCCTCACTCGTTCGGCCCGCACGATGGCGATCAAAACGGCGGCCGATTCCTCCAGGTCGCGATTGATCAGAACATAATCGTACGCGCCGTAATTCCGGATCTCTTCGGCCGCCTCTTTCAGCCGCCGCTCAATCACCTCATCGCGATCTTCCCCGCGCGCGCGTAGCCTCTGTTCGAGGATTTGCTTGGAGGGGGCCAGGATGAAAACCGTAACGGCCTCGGGAACCGCTATCTTCAATTGTCTCGCACCTTGCACATCAATGTCGAGTACTAAGTCTTTCCCCTGCGCCAGCGCTTCCTCCAGGATTCCCCGGTGGGTGCCGTAATAGTTGCCAAATACCTGAGCCCATTCAAGAAACTCGTCGCGCGCGACCATGGCTTCGAAGTCTTCGCGGGAGACGAAGCGGTAGTTCTGGCCATTGGTTTCCGATCCCCGAGGCTTGCGGGTGGTATACGAGATGGAAAACATCAGATCGGGCACGTCGGCGAGCAGCCGCGATACAAGCGTCGATTTACCCGAGCCGGACGGCGCGGAAACGATGAAGACAGTGGACATTGAGATTGAGATTAGGAGTTAAAGTCTTTTCGACGCAGAGACGCAGAGGCGCTGAGGAAAACGCAGAGAAGACCAATACTTAGTGTTCTCTGCGCCGATCTCAGCGTCTCCGCGTCTCTGCGTCGAAAAAAGGCGGCCACAATCTACTCCCCTTCACTCCAGATTCAGACTCTGCTCGCGGATCTTATCGATCTCCGATTTCGCCGCCAGCGCCAGCTCTGTGATGGTCAGGCCGATATCTCCCAGACCGCCGGTCTTCGACAGAATCGTGTTCGATTCGCGGTTCATCTCTTGTAACAGAAAATCGAGGCGTTTTCCAACTTCGCCGCCGGTTTTTAAAATCTCCTCCAACTGCGCGGCATGGGTTTGCAACCGCACCAGCTCTTCGTCAATGTCGCTGCGGTCGGCCAGCAGCGCGGCTTCCTGCGCCAGGCGCTGCGGATCGATGCCGGCGCCGTGTAACAGATCGGTCAGCTTGTCGCGCAGCCGCTTCTGGAATGCCGGAATGGCGCCCTCGCGGATCTGCTCGATGCGCTTCACCAGGCCCCGGATATTCTCGCAGCGCTGGCGCAACTCGCGCACGGTGGCGTCGCCTTCGCGTTCGCGGAACAGGTTCAACGCCTGCACGGCTTCCGCCGTCAACTCGAGTACCGCCTGGTTCACTTCGTCCGGCAGCTCTCCGTCGGTTCCGGCGCCGGCCGCGCTCAGCATCCCGGGAATCCGCAGCGCCGCGTTCAAATCCGGCTGCCCGCTCACTTGATAGGTCTCGGCCGCTTCGCGGAATGCGCGCATATAGGCGTCCAGCAGCGCGCGGTTCAGGGGCGCTTCGCCGACGGCCGCAGTGCGCGCAAACGAGAGGTGAATCTGCAGATGGCCGCGCATCACGCCGATTTTGAGGACGCCGCGAATGGCGGCTTCGAGCGAATCCATCTCCGGCGGCAGGTGGAAATGCAGATCCAGCCCGCGGTGGTTGACGCTCTTCAGACTCAGCGTCAGCTCGCCCTGTTCCACGGTCCGCCTCACCCGCGCGAAGCCCGTCATGCTGCGTACCGTCATTGGTTCACCACTATTCCGCCCCCAGTCCAGCGGTCACGAATTGCAATTCGTGCAGCCGCCGGTAGATTCCATCTTGATGCATGAGCTGATCGTGCGTGCCGCTTTCGCGGATGCTGCCTTTTTCCAGAACCACAATCTTGTCGGCGCGCCGGATGGTGGAAAGCCGGTGGGCGATCACGATCACGGTCCGGTCGGCCATCAGATTCGCCAGCGCTTTCTGCACCAGCATCTCCGATTCGGTATCCAGATGCGAGGTGGCTTCGTCCAGAATCAGAATCGGCGCGTTCTTCAGCAGCGCGCGGGCAATGGCGATGCGCTGCCGCTGGCCGCCGCTGAGCTTGAGCCCCCGGTCGCCCACAATGGTGTCGTATCCATGGGGCATCCGCATGATGAACTCGTCGGCGAGCGCCGTCTCGCCCGCACGGCGAATATCCGCCATCGAAGTGTCCGGACGCCCGTAGGCGATGTTATTCGCCACCGTGTCGTTGAACAGGAACGTGTCTTGCGCGACGATTCCGATCTGCGCGCGCAGCGACGCGATGCCGATATCGCGCACATCGCGTCCGTCTACTTTGATCGAGCCGCCGGTCACATCGTAAAAGCGCGGCGCCAGGTTGGCGAGAGTGGTTTTGCCGCCGCCGCTGGGGCCGGCTAGCGCGACTACTTCGCCGGCTTTCACTTCGAGGTTAAGCCCGCCGATGTGGAAACCATTGGGGGCGCCCGGATAGTGGAAGGATATGTTTTCGAAAACGATGCTCTGACGGAAGCCGGTGAGTTTGGGCGCGCCCGGCTTCTCGGCAATCTCCTCGGTATGGTCCAGATGCTCAAAAACTTTCTGCGACGCACCGAGGGCCTGTTCAAAGATGTTGTGGATTCCCACCAGGCGCTTCACCGGTTCATAAAGCATCAACAGAGCAATCACGAAGCTGGTGAAATCGCCCGCGGTGAGCGTGCCGGTCTTGATCTGGGTGCGCGCGTACGTGAGCAGGGCAACGATGGTAATTGCGCCAAACATCTCAATGATCGGCGACGAGATGGCCTGTTGCAGCACGTAGCGCACGTTGGTCTTCAGAAGCCTGCGCGCCGCGTCACGGAAGCGCCGCGATTCGTAGGCTTCGGCGCCGAAGGCCCGCACCACGGCGTGGCCGCTGAGCGTTTCCTGCAGGATCTGATTGAGATCGGCTTGCCGCTCTTGCGTGCCGCGGCTGGTTTTGCGGATGCGACGGCCGATCAGGCGCGTCGGCAAGATCACGAATGGCAGCACGGTGAGGCTGACCAGCGCCAGCCTGGCATCGGCGCTCACTACCACAATGATGAGCGCGATGGCGCTGAAGAGCTGCCGCAGAAAATCCGCCAGAATTTGCGATGTGGCTACCTGTACTTTGTCGACATCGTTCATGATGGACGACATGAGCTGGCCGATGGAGCGGGATTCGAAAAACTCCGCGCCTTGCTTCAGGACCTTGTCGAAGACGGCGTTGCGCAAATCCATCACCGACGAAAAACCGGCGTAGCTGATCAGATAATTACCCAGGTAATCGCAAAGCCCTTTGATGAGAAACACGGAGAGAAGCGCGATGCTGACCAACGTCCAGACGCTGCGGCCCTGCAGCGGGATAATCTGCTCCAGATACAACTGGCGGTGAAAAATGGGATGCGCGAACAGGGGCGTCTGGCCGGGGTGTGGGTTGGGATCGAGCACGCGATCGAAGATCGGTTTGATCAGCAGCGCCATCATGCCCTGCGCGGCTCCCGCCAACGCCATCAGGACGACCGAACCGATGAGATGCGGCCAGTAACGGCGCGCATAAGAGAGCAGGCGCAGCAACTTCTTCATGCGTGCACCCTCATGCATGCACCCCAAGCCGGGCGAGTGCGTTTAATACCTGGACGGTGGTTACAGAACCAATGCCGGCGGGCGATGCGATCACTTCCGCCACCGTGCGCCAGGGCCCCCAGATGGCCGGATCGGACGCGCCGAAGATGGCCACCACTGGCAGTCCGAATGCCGCCGCCATGTGGGCCGGGCCGGAATCGTTCCCAACAAATAGAGAGGCCGAACTCAGCAGCGCTTTGACCTCTTCGAGCGGCGCGCCGGCCAGCGTACGGAATGCGTGAAACGGCGCCAGTTCGCGGGCTTCCGCGCCGATAAACACGGGCTCCGTGCCCGCCGCCCGCAGATGTTCGGCGACAGCCAGGAAACCCTCCGCGCGCCACGTCTTCTCAGGCGTGGCCGCGACGGCGTGAATCACGGCGCGTGGACGCTGCGGCAGGGGATTTCGAGGGATCAGCTTCGCGCGCGGGATTTCCGCCCTTTGAGCGCCCAGCCAAAACACCGCCGATGCCAGATGCTCCGCGGTGTGAACGGTGCGCTCCACCTTTAGAATTTCCTGCGCGCGCGGAATACGCAGATTGTACGCGAACCGGTGACGGAAATGCGCAAAACCCGCGCGAAATCGCGCGCCCGACGCCGCCGTCAGCCACGCACTGCGCGTACCGCCGTGGAGATTCAGGCAAAGCTGGGGCCGCCATCGGCGTAGCGCGGCGAGCTCAACGGGCAACAACTCATCCACGTCGGGATTATTCTCGAACAGGCCGCGAAAGCGCGCTTCCACTACTGCGGCCAAGCGCAGATCGGGGCGCGAGCGTTTGAGCAATTCGATTGCGGGCGTAGTGAGGACGCAATCCCCCAACGACCGCAGCCTCACGACGGCCACGCGGCCCCCGGACGGCAATTGGTCCAAAACGTTCGCCACCGTTCAGTCTTCGATCTTCGCTTCGTCCACCATCATCACGGGAATATCGTCGCGCACCGGATACACGCGATGGCACTGCACGCACTTCAGCCCGCTCTGGTCGGGCTTGAGCTCCACCGTCGCCTTGCAGACTGGGCAGACAAGTATCTCCAGCAACTCTTTGCCGATAGCCATAATGGATATGCTTAGTGTAGCGCGGGGAAGGCGGAGGGCGCGATTCGACGCAGAGACGCTGAGACGCAGAGATTGGCGCGGAGATTGGACATAACGAACGCTAGCCCCGAGTCATGCCCGCCCTCTTCTCCAGCACGCGCCCTATTGCGCCGCTTCCGCCCGCTTCGTCGTCTGTAGCTTCCAATAACCCAACGCGCCGATCGCCACCAGCGCCGCCGCGCTTAGGAAGTAGAGATTCAGTACTCCGGCCGATTCCGCCACCGGCCCGGCCCCGAATAACGCCAGTACCTGCGCGATCGCCAGCAGCGACATCAGCGTGCTGCTTACCCTTCCCAGCAACTCCTGCGGCGTCTCCTGCTGGATCAGCGTCTGGGCACAGACCATCACGAACGCCGCGAAGAATCCCACCCCCAGCATGGATGCCGCGGCCGGTGCGACGGTGGCGAACATCGCCGTCATGAATACCGCCGCGCCCATGCCGGCCAAGCCGTAGGCCACCAGGTGCTGCGCCGATGTCCGGCGCGTCAGCAGCGGCAAGAACAGCGAGCCGCCGATCATCCCTACGCCAATCAGCGCGTTCAATACGCCGAAGAGCGCGGCATCGCCGTGCAGAATGTCACGCACGTAAATCGAAATCAGAGACCCGAAGCAGCGCACCGCAAACATCCCCGCCGTCATGGAAACGATTACGAACGATAGCCCCGCGTGAGAGACGATGAACTTCAGCCCTTCCACCATCGAGCGCAGCACCGATGCCGCCGCCAGGTCCGTTGCGGATTCGCGGTCGATGGCCACCGTCAACACGAGGCCAGCCGAAAAGAAGAAGCTGGCGCAATCGAACGCGAAGCACGCGTTCGACCCCAGCCTCGTAATCAGCACCCCCATCACCGCCGGCGCCACGATCTGCGACAGCTGGTTTGCCTGCGACATGAGCCCATTCGCGGCGACCAATCCATGCAGCGGCGTCACGGTCCGCACAGCCACCGTTTGCGCCGGAATAAAAAAGCTGGAGACGCAGCTCAACAGGACCAGGGTGCCGTAAATCGCAAACAGATCGTGCGCGAACAGCAGCGCAACAACCATCAAGCCGCGAATTAAATCGCTCGCGATCATGGTCCACTTCACGTTCCACTTGTCGACGAACACGCCCGCGAAAGGGCTGATCACTCCCATCGGCAGCAGGTACGCCACCAGAATCATACTCACCTGAAACGGCGTGCCGTGCAGGTCGAAAGTGACAATGCTGAACATGGCGAATACAGCGAGGTAGTCGCCGAAGATGCCGACTAGCTGTGCGATCCATAGCCGCCGCACGGGCTGAAGCCGCAACACTTCCCTGAAAGACAGTTGTGGCGTGGTGTCGGCCATTAAGTGAGATCACCCGGAACGAGTTCTCTCAGGATACCAGCGCCTGTTCAATGTGCGGCGCTCGACTATGCTGGTGGCATGAAAGAGAATCTATAGAGGCCTAAGGGCTGACATCATGGACGAGATGAACCTGTATCAAGCCATTGGCGGGACGGTGACATGCCGCAAACTCTCGGGGGCATTTTACGCCCTGGTACAGCGTGATCCCGTATTGCGTCCGCTTTTTCCCGGAAAGACTCTCAAGTGCGCCATCGAAGAGTTCGCCGCGTTCCTGGCTCAGTTCCTGGGAGGGCCGCCAGAGGACGCGCAGCGCCGGTGGTGGTTGAGCCTGCGCGAATCGCATCTGCGCTTCAAAATCGGGCAGGGGGAGCGGGACGCGTGGATGAAGAATATGCTGCAGGCTCTCGATGAGGCGCCAATCGAAGAGCCGGCGCGCAGCGCATTGCGCGACTTTTTCGAGCGAGCGTCCGCGTATGTCGTCAATATTGGGCAGGCGCCTGCCGCGGCGGAGGATGGAGGCGGGCCGTCGAGCGGCATCCATCGGGAAATATCGCGGCGTTGGAGTGCGCAGCGTACGCTCGACGAAGCGGTAGCCGCCGTTCACCGCGGCGCAGCAGAGTGCGCCATAGCGTTGGCGGAAGGCTCCGCATTACAGGCCTATTTCCAGTGCAACCGGTCGGTGTTTGCCGGCATGCTGGCATTGATGATTGGCAAGGGAGATGGCGCCATGCTCGACTATGTGCGCGAAAAACTGCTGGCTGCGCCGGACCTCGCGCAGGAACGCTACAGCGGCCGCACGCTGTTGCACGGGGCGGCAGCGGCGGGCAACCTGGATAAAGTGGAATTGCTTCTGCGTCTTGGCGCCAGGCCCGACGTCGCGGATGCCGGTGGTCACACTCCACTGTATTGCGTTGGCAACGAGTGCAAGGCGCACGGCGGCGCCAGCGTAGTACGCGCATTGGTTCAAGCCGGTGCGAGCGTGGACGCCTGCGATGGCGTGAAACACTGCACGGCGCTGCACATGGCGGCCCGGCGGGGTAACGTAGAGGTCGCCGAGGCCTTGCTGGACAGCGGCGCCGGCATCGAAGTGCGAGACAGCCTCGGCGACACCCCGCTACGGCGGGCGGTCAATTGCGGCAAGACCGATGTGGCGGCCCTGCTGGTAGCTTGGGGCGCCGACACGCATTCGAAGGGAAGCAATGGCATTACGGTGTCAGCGGCAGCGCGCACCACGGCGATGCAAGGGCTCCTACAGTGTGGTAGCCGAAAATAGCGAGCAATTCACGACCGCCTCCCGCAAACCCTGGCGGCCGCGGAGACTACACAACTTCGCTTCGCCTGATGGCAATAGCGGCGGCGCCTACTCTGGAACCCGGGAAATTTCGGGGCCGAATCGGCTGTAGTGCCTTAGATTCCAAGTGTAAAGAGTGACAGCGTTTGCCTTCAGTGCACAGCGGTAAATCAGATAATCGTAAAGGGCGCCGCCCACGACGCGCAGTGAAGAAGCGTCCTCAAGCGTAGGCAAATATTCCGCGGGATCCAAGGCGATTGGCTTGAGACGGTCGAACACCGTGCGAACCAGGAAAATAGCTTCCGCGGGCGTAGCACGGACCTCGGCGCCCATTCGAGCGGCGATTCTATCGAGTGGAACTGGCGTCTGCCGGAGGACGTCGCTTCAATTCAACCACCGCTCAGTGGGGGCCGGCGGAGTGACCCGCGGATAAGGTAAATTCCGTACTGACTCTCGCCGGAAAACAGATAGCCAAGCTTCACGTAACAGCGCGAATGGTGACCACAACCGGCGGTAAACCGCTGCGGCTTATCGCCGCCGGGCCGCGCTGTCACCGTACTGGTACAAAACGGGAGGAGTGAGAAAGCTCATAACCTCAAGCCTGATAGCGAGATAGCGCTTTAATGCTCCACATAGAAATTTTGGATTGGACTGGCCGCCGGAAGCGGCATAGGTTGTGTATATGGCGGTGAGAAACACGATGGACGCCTCAACCTCGCAGTTGACCATGCTGCATCGCATTAGCAGCATCGTGAACTCAAACCTAAACTTGGATGAAAAATTGGGTGAAGTGATCGGACTGGCGGTGCAGGCGACGGCATGCGACGCGTGCCTGGTCTACCTGATCGATCAAGCCACGCACGAGATCGTGCTGCGCGCTTCGCAAGCGCCCCACGTAGACGATGTCGGCATGTTGAAGATGAAGGCCAGCGAAGGTATCACGGGCTGGGTGGCGGAGCATCGATCGGTGGTGGCGTTGGCCTCCAACGCGTTCGCCGATCCGCGATTCAAGAAATTTCCGCAACTCTTCGAGGATACCTACGAAGCGCTGCTTTCGGTTCCGCTGGTGGGCGGCGGCGATACCATCGGCGTCATCAACGTGCACCACCGCGAGCCGTACCGGCATTCGAGCGACGAGATCTCCATGATGGTCTTCATCGGCGAACAGCTTGGCGGCGCTATCTCCAATTCGCTGCTCGGAGAGGAACGCGCGCGCCTGCTCGAAGAGACCCTGGAAATGAAGCGCGCCCTGGAAACGCGCAAGGTGATGGAGCGCGCCAAGGGCATTTTGCAACAGCGCCATCAGATCAGCGAAGAAGAGGCATATCTGCGCCTGCGCAATCAGAGCCGGCGTCTGCGGCGGCCGATGAAAGAGCTGGCCGACGCCATCATTCTCGCCGAAGATCTGGGCCGCGCCGTGCCCGATTATCCAACCGATTCATAAATTCAATTTGCTCTCACGCCACTGAAACCTTAGACTGTCAATATAAGGGCGGCAGGACGTTCCCGCCGCCCGTCCCCGTAAGACTGCGGTTCCCGTTTTCCTCTCCCAGCAAGAGACCAACCCAAAGATAATCCGGAGGAGTACTGTGCAAACGATACAGGTGCGCGTCAGTCTTGCGCTCTCGGTGGTATTGTGCGCCGCGGGGCCAGCTAAGCCATTTACGAATAGCGACCAGGAAATGTCCGTGGTCAAGGGCGAAATTGAAAGCAGCCGGCCCAACATCAGCGGTTACACTGTTCAGCTATACGATATCAGCCGACATTCCACTACCTCCACATCGGAGATTCGTTCGGATGGCGAGTTCGAATTCCTTCAAATGCCTTATGGATCTTACCTGGTGACGGTCACCAACGCGCGGGGCGAATCGGTGTACCAAGGTAACTTTAACGTGGGACAGCCGGCGCCATTCATCATCCGGCTACCTAAAGAAGAGACGGCGCGTCCGGGCGCGGGAACCATTTCCGTGAAGCAACTGCAGCATCCGCCGGCCCGCAAAGCATACGACGCTCTTTTGGCGGCGCAGAAATTTGCCGAGACCGGCGACTATAACAAGGCGGTCGAGTCGATCGAGAGGGCCATCGTCATCTCACCCGATTATGCCGACGCCTGGGTGAATCTGGGCGCGCGGCACATAGGCATGGGCCGCTATCGGCAAGCCATTGCCGAAACCCGTCACGCCATCGAGCTGGCGGGCCCGTCCCCCATGACGCTATCCAATATCGCCTTTGCGCAGGCATTGCTGGGAAGCCGCGATGAGGCGAGACAGTCGGCCGAGGAAGCGCTGCGTCTCAAGCCGGACGATGCGCATGCGAATTACATTTTCGGCTTGATTCTCTATATGTCGCATGCGCCCGATGGGGAAGCGTTGCGGCACTTACAGCTTGCCGCGCCCACTATTACCGGCGCGCGCGACTTGCTGGCCAAGATCCAGGGGAATTCAGGCCACGCCCCGGCGCCTTAAGTTGGATCTGTCCGATGCGGCCGCGCGGATAACTAATGGGATGAAGTCTAAATGCGGCCGAACTTCGCCACCGCTTCCTTGATCGACCTATACTTTTCGATGAACGGCAGCATGGCGTGTTCGGTGTTATCCAACTCTTGAGCCTTCTTGAGCACGTCGGCGGCATGCAAGCGAGGCACCACGGCGACGCCATCCTCATCGGCTGTGACGATATCGCCCGGGTTCACGCGCACACCCGCGCAGGTCACAGGAATATTCGTGCCCGTCACCCGGAAATGATCGATCGTGGTGGAAGGAACCACGCCGCGGCTGAATACCGGAAACTGCAGCTTGCGGATCTGCGGAGTGTCGCGCACGGACCCATCGACTACCGCGCCGGCCAAGCCGCGATACTTCATCGCCGTGGCCATCAGACCTCCGATACCGGCGTAATCGGCGCCATTCTCCAGCACCATCACATAGACCGAGCCGGGCTTGGCGGCATCGATGGCGTCCAGCATTCCTTGCGACGCCGAGGCGCCCTCCTTGTGCTCTTCTTTCTTGAGCATCACGGTAACCGCGGGCCCGGCGAATTTCGCCGCCGAGAGCGGGCGCATCTCGTGCGACATGTACGCGCGTTGTCCGTAGAGTTGCTCCATGGCGTCGGAGACGGAGGCTACTTCCACGGTGGAGAAGCTATCCAAGCCGCCGCCAGCGGGCTGGGCCATCAGCCACACGGCGGCCGCCAGAGGTAATGCCGCCGCCAGATATATTGTGCGTTTCATGAGTGTCCTCCCTGGCTGGTGTGGGACCGGCCTCCCGGCCGGCCAAGACGGCGCCGTCCCACGTTTCAACGGAACAGCTTTGGGGCCAGATCCGCGAGATAGTTTCGCCAGTTGCGCCAAACGTGCCCCTCTTCGGAAGCTACAAAGGTGTGCTTGATGTCGTGTTTATCGAGCGCATCGCTCAAGGCTTGCGACGCGGGGAACAGGCTGTCGGTCTTGCCGCACGCAATGTAGAACAGCTTCAGCTTCTTGTTGGCGGCGGCGCCGTCGGCCAGGAAGCCCTGGAACTGCTCCTCGGGATTCCCACGCGCGGCCGCGCTAAACGCGCCGATGTAGTGGAAGGTATCGAGGTGCGTCAGCCCGATCGAAAGCGTTTGTCCGCCGCCCATCGAGAGTCCCGCGATGCCGCGGTCGTCCGGCTTCGCCGAGACGCGATAGAGCTTTTCCACATAAGGGATCACATCCTGCAACAGGTCGGTCCCGAATAAAGCATCGGCATTCCCAGGCCCGCGGCCGGCGGATGGAACCAGCATCACTTCCGGGAGCGGCCGGCCGTAAGGCATGACTATGATCATCGGCTTCGCGCTTCCCGCCGCGATCAGGTTATCGAGGATCAGGTTGGCGCGTCCGACATCCACCCAGCCGGCCTCCGTATCGCCGGAGCCGTGCAGCAGATACAACACGGGATATTTCGCTTTGCCCTCTTCATATCCGGGCGGCGTGTAGACATAGATGCTGCGTAGCGCGTTGAGCGCCGCCGATTGATACCAGTTGATATGTACGGTTCCGTGCGGCACGGGCTGAACGTCGTAGGGCGCCGGCTTATCACCGGTGACTTCAAACATGGATTCCGAGGAACGGTCGCCTAACTTGACCATGGGGCTGGAAGGGTCGATGTTCCTGACTCCGTCCACCACAAACGTATAGTTATAGACCGCTGGATTGAGCGGCCCGGTAGTGACGCTCCAGACGCCGTCGTCACCCTTGGTCATGTCTGGCGAGCCTTGTACGAAATCGCCCGAGAGTTTGACGCTGGTGGCGTCCGGCGCGCGCAGGTGGAACGTCACGGTTCTGTCCGGGTTCACTTCATGCGTTGCAGCCGGAGGCGGAGGCGCACCTCTTCCACCGCGCCCGCCACGGCCGGCGGGATCGGGCACGCCTTGCGCGAGGGCGAACGAACTGAAGGCAAGGCATTGAGCGGCCAACGCCGCGATTGCCGCTAAGTGCGATTTTTGCTTCATAAGAACTCCCGATTGACTCCAACACAGTCACTTAACGCCTCCGATTCGAAGCGCGTTCCCACGAGTGTGAACGCTGCACGCATGTGCCCAGAGGGCGCCCAGTGCGCCACGAACGCGGCGCTCAATGCGCCTTGGCGAACACAATGCATACCGGCGATCCAACGTTGAGAGTATCGCCGGTTGGCGTCAGCGCGCCCGTAGCCTGGTCGATGCGGAATACTACGATGCTGCCGGAATCCTGATTGGCGGCCAGAAGAAAGGCGCCGGTTGGATCGATGGCGAAGTTACGCGGCGTTTTCCCTTGCGTGGATACGTTGCCAGCGGCAGTAAGCGCGCCGGTGCCGGGGTCGATGCGGAAAATGGCGATGGTACTGTCTCCACGATGTGAGGCATACAGGAATTTGCCGTTGGGGTGTACGGCAATCTCCGCGGCGCTCTTGGGACCCGTATATCCGGCGGGTACCATCGAGATGGTTTGCGTTTGAGCCAGACTTCCGGCGCGGGCGTTGTAACTGAACACAGTCACGGTAGCCGCCATCTCACTCAACACATAGACGAACTTGCCGTCTTTTCCGAAGGCCAGGTGGCGAGGACCGGAGCCGGAGGCCAATTTTGCGAATGGCGGATCGTTGGCTGTCAGTGTCCCTTTGGCGGCATCCAGGCGGTAGACCATGACGTGGTCCAGCCCCAAATCGTCAACCAGAACGAAACGATTGCCGCGCGCAACGTAGGCGGAATGAGCGTGCGGGCCGCTCTGCCGTTCGTGATCGACGCTTGAGCCGCTGTGCTGAATGAATGCCGAGGCTTCGCCCAAAGATCCATCTTCATGAACCGGAAACTCCGCCAGGCTGCCGCCGAAGTAGTTGGCTGCGAACAACCACTTACCGGTCTCGTCGAAGGAGACATGACACGGTCCCGATCCCTTGGAAGACACCTTATTCAACAGCTTCAACTGGCCGGTGGCCGCGTCAATTGCAAAGGCGCTGACACTGCCCGCCGGCCGGCCTTCGTAGGTAGTTAGTTCGTTGGCCGCGTAAACAAATTTCTGGCTCCGATCGACGACCAGGAACGAAGGGCTGCTGGTCTCGGCCGCCAGACCAAGAGAAGTGAGCTTGCCCGAAGCCTGAAAACGGTATGCATAAATACCTTTGCTCTGCTGGTTATTATTAGTATAAGTGCCAACATACATCAGCCAGTCAGCGCCGGCCTTGGCTGCGCTTTGTGGCAGAGCCGATGACGCCGCGCCAAACAATACGGCGGCGAGAGTCAATGCCTGTCCAAGAGATCGTCTAGTCATGAATGCTCCTTACTTTCCGGTGGTAGCCGCCGTGTCGAACTCATACGCGATTGGCGACGGCGCGGTAATAGCCTTGCGCCTGGTCCGGGAAGCTCGAATCGATGCGCTTGAGATTTGCGCCCGCGACGGCTCAACGGCGACGGCGTTGAAGACTACAATGACCGCGACGCAAAAGAAACCGGATGGCCGCATGGACACGCCACGCGTAAGTCTATCACACCGGTTCCGAGCCGAAAGGCAGGATGCCGCTGCCGGGCGCTGATGAGTTTTCGGGATTTTTTCGACCGGCCGCGATAAATAAAATTCGCCATGCGGATGCGGGCTTGCGACCGACCCCAGTATAGCGCGCGGGATTCTTGGAACACGGAGACTGGGATGGCACAGCGTCAGGAGAGCGGCTACCGGCGAGGCGATTGCTGTGGCGGTCGGATAAAGTGCGGAACGAAGCCAATTTCGCGGAAGTCCAATCGTAGCTGGCGGTTGGAAGGGGTAGTTGTCGGGCCGCCGACGGGGATCGAGGGGTAAAGGAGGGGTCCGTGCCGCGACGCCGGATTTATTTTGAAGTGCTGTGACTGACACGGCGGCCATCCTGCAAATGGTTGCCATGGCCGATGGCGGCGGCTCCGCTGGCTGGGCTATATTGAAGCGATTGGAGCGGAAAGACAGGCCAGGAGGCCTGTCCTGCAAAATTGATGTCTGAGGGAAATGAGATCCGCCTCTACGACTACCACCGCACCCCAAAATGCTGGTCCGACATCATCCTTCCCACGCAGTGCGCGGTGTTCCTGCGCAATGACCAATGGGGGACGCCGGTGGATCGCAATGGCAAGCCGCGCGGAGGCGATAACGCTACCTGCGTCCTATTCGAAAGCATAGAGGATGCGGAGCGCTTTTGCCGGCAGACGGTGGCCGAGCACCCATTGGTTTCCTGCGAAGTGTTGGATGCCAGCGGCCGCGCAAATCCCGCGCTATTGATTGTTACGCGTGAGCATGTTGGTGGTGACGACGACGTTCGCGGCTGGTTTGCACATCATCGAAGACTGGTCATCGCGATCCTGATTGCGGCCTCGCTGCCGCTATTCTGGCTCGACTGGCTTCATCATGGCGAGTGGATACTCTCGGTGATCGGCATCAACTTGGTTGTGGCGGCGCTGCGACTGCTGATGTGGGATGTGGGGGCCAAGAACAACGAGAAGGAACGGCTCGCGCGGCTTCAGGACCATCGCGATATAGAACGGAACGAATCGGGTCGAGAGGCGGGTCGAGAGGCGGGTCAAACGCCTCGCAGAGACGCAGCGGCCCGCTAGCTTTCGTCAAACGAATGTTCGACAACGCGCTTTTCCTTCTGCAGATCGCGGTGATCGTCGGTTTCTCGCGCCTGACCGCCTCATTGTTCCGCCGGTTTTCCCAACCGCAGGTTGTGGGGGAAATGGCGGCGGGGATCGCGCTGGGTCCCACGCTCTTCGGCGCGTTGGCTCCAAACGCATACTATTCGCTCTTTTCTCCGCAATCGCTCGGGTTTCTCAACGCGCTCAGCCAGGCCGGATTGGTCGTCTTCATTTTTCTGGTAGGCGTGCGAGTCGATTTTGCGGAACTACGCCGCCAGAGCGGGGTAGCCGTGGTGACGAGCAACATCAGCGTCATTCTGCCGCTGGCGATGGGCATCGGTTTGGCGCAATATCTTTTTCCCCGCTATGGCAGCGGCGACCCGATCGTGTTTGCGCTTTTCATCGGAACCGCGATGAGCGTAACAGCCTTCCCGGTGCTGGCGCGCATCCTGATGGAACGCAATATGCTGGGCACGCCTTTGGGGTCCGTCGCTATCGCTTGCGCCGCAGTGGACGATATCACAGCGTGGGTCCTGCTGGCAGTTATCGCCGCCATAACCAGGCACGGCAGCGGAGTGAATCCACTGTGGGTCATGTTCGTTTATCTGGCGATCTACCTCGCCGTCATGCGGATCGCCGGCCGCGCTCTTGAGATATGGTCGCGGCGCGTTCCTGAAGGAACACTCGGCCTCGATGGAGTCATGGTCTTCCTGGTTTTCGCGCTGCTATCGGGCGCGGCCGGAGAGTGGATCGGCGTCCATGCGCTGGTAGGCGCGTTTCTGGCCGGCCTTGCCACGCCGCGCAGACTGCGTCAGCAGTTGATCGACAAACTCGAAGCGATCACGCTGGTGTTGCTGATGCCGATTTTCTTCGCACTGATCGGAATCAGAACGAACCTGTTGTTTCATACGGATCCCGGAGCCTATCTGGACCTACTGCTTATCCTAGTGGTTGCGACCGCGAGTAAGTGGGGCGGGACCATGTTAGGAGGACGCGCCGCGGGGATGGACTGGCGCAGCGCCTGCCAATTGGGGCTGCTGATGAACACGCGTGGATTGGTCGAGTTGATCGTTCTCAACGTTGGCCTGGAGAGCGGCATCCTGGCGCCAACGCTGTTTTCCATGATGGTTTGTATGGCGCTGGCGACCACGTTCATGGCGACGCCACTCATGGATTGGATCGGCGGAAGGCGGAAGAATCCGGCGTGAACGCCGGCGGAATTGCCTTGCGGCGCTGCGGCGCAACGCTTGGATGCGATAGCCGCCGGAGGCCGAGTATCCTACCCCGGCACAAGAGCGGGGCTATCCCGCAACACTGTTTTAGCGCATGCGATTCGAAGCGCGTTCACACGAGTGTGAACGCGGCACGCATGAGTGCGTGCGCCACGATTTGGCCGCTTAAAAAACGGGCTGCGGAAACCGCCGTGAACTCGATACAATGGCCGAAACCCTATGTGTTCGAAAATCCTTCTGACCTGCTCCGCCGCTCTCCTGCTGACGCCCTGCGCCAGCGGCCAGACTGCGGCCGATAACGATCCGATCAAGACCCTGGTGGGCCGGCTCGATCTGCAACGCTATAAAGCGACGATCCGCGGGCTGACCAAATTTGGAGACCGCCGCCAGGGAACCGATCGCAACCGCGCTGCCCTCGACTGGATTGAAGCGCAGCTCAAGAGCTATGGCTGTACCAACACCGAGCGCATCCACTACGTGTACCAACCCCCGCAAGGCGGCGCACGCGGCGGCAGAGGCGACGGTGCGGGCGACGGCGAAGGCCGCGGCGCCGCGGGCGCGGGTGGAGGCCGGGGCGGAAGAGGCGCGCCCGGCGGAGCCAAACTGCGCGGCGAGCGCGGACCGACGGCCGCCAACAACGATCCCGATCTGCAGCCCGACGCCAGGCTGCGCGAGTTGAACGCGCAACCTTCGACGCCCGGCCCACGCGAAGACGTCTTTTGCACCAAGATCGGCGCGACCCATCCGGAAGAGATGTACATTATAGGCGCGCACATGGACGGCATCGGGTTTGGGGAAGCAGCCAACGACGACGGTTCAGGCACGGCGCTGGTGATGGAAATCGCGCGCGTCTTGAGCGGCTCCGACGTGGTCACCGACCGCTCGGTGCGCTTCGCGCTTTGGAACAATGAGGAGACCGGCCTGAACGGGGCCCGCGCTTACGCCGACCAGCGCAAGGACCTGCAGGGTAAGGAGGATCCTCCCGGATCGGGTAAATATCCGGAGCCGAAATGGCTGGGCATGATCCAACACGACATGATGATGTTCGACCATGGCATGCCGAACAAGGATGGCACGGTAAGCGAGCATCAGCGGCCCGAAGCGGACGTCAACATCGAGTTCCAGTCGCAATCGAAATTCGCGGCGCAGGCGGACACGCTCGCCTGGGCGTTTGAGGCGGCCAATGAAAAGTACGCCACCGATTACCCGGCCGCGGTGGGCAATCACATGACGAACACGGACTCCACGCCGTTCCAGGATCTGGTTCCCTCGCTCAGCCTGCGCGAGCTGGAGCGCGGCGCGCAAATCGGCGCCGGGTGGGACCCCACCCACCATCAGCCCACGGACGTGTACTCGCATTTCTCGGACGGCGATTTCCGTCTCGGCCTGAATGCCACGCAAACTACTTTGGGCGCAATCGCTCAGCTCACGGGTGCGAAGCTGCATTAAGCGGCGCGGCGAGGCGACCCGGCCGCCAGATCTGCCGCATACGCACGCCCTCTCTTTCCTGCGCTGTTTCTGCCGATAAGCTTTACATGGAACAGCGCGATCGAGCTTCAGAGCTTCTTCAACGCCGCGTCTCTATCGTAGTGATCAGGATCGAGAACGGCGCGAGGGACCAGTCCGGGCGGTTCCAGTTCTGCGGCCGCGCGGCAGAGTGTTCGAAGGCATGATTACCCGATTGCCACACGAGGCCCCGAGCACGCTGGATGTGGTCACCGAGGTCCGGCGTGAAGAGGCGCTGCTCAAGGCCGGGGCGCTGCAGAACGCGATCTTCAATAGCGCCAACTTTTCGAGCATCGCGACCGACGAGAAGGGCGTCATCCAACTGTTCAACGTCGGCGCCGAGCGCATGCTGGGCTATACGGCCGTCGAGGTGGTGGACAAAATCACTCCCGCCGATATTTCCGATCCGCAGGAAGTGATTGCGCGCGCCAAAGCGCTAAGCCTCGAGCTGGCGACGCCGATTACGCCGGGGTTTGAGGCGCTGGTCTTCAAAGCTTCGCGCGGCATCGAAGATATCTACGAGCTGACTTACATCCGCAAGGATGGCAGCCGCTTTCCGGCGGTGGTGTCGGTTACGGCGCTGCGCGACGACCTGGGCGGCATCATCGGCTACCTCTTGATCGGTACCGATAATACCGCGCGTAAGCAGGCGGAAGAGGCGCTGCTCAAGGCCGGGGCGCTGCAGAATGCGATATTTAACAGCGCCAATTTTTCGAGTATCGCTACCGACGAGAGAGGCGTCATCCAACTGTTCAACGTCGGCGCCGAGCGCATGCTGGGCTACACGGCCGTCGAGGTGGTGGATAAGATCACTCCCGCCGACATTTCCGATCCGCGGGAAGTGATCGCGCGCGCCAAAGCCTTGAGCCTGGAGCTGGCGACGCCGATTACGCCGGGATTCGAGGCGCTGGTCTTCAAAGCCTCGCGCGGCATCGAAGACATCTATGAGCTGACTTACATCCGTAAAGATGGCAGCCGCTTTCCGGCGGTGGTGTCGGTTACGGCGCTGCGCGACGACTTGGGGGGCATCATCGGGTATCTGCTGATCGGCACCGACAACACCGCGCGCAAGCAAGCGGAAGCCGAGCAGAAGCAGCTCGATCAGCGCCTGCGCGATCAGCAGTTCTACACCCGCTCGCTTATCGAATCCAACATCGACGCGCTGATGACCACCGATCCGGCCGGCATCATCACCGACGTCAATAAGCAGATGGAGGCGCTCACCGGTTGTACGCGCGATGAGCTGATTGGCGCGCCGTTCAGGAACTACTTCACCGATCCGGAGCGGGCCGAGGCAGGCATTAAGCGCGTGCTCGGCGGAAACAAGGTCACCGACTATGAGCTTACGGCGCGGGCCTGGGACGGCAAGGAGACGGTGGTATCTTTCAACGCGACCACGTTCCACAACCGCGACCGGAAGCCGCAGGGAGTGTTTGCCGCGGTGCGCGACATCACGGAACGCAAACGCTTTGAGCGCACGCTGCAGGAAAACAATGTCGAACTGGAAAGAGCCAAGGCGGCGGCGGAAAAGGCCAACCTGGCGAAGTCGGATTTCCTGTCCAGCATGAGCCACGAGATTCGCACGCCGATGAACTCGATTCTGGGCATGGCCGACATGCTGTGGGAATCGCAGCTTGACGCCGAACAGACGCGCTACGTGGAGGTGTTCCGGCGCGCCGGAGCGAGTCTTCTCGTGCTGATTAACGACATTCTGGATTTGTCGAAGATCGAGGCTGGGCACCTGGATCTGGAGAGAGTCGAGTTCGATCTGGAAGAGGTCGTGAATCAGGCCATGGAACTGACCGGAGTGAGAGCCCGCGCAAAAGGCATCCTGCTGGTGTCCCATCTTGCGCCCGGCCTCACTACCGCTCTGATCGGCGACCCCACCAGATTGAGACAAATCCTGCTCAACCTGCTGGGCAACGCGGTCAAGTTCACCGAATCGGGCGAGGTGGTGTTGGCAGTCCGGGACCACGAATCCGGCAACCCTGGGGAGATCGAGTTTGCCGTTTCCGACACCGGGGTCGGAATTGCGCCCGAGAAACTGGAAACAATCTTCGACGATTTCACGCAGGCGGATGCTTCCACGACGCGCAAATATGGCGGCACCGGTCTTGGTCTGGCAATCAGCCGGAGGCTTGTGGAGAGTATGAACGGACGCCTCACAGCCACCAGCGCCCCTGGCAAGGGGAGTACATTTCGGTTCACTGCGCAGTTTAATCTGGCGGCGCCGCAGAGTAACCGGCGAGTTCCCGTCGAGTTGCAGGACCTCCACAGCCGGCGTGTTCTGGTAATTGACGATAACGCTACGAGTTGTCTCATTCTGAGTGAGACACTGAGCGCCTGGGGCTTGGAAAGTGAAGTCTTCGGCTTGCCGCAGAAAGCGCTAACCAGTCTGGCCGCGGCAATGGCCGGCGAGCAGCCTTATTCCCTGGCGCTCCTGGACAGTTGCATTCCCGGCATGGATGGCTTCGAGGCGGCTGCTGAAATCCGCCGCATTGCGCCGGGGCTTCCGATTGTGATGCTGACCTCCGACCCCCGGCCAGGCGACACCGCACGCCGCAAAGAAGCCGGCTTGTCGGGCTATGCCGTCAAGCCTGTGAAGCGCGGCGAGTTGTTGCGTTTGATGTGCGATGCCCTGCAGCCGCAGGAAGGCAGGGAACAGCCAGCGCCGGGGAGTGAGAATCGTGGGGGAACGGGGCCGGTGGCGCCCCTAAGAATCCTGGTTGCGGAGGATTCGCCGGATAACCGTTTGCTGGTTCAAGTGTATCTAAAGGGGAGCCCGCACCAGCTGACGTTCGCTGAAGACGGCAGGACGGCGGTGGATCGGGTTGCGACAGATTGTTTCGACCTGATCCTGATGGATATGCAGATGCCCGTAATGGACGGATTAACCGCCACGCGCGCCATACGCGCTATCGAGCGGGAACGGGGAACCGCCGCGATTGCAATCATTGCGCTCACGGCGAATGCCCGGCCGCAGGACATTGAAATGAGCCGCAATGCGGGCTGCAGCTATCACCTCTCGAAACCGATTTCGAAGCACAAGCTGCTCACCGCCATTGAGGAATACAGGCCGAAGATGACTTCGGTGGATGCGCCAAAAGGCTGATCGATATCCGTGACGGTTGAGCATTCCCCGGTTTCCGCCGGCTGAGAATTCCACGAGCATGCCCCGGCGCGGCAAGGCAAGCGCTTGGAAACCGGCCGGGATGGACTGGCACCCGGAGAGCGCCGGAGAGCGCCCCGGCGATGAGCGGTCGCGACGCATAAGAGTATAATTACTCCGGACTCCCGGAGTGACATTTGGCAAATAACCTCAGAATTGGTTTAATAGCGGATTCGATTTCGGCCGTGCCTGGCGGGAACGCGGCATCCCGGCGACGCCTTCGAGACGCTCGAAGCCCTATTTCTGGCGGAAGCCGCGCATCGGAACGCCTTGATCCCGGCTGCATGGCGCACATAGCCGGCACTTCCGCATCGGCCGCGTTTTAACCAGCCGCGTTTCAACCCAAGGAGCAACCCCATGCAAAAAAGCAATCTTCAATTCGGTGTTGTGGGGGTAGGCCGCATTGGCAAGATCCATATCGAAAACCTGGCGAATCGAATTCGCGGCGCGGAAGTGGCGGCCGTATGCGACGTTGCGGCCGCGGAACTGGCGGTGGTTGCCGCGAGGTTCGGAATCGCGAGAACCTTCACGGACTATAGAGAATTGCTGGACCTGGCCGAAATCGACGCCGTGGCGATTTGCGGTCCCACCAACACGCATTACCAGATGATTGTCGATGCGGCCGCACGCGGAAAGCAGATTTTCTGCGAAAAGCCGATCGATCTCTCCATCGAGAAGGTGCAGGCCGCGAACCAGGAGGTGGCGCGCTGCGGAGTCCGCATGATGGTGGCCTTCAACCGGCGCTTCGACCCCAACTTTCTAAAGGTCCGCGAGACTATCGCCGCCGGCCTGGTGGGCCAACCGCAAATCCTGCGCATCACCAGCCGCGACCCCGCGCCGCCGCCCGAGCCATACATCCGCGCTTCCGGCGGGATCTTCATGGACATGGCCATCCACGATTTCGACATGGCGCGCTACCTGATGGGAAGCGAAGTCACCGAAGTGTATTCCAGGGCCGCCGTGATGGTGGATCGGGTGTTCGCCGAAGCCGGCGATTGGGATACCGCGTGTACCACCCTCACGTTTGAAAACGGCGCGTTTGCGGTGATCGATAATAGCCGCAAGGCTGTCTATGGGTACGACCAGCGCGTGGAGATGTTCGGCTCGGGAGGCATGGTGACGGTGGCCAACAACACTCCCGATACGCACATTCTTTGCGACCGCGCGGGCATCCACACTGCCCTGCCCCTGCACTTTTTCCTGGAGCGGTATGCGGAATCCTATCTGCTCGAAATGCGCGCGTTCCTCGATGCGATAGTGAATCGAGAGCCTGTCCCGGTGGGCGGAGAAGACGGGCTCAAATCTGTGATCATTGCGCTGGCTGCCGGCGTATCCGCCCGCGAAAACCGCCCCGTGAAGCTGGCGGAAATCTACCAAGGAGCGCCAGCCGCATGTCGAGCGTGAATGTGGGCGTGATCGGATTGGGAAGAATGGGCGGCGTCTATGCGCGCAACCTCGCCCAGCGCGTTTCGAGCGCCCGCCTGGTCGCGGTGGCCGACCAGAAAGCCGATCTGCGGGAACAGTTCGCAGGCGAATTGAGCGGCGTCAAGGTTTACGCGAGTCATCGGGACCTGCTGCAGGATAAAGACGTGGAAGCGGTGGTGATCGTGACTTCCACAAGCACCCACAAGCAGGTGGTCCTGGACGCCGTGGCCAGCGGGAAGGCGATCTTTTGCGAGAAGCCCATGGCGCTGTCGCTGCGGGACGCCTACGAGATGCATGAAGCCGTCAGGAAGGCGCGGGTGTTTTTCCAGATGGGATTCCAGCGCCGCTTCGATGCCGGATATGTGGCGGCGAAAAAGAAGGTGGACGATGGCGTCATCGGGGTTCCCGTGGTGATCGCCTGCGTCTCCCGCGATCCGTTCCGTCCGCCGCTGGAGTATTGCGATCCGAAGGTCAGCGGCGGCCTGATTGCCGACATGGGCGTACACGATTTCGACCTGGGACGCATGTTCCTGGGCGAGGTGGCGACGGTCAGCGCCGTGGGCGGGGCTTTGGCGTATCCCGAAATGAAATCCGTGGGCGATATCGACAACGCGCTGGTCAACATGGTGTTCGAGAACGGAGCTTCCGGGCACGGTGCACTGGGCACGGTGCAGTTGAGCCGCAACGCGGTATTCGGGTATGATATCCGCACCGAAATCTGGGGCACGAAAGGCTCGCTGCAAATCGGATATTTCCAGCACACGCCGGTTCTGGTGATGACGCAGGAGGGCATTACGCACGACGTAGTACCGCACTTCATGCAGCGTTTCGAGGGCGCTTACCTCACGCAGATCCAGGATTTTGTGGATAGGGTGAGGAAGGCGGAAGCGCCATCGGTGACCGCGGCGGATGCCATCGCCGCCATGCGGATCAGCATTGCCGCGACCATGGCGTGTCGCGAGGGACGGACCGTGCATGTGAGAGAAGCGGATATGTATGACCCAGGCTAGTATGACCCAGGATAACCGACCGCGAAAAGGAGTTCCAAGACGAACATGCCGAATTTGAAGCCGTCGCGTACCCGGGCTGTCGTAACCGACCCGCATCTGTGGTTGCCCATCGCTGTCCTGATTATCGGCATCGGCGTGCTGGTGCTGGTGAAATGAGTACCGCGGCATCCGGAGTGAAGGCTGCGACGTACTCGCTTCACGCGCTGGGCGTATTCTGCGGGCTGGCGGCTGCGACGTGGCTGGCAGCCGCCGAGGCTCCTACCAAACTGGTGACGGCCGGCTTTTCCCCCTTCCTGATCTCGCTCGGCATGGTGGCCGGCGTGTTCGTGGCTCGATGGACCGTGCCCGTTGCTTTGAAAGGGACCAGCTATGTGCTGATGGACCTACGCGAGAAGCCGCATCTCATGGTGTGGGCGCTGGTTGCGGGAATGCTGTGGGCGGTGGGCAATACCCTTACCGTTTTCGCAGTTCGAAATGTGGGCCTTTCCATCGCCTTCCCCCTTTGGAACATCAACAGCCTGGTGGGATTGTTCTGGGGCTGGCTGCTGTTCCGGGAGTTGCGCGGGTCCGGCTGGGGACGGGTGGTGGCAGGGGCGGTAGCTATTGTGGGCGGGGCGTGCCTGCTGGCCTATGCCACGGCGCAGCATTCGAACACGCTGCCGGGAGGCGCGGCGCTCGGCATCGTGGCCGCCCTTGGCGCCGGATTGATGTTCGGCACCATGTACATCCCCTACCGCAAGGCCTATATCAGCGGAATGAACCCCCTCTCTTTCGTCACCATCTTCACGTTCGGCGAATTGGGCATGGTTTCCACTCTGGCCGTGCTCTTAGATGGAGGGGTGCACAACGTCATCGCGGGACTGGTGAGGGCGAGGCCGGCGCTGTTCTGGCTTTTTCTCGGCGGATTCTGCTGGGTAGTGGGCGACCTGTTTCAGAATTATGCGGCCAAATACATTGGAATCGCGCGCGGGATTCCGCTATCCAACACTAACCAGCTTTGGGGACTGGCGTGGGGAGTCCTGGTTTTCGGGGAGCTTGCCGGGCAAGGCGTCACCGCTCACGTGCTGGTATTTGCGGGCTCGCTCATCATGATTTTAGGGGCCGCCGCGATCTGTACGGCGAGAGCATCCGAATCGGAGCAAACGTCCTGGAAGATAGCCGTGGACCGGGAATGCGTCCGTTACGGTCTGGACGCCGAACGCGTGAAGTCGAGCCTGCTTGGCGAAGATCCGCTATCCCGCGATAAGCCGGTTCGTCACTGGTGGGAGATCCTGATTGTGGCCTCGGCGGTCGGGATCTTTGTGTGGTTGGCGATCGGCGCCGAACATCAGGCGGTGGCGGTGAACCTGCCGTGGATGGTGGTTCTGCTGGTCGCCACGATGTTGTGTTTGTTGGTTTGCGGCCTGCTGTTGTGGAAGCGTACGCGATTCTCGTGAGCGCGGCGTTGGTTGTGATTGGGTGCGACGCTGCCGGCTGCGCCGCGCACGTGGGCGTCACACGAATTGATGTTTGGAGGGCTTCGTCCGACTTGTACCCGGCCGCTGCGATTTGGATGCGAGACGCGATTCCTGATCGCGCTGGAACAAACCGGAGATAGGGTTTTCCGGTGTAAGCGCCCGATTCGTCATTCTGGCCTTTTGCTTAACGAGAATCTGTGAATAATGATACAATTAAAAGAAAAGCATTTTAAAGACCGGAGAGTATTGAATCATGCATCGCGTCCTCTTGACAACCTCTTTTTTGCTATTTGGCTCCCTTCTTCTGGCTCAAACAGCGCTCAACAACGATTCCGTTATCAAACTCGTTAAGGCGGGTCTGTCGGACGATCTCATCATTTCCACGGTCAACGCCGCACCTGGAACCTATGACGCTTCAGCGGATGGCCTGATTGCGTTGAAGACCGCTGGGGTTAGCGACAAAGTCGTCTCGGCAATCGTGTTGAGGGCTTCATCCCCTCCACCGGCTGCTCAGGCTTCGGTTCCTCCCTACCCTTCGATTGCTGAGCCAGTTGTGCCAGGGAAGTTCATACAACCGCTCGCGCCGACAGTCCAGCAACCGGCCCAACAGGATCCCTCATCCGCACAAACATTGAGCAAGCCGCGAGTATTCTTACAATCCGCAAGCAAGGGCACAAACCGGAACGCAGCCCGTGACCAATCGATGGAGATGAGCAAAGACCTCGAAAAGGACTGCCCCGCAGCGAGGGTAACCATCAATCCGCAGATGGCAGACTATACCGTAGCCTTGAATCACATCGAAGTTGGTTTCGCCCGTGACAACCAAGTACAGGTCGCAAATAAAGATGGTGACCTTTTATCGAAGACCAAAGAGGGCGGGAGTATTGCGGGAGGCATGAAGAAGGCCTGCGCGTTGATTCTTGCGGACTGGGCTACAAAGTAAAGGCTGCCCCAGAATCATCCCATCGCATCTTGGACGGCACGAGGTCAGCTTCAATCTGGCGGCCGTACTGCTATCCTTCGCGGGCTTTGACCGCGAAGGCACAAACCGCGAGTAACGCCGCAGTGTTAGAAATCCGATCCCTCGAGCGAAATCCCCCTCGCAACAGCCAAACTTCCTGGAGAAGGCGTCCCACGATAACGCATAATGCCAGGGACCGTATCTACCGCCGTATCCCTCGCTCGCCAATCTGGTAAGGTTCTCGACAGCGATTCGTGTGCCGGGTCAACGAAAGCGCTCTTGTAGCAAACCGGTTACGCAGCCAGGCGACGGATCCCAGCGTTCTATGAGCCTGATGCAGGGCGCCCCTGGTATTGAGAGAATGGTACTGAGCAAACCATGACGATTCAAATCCCAGATGACCTTGCACGTGGCCTTGAGGGGATTGCGGCCGCGCAGCAGAAGAGCGTGGAGCAAGTGGCGCTGGACAGTCTGCGCTCTCTCTTTGACCGAGCGAGTTCGCCTGAAGTCGTATTGCGAGCCGTTCGGGAAATATCTCATCCAAGCCCTGCGGCAGTCGATGATCTCGATGCCGCGATTGCTGCTGCACGGCTGCCGGTGCGCGACCAGGGCGCCTTCGACGAGTTGCCACCAGGGTGACCTACCTCCTGGACACAAACGCGATTAGCGATCTGATGAGGGCATCCCCACGAATCGAGAATTGGATGGCCGGGCTGGAGCCGGGCGATCGCGTGGTTACCTGTACGATTGTTCGAGGCGAAGTACTCTTCGGGATTGCAAGACTTCCGCCAGGTAGACGGCGAACGGAGTTGGAGGATACCGGCCGCCAATTCTTGGCTTCCGTGAGCTGTGAGCCGGCCCCGGAACGGGCGGGCGACTTCTACGCGGCCGTTAAGCTGACTCGCCAACAGCGCGGCCTCACGCTGGACGAAAACGATCTGTGGGTGGCCGCGACGGCGCTCGCCCTCGGTGCGACGGTGGTCACGCGCGACAGCGATTTCGGAGGTATTGATGGCCTGCCGGTCATTGCGCTTTAATTGGCGGTAGACAAGACTTCGCACGGCAGACGTGCTGTTTGGCGGCTACGCGGCTACGCGGCGTCTGGCTGAAATAAAGCGCCCGATTGGGTATCATGGGAACCGGCTGTCTCCTGACATGAAGAAACTCAGGTACCAGGACATTTTCGTACCAGGCGGGTTTCCGCGACTTACATACAATCCCCGCGGGGATTTGATGGAAGCAAATCTGCGGTGGGGCGAACTGGCGAAAGGCTAACTCCGGCACATTTTCGCTTCATGCCTGAACCGTACGATTAAACGGCGGCGCGCGATTCCTGGCGCGAAATCCCCGTTGCACCAGCCGAGCTTCCTGGAGAACTCCAGTCCGAGGGAGTAGTCACCGAACTGCCCGCGTAGGGTCGAAGACTGAATCTTGGCGGAGGCGTACGTAACACATCCTACCCCCGTCACCGCGGCAAAGTCACGGTGAACGTACTCCCGGCGCCCGGCCGGCTGGCCAATTCCACGGCGCCGCGGTGCGATTCGGCGATCCATTTCACGATCGCCAGTCCCAGCCCGAATCCGCCGTTGCCTCTCGATCGCGCTTTGTCCGCGCGGAAGAAGCGCTCGAAGACGTGCGCCGCGGCGTCGGCGCCAATGCCGATGCCCGTATCCGATATGCGGATGCGCACGCCGTCGGCGCGGGCTTCCAGTTCGGCCAGAACCTTGCCGCCCGGAGGCGTGTAACGGATGGCGTTGTCCAGCAGATTGAGCGTCATGCGCCGCAGCAATTCCTCGTCGCCACAGAACGGCGCGTCGGCCGCGCAGCGGCACTCCAGCTCGATATTCCGCGCCACTGCGAGGGACTGGACCGACCGGCAGCATTCCAATAGCAGATCGTTCCAGTAAAACGGCTGCGCCTGCAGCGTGATGCGCCCCGCATCGGCCCTCGCCAGGTTCAGCAGGTCGTCCACCAGCCGGGAAAGACGCCGCGATTCGTCGAGAACGATCGCCAGCGATTCCTGGTATTCCGCCGCGGTGCGTTCCTTCGCCAGCGTCACGTCCGCTTCGCCGCGGATTACCGCCACCGGGGTGCGCAGCTCGTGCGAAGCGTCGGCCACGAACCGGCGCATGTGGTCGAACGATTGATCGAGGCGCCCCAGCAATTCGTTGAACGATTCCGCCAGCGCCGTCAATTCCTCGGCCGCATCGCCGATCCGCAGGCGCGCGTCCAGATTGCTGCCGGTGATGCGCCGCGCCTGGGCCGCCATGGCGTCGAGCGGCGCCATACCCCGCGAGGCGAACCAGTAACCGCCCGCGCCGGCGATCGCCAATATCAGCGGGAGCGCCAGAAACATCGCGCGCCGGATGGCCGCCAGATCGGCCTCGATCGCACCCAGCGGCTCGGCCGCCACCGCGACGTAAGTGCGTCCATTGGAGTTGAACCGGTGGACCGCCGCGCGCGCGCCGGGAATGGGATACGCCGATTCCTGCGCGCCAGCAGACATCCGGCGAGCGGCAGCCACCGCATCGAAGCGCGTGCTGGCGGCCAGCACCCGCGCGCCATCGAGCACGGCAACTTTACCCGCGCGCAGACGCATATTGGAGACGGCTTCCGTCGCGGACTTTGCCGGGTCGTTCTGCGTCTCGCCCATTTCGTCCTGGAACAGGGCCGCCGCCGTGGCAGCCTGCGATAGCAGCGATTCGTCCAGACGGCTCGTCAGCGCGCGCGAAAGCACGCCGTACAGCCCCGCCGTCAACAGCGCGAAGAGCGCTGCGAAGCATCCCACATACCACACGGTCAGCCGCGCCCGGAAACTCTTAATCATCGGCCGCCTCGGGAGTGGCGCTCAGTATGTAGCCTTCGCCGCGCCGGGTGTGAATCAGGCGGCGCGCAAACCCGGCGTCGATTTTCGCCCGCAGCCGCTTGACGTATACGTCGATCAGGTTCGAAAGCGGATCGAAGCTCTCGTCCCAAACGTGCTGCGCGATGCGCTCGCGCCCCACCACGCGGTTCTGGTTCAATACCAGAAACTCCAGCAGCGCGTATTCCTTGGCGGTGAGACTTACCGGAACGCCAGCCCGTACGGCTGCGTGGCTGGCGGTGTTCAGCGTCAAATCGCCCGCCTTCAGCGTCTCCACCCGCAGCGACTCCGAGCGGCGCAACAGCGCACGCAGGCGCGCCAACAATTCTTTGAAGTCGAAGGGCTTGATCAGGTAATCGTCGGCGCCGCAATCGAGCCCCGCCACGCGGTCGTCCACGGAGCCGCGCGCGGTCAACATCAGAATCGGCGTGCGGAAACCGGAGGCGCGCAATTCGCGGCACACCGCATGGCCGTCTTTCACCGGCAGCATCACGTCCAGCACCACCGCATCGTATTCGTTTACCGCGGCGCGGTACAGCGCCTGCTCGCCATCCACCGCCAGATCCACCGCGTAGGCTTGCTCGCGCAGACCCTTGGCGATAAAGCCGGCCACGCGCTCTTCGTCCTCCACCAAGAGAATCCGCACCTATCCTATTCTGCGCGACGGCGCACCAAACGCACAACGCCGCGATTTCACAAATCCTTTACAGGGCCTTCATCAGGGGCTGGTTATCATCGAATTGAAGGTACTATCTTGGCGTCGATTCCTCTAGTCCGGCAAGCTCCGGCCATCCACGAACTGTCTTGGCAGACCATCGGCATCTGCGAGCGAATCGCCTCGATTGCGATGCTGGCCGCGCTGAGCCCGCTGGTGGCGGTAAGCGCGCTGGCGGTTGCGATAGCGTCCCGCCGCTCGCCGTTCATCGCGCACCGGCGCGTGGGATGGCGCGGCGAGACGCTATGGATGATCAAGCTGCGCACGATGTGGGGCGCGGAACGTCAGAGCGCCGCGCGATGGGTGGAACGCATTGGCGACGGATCTTTCGCCGACGACAAGCAACCCGACGACCCGCGCGTGCCCAATTGGTTCGCGCGCTTCTGCCGGCGGCACTCCATCGACGAGATTCCTCAGCTTTGGCATGTGATCCGCGGCCAGATGTCGCTGGTTGGGCCGCGCCCCGCCACCACCGAAGAGCTGCGGCGCTATTACGGGGCGGATGCCGAAGAGCTGCTGCAGGTAAGACCCGGCATGGCTGGGTTATGGCAGATTTCAGGACGGAACCGGCTGACTTACGCGGAGCGGAAAAAGCTGGATTTGAGGTATGTTCGCGAACGGTCCGCGAGGATGTACCTCAGGATTTTGCTCCGCACCATTCCCGAAGTGCTGAGCGGCGCGAATACCTGGTAGCAGCGTCCGCGGCCTGAAACGCCCGCCAGAGCCTCCGCGATTGCTGCGACGCGGGGCCCCGACACGATGAGGCGCTCTCCCTGAAATACAGCTTCACCCGAAGGCGCTTCGCATAGCTCCACCCGGAGGCGCTTCGCGCTATTCGAATGAGGCATCGAGGTGCGGGGTAACGCCGGGTTGACAGACGAAAGCGTCTGTCCCACTTTGGCGCCAAGGGCTTGCGCACTATGGCCCGGTCCAATTCCCAAAGGGAGGTACGCGGCAGCCGCGGCAGGCTTCGATCAGCTCCGGGACGCGCGCGCGCCGTTCGTACAGGCGTTCGAGCAGGCGCTCCAGGGCATCCTCATCGCCGGCGATCCAATCCGACGGCACGCGCTTCCAGGCCTGGTCGATGACTTCTTCGGGGAAGTGCATCACCTGGCCCAGCCAGGGTTGAAAATCGTCGAGCGAGCGCACCGAAGCGTAGACGGCGTGGCGGGCGTACAAGCCGTGCATGGCCGAGTCGCCGAAATCCCACATGGGGCCGTTGAATGCGAACCCGTGGTCGATCATGCGGCCTACAAAACCGGGGCGCGCCCCTTCCGCGGCTTCGCGGCGCACCAGGGCGCGGTAGAAGATGGTCTGGCGGCCGTCGGTATTGCCCACCCACTTGTCGAAGACCAGGACGGCGCGAAAATCTTCGAGATTTACCACTTGCGCGATCAGGGCCTCCGGCAGGAAATCGTAAACCGCGACGCGGCCGGGGTCGCCTGGATAGCGGGAACCGAAATGCCATCCCGGTTCCGCTGGAATCTGCTTCTGCCCGAAGGAGAAATGGACCTCCGGGTTTGCCGCCAGGAAGGCCCCGGTGACGTCGATCAGCGCCGTTTCCGGGACCGCGATTTTCAGATAATCGAGCAGCGTGGCGCACAGCACCTCGTTGACCAGCACGCGCAAGTGTTGAGGGTTGTTGCGGAATTTGACGACGTACCAGTTGCCGTCATCGGCCTCCAGCAGGTGGGCTTGAGCGCCTCCACGCATCTTGCGCACGTGCCGGATTGCGGTGAGCGGCATTGGAAACGAATGCTGTAACCTAAAGTAGTATCACATGGGGAAGTAAGAATCACATGGAGGCTGGAGATCGCAGATGGCTGAAACAGGAATTCCCACGGGGGCGCCCGAGAGTGCGCCGGCGCAGGCAGGCGCGCGCAGCGCCGATGAGGTGGCGCTTGAGTTGACCAAGTTTATCGCGGTGACGACGGGATATGGAAGGGGCTCGCAATCGTCGGCTGGATTTTCGGGGAAAGCGGGGGCTCGCTCGCCGGAAGAGCAGGCGGAAGCCCTGCTGGACCTTTTCGTGCGGTGCCGGCGAGCGGTAAAACAGGAGAGCTAGAACCTGGTGGGACGGACCATCGCCTTTGGTGGTCTGTCACAGTTGCAGAAAGCGATCGTCTGTCCCACCCCGACCCTACTTCTTTTTGCCGCCCTTTTTAGCTGCCTTCTTGGCCGGCGCTTTTTGGGCTGCCTTTTTCGCTGGGGCTTTCTTGGCCGGGGCCTTTTTAGCCGGCGCCTTCTTAGCGGCCTTGGCGGGCGCTTTCTTGGCTGCCTTCTTGGCCGGCGCTTTTACTGCCGCCTTCTTAGCCGGGGCCTTCTTAGCCGGCGGCGCTGCCTTCTTGGCCGGAGCCTTGGCGGCGGCCTTTTTCGCGGGAGCTGCCGGGGCCGGCGCTTTCGCCGCGGGAGCCGCTTTGGCTGGAGGCTTCTTCGAGGCGGATGCCTTCTTCACGGGCTTCTTCGGAGGAGCTTCAGAACCGCCCGGCGTTTCCCCCGCGGGCGCCGGCGGCCCTACGGCCTCAATCACGAGGGCCACGGTTACCTCATCATCGTCCTCATCGTCTTCCTCGTCCTCGTAGTCGTCGAGCTTGGAATGCTGTTCCGAATGCTCTTCGTCTTCGTAATCGTGGAAGTCTTCCATCTCTTCTTCATCGGCTATCACGATTTTCGAGTCATCAAACATTAAAGAAGCCTCCTGTAGTTGGCACAGTCAACCATAGAATACCCCTTTTTTGCGGAGAGGCAATAGAGAAAACGCGCGAATGCGGCGAATTTTTGAGACTGACTTTAAGATCCGATACTAATTGGACGCGGCGCTGGCTAAGATGGTCGCGGGCTTGTGCGCCGGCTTCGATGCGGCGCCGGTCTTTGCGGGCGGCGCTGTGCGTGAACGGCGGGCCGCGGCCGAAGCCGGACGCGCGGCGCTTCGAGGAGCGCTCTTGCGTACGGCCGCACGCGCAGCAGGCTCGGGGCTTAGGGCTGAGATCAGGGCCGGGCGGGCCGCTGTGGGGATCATCAGAAGGTCGCCCGCCGCGGGCTGCGCCGAGGCCAGGTTATTGGCAGCCATGAGGCTTGCCGGCGTTACTCCGTAGCGCTTGCCGATCGCCGCCAGAGTCTCATCCGGAGCCACGCGGTGCATTCGCCAGGCGGCGCGGCGGTCTGCAGGCATCGATGCCAGGGCGGCTGAAACCGTGTCGGCCATGCCTTTCGGGACATGCAGCGTGTGGCCCTCGGGCAGCATTCCTTTGAGGGCCGCCGGATTGAGGCTGGACATCTCGTTCAGGGGCGTATCGGTGATATCCGCGACCAGGGCCAAGCCAGTGAGCGAATCCGTCTTGATGGTGTCGTATTCCAGCGGCGGGTCCATCTGTACGCCTTCCAAGCCATACTCGGCGGCGTTCTTTTCCATGATGGTCATCGCCAGAATGATGGGCACGTAGTTGGTGGTCTCCGCCGGCAGGGCGCCGCGGCCGCGCAGTTCCCAAAAATCGGCATAGCCCGTGCGTTCCACTGCCTTCTCGATGGTTCCCGGCCCACAATTGTACGCGGCAATGGCAAGGTACCAATCGCCGAATTCGTTATAGAGATCGTGCAGGTGGTGAGCGGCGGCGCGGGTCGCCATTTCCGGATCCATGCGGTCGTCGGTATAGCGGGTTTGCATCAACCCGTATTGCTGTCCGCGCCATGTCAGAAACTGCCACATGCCGCCGGCCGCCATTCGCGAAACCGCGCGCGGAATAAAGCCCGATTCGGCCTGCGCGAGATGAATCAACTCCTGCGGCACGCCTTCTTCGTCCAGAACGCGTTGAATCATGGGCCGGTAGCGGCCCGAGCGCTGATATGCCGCAACCAGAGTCCGGTGGCCGCGATTCGAAAAGTAATTGATGTAGCCGAGAACCGCGTCGTTGACCGACAGCGGCAATTGGGAAACGGTCGCCCTGACCTGCTCCCGCACCTTGTCTTTCAGTCTGGGGTCGACGGGAAACGTCATCTGCAGGATATCTTCGAGCGGCGCCTTTTCGAATTTGTCATCGTCTATGCTCGCCGAAGCGCCCATTCCGGACAGATCGAAGCGGTGAATGGAGTCCACCATGTCATCGAATTTTTTTTCGTAATCGAGCCGGTCTGCCGGAGTCTCGTCGGAGGCTTGCAGCATCAAATCGACAGCCGCGTCGAATTCCCGACGCGCGCCGTCGAGGTCTTTCGCCTGGTAGAGCTTCTTTCCGGCCTCGAAACGGCGCTCGGCGCGGTCGACGAGGGCGTCGCCTGAAGTCCGGCGCCGCGGCGGGGAAGTGATAAGAAATGCAGGCAGATCTTGGAGATAGATATTCGGTTGGGCGACGGGGACCTTCGGGAGATCCTCGTCGGTCAAGGCCGGCATTTGGGGGGCTGGCGGCAGAAATGAATTTTGGAACTTGGATTGCTGGTAACCAGTCATGCTACCGCATCCCGCAGTAACTAAGGCTGCGGAAAACAGGCAACAGGAGAAGAACGTCTTCTTTCGACCGTCCATCCAGAACCTCAAATAAAGAAAATAAAGTACTTCCACCGTACGCACGCGTACAGCGGAAACTAAAGACTACTACACTACCGATCTGTCAAGCAACCGCAATCTTGTGGGTATTCGTACACACGCGTGCGTCAAATTGCACATATTGTGTCTATTCTTCCTCTTCTTCTTCACCAGTCTTAGCTGCCTTGGCGGCGGCGATGATCTTGTCGGCCTGCAACTGGGGCACGTAATCGTAGTGGTCAAACTCCATGTGGAATGAAGCACGGCCCTGCGTCATGGCGGTCAGGTCATTCTGGTAGTTGAGCATCTCGGCCATGGGCGCCTGGGCGCGGATGAACTGCGTGGCGCCCTTGGTATCCATGCCGGCAATGCGTCCTCGGCGGCCGTTCAAATCGCCCATCAGGTCGCCCGCGTATTCCACAGGCGCCTGGATTTCGACATTCATCACCGGCTCAAGCAGCGCCGGCTTCGCCGCCAGCATCGCTGCCCGGAAAGCTTTGCGGGCGGCCAGCTTGAACGCCAGCTCCGAAGAATCGACGTCGTGATAGGAGCCGTCGTAGACCGTCACCTTGAAATCCACCATCGGATAGCCGGCTAAATAGCCTTTCTCCGCGGCTTCCACGATTCCCTTTTCCACCGCCGGGATGAAGTTCTTGGGAATCGATCCGCCGAAAATTTCGTTGGCGAACTCGAACTTGGCGCCGCGCGGCAGCGGCTCCATCTTGATCCAGCAGTCGCCGAACTGCCCGTGGCCGCCAGTCTGCTTCTTGTGGCGCCCCTGCACATCGGCCAGGCCGCGAATGGTTTCGCGGTACGGGATTTTAGGCGCGTGCAGTTTGACGTCCACGCCGTATCGCCTTTTCAACTTGGCGACCACGATCTCGACGTGCTGTTGGCCGCAGCCGGCCAGCAGGAATTCGCGCGTTTGCGGGTCGCGGTAGAAGCGCAGCGTCTGATCTTCTTCGAGGATCCGATGCACGGCCTGGCCCATGCGGTCTTCGTCGTTGCGCGACTTGGCCTCGATGGCGAAGGCGATTGACGGCTCCGCCAATCTTACCGGCGGATAGGCAATGCGGAAGCCCTTATCGGCGAGCGTATCGCCGGTCAGCGTATCCTTGAGCTTGGCGACCGCGCCGAGGTCTCCGGCGCGCAGTTCGGTAACCGGTTGCAGCGTCTTGCCCTGCGGGCTGGCAAGGTGCGCCAGGCGTTCGGTGGAGTTGCGCGTTTCGTTGGAAAGGTTGGCGTCGTTCTTCACCACGCCCGTCATCACTTTGAAATAGGTGATGCGGCCGGCGAAGGGATCTGCCGTAGTCTTGAAGACGAACAACGAGCAGGGGCCGCTATCGGAGATCTTGCGCGTGGATTCGACGCCGTCGACGATCGCCGTCACCGGCCCGAGATCGAGGGGCGACGGGAAGTATTCGGCGATGAAATCGGCGATCAAGCCGGTACCGGCGTTGTGCAGCGCCGAAGCGCACATCACTGGAAAGATCCGCAACTCGCGGATAGCCTTCCTCAGGCCGTCCTTAATATGCTCCACCGGCAGCGTGCCCTCGGCAAAGAACTCTTCGAGAAGCGCGTCGTCCACCTCTGCCACCATCTCCACCAGCGCCTCGTGCGCGGCCTTGGCGGCATCGGCCAGATTGGCGGGAATTTCGCCCTCCGTGCCCTTGCCGTCGCCGCCGTGCGCGAAGGTATAGGCTCTCATGGCGATCAGATCCACCACGCCGCTGAATTCGCGCTCAACGCCGATCGGGATCTGAATTGGCACCGCCGCCCGGCCGAAGATCTCCTGGACGCTATCGAGCGCGCGTTGAAAATCGGAGCGCTCGCGATCCAGCTTATTGATCACGATGGCGCGCGGCAGCCTGAATTCGTTAGCGAACGCCCAGACTTTCTCTGTCTGGACCTCGACGCCCGCTACGGCGTCCACCAGCACCAGCGCCGCTTCGGCCGCCACCAGGGCTGCGCGCGTATCGTTAATGAAGATGTTGTATCCCGGCGTATCGAGAATGTTGATCTTGGTTTTCTTCCACTCGGCTGAGGCGATGGCGGTGGAAATAGTGATTTTGCGCGAGATTTCCTCCTCGTCAAAATCGGTAATCGTGTTGCCTTCATCGACGCGGAGGAGGCGGTTGGTACTTCCGGCGGTGAAGAGCAACCCGGCGGTGAGCGACGTCTTGCCGGAATCGCCGTGGCCCACCACGCCGACGTTCCGGATGTCCCTGCTATCGTAGACTTTCACGGGTTGACTCCCTCAAGTAAAACGGAATAGTAACACGGGCGGCGGTCCGCAGTCCGGGCTAGAATAAAACGAAGAGAGGTGGCCAATGGCAGCGCTTCCGGACCTCATCACGGTGGAGCAGTTCCGGCAACTGCCGGAAGACGGCGAATTCGCCTGTGAATTGCATCACGGCGCGGTGGTTCGAATGACCCGGCCGAGGCTGGCTCATGCACGCTTACAGCGGCGGCTGGCGCGTCTGCTCGAAGCCGCATTGCCAAGCTACGAAATCGGAGTGGAATACGCGTTCCGGCCCCTGGCGGAATTCGATTTGCGGGCGGCGGACGTAGCGGCAGTCTCGGCCGCGCGTGCAGCCGCCGCCGATCCCGAGGACAATCTCCACGGCGCACCGGACCTGGTAATCGAGGTGAAATCGCCATCCAATACTCCCCGGAAACTGCAAGAGCCGGCTTCGCTTTGTCTGGCCAATGGCGCAATCGAGTTTTGGATTGTGGATCGCTCGCTGAAATCGATCACCGTGGTACAGCAAGACGGCTCGCGTGAGACTTATGGCGTCGATGCCACGATTTCCCTGGCGGCCTTCGGGGGCGCCAGCCTGGCGGTCAAGGCGGTCTTCGAATAGCACATGGCCGCATAAGTCACTGCTTAAGCCCTCGTCCGACAAGCCTGTGCGGGGACTCCACCTACACCTTGTTCACGGGACCCACGCTTCAGTCGAGTCTTTGGAAGCCACTGAACATATTGAAGATGAACAGTGATCCATCTTAGGAGTCAACGCTATGGCGAACAGCAAAGATGTCGTGGTCACCGGGGTCTCCACTGGAATTGGTTGGGGAACCACAAAGGTGCTTGTTTCAAAGGGATTTCGCGTGTTCGGTTCTGTACGCACGCAGGCTGACGCCGATCGTTTGCAAAGCGGGTTCGGTAACGGCTTCGTGCCTCTCATGATGGATATTACCGACGCCGACGCTGTACATCAAGCTGCCCAGAAGGTCGGCTCCCTGATAGGCGACAGGAATCTGGTTGGTCTGGTGAACAATGCAGGAATTGTGGTGAGTGGGCCACTGCTTTATCTGAGGCCCAGCGAGTACAGGCGGCAGTTGGATGTCAACATGATCTCCCCGCTTGTCGTAATCCAAGCCTTCGCTCCTCTTCTGGGAACGGATACGAAGAGGCAGGGTCCCACCGGCCGCATCGTGAACATCAGCTCTACCACCGCAAAAGTTGTTATCCCGCTTCTCGGTGCTTATAGCTCGTCCAAATGTGGCCTGGAAGGAATGTCGGACGCGCTGCGGCGAGAACTGATGTTATTTGGTATCGAAGTCGTAATCATTGAACCGGGCACGGTGAACACGGCGATGTACGACAAGGGCGAAAAAGAAGATCTGAGTGAATTCAAGCAGACCGAGTATTGGGAGGCGGTGCAGAAGTTCCAGAAGTTCATCGTCGACGAAGCCCGCAATAACGGCTTATCCCCCGAGCGTCTGGGCGAAGCCGTCCACGTGGCCCTCACCACGGCGAAACCGAAGGCACGCTACGCGGTCGTTCCGCAACGTTTCAAGAACTGGACGCTGCCCAGACTTCTTCCTGTGAGGATGCTCGACGCCCAACTCGCAAAACTGCTCGGACTCACGAAGCCGTAGCCAGCCTCGAACGGCGGGTTCTCACCTCTCATAACAAGTGCGCCGAGTTCGAAGGAAATGGATAAGATTAATCCCAACGCATCTCGCGCTTGGCGCCGCCACGCCATCTCTACCTCCATCTCCATCGCGCTCGTCCTCAGCCTGTCCACGCCCATGCGAATTCCTCTTGCGTGAGCGCAAGCGTCCGGCGCAGGGTTTGATGCGTGGCACACGCCGGCCGAACGGAACGGGTCGAGCGTCATCGGCTGCGCATCCGGATCGCTAACCGCCGCCGGTTCGACTTCCTCATCGGTCATCGACCGGAGCCGCGCCCAGTCAGTCTTGTCTGCAAGCGGCTTCGTGGAGCCGTCAGGCAGCGCCTGAACTACGGTTTCTCTACGGCGCGCCTCTCGTTCTCGTCATTCATACAAAAAACTTCTCAAGTGTTGGCTCGGATTGCCGATACGTGAAAAAGATGCACTTGACAACCGCCACTCCGGCGACGCTGCCGCGCCGAAAAGACGCCGCTGCCCAGCCTACCATTCGCGTCTCCCAAATCATCTCCGCCCTTTCCTACGCGCTCGACCTCACGGAGGGCAGGCCCATGGGACATTCGGTTCGGTCTTGCATGATCGGCATGCGAATAGCTGGCGAGATCGGTCTGAGCGTTGCCGAACAGAGCGACCTTTACTACGCCTTGCTGCTCAAGGACGCCGGATGCAGCAGCAACTCGTCCAAACTGTTCCATATCCTGAGCGCGGACGAGATTCGTGCCAAGCGGGACGTCAAACTGACAGACTGGACCCGCGTCGGCTGGGACAGCTTGCATTACGCTCTCACGCACGTGGCGACGGGAGCGCCATTCCTCGAACGCGTACGGACTTTGGTGCGCGTCGCCGCTAAGCAACAAACGGAATCGAGTGCGCTGGTGAAGATCCGGTGCGAAAGAGGCGCTTCGATCGCGCGCAAAATCGGGTTTCCAGAGCCGGTGGCGCAGGCCATTCACAGCCTGGACGAACATTGGAACGGCGGCGGGTACCCCGCAGGACTTCACCGCGAAGAAATCCCTCTGTTTGCCCGCATTATGAACCTGTCGCAGACGATCGAGGTTTTCCTGGTCAATCGCGGCAAGGAAGCGGCGATTGAGGTCGCACGCAAGCGCAGTGGGCGCTGGTTTGATCCGGAACTGGTTCGCGCCGCGGCGTCCCTGGCCAAGCGGGATTTGTTATGGCGCGGTTTGGACCAGGAGCAGACCATCGATCACGCCCTTGCGCTGGAGCCTGAAGAATGCCGCCTGCTGGCGAACGAAGAGACGATCGAGAATATCTGCCAGGCTTTTGCCGAGATTGTCGACGCCAAGTCTCCGTTTACCTACGGGCATTCCAATGGTGTGGCCGAAGCCGCGATCGGGATCTCACGCCAACTGGGAATGACCGGGGAAGACATCACGTTCATGCGGCGGGCGGCCCTTTTGCACGACGTCGGCAAGCTGGGCGTCTCCAACAGCATTTTGGAAAAACCCGGCGCGCTTACCGACGCCGAGTGGGCTGTGATCAAACTACATCCCTACTACTCGTTCGAAGTCCTCCGCCGCATTCCAGGCTTCGAAGTGATGAGCGTCACCGCCGGCGCGCACCACGAAAAGCTCAATGGCTCCGGCTATTTCCGTCAGTGGTCAGCGGATCAAATCTCCCTCGAAACGCGCATCCTCACGGTCGCCGACATTTTTGACGCTCTCGCGGCCAAGCGCCCGTATCGCGACGCGATGCCAATCGAGAAAGTCTTTGGAATCATGAAGAAGGACGCGCCCCTGGCAATCGACGCCCAATGCCTGGACGCGCTGATGATATACCACGCCAGGGAGCGGTCCAGCACTCAGAACCTGGCGCGGCTATCCGCCGGCGTCGGCACTAGCAGCGTGCAAATCTTATCGGAGGAAAAAAATGAAGCCGTCGTACCGGTTCGTTCAGTGTCTTGTCGTTAAGCTTCTTGTAGCCGTCGGCCTGGCCACCGTCGTTCACGCTCAGGGCTTTTATTGGAACACCGCCAGCGCCCGTTCCATGGCCCTTGGAGGGGTGTACCTTCCATCGCAGGGAGGAGTGATCGACTCGCTGACTGCAAATCCCGCCGGCTTGGTCATGGTTGGCGGCCGTACCGTCGACCTGAGCCTCACCAGTATTTTTGCGAGCGGTTCTTTTAGCAACTCGGTGAATACCAACGCGCCTCTCAACGATGCGCCGGGCGTGATTCCTTACGGCGCTTTCGGTATGCCCATCGCGCATTCCCGTTTCAGCATCGGTTTTGGGGTGGTGCCGGAGCTGGTCTCGGTCTCCAACTGGAATTACGTGGACGCTCCGGGAATCGCGGGCGCCAGTTACGGTCTCCAGAAGCAGAAATCCGCAATTCTGGCGGCGCGCGGGGTCGCGGGAGTGGGCTTTGCCTTGAGCAGGAAGGTCTCGGTGGGCGTGAGCGCCGGAGCGGTCTACAATTCCAATACTCTCGAAACGCCCTACGTCTTCCAGAGCAATCCGGCGCTTGCGGGGCTCAAGACCCTGTTAGACCTCCACACCAGGGGAGTGGGCTGGAACACCAGCGCAGGCTTGATCGCGAGTCCCACGGATCGTCTGCAATTCAACGTGGCGTGGAAATCGAGTACAACGATCGATAGCACCGGCGATGCCAACGGGAATATCGGCGTGCAGCTCACGGCGTTAGGCTTGGGGGCGGCCCGACCCGATTTCCACTACTCTGCGAGTGTCCAAACTGTGATGCCGCAATCCGTTCTGGCCGGCATGAACTGGCGCGCAAACGGGGGCTGGATTTTCGCCGTCCAAGCCGATTGGGTCAACTGGAAAGACGCCTTCAACAGCTTGCCGGTCTCGCTCACCAACGGCAACAATGCCGACATCAATGGATTGCTTGGCTCGAGCGCGATTTTCGATCGGGTCCCGCTCAACTGGAAGGATCAATACTCTTTCCGCGGCGGCGTGGAAAGGCTCCTGACGGAAGCCATTTCACTGCGCGCCGGATATGCTCACGCCAACAACCCGGTACCCGCGTCCACTCTGTCGCCGCTCACTGCGGCGATCATGACCAACCAGGTTTCGGCCGGCATCGGGTATCGCCTCGGCCGCTGGCGGTTCGACCTGGCCTATGGAATCGATCCTACGGCTCAGGAAAATGTCGCTAAGACCGCGTTGCTTTCCGGAGAGTATTCGAATAGTAAAGTCCGCATCGGAACGCAATCGACATCGCTCAACACGTCGTTCCGGTTCTAGCGTAGAGCCAGACACGAAGGATTGGGCGCGGCTCGATGACGGATGAGGACGTCGACGCGGCGGCTCTTAGACTGTCGCCGCGCCCGAATACGCTGGTAGGCTTGTTGGGAAGCTTTGGCTATTCGCGATTTATGCGCGGCGGAAGACCTGCGCCTGCACTCTGCGCGGCGTCGGGAAGGTGCCGGAAATGTGGTCCTGCCACGTCAGGCTCTCTTCATCCGCCAGGCACCAGAGTTGTCCCACAACGGTGCACAGGCTGAGGCACGATCCGGCGAAGCGCAGCACGCGTTGTTTGCGTTCGAGCGGGAATCCGTCAAATGTGGTCAAACGCAAACCGGTCCAGCGCATTCCGGCGGAATCGACGCCTAACAGCGCCCAGGTGAGCCCATAAGTGAAGCCCACCAGCACCAGCGCGCCGGCGAAAACCAGCAGGTTGATGCGATTCCAGGTGAATTCGCCGCCTATGGCGAAGAACGCCGCCAGGAACAGGGTGTATCCGATCAGCGCCATGGTCCAATCGAGCGCAGCGGCGACGGCGCGATGGACCGTTGTCGCCACCGGCGAGTCGCAGGATACTACGGCCTCAACGGTGGTGGTCAGGGTGCGCGGCGTGGCCGGCTGCGGCGGCATGAAGTCGAGCAGGAACTGACCTTCCGGCGCGCTGCGGCGGCGATTGGCCGTTCTGGGCCTGGCGGGAGTTTTGGACGCCGCCCGGTTTGCAGTGGTCTTCCGCAAAGTGGGCATCAGCGGAGCGTATTCCGCAAACTGGATCACGTTCGATTGGCGGTCTGGGAACAGCGGTTGTTGCACCGCGCGGACGATCGGCCGGCGCGCTTGCGAGGAATCGACCGCGGCAGCGCGCGCGGCGGGCTGGATTTTCGCGGCCAAGGCGCCTTCGGTGCGCACCATCGTGAAGTCGCCGTTCAGCGTATCGCCCGGCCTCCGCCCGCACTTGCGGCAGCGGTCCTCTTCATTGTTTCGCGATCCACAAAAACTGCACGTCATAACGGCACACCTGTTGCCGCCAAGGCCACCACCGGATGTGCTAACTTTGGCGTTTTATGCACTCCCCGCAAAGCTCCCTCCAATTTCTTAACACAACCAATGTGCGTTGTCACCAATATTCTTGGAGCGTTACGTATGTTTTCTCCCTTGGCGTACTATTGGCGGTGGTTTTAAGTCACACGGCAGTTGCCCAGCAAGTAGCCCCGCAAGCCGCGCAGCAAGTGGCCCCGCAAGCCGCGCAGCAACCTGCCGGAGTGACTCAGAGTGTCACTCAAAATACCCCGGCGCCAGGCACGCAAAATCCAGTCGCCGCTGGTTCGCCGCCAATACCCGATCACAAGAGCTTGCCCGTGAATGAGTGGTATGTCAAGTCGCTCTTCCAGGAGTCCGACGGGAAAGTTCACCATCTTCATGGCGGCGGCGTGGTTGAGAACAACGCCATGCTGATCAAGGCGGAGGAAATCGACTATGACGAAGAGACGGGCGTACTCACAGCCCGCGGCAACGTTTACTATCACGACTTCGACCACAACGAGCAGCTCTGGTGCGATGAGGTGGAATACAACACCGAGACTGAGATCGGCAGATTTTACGGCAACGTACGCGGCGAATCCATGCCCAAGGTGGTGGTGCGCAAAGGCATACTGACCGGCAACAGTCCATTTCACTTTGAGGGCGAGTGGGCCGAACGGCTGTGGGTCAAAGACGACCCCAAGTACATTTTGCACGACGGCTGGATAACCAATTGCAAAATGCCGAATCCGTGGTGGCACATGACGGCGCCGAAATTCGATATCATTCCCTACGACCGCGCTATTGGTTACCACAGTAAGTTCTTCTTGAAGAAGTTTCCCATCCTGATTTTCCCCATGCCCTTCTATCACTCGCTCAAGAAAGAGCCTCGCCACAGCGGCGTCCTGTTTCCGAACATCGTGCCGCGTTCGCAGCGCGGCTTTATGGTGGGTCTGGGGTATTACTGGGCCATCAACCGCAGTTACGATATCACTTACCGCTTTCTGGATTACAACACTAACGCCTTCGGCCACCATGTGGATTTTCGCGGCAAGCCATGGAAGGGCGCCGACTTCGACTTTATCCTGATGGGAATGCAGGATGAAGGCGGCGCGCCCGGGACCGGAACTCCGGCGGTGAGCGGCGAGCCAGGCAGTGGAACTCCCAACCAGCGCTACAGCGGCGTGAATCTATACTTCACGGGCAAGGCCGACCTGGGCAACGGATGGACCGCGAATAGTCTGGTGGATTACGTTTCTTCTTTCCGGTTCCAGCAGGAATGGGCGGAATCTTACAACGACGCCATAGGCGCGGAACACCACGCTGTGGCGTACCTCAACAAGGATTTCTCGAATTACACGTTCGACTTCGTTTTTTCGCGCACCATAAACTACCAGAATCAGGAAATACAGATCAATAATCCCACGCCTCCGGGCACGGAAGTTTCTTATAGTTATGTCCGCGACGCGGTAATCCTCCACAAGCTGCCGGAAGCCGATTTCAGCGGCCGCAACCGGCGCATCTGGAAGAAGTTTCCGGTGTGGTTTTCGTTCGACTCGTCGGCGGGCTTGTACTACCGGCTGGAACCGATCTTCGAGAATACATCCACTCTGGTCAATACTTTTCAAACCAGTCAATTCAGTCCGCGGGTTCGTTTCGCGCCGCGCGTCTCGAGTGTGCTGCATTTGCTGGGAATCGATTTCACTCCCAGCCTGGGCCTCGACGAAACATGGTATGGCCAAAGCCAGAACGTTCAACTGGATCCTACCTATAACCAACTCTTCTATCACGTGCAGAACTCCAGCATTACCCGGAACGCGCACGATTTCACGCTGGATATCGCGCTGCCTATGCTCGAGCGGGTGTATAACAAGAAGACGATTTTCGGAGACAAGCTCAAACATGTAATCGAGCCCCGGATAACTTACAAGTATCTCAGCGGCATCGGAGCCGATTTCAACCGCTTCATCCGCTTCGACGAAACCGATTTGCTGGCCAACACCAATGAGGTGACGCTCTCGTTGACGAACCGGATATATGCCAAGCGCGGCACTACTGTGCAGGAGATCTTCACCTGGGAGTTGATGCAGAAGCGCTATTTCAACCCCACCTTCGGCGGCGCGCTGCTGGCCGGGCAGCGCAACGTATTCGAGGCCACCGCGGACGTGACCGCGTACGCGTTTCTGACCGGGCCGCGAACCTATTCGCCGGTGGCGTCGATTCTGCGCGCCAGCCCCATCAACGGAGTTACTATTCAATGGCAGGCCGACTACGACCCGCTGTATCACCGCATCGTGGATAGCTCGGTTGAAGTGGGTTACCGATGGAAGAAAATCTACCACATCAGCGCCGCCGATAACGAAGTCCACAGCAATCCGCTGCTGACTCCCTATGCAGATCAGTACCGCGTCGACGCGGGCATCGGCGACGCCCAACACCGTGGATGGAACGCTCAGGGCAGCGTGGCATACGACATCCGGCAGAATCAATTGCAGTACGCGGCCATGCAGGTCACCTACAACACCGATTGCTGCGGGTTCAACGTGGAATACCGGCGCATCAACGCCGGTTTGAGGGACGAATCCCAAATCTCATGGTCGTTCGCGATCGCCAACGTGGGGACCTTCGGAACGCTGAAAAAACAGGACCGGTTGTTCTAGCCGGGGCAGGCCGGGGTCCACTCGGTTAACACTACCGGAATAACCAAAGACATCTTGAGCGCCGCTTCCCGCCGTGGCACCTTCAAGTAGTGCCTGATAGAAAGCGAGCAGCGTTGATGGAGACCCAGCTTCACGAAGACAGAATCATCACAAACGGCGAGCGCGAACGGCGGATCAAGCGGCGTTTTCACATCGCGGAGGATGTGCGCTACAAGATGCTTTATGGCCAGCGCCTCGCGGAAACCGGTTCGGGAAAGACCATGAACATCTCCAGCGGGGGCATCTGGTTCACCACCGAGGCAATGCTCACCTCGGGCATGCCGATTGAGATCTCGATGACGTGGCCGGTACTTCTGAACGATTCCTGTCCTATGAAACTGATGATCTACGGATGCGTTGTGAGAAGCAACGACAAGAGCGCCGCCGTGGCCATCGAACGCTACGAATTCCGCACCCAGGGGCGGTCCCTGCAGGCGCAGCCAGGCGCGGTCGTGAGCTCGGCATTAGAACAGCGCGTACACGCCTGACGCGAGCCAGTCGGCTTTGGCCCCCCAACTGCTAGTAACAGGTGGGGAGAACGTCATGCTCTGGACGATATTTGTGATTTTGTTGGTGTTGTGGCTGTTAGGAGTAGTATCCGCTTACACGCTTGGCGGCTTCATCCACATTCTACTGATTGTGGCGATCGCCATCTTGTGTATTCAGTTGATTTCGGGACGGCGCGCAGTTTAGTCCTCAAGATCACGCGGTCACGGTTCGGCGTCTTATCAAGGGACAGGCCTCCCGGCCTGTCCTACAATTCGCACCCCAATCGGCTTGCCTGAGGGCACGTCGTCGAGCTCGAGAATGCCGGTGGGGTCGGTGGCGAATTCGGCCATCTCTTCATCGTCCACTTCCACTTCATAGATTCGCTTCGGCTCCAACCCCACGATGAACACCGGCTGCGCTTCTTCCAGATTGACTTGAAACTTGCCCGCGTTCTTGCCGAAGCAGATTACTGCCTCGGTCAATTCCATCTGGCCAGGTGGGCTTTGCGGATCGATCATAGTTACACGGCCGTCGCTGAACCGCTGCATTACGCCGTCGAAATGACCGAACCATTCGGCAGAATCTTCCCAGTTAGAGCGTATAAAAAGGCGACCGAACTCCGGCGCGTAGAATACCAGCGGCACGTGGTAGTAACTCAAGCCCGGCTGATAAGGGTTCGCCCAGAGGAATTCGTAAGGCGTGCCGAAGGCCGAGCGCATCAGGTATTTATCGTGCATCAGCCAGCCTTGCAGCACCTGGGTCTCGGGGGCGTTGGCGTCGTAAGCCACCATGGCGAGCTCGGCTGCGCGGGAAAGGGCGGCCAACTGCAGATCCGGCTCGCCGGCCTTGCTCTCGGCGCCGATGAAATAGTCGTTCTCCGGCGCCTGGTAGGCCGCGGGATAGTAGCTGAGCAGGTGCTCGATGGGATACTCCTTGAAGAAGCGCGGATTGCTTTCGCGCAGATCGATCTTGACGTTATCCTGGATGGCGTGCAGCAGCTCGTAGAGCGCAAAGGCGTCGTCGCGGGAGACGATGTGCCGCCCATCCTTCAGCGCGGACGCAATCTTCCCGTCCCACCATTGGCGGATTAGCCGATCGAGCTCGCGCGGCGGGGTATCGGGGAAATCGTCGAAGAGCGCCACGGCGGCCAGCGCGCGCGACCGGGCGGCGCTCATGCCGGCATCGGCGGCGGACTCGGTCATGCGCCGGGAGAGGCGCGCGGCGAAATTCTGCCGCTCCGCGTCGCCGAGCAGATCCTGGCACCAATCGTAGACCAGCGCCATTTGACGCAGATCGGCTTCGGGACCGAGCGCCCAGGCGATGGCTTTGAGTCCCGCAGCCTTGTCGCCGGCCACCTGGTAATACAGGGCGCCCGCGAACCCGGGCTCAGGCATGGCAGCGCCGCCGGCCATCAGCGCTTCGAACTGCTGCCAGCGAAGCGAGACGCGCTCCCGCTCGCGGCGAAGCAGGCGCAGGCGGCCGGGCCGCAAGAAGAGGCGCGGGTGCGCAGTGGAGACCACGATGGGGTCGGCGGCAGGCGCCGCGGATTGAACCTGCGGCGTAGATTGGACTTGCCCCGGGGCTAGCGCCGCAGCGCAGACTGCAAGAACCAAAACGGCCTTCATGGAACTGATTGTGTCATAGGGACACACGGGGCGCCCAGCGCTGCTCACAACGGTAGCCGAATTATGCAGAAGATATATGATTTTAAATGACTTGTCTCCATTGACACTTGGCGCTGCGATTGCTATTTCTAGTTGTGAATCGACGCAGTAGCCTCTTAAATCTGCCCTCTGCTGCAATTAGGCAGGAGGAAGAGGAGTGAGCCGAATTGACAGCGTGCTTGCGGGAGCCGATGTTGCAGGATTGAAGCTTACTCGTCTTCCTTTGTTGGTTGTATGCAGAGGGGTTTTTTGTACTGGAAGGCTTTCATACTTACTGGTTTTATACGATCTCTCCGGAGGATCTAGGTAGCGGTAGTTGTTTGGTCGTTTCTGGTCAGGAAGTTTGGACGCGGAACTGACCAGGGGCGTACGAGTCTTAATATCATAACCAGACAGCCCGACGCCGGGTCCCAGCCCAAACCCAGGGCGAGCCGCATCGGATTGAGTCCCGAAGGTCTTGGGGCCGGTCCGATGCGGTTTTTTCTTGTGGGACAGGCCTCCTGGCCGGTCGCGACCCATACAACAACCTAACAAGAATCGGGTAGGAGGGGCCTGCCGGTCCTCACACAATCGTCCCTCACGCAATCGTTCCTCACACGACAACGGAAGAAGACAGGCCGGGAGGCCTGGCCTACTTCACTGGAAGGATAATGGTCTGCGGCGAACCGCCTGCTGTTTGCGAAGGCGAAGTCTGGCCGCCGATCGCAATCGTGATCGGCTGATTGCCCGCGCTGAGTCCCGAGGGCACATACACGTTGACCTGGTACAGGCCGACGAAGCCCGGAGAGAGACCGCTGAAGATCACTTGCGCCGGCTGCCCGCCGATAGTTACCACGGGCGTCGTAGTGGTGGCCGAGATCGAAGTTCCCGAGGCTGGCGAGCCGCTGGGCTGTTGATTCGTGACCGGGCCCAGGCCGTTGCAATAGAGAACGATTGCCTGCCCGGGCACGGCGGGGTTGCCGGATGTGATGAGATTGTTATTCTGATCCTGCGCGATAGCCACGTTGCCGCTAAGGAAGAAGCCCGGCGAAGTACTGGATAACGGAATGGTCACCACGTTCCCCCAGAAGCCTTCATCCACGTCGACCTTCATCTGCACGGAGGATTGGCCGGCCAGTTCCCAGGGGACCCAGACGTTGACCTGCGTCGGGCTCACGAAGTCGATGTATCCGGGAACGCTGATGCCGGCCGATGGCACATCGAAGCTGACGGTGGTGAAATCGATTTGTAGAGGCAGGCTGCCATCGGTCGGAGAGTTCTGTGCGTTGGCCGAATCGTAAGTCAGATTGTTATAGATGGCGTAGTTACTGAGCGCCGTGGTATCCAGTAGATTGGTTCCGAAGATCGCGACATAAGATCCCGGAGAGATCTGGCTCTGGAAGGTGGCATCGTTGAGTATGCCGGCCGTGGTAATAGTGGGCTGCGACGAGGTTGCCGAGATGAAGGCCTGGCCCTGGAACGTCTCCCCCGCCGCCGTTATATTGATTATCGGGGAACTCGGCGTCGAGCCAAGAGTGACCTCCGCGTAAGCGAAACCGTACTGGTCGGTGGGGCAGCTGACGGACGATGTGGAACTGGCCGGCGTGCAGGCCGGCTCGCCGTTGCCATAACTCAAGAAAGTCAAGCTGCCTCGCGAGGGGAGGGAAAACACCACGGGCGTGTTCGCGATGGGAACTCCATACTCATCGATGACCTGTACCACCAGGCTTCCGCCATCTTGCCCGGTATAACCGCCAACCTCCGAGCCGAGTGGATTGACATTCGCGAAATCGAGCAGGCCATCGCCCACCAGAAGCATATAAGGGATTCGCATGGAAGCGCTCGATCCGCTCAAAACCACCGCGCCCGAGTATTCGCCGGCCACCGGCACTTTTCCGGTGACGCTCACTGTCAGTGTGGCCGAAGCGCCCGCCGCCAGCGAAAGGCTCGATGGCGAGGCCGTGAAGGTGGTTCCGGAAACGGTGGTGTTAGGCGCCACCGTGACCGCGAGCGTCTCCGGGCCCGATCCGAAATTCGTCACGGTGAAACTCTTCGCCGCCGGCAGGGCCCCGCCGCTGGTCGCATAGCCAAAGGATGCCGTCGCCGGAGAGGCCGAAATGGTGGCGGTAATGGCCGCATTGGCGTCCAGTTGGCCGGCGCCCATCCATTCCACGTCCACTGGGTCTCCAAAATCGTCGGTTGTTATATTCTGCGCGGCCGAATTCACTATGGCGGATTTGATCTGCGCCGGCGTCAGGTTCGGATGCGCCTGCTTCACCAGCGCGGCAGCGCCGGCCACGATAGGCGTGGCTAAGCTGGTGCCGTCCACCGCCATGTACCGGTCCGAGCTGAACAGCGATTCGTCGCTAATGCTCGGCGCTGGATCGTAACTCTGCGCCGCGGTATACATGCCGCTGGCGAAGATCGCAGCTGGATCGACGCCGCCGATGGCTACCAGATCGGGCTTGATCAGCCCTTCGGGCGTGGGTCCGAACGAGGAATAGCTGGCTAACTCGTTGGTAGTGATGGGAGGGCTGATCTCGTTATCTGAACTGTAGGCGGCGATAGTCTGCTCGATTCCGTTGTAGTCGATGGTGACAGGCTGGCCGGAGTTCGAATCGATATAACTCTTCAAGTTCAGTCCGTCGCTGTTTGAAACCATCACCGTGGGCCCGATGAAATCGGTGCTGATACCGCCCGGGGCGACCAGCGCGGAAGAGTCGGCCATGTAGAAAACAATGCCTACGGCGCCGGCAGTTTGGGCGTTGACCGCCTTTATATCGAACGTGCATGTGCCGCGTTCGATCAGGACTGTATAGCCGAGCAGAGATCCCGCCGGCAACGCCGAGCATGCCAAGCCGCTATCGCCCGTCGCCGTGACATCGATCATAGGAGCGGACATCGCCGCATACGAAAAGGGAGTGGAATCTCCCGCTAAGGCGACGATGCCTTTAAGACTCGAAGCGGCGCCGGACGAATTGATGCTGACGCTGGGATTGAAGACGTGCGAATTGGTGCTGGCGCCGACCGTGATCACCGAAGGCGCAATCCCCGGAGTGGAGATGGAGTTGAAATACGGGTAATTTTCGCCCAGATCGAACGTATCGTCGCCGTCGTTGCCCGCCGCCACCACGACTACGGTTTTCTGTGCGGCGGCTTCATACGCCGAAGCCACCGGGTCGTTGGCCGCGCTGGTGGTCGCGATGGCGCCGAAGGAGAGGCTGATCACGTCCATGCCGTCGGCAACGGCATCGGACACGGCTGATATCAAGACGTCGTCCGTGGGGCCGTCGTTCACGCCCGGAGATCCCTGGATCTTGTAATTGCCGAGGAACGCTTTCGGGGCCATACCGGTGAAGCTGACGGCTCCGCCGGTTGTGCTTGCGGCGGCGCCTGAATTGGTGAACCCGGCCGCGCAGGAGGCTGTCGCCGTCCCATGGCCGAAGCGGTCCCGAGGGGTGTAATCGTCCGGGTCCGATTGTGGCGCCGGATTGCTCGGGTTGGTGACAAAATCCAGTGCAAGCTGCCGTATGTAGCTGCGGGCGACGATTACCTTATTAGTTGCGTACGCGCAGTCCGCGGGATACCCGGTAGTGCATTTGGGAAAACCGGAAGGGGTAGTCAGGGAAGGATCCTGGAATGCCGGATGCGTTTGATCGATTCCGGTGTCGATAATGCCGATCTTCAATCCCGCGCCGGCATTGGAGAGGCCGCCTACCGAATTCCAGGCCAGCGTGCCGTTCAAGTTCGTGATCGCGCGATTCAGCGCAAGCTTGAAGCGTCGCATCTGCGTAACCGAAGTCACGCCCGGCAGGCTCTTGAGGCCGGCCGCCTGATCCGCCGATGCTGTGACAAAAAGCGCATTCAACAAATCGGTAACGGACCCGGTGACGCGCATGCCGCGCGATTCAATCTCTGAGGTGAGACTGGTCTGCTTGGCTTTGATCTGCTGCCGGTAAACGTCCGCGGTCGACGTTTGCATGTCTTCCCGCGAGGCGAAACGCGAAGCAACCGGCGGGTCCGCCAGGACAACCGTATAACGGTTAGGAACAAACACGGGGACGTGGCGGCTCGGGGTTTGGGCGAGGCCCGGCAAAGTTCCAAAAATAATCGATAAAATGGCGGACTGGAATATACGACGCCTGGTGGCATTCGACATGTGTTTCTTGACGAGATTCATATCGCTCCGGTTTCTATGAAGATCTCTTAACCTAACATGCGGACGAAGTTCGGGGACGAAACGTGCAGATTCATATCTACTTCTAACACTGGTTTCGCGTTTTGGGCGCGAACTGTTTTGGCGCGAAATAAGGAGAGGCGCTTCCGATAAATTGGTAAAGGTATTTCTCAATGCGACGGCGCGGGATTGCAGTTCATTTGGCGCCGCTGTCTCGCCGCACCAGATCGCCGATGGCCGACACGAGCTTTCCGATGCGTTCGTCCAAGTTGGCGCTGAGAGCGGCGATCCGGGCGTCGGTTTCGCGGAAGCCCTCTTTCATGTCCTGCCCGACTTGCTGGAATCGCTCGTCCGTCTTCGATTGCGCCTCGATCAGGACGACTAAAGCGTCGTCGAGTTTCTCTTGTTTTTTCGCCAGTGCTTCGATGGCCTTCCAGGCTCGGCTCTCGCTTTTCTCCAACTGCTCCACGCGCGCGCTCCTCCAGTCGCTTCCATCGCGCGCCGAGCACTTTTTCCACCCGACGGCGTCCCGTCCGCCACAAGCCGCGCATGTCGTCGAGGAGCCGATTGATTGCGTCGAGCGGCGGCCGGTTCCCCTTTGATGCCGGAAAGCGAGGCGGCGCATCTTGTGTTGACGCAGCCTTGCATCATGCGGCTTTGGGTCTGGTGAAACTACCCAATAAAAATTTTCGCCTCCAGGCCTTGAGTTCCAGCGCATCGACTTTTCTTTCGAGCGCGGAAAACCTCGTTTCGAGGGCGAGCAATCGATCTTCGATCCGCCCTAGCTAGCCGGGCCGAGATGTCGTCCAGGCGGCGGTTGTTGCTGGAGATCAAGGCCCAGACAGTGCCCAGGATCGTGATCATTATCGGGAGCGAAACCTGGAAGAAAGGCTGATCAAGCATTGTGACCAATGTACTTTATCGGCTCTGGTATCATCCCCATCATAACCCTTCAGGGGAAGGCTCGGATGCTCTTTCCGGCCCGCAACCGCCCAGCGCTAGAGGGCAGACGGAGAAGCGCCTCCGCCTTCTTTCACTGGCAACTCCATCTCGACTTCTAAGCCCGGTTTCGCGTTCTTGGCGCGGATGCATCCTTTATGTAGCTCAATGGCCCGTCGCGCAATGGATAATCCTAGACCAATGCCACCGCTGGCGCGGTCGCGGTCGGTCTCTACCCGATAGAAGGCGTCGAAGAGCCTGGGCAGAGCCTCTTCGGGAACGCCCGGGCCGTAGTCGCGCACGTCCACAATGGCTTTGCCGTTGTTGCGGGCCAGGCGCACTTCCACGTCGGATTCGCGCGGCGAATAGCGTATCGCGTTGCGGATCACGTTTTCTACGGCGCGCCGCAACAGCTCGGGGTCGCCAGCAACGGTGACCGCCTCGCGGGGTTGATACTGCAGGCCGCAGCCGCGCGCCGAGGCTTCAATACGCGAATCGTCCACCAGCTGCTGCACTAATCGATCGAGACGGATGGGGTCGCGCCGCAGCGAATCGGGGTCGCCCTCGGCGCGGGTCACCTGCAGAAGCTGGCCCACCAGCGCGTTGAGGCGGTCCGACTCCTTTTGAATACGGTTCAGGGCGGATTCGGTATCGTCGCCGCTGCGCGCCAGCTCCACAGCCACGCCCAGCCGCGCCAGAGGCGAGCGCAATTCGTGAGAAATATCGAGCAGCAGGCGGCGTTCGGCGGCCAACAGGGTCTCAATGCGTCCGGCCATGCGGTCGAACGCGCCCGCCAACTGTCCCAACTCGTCGCGGCGCGTGGAATTGACGCGCGCCGAAAGATCGCCGTGCCCGAAGCGCTCCACCGCCTTTTGCAGCGCGCGCACGGGGCTGGTGAGGTGCAGCGCCAGCCAATAGCAGAGCAAGAGCGTGGCGCCCAGCCAGAAAATATGCTCCGGCGTCAGGAACCATGAGCTGACTCGCGGCCGCGGCGCGATGGAGATGAACCAGTAGCGTCCATCCTCGGCGGCGCGGGCGGCCATGGTGTCTCCCAGGAATTGCAGCGTCGGGGGCTGGCGAAATTTCCGAATCATATCCAGCCGATTCTGCCCGGTGAGAAGGTCGCGCCCGTTTTCGTCGGCAAGGATGCCCTGGATTCCATAAATCCGCTGCAAATTATCCATGAACGCCTGGAGCGCGGGAAGGCCGCCGTTCTCATAAGCCGCGCGGGCTTCCTCCATCTCGAACGTCATACGGCGCGCAGCCGGAGCTTCGGCATCGGTGACGTTCTGGTTCACGTTGATTGCGGAAATGAAGGCCGACCCCACCACGGTGATGGCCACGGTACACCAGAACCAGAGCAGAATCTTGGCGAAAAGCGAATTCATTCCGGCGCCGAATCCTCGGGCGTGCGCGCCAACTGATACCCCACGCCGCGGATGGTCTTGATGATCGATTCGCCCCGTTCCAGCTTCTTGCGCAAGTGACTGATGTGCATGTCGATGGAGCGGTCGAACGGCGTGGCCTTGCGGTTGTAGAAATTCTCCATCAGCGCGTCGCGCGACAGCACACGGCCGGCGGAGCGCATCAGCATTTCGAGAATATCGAACTCGAACGTGGTCAACTCAATGGGCTTGCCGCCGGAGTATACCTCGCGGTTAGCCGGGTCGAGGACGATGCCGTTAACTTCGATCCGGCCGGCCGGCGCCGCGGGACGCGCTTCGTAACGCCGCAAAATGGCGCGGATGCGCGCGGCCAGCTCGCGCGGGTTAAAGGGCTTGGCCAGGTAATCGTCGGCGCCGATTTCGAGACCGACGATGCGGTCCACGTCCTCGCCGCGGGCAGTGAGCATGATGACCGGCACTTTGCTGTGGGTGCGAAGGCGGCGGAGGATCTCAAATCCGTCGATGCCGGGCAGCATGACGTCGAGTACCACCAGATCGACGCCGGGCTGACCCGCCCGTTCCAGGCCGCGGTTGCCTTCGTGTTCGCACTCCACTGTGAAGCCTTCGCGTTTGAGGAACTCACCGAGCAGAGCGCACAGCTCCGCGTCGTCGTCGATCAACAAGAGGTGCACGGCTAAAACTTAACACAGAAGTCCGGGCCGCACATAAGCTCACTCCTCGGGAAGGTAGAAGCTGGGACGTTCGACGCAGAGACGCTGAGACACAGAGATCGGCGCTGAGAAGCATTTAAGAGTTTTCTCTGCGCTTCCTCTGCGTCTCAGCGTCTCTGCGTCGAAAACACACTCCCCATTTCAACGCCGAATTCGCCAATCCGCACAATTCTGCAAAAAACAATTCACAATGGGAATGTTTTCTGTTATGCTGTTATCGCTCTGGTAATTTCACCTCCGCGCGAGGAACTATGGAGACAGCCGCACAAGGCATTTTGACTCGCGACGAAATGGAGAGCAGGCGCCTGTTAGCCGCACAGGACCTGCAAAACGGGCTAACTCAGTCCCAAATCGCACGCAAATTTGGGGTGAGCCGGACTACGGCATCGCGCTGGCATGGCGCGCTGCACCGTAAGGGCGTGGAGTCGCTTCGCAAGCGTCGAGCTACCGGCCGGCCCAGCCGCCTCAACCTGGAACAGCAAGAGGGCGTTACGGAAATCTTCCGCGCCGGCGCCCAAGCCGCTGGTTTCGCCGACGACCGTTGGACCACCGCGCGTTTCGCGTCCGCCATCGATAAGCGCTATGGCATCCGATACGATCCGGACCATGTGGGCCGCATTATGCGCCAGCTTGGCCTGCGTTCCCGACACCATGTCGCCCAGTGCCCCGCACCCGAGGTCATCTACGCTTCGCCGGCCGCATTGACAGCGGCGGCCGCGGCGGAGCAGTCGGCGGCTTAGCAAATTCGCCGGCCATCGCGGAGTCTCTGCGCCGGGGGAATGTGGTGCGCGCTAATGCGGTGTGCGCCAGTGAGTAGCGGAAGCGAACGCGTTCACACGATTGTGAACGCCGCACGCAGAAGTGCGTGCGCCACGATTGCATGGCATAACGGTTGGAGCTAGCGAGCGGCTATTATGTAGCGGCCGCTGGTGGTGCGGTCTATGAAGTAACTGGCGATTCGATCGCCGTGTAGAACGACGATCCCGTCGGTCGCGCCCAGATAGACAACTTCGCCGGCTTGGGTGATCGACATAGCGATCGAGGTAACAATGTCGGGTATGGCAAAGCTTCGCACCTGAGCGGTTTCGCGATCCCACCGCAACAGGCCTCCGGAACTGTTTCCATACTCGCCGCGCCGGTAAAGCGCCAACCAGACGCAGTCGGCTTTCACCAGAATCGCGGATACCGACCAGCGCTGAATCTCGGGCGGGGAATAGAGGCGGTAAGTCGCGGTGGCAGCGTCGAAATATCCAAATCCGCCTACGCCGGTCAACCCCTCGCTGTTGTAGAAAGTCTTGCCGAACCAGAGACGGCCGCCCTCCAATTGGTACGGACCTATCTCCTCGTTCCTCTCCGCCTGGTCGGGCCGGGCAAAGCTCTTGACGTCGTCTGGACGAGCCTCCTGCCACGTGCGAAGGTCCGATTGGGGCAGCGGATAAGATTTTTGATTCGGGCCGGGACGTTCTACGATCAGCGTATATTCGGAGCCGTAACGGTTCTTTTCCTTGGATAGCCGGAAGCGTTGGCCGGGTCCGAAGCCGCCGACGGAATCGGGTGGAGAAGCGGGCGTGTGGAAGATTTGGTCTCCAATGCGCGATTCCTCCATGGGGACTTGCGACAGCACGCGTCTGGCTTCCGCGGCAGGCGCCACACGAAGCGCGGCCGTCGCCCGGTCCACGTCCACAAGCAGCAATTGCTGGTTGTTGGCCATCACGAAGCGCGGACCGCCGGCGCCGCCTAACACCTGTGCGGTCCAGTAAGGTGGATAAGCGAAGTAGCTCACTACGGCCTTTGCGCGGATATCGTAGACGAATTTCCGATTCTCATAGGTGGCCCATTTCTCGCCGACGCACGACAGCACTAACTCTTGCACGGTCATGCGCTCGATGCTTGTAGAGCAATCGTCGTTGGGGCCGGGTTCGATGGCGAGTTGGTGAACGCGACCCGGATCTGACCTGGACTGAAGAAACAGCCCGAGACGGTCTTGCAGCGACCACCAATAGCGGGCGCCGGGGCGGTCGCCCTGAGGCTGGCGCGAAGCTATCGCTAATACCAGATCCAACCGGTCGTCCGCCGGCATTCGCTTCACGATCGCGGCATTCGCGATTGCCGGGGCGGCGCGCCGGAGGGCGGCGATTACGGCGCCGTCAGCCACGGTTGGCTCCGCCGCCCGGAGAAAAGTTATGACGAGCAGGCAGGCCAGCGGCGCACGGCGAAGCAGTCTATCCATGACGTCCTGTCAAGGCAATTCAGGGTCCGCTCTTGGGGCTATTTGGTTTGAGCGGGAGCGGCGTCTTGAGCGTGTTTGGTCCGCACGGGCCGTGGGGCGGCAGCCACAGAGTTGAGGCCGGGAGTGAGCCCGTTTGGAGACCGGACGCCCCGCTGCGCTACATCGACAAATATCACAGCGGAATGTTGCCGTGCTTCTTGCGCGGCATGGTGTCCACTTTGTTTTCGAGCATGCGCAGCGCGCGGATGACCCGCGGCCGTGTCTCGTGCGGCTCGATCACGTCATCGATATAGCCGCGCTCGGCAGCTACGAACGGATTGGCGAAGCGCTCGCGGAACTCCTCCGTCTTCTGGCGGCGAATCGTCTCCTGGGCTTCCTGGTCAGCCGCAGCGGCTAGCTCGCGGCGGTAGACAATGTTCACGGCGCCTTCGGGCCCCATCACGGCAATCTCCGCGCTGGGCCATGCCAGGTTGATATCCGTGCGAATGTGCTTCGACCCCATCACGCAGTACGCGCCGCCGTAGGCTTTTCGCGTGATCACCGTGATCTTGGGCACGGTGGCTTCGGCGTAGGCGTAGAGCAGTTTGGCGCCGTGGCGAATGATGCCGCCGAACTCCTGTTCGGTGCCGGGCAGGAAACCGGGGACGTCTTCAAACGTCAGGATCGGAATGTTGAAAGCGTCGCAAAAACGCACGAAGCGAGCGCCCTTCACCGATGAATTGATATCCAGGCATCCGGCCAGATACGCGGGCTGATTGGCGACAATGCCAACCGAGCGGCCATCCATGTGGGCGAAGCCGACCACGATATTCGGCGCCCAATGCTCGTGAACCTCGAAGAACTCGCCGTCGTCGGCGACGCGGTGGATCACGTCCTTGATGTCGTACGGCTGGTTCGATTCCGGCGGTACGACGGTATCGAGCGCCGCGTCCATGCGGTCGATGGGGTCGGACGTGACGCGGCGCGGCGCGTCTTCGCGATTGTTCTGCGGCAGGTAGCCGAGCAGCTCGCGGATCATGCGCAGGCACTCGGCGTCGCCGGCCGCGCTGAAGTGGCCCACGCCGCTGATGGAATTGTGAGTGGCGGCGCCGCCCAGTTTCTCCTTGGTGACATCCTCGTGCGTGACGGTCTTGATGACGTCGGGACCGGTGACGAACATGTAGCTGGTCTGGTCCACCATGAAGACGAAATCGGTGATGGCGGGCGAATAGACGGCGCCGCCGGCGCAGGGGCCCATGATGGCGGAAATCTGCGGCACCACGCCGCTGGCGAGCGTGTTGCGCAGGAAAATATCGGCATAGCCGGCCAGCGAGACGACGCCTTCCTGGATGCGCGCGCCGCCGGAATCATTGAGGCCGATCACAGGCGCGCCGGTCTTCAAGGCGAGGTCCATGATCTTGCAGATTTTCAGCGCGTTGGATTCGGAAAGCGAGCCGCCGAAGACGGTGAAATCCTGCGCGAAGACGTAAACCAGGCGGCCGTTGATGCGGCCGTGGCCGGTGACGAAGCCATCGCCGGGGACGTTCTGATCCTCCATGCCGAAATCGCGGCAGCGGTGGGTGACCAGCTTGTCGAGCTCTTCGAAAGAGTTTTCGTCCAGCAGCAGATCGATGCGCTCGCGCACCGAGAGCTTTCCTTCTTTGTGCTGGCGCTCGCGGCGTTCGCTTCCGCCGCCCTGTTCGGCCGCCAGGTGGCGGCGGCGCAGTTCCTCAAGCCGGTTCATCGGCACTATTGTAGCGGGGTGGCATGCCGTCCTTTCGACGCAGAGACGCTGAGGAACTCAGGGAAAACTGAAAGAGATTGAATTTTTGAATTCTTCTCTGCGCTTATCTCTGCGCCTCAGCGTCTCTGCGTCGAAGTCCTGGCGCTGGTTACAAGCGAATCTGCGGCGCGGGGATCAGCTCGAAGCGGCCATCGGGCAGCAACTGGTATTTGTGGCCGCGCCAGACGATTGTGTTGCCGAAGAAACCGCCGATCCATACGCCGAAGCTCAGCATGTCCTGCACCGGCAGCATCCACCAAGAGCGGCGCGTCAAAGGGTCGCGCAACACCGGACCGGCGGTGGCACATACCGAGGCGAAGCGGAGCACCGCAGCCGCGACAGCTATCGGCCACAATGCGGGCGCGGCTACCCATGCCAACAGCGCCAAAGGCAGTGGATGCGTGAACACCTGGCCGATATATCCCCACGGGCGGGAACGCCGCGTGCTGCGCGCCCAACGCAGGCGGTGACGGATGTTGGCTTGCAAACGCTGCGCGCCAATGCGGTGCTCGATCACGTACGACGAAAGAATCACGCCGCAGCCGCATTCGGCCGCCAGCTTGCCCATGACGAAATCTTCCGCTAGAAAATCCTTGACCGCGTCGAAGCCGCCTATGCTGGCCAGCGTTTCGCGCCGCGCTGCGATGGTTGGGCCGATGGCGAACTTCATGCCGTCGAGCATGCGCGCCATCAGCACGCCCCCGATGAATTCCGTATTCAGGCCCAGGGCTTCGAGCACGCTCCAGAAACTGTGGCCGGGCACGGCCCGATACGGACAAGTCGCCAGGCCGGTGTGCGGATTTTGAAACTCGCCGGCGAACACAGAGAGCATCTCCGGAGTGACCCGCGTATCGCTATCCGCCATCACAAGCAAGCTGTGGCGTGCAACGGCGAGCATGGCATCCAGGCTGAAAACTTTGGCGTTCGCATACAGCGGCTCGCCGGTGACGATCAGGCGCGCGGGGACGTGCGGATACCTGGCGCACAGACGCTCCACCACCTCGGCGGCCGGATCTTTGGACGCGCGCACCGCGAAGAGAATCTCGAATTGCGCGTAGTCCTGCTCGAAGAACGTACGAAGGTTCTCTTCGAGCCCGTCATCCACACCTGAAAGCGGTTTTAGAATACTGACCGGGGGTCCATCTTTCACCCTAAGAGGACGAACGCTGCGATAACGCAAAGCAGCGATCACGGTCATGGCACAGTACGCAGCCGAGCCTGCGACCAGCGCCAGGAACAACAACAAAAGCAACTGAGATAGACTCTAACATCCGTGTCAACCCGCTGGAGGGATCTTTCGTACAATGAGCGCCCCCGCCCGGGCTTATGCCACCATATGAAGTGATGGCAATCGCAACTTTATCGGAATTCCGTAATGAACCTTACGCCGACTTCTCAGACCCCGCCAACCGGCGCGGCATGGAGACGGCGCTTCAGACAGTCCGCGCAGAATTCGGACGCGAGTACCCGCTGCGCATGGGCGGCGAATCGATTTTCACCGGCGACAAGTTGACGTCGCTCAACCCCTCGAACACGAAAGAAGTGGTGGGAGTGCACCACAAGGCCACGACCGATCTGGCGAAGCGCGCGGTGGAAGAGGCGCACGCGTACTTTCCGCAGTGGAGCCGCACGCCCGCCACCGAGCGCATCCGCATGCTGCTGGACGTGGCGCGGATTATTCGTATCCGCAAATTCGAGTTCAACGCATGGCTGGTGAGCGAGGCGGGTAAGACGTGGCCAGAGGCGGAAGGCGAGACGGCGGAAGCCATCGATTTTTGCGAATACTACGCGCGCGAGATGGCGCGCCTGGCCTCGCCGCAGCCCACGGTGCAATTGGCCGGCGAGCGCGACGAGATGATCTACATTCCGCTGGGCGTGGGCGTGGTGATTCCGCCATGGAATTTCCCGCTGGCGATTCTGGCGGGCATGACTGCGGCGACGCTGGTGACGGGCAACACAGCTATCATCAAACCGTCAAGCGAAACGCCCACCATCGCCGCGAAGTTCGCCGAAGTGCTGCTGGAAGCCGGCTTCCCCGAGCGCGCGTTCACCCTGCTCACGGGCAGTGGAGCGGCCGTGGGAGACGTGTTGGTGGAGCATCCGAAGACGCGCTTCGTTGCCTTCACCGGGTCGCGCGACGTCGGTCTGCGCATCAATGAGCTGGCGGCGAAAACGCAGCCCGGGCAGATCTGGATCAAGCGCGTGGTGGCGGAAATGGGCGGCAAGGACGCGATTGTGGTGGATGCGAATTGCGATCTGGAAAAGGCCGTCGACGGCGTGCTGGCCTCGGCGTTCGGCTATCAGGGCCAGAAGTGCTCGGCGTGTTCCAGAGCCATTGTGGATGCAAAGATCTACGACGAGTTTTTGGAAAAGCTCACGGTCAAGGCGAAGGGCCTGAAGACGGGACCGGCCGACGACCCATCGAACTACATGGGCCCGGTGATCAGCGAGGGCGCGCGCAAGACCATTCTGAACTACATCGAGACCGGCAAGCAGGAAGGCCGCCTGGTGGTCGGCGATGGCGCGGCGCCGGAGGGCGGCTATTTCGTCCCTCCCACGATCATCGCGGATGTGGATTCGAAGGCGCGAATTTTCCAGGAAGAGATCTTCGGCCCGGTGCTGGCGGTGACGAAATCCGATAACTTCGGGCACGGCCTGGATCTGGCGAACGATACGCAATATGGATTGACGGGCGCCGTGTTTTCCAACGATCCGCAGCATCTGAAGGACGCCAAGGAGCGCTTCCACGTGGGCAACCTTTATCTGAATCGCAAGTGTACGGGAGCGATGGTGGGCGCGCATCCGTTTGGCGGATTCAACATGTCGGGGACCGATTCGAAGGCCGGCGGGCCGGATTATCTGCTGTTGTTTTTGCAGGGGAAATCGGTGGCGACCAGATTGTAGGGCGGACGGGCGAAATCGATGATTCCACGCCCGCCCGTGGTAGAATTTAATTGCGGTTGAGAGGGCTGCCAACGCGGTCCGCTGGGTGAAAGCCCACTCGGCTGCATTTTTTATGTACCTTCTGTATCTTGACGATGCGGGCTCGCCCGGCAACGCCGCAGAAGCGTACTTTGTTCTCGGTGGCGTCTGCGTCTTTGAGGCGCAGGTCGACTGGTTCAGTCGAGAGCTCGACAAACTGGCCGCGCCGTATAATGCTGCCGCCCCTGAAGACATTGAATTCCACGCGTCGGAGGTGTTCTCGCGCCGCGTGGCCCCTTGGAACAAATTGAGCTGCGATGAGGCGCGCGGAACGCTCAAATCCGTCCTTCAAGTGGTGAATAACAGCTACAACACGACCTGTCTTCTTTGCTTGCGCGATCGAGAAGAAAGCATATCCTGGCCTCGATCCGGTCGAAATGGCATTCGAAGATCTGTGCAGGAGATTCGATCTCTTTCTCACACGCCTGAAATCAGTGGGCGACACCCAGCGCGGGATGATTATTCTCGACAAGACGACACGTGAGACGTCGCTGCAGAAGCTCAGTCGCGAGTTCCGCAAGGTTGGCACGCAATGGGGATCTCTGAAGAACATCGCCGATACCCCGTTCTTCGTGGACTCGCGTGCTTCGCGTCTTGTGCAGATTGCGGATCATGTCGCCTATTCGGTTTTCCGCCGCTACAACTCAGGCGACGCGCAGTACCTCGATATAATCGCTCATCGTTTCGATGCGGTCGACAGCGTCATTCATGGTCTTGTGCACAAGCACACGGAACGACACGCCTGCACTTGTCCCGCGTGTCTTAGCAGACGGCTTACCACTGGCCGGGGCGAACCAACGAACAGATAAGCTCGGGAAGAGTTTTCAAACTGACCCGCCGCCGAGAGCGGCCACCGTACGAAGGTTACGCGCTCTCAGGCGGCAACGCCATCTCAACCACGCTCCACCACCACCACCGTAATCTCCCCCGGCCCGTGCACCCCGCGCACCAGAATCTGCTCAATATCGGCAGTACGGCTGGGGCCAGTGATCAACACCATGGAACTGGTTAGCTCGGCGGGGTTGGGCAAGATCGCGAATAATTCATCAAGCCCGCTCAAGATCCGTTCACTCGGAACCACGGCGATATGTGCGGGCGGCAGCAGCGAAATCAAGCGCGCTTCCTGGGGACTTGAAAGCATCACTAGCGTGCCGGTATCGGCGAGCGCGTAGTCGGCGCTGGTGATGCCGATTTCGACAGTGGAACAGCACTCGCGGAGCTCCTCGCGGTCCACGATGCCGGTGCGGACGCCGGGAAGATTCGCGATGCCGCAATCGGCGAGAAACGGCGCATTCGAGGCCAGCGCCGTCTTGCCTGCGACGGCGGCGGCGACGAACGCGCGCGCGTCTTCGGGCGAGGCGGCGTGATACGTCTTGCCGGCCAGCGCTTCGACGCGGGCAAGCATATTGGTGACGCGCGCGGCGACGCTTAACGCAGAATCGTCGGTGGGAACGCGGATGCGAACGGGCGGCGCCACCCCTGGCGGCTGACCGGCGCTTCGTCCAATGGCGGTGCGGACGCGGTGCAGTATGTGCTCGCGCGACACTAGCGGCGGCTCCACATGTCGCGGAAACTTTGGCGCGGTCTGGGCGGCAGATCGCGCTGGCTGGTCCACGCGCGCACGGGGCCAACATTTAAGATTGGCCCGTGACGCGCCATCCAACCGGCCCAGGCGTAGACGCGCGGGTGCGTCATCATCCACGCGAACATGCGGAAGGAGAGCTTTTCGAGACGATTCTTCTTCTCGCGCGTCTCCGCCTTCTTGACGTCGGAACGCAGATCGAGCAGCACCTGCGGAATATCGATCTTGACGGGGCAGACCTCGGCGCAGGCGCCGCAAAGGCTCGACGCGAACGGCAGGCTTGGCTCATACGAGACGCCCATGAACTGCGGCGTGATGATGGCGCCGATGGGTCCGGAGTAGACCCACGGAAAACTGTGGCCGCCGATTTTGCGATAGACCGGACACGTGTTGAGACACGCGGCGCAGCGGATGCAATAAAGCGATTGGCGCTTGGCGCGGCTGGGCAGCAGCTTAGTGCGGCCGTTATCGAGCAGCACCACGTAGAACTCGTCGGGGCCGTCGATTTCGCCGGCGCGGCGCGGCCCGCTCAGGAACGACGTGTAGACCGAGAGCGCCTGCCCGGTGGCGCTGCGCGCGAGAAGCTTCAGGAACACGGCGAGATCCTGCGCGCGCGGAATCACCTTTTCAATGCCCGCGATGGCGATGTGAATCCGCGGCGCGGTGGTGGTGAGGCGCGCGTTGCCTTCGTTTTCCACCAGGACCACGGCGCCCGAATCGGCCACCAGGAAATTGCCGCCGGTGATGCCGATGCCGGCGTCGAGGAATTTCTGGCGTAGCACGCCGCGCGCGATCTGGGATAGCTTCTCGGGTACGGTTTCGTAGGCGACGTGGAGCTCCTTTTCGAAAATCGCCGCCACGTCGAAGCGCGTCTTGTGCAGCGCGGGCGCGACGATGTGATAGGGGCGCTCGTGACCCAATTGCAGAATGTACTCGCCCAGATCGGTCTCGACGGCTTCGAGGCCGTGGTGCTCCAACCGCTCGTTGAGATCGACTTCCTCGGAGGTCATGGACTTCGATTTGACGAGGAGGCTGACGCCGCGCTCTTTAGCGAGGCCGAGTACGAAATCGGAAACCTCGGTGCCGTCTTTGCAGTAGATCACCTTGCCGCCGTGCGCTTCGACATTGCGCTCGAACTCTTCCAGGTAATAGTCCAAGTTCTCGATGGCGTGCTTCTTGAGGGCGTTGGCCTGCGTGCGCAGCTCCTGATACTCGGGCATCAGGGCTTCGGCGACGCTCTCGGTGCGCTTGTCTTTGAGGCGGCCGGTAGCGGTGTAAATGGCGAGCTGCAGGTTGGCGTCGGCCAGGGTCTGGTGGATCTTCTTATCGAAAACGGCGGACATAATCAGCGGCTCGCCAGAACTTCGGCCAGATGCATGGTGCGCACTTTGGAGCCGGCGCGCGAGAGCGCTCCCTGGATTTGCATGAGGCAGCTGGAATCGAGCGAGACTACGGCGCTGGCGCCGGTTTGGACGATGGCTTCGAGCTTGGTGCGCGCCATGGCGCCGGAGAGCTCGGCGAACTTCACCGAGAATGTACCGCCGAATCCGCAGCACTCTTCGGCGGGCAGCATTTCGCGCAACTCGAGACCGCGCACATGCGCCAGCAGGCGGCGTGGCGCCTCGCGAATGTGCAACTCGCGCAGGCCGTGGCACCCGTCGTGAAAGGTGACGATGCCGTCGAAGCGCGCGCCGACGTCTTCCACATTGGCGACCTCGGTGAGGAACGTGGCGAACTCGAATACGCGGCGGCCCAGGGCCTCGACGCGCGCCAGGGTTTCGGGCTCTTTGCGGAAAAGATCCGCGAAATGGTGGCCGATCATCGAGGTGCAGGAGCCGGAGGGGACCACGATATACTCGCTCGATTCGAACGTCTTGAGGAAATGGCGCGCGACGGTGCGGGCTTCTTCGCGATAGCCGCTATTGTACGCGGGCTGGCCGCAGCAGGTCTGGTCTTTGGGGAAATCCACTGCGTAGCCGAGACGTTCGAGCACTTCCACCACAGCCATTCCGGCATTGGGAAATAGCTGGTCGCCCAGGCAGGTGACGAATAACGAGACGCGTTTGCCCACGGAAGTTTTGATTGTATCAGTTGTAGGACAGGCCTCCTGGCCTGTCAGCCGGCGCCGGGCGAGAGCCATAATGGAGACGGGAAAGCAGAAGCGCCGGCTTTCAACGTGCAGCCGGGCGTTCTCCGCTCTCCGAGCCCCTGCGGCGCCGGTAGAGCTAATGGCCACTCGGCTTGGTGGCCGGCGCGAATTCCCGGCTGAGGGCTCGCAGCGCAGCCTCCGCGGCGGCCTGTTTCTGAAAGGACTGGCGGGCCATGGCGGGATCGGTAGTCGAAACGCCTTTTTCCATAAGAGACCACGCTTCGCCCCGTAGCGTCATATACCCCACCAGTTGATCGGCGATGGCGCGCTGCTGTTTCGGAAGCCTGAGCTGCGAAAGACTCTCGCGCTCTGCATTCCATGGCGGAAGAATCTGCTGGTCTATCAGTTTGCCAAACTCCGCGGCGTTCATTTGACGCAATTGCAACTTCCTTAGCGCATCGGTGTAAAGCCGCTGATTCTTCGTATCGAGCGGGATCAGGCGATTCAGGTTCGACCTCCAATCGTCGGCGACAGGCATGCGCAGAGCCACAACGGCAGCTAAAGCCACACCCGCCAGCGCAACCGCCAGACTCCTTCCCTGCCGCCAATCCGGATCGGCCGGGACAAGTGGGCCAGTAAGTCCACACCCCAGCAGGAAGCCCGACGCTAATCCGCCGATATGAGCGGCCATATCCACATTCGACTGACTCAAGCCATATAGCAGATTGACCGCGATGAAAATCGCCGCGCTCTTGGCAATCGCGATAATGCGAGGCCGCGGCACTGTGTTCCGATGTAGCAGCAAGACCGCCAGTAGGCCGCCATAGAGGCCGAAGATCGCTCCTGAAGCGCCCATCGAAACCGTGAACGGGCGCCACACCAGGCTCGCCAGGTTGCCGCCAATTCCGGCGAACAAGTAGAGAACGATGAACCCCACGCGGCCGAACAGCCGCTCGGTGAACAGGCCAATGCTCAAGAGGATGAGCATGTTCATCAGCAAGTGCAGAAAGCTGCCATGCACGAAGGCGGCCGTGACCAGGCGCCACCATTGGCCATGGGTAGTTGACGGGCCAAAATCCGCACCCCAGCTAAGGAAGCTTTCCGCTCTGGGGTTGGTAAAGGAAAAGCCGCTGGCCAGCATCGCGGCGAAGACTGCCACGTTGATCGCGATCAGGATGGGCGTGATCAATGGCCGCGGCGTGGTCGCCATGGCGCGATTGAACCGCTGGTTCTGTTCCACCTGGGCAGCGGTCCATATTTCGGGCTCGCGGGTTTCGTCGTTATTCACCAGGTAAGTGCGCTCCTGGCCGGGCTCTGCCGGGGTAAGCGGCAGAGGGTCCGTCCCGGCGCCGTTAGAAGGATTTGTGTCCGGTTTGCTCAGTGCTTCGTCTGACATGAATACCCGCCATCCGACTAGACCGTTATACTACGACTGACCGCAACTAACGGCCAGCCGTTCCGATCGTGGGATGGGGAGGCTATACGCGGCGGGCGCGGAGTTTGCAGCCGGCGCGCCATCGCACGGAGCGGTGATGCTGCGGGTGGAAGGGAAGTAGTAGCGCGGTGGCGCACGGGGCGCGCCGACGTTCGACGGGCCGCTAATTTCTTGCAGCGTTTTCTCGGTGAAAGTCGACTAAGCTGTGAGGAACACATGGACTCGAAGAACGATGCGGAACTGGTCCACCTGGCAAGGGCCGGAAATCGGGACGCATATGGCGAGCTCATCCGCCGTTATCAAGTTCCGATCTGGGGTTTGGCGTGCATCCTACTCGATGATCGGTTCGAGGCAGAGGATGTAACTCAGGAAGCTTTCCTTCGTGCCTGGCTAAATCTCGATCTTCTGAGCGACCCGGCGAAGTTTGCGCCGTGGCTTCGCCGCATCGTGTTCGGGGTTTCCATTGACTGGCTGCGCGTATTTCGGCCGGACCTTTACCGCTTGAATGATGGCAAGACCGAGTTGGAGTTGTCGGGGCAGCCGGCTCGCACCGAGGGGGCCCTTGCGAGGCTGGAGGCAATTGAACTGCGGCAGCGGATTTGGGACGCAGTTGCGCGCCTGCCTCCGCGGTACCGGCTACCGCTGACGCTGTTTCACCTCGACGGTCTAAGCCACAGCAAAGTAGCCGAAGCTCTCAACGCGCCGGTGAGCACAGTCCGGTCGCTGGTGACGCGCGCGCGGCAAAAGCTGCAACCAATGCTTGCTTCCTACGCTCGAGAGATTCGTCCAGCGTTGGAAGATTTGTTCCAAGAGCAGACGAATAGGAAATCCGCCATGCTGCATATTACCGACGGCGAGTCAGTAGCCGGCACGCTGAGGGAATCTGCGATACCTGGCGGCGTCTCGACTTATGGTGACTTGATGTATGAGGGACCGGCGCCTGGCGGCCTTGACGCCCAGGCTTGGCGCGGCACTCGCGCTCGATTCATGGCTGAGGCCGGCTATGCCACTCCGGAGCAGGCTCTGCAGTACTTGCAAGCCTGTGACGATACGCTGTCAGCCGCCTCGCGGCACGAGGAGGTAGTCATCTGGCTCGACCATCGGCTGTCCGACCAGCTAATCCTCGTCAAAGTGCTCGACTGGTTCAGCCGCCAGGACCCGGACGGCGTAAAGCTGAGCATGATTTGCGTCGGGCGTTATCCCGGCATGGATCATTTCGTCGGACTTGGAGAACTTACAGCGAACCAATTGGCGTCGCTGGCCGACACGCGCCTTCGGGTCACCCGCGCGCAGTTTCGAACGGCTCAGGCGGCCTGGAATGCGTTCACCTCGCCCGATCCCACTGCGATTGAGCGTTTTATCGATACCGATACCTCCGCGTTACCGTTCCTTGCCACGGCGCTGCGGCGTCACTTGGAGCAGTTTCCCTCTGTCGATGGCGGCTTGTCCCGCACCGAGCGCCAGGCTCTTTCTATCCTTCGTGAGCATGGTTCGCTCTCTCTAAGACGGCTCTTCGCTGCTGTTCAGCGTCTGGAGGAGCAGATCTTTATGGGGGACGGCTCGTTCTATCGGTTAATGGCCGATCTGTCCTCGGTCCGGCATCCGCTCCTTCAGATTTCGGATGCGCCCCAACCCGGCCTCGGTGAAGTCACGATCACGGAAGCAGGCCGCAACGTTATTGAGGGCCGCGCAGACCACATCGAACTAAACGGCATCGATCGATGGCTCGGCGGTGTCCATCTGACGGGCGACAAGGCAGCATGGCGTTGGGATCGCGCGTCCGCACGGATTGTCATCCATCGATAGTTCGCAAGTTTTCGCCAGTTCCGCCGCCGCCGGCGTGCGCCGCGTCCTTCAGTTCAGGCGACGCGTTCCAGTTGCTTCAGGTGATTCAGGTCGTGCCCGCCCATGGTTTCGACGATGGTTTGGAACGTCATCTCGCCGCGCTCGGGATGGCTCACCTTGCGCGCGAATGCTTCCGCCGGAAGCGAGCGAAGCAGCGCCAGGTTCCACGCGCGCACCGCGGAAAACACCGCCATGGCCGCGCCGGCGTCATAAGCGGCGTAGTTTGCCGCCCACCGGTCTTGATCGAACGGTTGCATTACGTGGCCGTCTTCCGATAGCGACTGACGCAACCGGAATGAAAACGCCAACTCGCAATCCGCCAGATGACACGCGATTTGCCGCGGGCTCCACTTGCCCGGAGCGATCGGCTGGCTGACCCGTTCCGCGCCGATCTTGCCGATGAGTGAGTGCAGCCGCTCCGGCGTTTCGCCGATGGTTTGCAAGGGATCGCGCGACCCCAAATGCGATGCGTATGGATTCATATTTACTCAAGCTATCACGCTACGGAACTGCGCAGCAGCGCGCCGCGGAGGGCGCATTCGGAAAAGGCCGTGGCGATCGCAGGCTTCGCGGGCAGACTGTCCATCCCAAGTGGATTGTGTGCCCCGCGGTGTAAACTGTTAGCCGCTATGTCTGCCGGAAGACCCCTTGCATTTCTCGCCGTAAGTTGTTGCGCGGCGGTGCAAACCAATTACAATTACGACGAATCGAAGGTGAAGCCTTACACGCTGCCCGATGCGCTGACGCTGTTGAACGGCCAGCCTGTGCGCGACGCCGCTACGTGGAACGAATGGCGCCGGCCGGAGATTTTGCATCTGTTTGAGACCTACCAGTATGGGCGCACGCCCGCCGGTCCGTATTCGGTTCGCGTGGAAACGGTCTCGACGGAACCAGGCGCGCTTGGCGGGTTGGCGATTCGCAAGCAGATTGTCCTGCACTTTTCGAGCGATCCGGCCGGTCCGAAAGCCAACCTGCTGCTGTATGTTCCGGCGTCGCATCGCGGCCCCGCGCCGGTATTCCTCGGCCTCAATTTCAACGGAAACCAGTCGGTGGCGGCCGACCCGGGCATCCGGCTGAATGAAGTCTGGACGCGGCAAACCAGACAGACGGCGGATGCCGGCACGCGGGGAAACCAGGCGCAGCAGTGGCAGGTGGAAAAGATTCTCGGACGCGGCTATGCGCTGGCCACCATCTACTATGGCGACATAGAGCCGGATTTCGACGGGGGCATCGGTTACGGCGTGCGTCCGCTCTTTTTCCGCGCTGGCCAGACCGCGCCGGCCGCCGACGATTGGGGCGCCATCGGCGCATGGGCGTGGGGGCTGAGCCGCGCCGTGGACTATCTGGAAAAGGACCCGGTGATCGACGCTCAGAAGATTGCGGTGATGGGCCATTCCCGCTTGGGGAAGACGGCTCTTTGGGCGGGCGCGCAGGATGCACGCTTCGCCATTGTGATCTCGAACGAATCGGGTGAAGGCGGCGCGTCGCTTTCACGCCGGAATTACGGCGAAGACCTGCGGCACCTGAACACCGCGTTTCCCCATTGGTTCTGCGCCAATTACCGCCGCTATATCGGCCACGAGCCGCTGTTGCCGATGGATTCTCACATGCTGCTGGCGCTGATTGCGCCGCGGCCGTTGTACGTCGCCAGCGCGGAAGAGGACCGCGGCTCCGATCCGCGCGGCGAATTTCTGGCCGCCGTCAATGCCGGCCCGGTTTACGCGCTCCTGGGCAAACACGGAATCGGCACGGACCAGATGCCGGGGCTCCACCAGCCTGTGGGCGACGCCGTGGCTTATCACATCCGCGCGGGCCAACACGACGTGACTGCTTACGACTGGGACCGGTACCTGGACTTCGCGGACCGCCAATTTGGGAGACAACCGTAGGAGACATTCAGGAGACGTGCTAAGATAAGTACATCAGGATGAAGAAAATAACTGTTCAGTTCACCTTCGAAGAGTTGAAGGCAGTGCTGGAGCTTGTAGATAACCAACTGTTTAGGATGAAGTACATCGATCCGAAGATACCGGGGCATTTGCCTCAACCAGAAACGGAGCGCGCCGCCAGTTCCGGCGTTCAGGCTCTGCAGGACGCTTTCCGGATCGCCAAGGGCTTCAAAGCCAAGGCCACGGTTTAGGCCTTCCGCACATTTTTCTGGCGGCTTCTTAACAACTTTGGGGCGAGAAGGTACGCTTACGCCCGGAAAGCGCGGTATACTTGGGAGACATTTTGATATTCCCGCAACAGCTTGGCCGATTCCATTTTTGCCTAGGCTTTAGCCCGAAGCGTCAAAACGAACGACACATATGAAAAACATTTTCGTAGGCAACTTGGATTTTTCAGCGACTGAATCTGCCGTGCGGGCACTCTTCGAGCCGTACGGGAACGTGGAACGCGTCAGCGTGGTGACCGATCGGGATACGGGCCGTTCGCGCGGCTTTGCGTTCGTCGAAATGACGGATGGCGCCCAGGCGGACCAGGCGATCGCAGCTCTCAACGGCTCCGATTTGAATGGACGCGCGCTCAATATTAATGAAGCCCGCCCGCAGGGTAGCGGCGGCGGTGGAGGCGGCAGAGGCCCCGGCGGCGGTGGTGGCAGAGGCCCCGGCGGCGGCGGCGGGCGTGGTGGAAGCGGCGGTGGCGGCGGTGGTGGACCCCGTCCGCGGCGAGAGCCCCGCTGGTAAGAGACGCAAGGGACGGCCCGCCGGGTGATGCCACGGGCCGTGAAAGTTAAGGAGCATTTCTATGGCTACGCGCACGCGCACCTCATTTCAGAAGCGGCAAAAGGAACTCGCCCGCGTGGAGAAGCAACGCGACAAGGCGGCCAAGAGATTGCAACGCAAGCTGGAGGGTCCGAAGCCCGAGGAGCCCGACGATTTGCTGATGGAGGGCGGCGTTGCAGCAGACGGCGATCATCCTGGCGAAAACGGCGATCATCCGGGCGAATCATCCGTACAAGGCGAACCATCGGCTCAAGAAGAGAGCCGCTAGATGGATCTTCGCTACATGGGCTTCGACCAGACCCAGAACCGCCGGGTGTATAAGTTCGATTATTGCGCCAAGGGCGTGCCGCCGGCGGGCTTTTTGGTAAGTGCGGATATCGCATTATTTCTGAAGCACCATATCAGCATCCAGGACGGGCCATCGTTATGCGCCCGCAAACTGGCGAACGACATTGAGACGCTGCAGCCGGGCGAACACGAACTGACCAACGAAGATATGCTGGCCTTCGCCACCGACCGCGCCGCCGCTGAGGCTCGCAAGGCGGAACAGCGAAAATCGTGGACGCCCCGCCGGAATCCCAACCGCCCTCCTCCAAACCCCGTTTCTTAAAGCACAAATCCTTCGTGGCAAGCACAGAAACTTGTGTGGCAACTCTGTGGCGCACGCACTAATGCGTGCAGCGTTCACGCTCATGGGAACGCGTTTTCTGCTCGCACAAATCGATATCTTCTTCAGGAAATTGAGCTTTGCGCACGCCACTCTCTTCCGCGAAGTACACTCCCGTCCCGCGCCGCCTGAAACCCATTTGACAAGAACCCCTCAGGCTCGCTAGTCTAAAGGTCTGAAAGAAGAGTTGGAGAGACGTGTGTCGATGAGTACCGAGTTCCCTACGAAGAATGCTATTCCGCGCCAGTGGCATGTAATCGATGCCGAGGACGCAGTTGTCGGCAAGGTGGCCAGCAAGGCCGCTATGCTCCTGATGGGCAAGCACAAGCCCATCTACACTCCGTTCATCGATACCGGCGATCATGTGATAGTGATCAACGCGGCGAAGGCCCGGCTGAGCCGCGGCAAGGAAGAAACGAAAGTGTACCGCCATTTCACCGGCTATCCCGGCGGACTGGTGGAGAAAAGCTTCAAGCGCGTCCAGAACGAGCGGCCCGCCCGCATCATTGAAGACGCCATCTCGGGGATGCTTCCCAAGACGAAAATGGGCAAACAGATGTACCGGAAATTGAAGGTCTATGCGGGCGATAAGCACCCGCACGCGGCGCAGCAACCCGCCGTGATGGCCTTAAAGTAGAGGATTTTTAGTGGCAGCGACGATAGTTCAACATCTAGGTACGGGCCGCCGGAAACGCTCGGTGGCTCGAGTCATATTGCGGCCCGGCAAGGGTGAAATCAAGGTCAACAAACGCGCTTTCGAAAACTACTTTCCGACGGAAAGCGCGCGCGCCATGGTGCGGCAGCCGCTAGCTGCGGCCGAAATGGTGGACAAGTTCGATATCCTGATTCTGGCCGATGGCGGCGGCGTTGCCGGACAAGCCGGCGCGGCGCGTCTGGGCATTGCCCGGGCATTGGTGGAGTTCAATGCGGAACTGCGGTCCCGGCTGAAGAAGCTGGGACTTCTGACGCGCGACCCTCGCTCGCACGAGCGCAAGAAGTATGGTCAGAAGGGCGCGCGCAAGCGGTTCCAATTCTCCAAGCGATAGTTTTTTCACATATGGGGCTGGACTTCGCGTCCGGCCCCTATGCGCGTATAAGGCCGCTTTCCGTTCCGCGCCGGGCGTAAATCTCGCTTTGGAACGCGCCCGCCTGGGACAGCAGGGAAAGCGATAACCGGGGGATTTCCCTCAACAAATCAACTAGGAGGTTTTTTGCCCGCAATCTCGATGAAGGAGTTGCTCGAAGCAGGCGTTCACTTTGGGCACCAGACCAAGCGCTGGAATCCGAAGATGAAAGAATATATCTTCGGCGAACGCAACGGCATATACATAATCGATCTACAGAAGACTTTGAAGATGTTCAAGGATGCCGCCCGCTATGTGGGCGAGATGGCCGCGCAAGGCAAGAACGTGCTGTTCGTGGGCACCAAGCGCCAGGCGCAGGAAGCCATCGCCGAGGAAGCCACCCGCTGTCAGATGTATTACGTGAACCAACGCTGGCTGGGCGGCCTGCTTACCAACATGGCGACGGTACAAAAGTCGATTAAACGGTTAAAAGAACTGGAAGGCATGGCTTCGGTGGAAGGCGGATACGCCGGCCGTCCGAAGAAGGAAGTCATACGGCTGGAGCGCGAGCGCAAGCATCTGGACCAGAACCTGGCGGGCATCAAGGATATGCCGGGGCTGCCGGACGTGCTCTTCGTGATCGATTCCAATAAGGAGGCGATTGCCGTAAAGGAGGCGCGCCGCCTGGGCATCCCGGTGGTGGCCATTGTGGATACCAATTGCGACCCGGACGAAGTGGATTACGTGATTCCGGGCAACGACGACGCTCTGCGCGCCATTCGCCTTTTCGCGAGCAAGATCTCGGACGCGGTGACGGAAGGCCGCGCACTGGCAACCGAGCAGGATTTCACCGCCGACAAGATTGTGCAGGACGATACTCCGGCGGGCGAAGGCATGATGGAATATGCCGAGTACGTGGATCCCAAATATGCGGAAAAGGTAATGGCCGAAAGCCTGAGCATGGCTGACGAGCCGCATCAGGCTTCGCGTAAGGGACCCGCCTCAGAGACAGCCGCGGAGCCGATGCCCGAGCCGGCGATGACGGAAAGCGGCAGCTAGCGGATTGTAGGGCGGACCCCCTGGTCCGCGGCCGGCGCCCTCGCCGGCCTCTTGGAATTTGCATCTGATTTGGCCGTTCGAACAGCGGGTCCAGGGGGACCCGCGCGGACCAGGGGGTCCGCCCTACGTAGAAAGTGAAAATACAAATCTTATGGCGGAAATAACCGCGGCACTGGTAAAACAACTCCGCGAACGCACGGGCGCGGGCATGATGGAATGCAAGAAGGCTCTGGTGGAGTCCAAGGGCGATCTGGTAGAGGGCGAGGTATTGCTCCGCAAGTGGGGCATCGCATCGGCCGGCAAAAAGGCGTCGCGCTCCACCAAGCAGGGGCTCATCGGAACCTACATTCACGCCGGCGGGCAGCTTGGCGTGATGGTGGAGATCGACTGCGAATCCGACTTCGTGGCGCGCACCGCCGATTTCAAGGAGATGGTGCACGATATCTCCATGCACATCGCGGCCACCGACCCGCGCTTCATCCGCAAGGAAGACGTGACTATGGAGGCCATCGAGAAGGAGCGCGATATTCAGATCGCCCGCGCCATCAACGAAGGCAAGCCTCCGGCGGTGGCCGAGAAGATGGTGGAAGGGCGCATGAACAAGTTCTACGAAGAGATCTGCCTTCTGGAGCAGCCCTTTGTGAAGGAGCCTACCATGTCGGTGGGGCAATTCGTGAAGACCAGGATTGCCAAGCTCGGCGAGAATATCACCGTGGCGCGATTCGTCCGCTTCAAGGTAGGGGAAACCGCGGCCGAGTCCGGCGGCGAAGAACAAGCGGCGGCTCAATAGAGCCATGCCTGGCTACCGGCGTATCCTGCTGAAGGTGAGCGGCGAAGCCCTGGCGGGCGGGGGCGCCTTCGGAATCGACGCCGAACGCGTGAAAGCGCTCGCCCGCGAAGTGGGCGACGTGGCGGCCACCGGCGTTCAGGTAGGCCTGGTGGTGGGCGGCGGCAATATCTTCCGCGGTCTATCGGCGGCCGCGCAAAAAATGGACCGCGTCACGGCCGATCACATGGGCATGCTGGCCACCGTGATCAATTCTCTGGCGATGTCCGACGCGCTGGAGCAGATGGGCGTGCAGACGCGCGTGATGAGCGCCATCGAAATGCACCAGGTGGCGGAGCCCTATATCCGCCGCCGCGCCATCCGGCATCTGGAAAAGGGCCGCATCGTGATCTTCGCGGCGGGCACTTCCAACCCCTATTTTTCCACCGATACGGCGGCTACTTTACGCGCGCTCGAGATCAAGGCGGACATTATCGCCAAGGGCACGCGCGTGGACGGCGTCTACGATAAAGACCCGCTGAAGTTTCCCGAAGCGGTCAAATACCAGCGAATTACCTACCTGGAAGTGCTTTCGCAAGAGCTGGCCGTGATGGACGCCACGTCTATCGCCATGTGTCAGACCAACAAGCTGCCGATTGTCGTTTTCAATTTGAACACAACAGGCAATATAATGCGTATGTCGATGGGCGAAGCCGTCGGCACGGTAATCGAATAGCTGCAAGCGGGAGATTCTGCGTTTATGAAGACCGAACCACAACCGGCGGCCGCGGGCGGCCAGACGTTCAATAGCTCCAAAGAAGTGGAAGTGAATCTGAAGACGCGCATGGAAAAGGCCGTGGCCGATTTGCAGCACGAAATGGCGTCCATCCGCACCGGCCGTGCGTCGTTGAGCATTCTGGACCATATCCGCGTGGACTACTACGGCACGCCAACGCCGCTGAGCCAGGTTGCCAATCTGCACGTACCGGAACCGTCGCTGATCACCATCCAGCCTTGGGACGTGTCGCAGATCGGGCCGATCGAGAGGGCGATTCGCTCGTCGGATCTT
>Ga0208193_1000059_pt1 | contig 80171 bp, 70 predicted proteins | sample June2015DPH_17_2_FD_184716 | JGI IMG/M metagenome (GOLD analysis project Ga0208193, IMG submission 184716) | Peatland microbial communities from SPRUCE experiment site at the Marcell Experimental Forest, Minnesota, USA - June2015DPH_17_10... | ecosystem: Environmental > Terrestrial > Soil >...
GGGCAGGCGGTTTACGATAGGTCATGTAAGTCGCGCCACTGCGCCGCTGGCACGTCCAAACCCAACATCGCCAAAATGACGAAGGTCGAAATGAAGGATTTGCAGTAGCTCGAAGTCCAGGCCGCGAGCGATGCCGACATGAAGGCGATCATCTTCAACGGCAAAGGCAAGATGTCGAAGGTGTCTGTGGTAAGCGGCAGCGCGGCGGACGACGTGGCGGCGTACGTGCGGAGATTCGCTCAAATCGGTCGGGAATCAGGCAAAACCACGCCGCTGAAAGTCCCGGCGATTCCGTTCGACTCACTGCGATCCACTTACTTGGCGTTGAACTTGGCGGTCACCGTGGCTCCCGCGTCCGTCTGCATGGCGAGAATCTGCTTGCCGCCGTTGACCAGAATGCCGCGCAGATTGACCGAATCGCCCGACGGTAACGCCATCGAGATCTGAGCGAAGCAGTCGCCATCCACGGTGATGGTTCCGGCCGTTGGCGGGGCGCCTCCAGGGACGGTGATCGTGAGGTTGCCGGCGGCGTCCGGCTCCACTGTGCCCGCCGCCGAAATTCGCCGCGCGACGTCGCCCGGGTTCATCGGCGTAGTGGTGCCCGCGATGCCATAGCTATAGGATGGCGCGAGACCCGCGGCGGAACACTGTGCCGCCACCTTTTGCAGAACACCGTTTTGCGCGCCTCCCGGGTCGGACTGATGGAACTCAGCGGACGAATTGTCAGGCGTCAATTTGCCGCTGAAATGCTGGAATGCGCCGGAATCGTCTTGCAAGCTCCAGGAGATCGTGCAATCGTCATGCGCCTCGTAGGAGCCGGTGACGGGATTGCCCAGGAAATAGCCGGCGAAGTTCACCGAAGAGTAGCCGCTGAGAACGCCGTGACCGTCGAAAACAAGGCGGCCCACGCTCACTACGGGTTTGGAATCTCCGGAAATGGTGGTATGGCCGGAGAGTTGGAAACCGTACGCTCCTTCAAGCTTGGCCGGGTCGCACGCATCGGCTGCGCGAGCTGGAACGGCCAGCGCCGCGGCCAATGGGATGGTCGCGGCCAACGCGATAATGGACGTCGTGGTCATCCAGTTCTCAAGAGCATTTTAGTCGCCAATCGCCGATAGCCAGCGGCGCGATTACCCTGATGGTCGGCTGCCTCGCTGCCGAATCAGGGCTGAAGCTCACATCTTCAGAATTCGGTCGTATTCGTCGTGCGGGCCGATCCAGAACCAAAAGAAGTCATTGTGTCTGCGCCTGGCCAAAGCTCGGTAGCCGCGGCTCACGCGGACCGCCCAATAGGGGCCGATCGCCTTCAGTCGCAACGAAGGGTGATCGGGGTTTGCTTCAAACAGCGAATATTGCTTGTTGGCCTGTTCCCGGATCTCTGCGGTCAAAGAGTTGTAGTGATCCCAGAACTCGGGAAGCGCATAGGAGCGAAATCTCACTCGGATTGCCGTTCACCGCGCCGACGTAGTCCTTCTTCCAGAGAGGTGAAATTTCCCGCGTCGATTTGACGATCGATCTTCTCCAAAAGATGAGCACCGCGCCCGCCGTTGGCAAAGTCCCGCTCCATCTGCCGATCCCAAGCCTCTTCCTCCAACTCATCGAACCAATCTGCCACTTGTTTCCGTTCCTCTTCAGACAGGCGAGCGATGGCGTCCTTAATGGCTTCCACGGTCATACTCCAACCATACTCTCGGTTGAAGCTGGCCGCAAATCGAAACCGCGGGTTCTCTTTTCTTGAAACTCGCCAAAGGGTTTAGTTAGGGAGGCAGAGACACGCGCCCGTTTTTCATTTCCGATCAGCCTGAAGCGTAACACGCGGGGATGACTCTTGCCTGCAGCTCGATCCCGGCGCTTTACCGCCAGGGTTTATAGCCGATGGACAAGAGTATGCGAGATTGGTCACGATCCATTCATGCCGCCTCAACCTCAGCAGCTACGGTGCTGGGGCGCGGAATCCGAGTCCCGTCTTCCCGCATCCCCTGCAAGTGCAGAGCGACGGCTTCCCGCATGTACCGCTTCGTCTGCGCAAGTGTGCGGGCCGCCGCGATGCACCCCGGAAGGTCCGGTATGTGGCCGCTGTACCCAGTCTTGGTTTTGGCGTAGATAGCGGTGTATTTCATGTCCATTATTTTAGCCCCGCCTGTCGCAAGATGCTCTTTAGGGTGCCAGGATCCAGATCGACGCTTGGATGCCCGGCGATGGTCACACGCCCCGTCTTTACCGGGTGTACATACTGCCGGTGTGTTACCCGTGCGCGGAAACGTCGCCCATCCGTCCTTTTCGATGCGCTTGATGATGTCCCGAACCTTCATAACGGAAATGGACCATGGACCGGTTCATGTTCCATGCAGCACATGTTGCCGCACCGTCGCGCAATAGCGTCTTTTTCCGTCGCCGCCCGGCTCCCTCGCCGCGCCATCTTACGCCACGCTCGATCGTCGCCCTGTCGCAGGATGAATACACGCTTCTCACTCGTGGATCGAGCCAACGAAAACGCCCAACCCTTCACCCCGAATCCTTCCAGAACAACTCCGCGTCACTTCGCCGCACATAGTTAGCGTCGAGCCCTGCGGGATCGCCCGCAGCGCCGCGCGCAAGACTCGCCATCGCCAACCGCGCCACCGCCGCGGCAATCGCGCGCGGCGTCTTCTTTATCACGACTTCCGTACATTCGAAATTGGGCGAAAGAATCTCCAGATCTCCCTGTGGCAGCCTCACAAGCCATGCCGCAAACTTAGCCACCGTCTCCCGCTGAACTACACCGCCCAACGCATCGTATACTGCGCCATACACTTCGCCGCGCCGCGCATCCATCACTACCGCGCGCAGCGGCGCCGTGCCGAACGACGCGATGGCCTGCAAGTTCGAAACGCCCACCGCGGGTTTTCCCATGGCTTCGGCTAACCCTTTGATGCAGGCCATCCCGATGCGCACGCCCGTGAACGAACCGGGCCCGGACGCCGCGGCGAAAAACTCCACCTCCGCCAGCTTCACGCGATTGCGCCGCAGTATCTCCTCCACATACCCATAGAGCACGTGCGCAAAGCCGTCGGGCGCATGCAATTCCATTTCGTCCACCGTTACGTCATCGTGCGAGAGCGCGACGCTGCCGTACTCGCCGGTGGTATCGACGGCGAGAATCACCGGTTGAGCTGAACAGCCTTAGTCAGCAGGTACACCTTCCCATTAGCGTTCATGCCATAGACGCGCAGCAGCAGGATCGCGGGAAAATTGACGGCCAGGCGCGAGGTGGGTAGCATGGTGCCCTGCGCGCCGGCGCCCAGTACGCGATAGCCCTGATGGTCGGCCGTCACTTCGCCGGTCCACAGGTACAGCATGATGCGCGTCGCGTGCGTCTGCCGCGTAAGCTTCACGGCGAATGGCGCAGCCTTGGCAAGAGTAAGGTCGTCCCCAGGCGCTTCGATGTCGTAGGGAATTTTCTGCGGGTTCGCTTCCACTTCCTGCATCGGGACATCGCGCGATTCGAATTTGTACGAGCGGTTCATGCTCTGCAGGGTTCCTTCGCGCACCACGTGCAGCAGCCAGTCGTGCGACGGGTCCGGCGGCGCGCCCGTGAAATGGTCGCCGGAAAACTTTTTGCGCACTGTCTCGCCGGTGGCTGGGTCGATCCAGAACACGTCGTAGCCGTGCTTCTCCACAGTCATCTCGAGCGGTCCCGGCTTCTCGATGTAGACCAGGTACTCGGTATCCTCCAGCGCCAGCGCGCGGCCGCCATCCAGATTGAAGTATGGCTCCAGCTCCCAGTGCCGCGTGCCCGCGAGCACGTCGAACCACACGCTCATCGCCTTCGCCTTGGCGCCGTCCTGAGACCCGTCCTCCTGAGCCAACGTTACGTATTGCCCGTCCATCGTCGCATTCCACAAACGATGCCGCACGGTGGCCGCGTCCGCGCCGCCAACCTGCAGATTGACGGAAGGAACCGGGTAGAGCTGGTGCTCAATGGCCCCAACGTTATCGTCGGTATTTCCGTACGCGGCGAAATCCATCCAGCCATCGTCGAGCAAAGCCGCGGACGTGATGCGGGCCCCGGACGAGCGCGGATGTTGGAAGCCGTCCAGCTCTTTCAACGCCGCGCCGACCTCATTGAGCAGCGCGCGCGCGTCCGGATAGTCCTCGAAATTCTCCACGCCTTGCCACGTTACGTTCATGGCCGCATAGCGCGCTACTACGTAGCGCACGAAGCGCCGCCGCTGTTCGGGCTTGGGGAAAAGCCTGGTGAGCGTGCCCTCGCCGCCGGCCAATACCAGATCGGCCGTGATGCCTTTCTGGTTCAGATACCGCACGCGGTCGTCGAGCTTGCGGAACTGTTCGAGATTGGGCGAATCGGGCGACGCGTAGGCCGCATCGGCGCCACTGCCCGTCACCCATCCGCGCAGATGGTTGAACTTCTGCGCGGCGCGCGCGTCGGCCACGGCGCGGAATGCGGCATCGTCCAGAAAGGCGAACCGCAGCTCGGTGGCGCCCATCCAGAGGTGCGGCTTCAGGCGCTCGGTGTAGGACCAGTGGTGTATGTTCGCCGCTTTGATGAAGCCCGGCGCATCCGAATCGGAGGCCGTAAATGTTCCCGTCTGGTCGTTCCAAGCGGCCACGTTGCTGGTGAGACGGAAGGCCCACTGGCCGCCTTCGGTGGGGGCGAAACGGATCACCATGCGCCGTCCACCGTCCCAATACCCCGGTACGGAGGTGGTGCGGTTTCGCGGCGAGCGCACTTCGGCGCGCAACTCCACGCTGGCGTAGGGATTCGGGTGCGCCGCCGCATCCTGCTGGCTCAGCTCGAACACCAGCTCGCAGGACGAATAGGCGGGCGTGTTGTTGCAGGTGGTGGAGGTTTGGGCCGGAGCGAGCTGCCCCAGCGCCAGCAAACTCAGTATGCCGAATCGCATCCGGATATCTTTATTGTCTAACAGGTTGTCTCGATTGCCGCGAGCGCTTGATCCAGCCGACCACCGATATCACGCTGCCCACGGTGCAGAGCACAATCAGGCCAACCAGTACCAACTGCACGACGCCACTCTGCGCCCAGCGCAAAATATCGCGTCCGAACAGCAGCGCCAATATGCCCAGCGCCGTGAACCGCGCCATGCGCGCCGCGCCCGTCACCGCCAACAGACGGATGCGCGGATATTGCAGCGCGGCCGCGGCCATAATGAACGGCGTAAACGGAAACGGCGGCGGCGCGATGGATGCCACCACCAGCGCCCACACGGCGTTCTTCTCCACCTTCGCCTTGATGTAGCCGATGCGCTTTTTCGGCAGGTAATGCTCCAGCCCTTTCTCGCCCGCACGCCGCAGAATCACATCCACCAGCAGGCAGCCCAGCACGCTTCCGATGGTGGACATGCCTGCGTAGTACAACATTCGGGACACGCTATGGTAGTGCGCGCTCATCGCCACCACCAGCAGATCGTTACCCAGGGGAGCGAACAGAAACGAGGAATCGAGAATGCCCAACAGCAGCAATCCGGGCCCGCCGAGATGCCAGAAGAACGCGATTAGCAGCCGCGTAAGATGTGCCATGTGGGACAGGCCTCCCGGCCTGTCTTTTCCGATGCGCCGAACTGGTTCGACCCCGGCGCTAACTCGCCAATTTAATTCACTGCGTACGTGATAATACGAAGACGACAGCCCGGGAGGCCTGTCCCACTAACCTGGCAAATTAGCGGCCAGTTCCGCCACTTCGCGTTCCTTGGCCCGGTCTTCGTTCTCGAAATCGATCACGCGGCGGACGGCATCGTACACACGCCGCGATCCGCGGCCAAGGCGCTCCGGGCCGCCGCGCAGATCCACCGCCTGCGCGGCGGCCATCAGCAGCATCGCTGTCAGATTGCGCACGCATTCCAGCGCGTCCATGGCTGTAACTGCCGCGTGCATCCCCAGGCTCACAACGTCCTGGTTGTATTGTTCGGTGGGCAGCGAGTGAATCGAGCTGGGCCCCGCCATCTGACGAACCGCGCAGGCCAGGCTGGTGATGCTCAGTTGTATTCCTTTGAATCCCGAATTCACGCCCGGCTGGGGCGTCAGGTTCGCGGGAAGCCCATCGTTGAAGCGGTCGTCCACCAGCAGAGCAATCAGAGAATTGCCCCAGTTGGCCATCGAGGCGAAATCGATTTTCCAGGTATCCAGCAACCGGGCGATGTGGCCGCCGTAGAAATTGCCGGCTTTATACAACACGCCGGTATCGGGATCGATCAGCGGATTGTCGTTCGCCGAATTGATCTCGCGCTCGAGCGGCGCGCGCGAATCTTCGAAGCCTTCCCAAACCTGACCCAGCCCCTGCGGCGCGCAGCGCAGCGAATAACAAGTCTGCCCGCTCGAAGCCCGGGTGTAGCGTGAGCCCTCCAACATTGCGCGCAAATACGCGGCCACGGCGATCTGCCCCGGATGTCCCTTCATCTCGTGGACCCATGCCGCGAACGGCAAATCCGGCGCCTGCATCGCCTCAATGGATAGCGCCACCGCGCCCAGCAGCGCGCGCAGCGCGAGAGACGCATCCACCCATACCAGCGCCGCCGCGCCGGTCATCACGGTGGTGCCGTTGATCAACGCCAGCCCCTCTTTCGACGCGAACCGCATGGGTTGCAAGCCCGCTGCGGCAAGCGCTTCCGCCGACGGCATTCTGCGGCCTTGAAACTCCGCCTCGCCCACGCCCAGCAGGACGCGCGCGATGTACGCCGAGGGCATCAAGTCGCCGGATGCGCCTACCGACCCATATCGGGGAACCACCGGCGTTACGCCCCGGTTCAATAACTCCGCCAGCGCGTCCACCAACTCCACGCGCATGGCCGACGCGCCGCTCAAGAACGTCGCGATGCGCAGCAGCATGGCCGCGCGGACCACGTCCGGCGGCAGTGGCTGGCCGGTCGCGCAACCCAAATGGCGCATCAGGTTGTGCTGCAGCAACTCCATCTGGTCTGCCGCAAGCGAGATGCCCACATTCCCGCCGATGCCGGTATTGACGCCGTAGATGCGTTCGCCGCGCGCCAGCAATTCTTCCAGCCGCTGGCGCCCCAACGCTATTCTGGACCGCGCCGCGCCGACGATGCCGACAGGCTCCGCCGCGCGCGCGACTCGCACGACGTCTTCAATCGAAAGCGCTCGGGCGCCCAGTTCCATAAGTCTTCAGGGTAACCCGCACGCTCGCGCTGCGAGAGAAAAGTGGAGCGGACCTGAATCTGAACTCTCGACTGCGGACAACGATCGGTGAGTGAGATCCGTCGCGCTGCCACGGTATGCGCTAAAGCGCACGCTGATTTCGCCGCGGCCGCGCAAATAAAAAGCGATGCGGGCTTGCGACCCGACTTCAGTATAGCGCGCGGGATTCGTGGAACAGGGAGGATGGATGGCGGAACGCTAAGAGGAGCTTGCTGCTAACCCGGCGATTTTAGCGGACGCGGAGAAAGTGCGGAACGAAGCCAATTTTGCGGAAGTGCAATTGTAACTAGAGGTTAGAGCGATTTCTGACCGGCTGCCGACGGATGTCGATGGGGAGGGCGAGCCGTCCGTGGAGTCGCGTGTGGCGAGGCCCGGATTTATTTTCAAGTGCTGTGACCGACACGGCGGGCATCCTAAGCAAACCGCGTTCCCACGAGTCGGAACGCTGCGCGCATCAGTGCGTGAGCCACGGGGGGAAACCGTATGATCACCGTTCCTCGGGGTAAGCGGCCGGGAACCGGGGTGTGCTTAGGAAGCGAGTTAGTTGGCCACGCACAATCGGCGCGCGGCGCGGCGCAGTTTGAGCCGCTCGTTCGCCTTCTTTTGCTTCTCGGCCGAGACCAGGGTCTGGCAAGTATCGCAGCGCTTCCGAATGCGGGACTTGGTGACGAATTGCGCGCCGCAGCGGCGGCACTGTTTCGTCATGGTTTCTTCTAGCGGAAGAATCCCTGGTTTCTTAGGCAACAGATGGGAATAGTGAAAATCGCAATGACTCATTTGCTGTACCTTAGCTATGTCGATTCAGTTCCGCGCACTGCAAGTATTCTCAAGAGAACTTGAGACTGGCCCGTTCAGCCAGGGAACTGCATTTAGGTAATTACATTATACCGCAACTGGTTGATAGATGCTTTCGGCGGCGAGTAGTTCCCACCGTAAATGATTGATATAAAAGATTAAAATCGTCTCCGAATACGCGCCTTTGAGCTGTCCGAAGACGCGGTCTTCCCAGCCTTCGGTGAAGTAGGGTTTGGGGTCCATATCCTTGGCGAAGAAACCGTTTTCGTGGGGGACGCCCAGGCAATCGAGAGCCGCCGCGATCATGTCCAGGTGCGATACCAGCACCGATTGCGCCAGGTCTTTGCCGAAATCCTCGTCGCCTTCCATGATTCGCGCCCAGAACTTCGGCGTGGATTTGCGCAGCGCCTCCGTATTGACTTTGTGCAAATGGGCCCGTACCTTGAAGCCTTCGTAAATCTGGTATGTCTTGAGCTTCCCGATGGAAATGCCGCGGACGATCTTGCCGAATGTCTCCTCGCCCAGCCCGCGGAATAGATCCGAAATCTGCATAGAGTGTCAGGGTAGCATGAGCTTGTGGGGCAGCCAACCCTGGCTGCAGCCGGCTTTCAGCCGGCTCTTACCGTGTGCGAAGGTTCGCGCATAGCCCAACAAGCCGCCTAAAAAGCGGCTGCAGGCAGGATTGCCTGCCCCACAAAGCGGAGGAGACTTACGCCGCTTGCTGTATGCTTTATAAGACGTGTCGGCGACTCCACTCCGCGGTAGGAATTCGCATTTCGATATCCTCGAAAAACTGGGCGAGGGAGGCATGGGCGCGGTCTACAAAGCTCGCGACCACCGCCTGGATCGCCTGGTCGCCATCAAAGTACTTTCCGAGAAGGCCGCCGCCACTCCGGAGCGCCAGGCCCGTTTCATCCAAGAGGCGAAAACCGCCCCGGCTCGCGAAGATTCGCGTTTGCCGGCACAGCGGAACAGCTTACCAAAGAGGGCGGCGGCGTGGCATACGAATCCGCCGACAGCACAACCCTCTTCTATACCAGAGCCCCGATGTCTTCGCCGCCGTTTGCAAGGCCGTTATCCGGGAGCGCCAAGCGCCGGTGGATGACGCGATCTGCTACATCGGCGGGCTTAGTGCAAATGGGCAGCGTACCTACCAACATCGACGGCGTGCCTCAACGCCAGCACAGGAAGCCCTGGCAGTCGCCTCATCGAAACAAGTTTCGAAGCTCAACCGGTTTACCGTGCGGCGTGTGGCGATAGGCGTCGGCCCAAGCCTGCTTGCGTTCCAACATGGCGGCCCGATTCGACAACCCCTGCGCGATGACCAATCGTTCGAGCGCGGCCAGCCAATGTTCGTAGTAGCGCGAGCCGTCGTCGGGTTCTCCGCGATCCGCGGCGGCCTTCAATTCGTCGGCAAGCGCCGCCGCCCATTCCTTCCAGGTGAAGTGGCCTTCTTCAGAGAGCCTGACCGCGAGGGCGAATGCCTGCGCCTGCCAGGGTTCGGCGAACACGGGGCCTTCCCCGGGTACTTCCCCTGGGCCTTCCCGATCGCGCGGCGCGCCCGGCAAATTGAGGTCAGACGCGCTCAAGGTAGTCGTCCCACATGTCTAGGTGAACAGAGTCTTGGGGTGGCGCCTGCCCGCCCCAAAGTTCGCGGGCCGGAAAGCGTACGGAGTAGACGTGCTGTCGCTTCTCTCCCTGAAAGTGCGCGTTGGTATCGGGAAACGTGTAGACGCCATGATCGCGCACAATGGCGCCGACCTTGCCTCGTGCATAACGGGGCAGTCGCGTGTGCCCTATTGGATGAATGTTTCGGGCGCGCACAGTTTGACCAACCTGGAAGTGAGGCGGCGTCTTGGGGTCGTGACTGGAAGGAATACCGCGACCAAGATGGCGAGCGACACCCGCATGGGTCATGTCTTGGGTCATGCCTTGGGTCAAGGCCGGCGTCGCTTTGGCGGATCCGGGATTCGCGGAGCCGGCCGCAAGTTCCGCGGGCGTCGCCAGGCCGTGCTTCACAACCAGTTGCTCGTTGATTCGCAGCCAGCGCTCGTAGTAGGTCATCTGCAAGTAGTCGGCGGGAGGAAGCAGTTCGATTTGATGGCGCCACGCATCCAGGTTCCACTCGCCCCTGGCCCGCAGCGACGCGTTGATCCCATATATGCGCCCTTCCCACGCCGCATGGAACACCGGCTCGTCTTGCTCATAGCGAATGGGGCCCATATCCTGCATGCCGCCCATATCGTGGACCCCGTTCATGCCTTTTCTCCAGGAGCCGGCACTTTGGCCACACCGACCATGGCATCGCGCGTGACCAGCGCGGCGAGCTCCGCTTCGTTCCAATTCTCCGTGCCCGCCGGACGCTCCGGAATCACCAGGTAGCGGAGCTCCGCAGTGCTGTCCCAGACGCGCACTTCAACGTCTTCGTCGATTTGGGCGCCGAATTCGCGCAGCACTCCGCGCGGGTCGATCACCGCGCGCGACCGGTACGCCGCCGACTTGTACCAGACCGGCGGCAGTCCAAGCACCGGCCACGGATAACACGAACACAGCGTGCACACCACCAGGTTGTGAACCTTCGGACCGTTCTCGATGGCCACCATGTGTTCACCCTGCCCGCTGGTGTAACCCAGCTCCGCAATGGCCGCAGGGGCGTCCTCCAGCAGGCGCTTCTTGTACGCGGGATTCACCCAGGCGCGCGCCACCACGCGCGCTCCATTGCGCGGACCCACTTTGTTTTCGAATGTGTCAACTAAAGCATCGAGCGCGGTCGGATCCACCAGTCCCTTTTCAACCAGCAGCGATTCCAACGCCTTCACACGCAATGCGGGGTCGGACGGAATGGCTTGATGGTCGTGATCGTGATTGTGATCGTGTGCGTTTGCCATATTGTGGGCCGCCGCGCTCATGAAAGCCCTCTCATCGCGCCACAGGACATCACATGCGTTAAGTGGATCATACGAACCCCTGGAAAGCCGTGTCAAGCGGAGGTCGAGTCTGCCGGTCGCTGCGGCCGCCTAACAGGCGCCAGTTCGCCAACGTCTCTCCCGGCGCCGACAACCTCACTGTGGAGAGTGTCGGTTTCGCCATCGAAAAAAGTGAGTAGTCAGAAGGCCGATGCCGGCATATCTTAGTGCGCCGGAAATCACTTTTCGCGGCAGCCTCACGGAGCTTTCCGGTTCCTCTTCAACGCCCAGCGCGGATATGGGCTTGCGCGCGCGGATCGCGGGCCGAAAGCAGCCACGGTCCAGGAACGGCCCGCAAAGTGCTTGCTCTTCGGTGTGCGCCTAATTTATCTACTAGCAGTAACTGCCTCGATTCTGGCCTGGGTCGGCGCGGGCGCGGCCGAACCAGCGAAAAAACGCGCTGGACCGCCGGCCGCGCGGAGTCTTGCCGCCAGCGAAATAGAGGACTCGACAAAGACCGCCGAGGTTGGTCCGGGAGCCACGGGTTCAAGGGTGGTGCGGGCGCAGATTCTTCTCGACCGCGCGCGGTTCTCGCCGGGAGAAATCGACGGCGTCTACGGCGACGATTTCGGGATCGCGGTCAAGGGATATCAGGAAAGCCACGATCGAAAGCCAACCGGCACAATTGACGCCGAGATGTGGCGTCTGCTCAATAGCGACGCCGGCCCTCTTCTCTTGACCTACGCAATTACCCCGGCGGATGAGAAAGGCCCGTTCCTGCCGCTGCCGCAAGACACTCAGGAAAAGGCCAAGATGAAGTGGCTTGGTTTCGAAACGCCCGAGGAAGGCCTGGGCGAGAAGTTTCATAGTTCGCCGAAGCTTCTGGCCGAGTTGAATCCGAACGAGAAACTGGACACGGCCGGGTTGCGGATCACCGTACCGAATGTGCGCGGCGCCGTTGTGCGCCTGGCCCTGCGTTTGGTGGTGTCGAAGTCAAAGCGCACGGTAATCGCCTATGGCGCCGGCGACAAGCAGTTGGCGCAGTATCCGGCTACGATTGGCGACACGCACGATCCGCTGCCGATCGGGCATTGGACCATTACGGGCGTTGTGCATTATCCGTGGTACAACTACGACCCCGAGCACTTCTGGAACGCGGACCCGAAACAGGCAAAAGCAGTGCTCCCGCCCGGTCCGAACAATCCCGCGGGTGCAGCGTGGATCGGCCTGTCGAAAGAACATTATGGAATCCATGGGACGCCAGATCCGGGGAAGGTCCGGCACGGCGAATCCGCCGGGTGCGTCCGGATGACGAATTGGGATGTGGATCAGTTGTCGCGCATGGTTCGACGGGGCACGCCGGTCGTCCTGGAGGAATAGCGTTGCGGCTCCGGGTTTGCATTGCCGGGCTGTTGCCAGTGTTTCTCGCCGCTGGCGCGGCATCTTCCGTTGATGAGATAATCCCGCCCATCCGTGGACTCGCCCTCGCGAATCTGCGGGATATGTTCGCCGAAGTTCACAACGGGCATGCGCATGAGGCAATCGACATTTTGGAGCCGCGAGGAACTCCGGTTCATGCGGTGGTATCCGGGACCGTCCGCAAACTGTTCCTCAGCAAACCGGGTGGCAACACGATATACCAGTTCGACGAACCGGGAGTATATTGCTACTACTACGCGCATTTGGACGGATACGCGGAAGGGTTGCATGAGGGGATGCGGGTCGAGCGTGGGGACGTCATCGGCTTTGTGGGATCGACGGGAAATGCGGATGCGCGCACCCCGCACCTGCATTTTGCGATCACCGAGTTGGGCCCGGAAAAGGAGTGGTGGAAGGGGAAGGCCGTCGATCCATATCCTTTCCTGGTAGCCGCGGTGAAGCGGGCGCAATAGCGGATCCTTCTTCTGTTGGCGGCGCGCGACGTTCGCTGTGGAGGAAGCGGCGATTTTCTGCTCGATCTACAATGCGGGCAATAACCCTCTGTTGAATTGTGAGTGTCCTGTTCGGCCCCCGCTTCACACCATCGGATTTCGCCGGAAGGCGCGCGCATCCGGCTCGCCTTGAGCTTGACTTTACAGCCCCCAGTTGCATGGCATTCGCCGCCCCGGCGGCGGTCCCGCTTAATCTTCAAGATCCTCCCTCGTGAGTCTGCGGCGGCGGCTCGGGCATATGGAGCAGCCCAGCGGTTTGCCGGGGCACGTGCCGGAGCAGCACGGTAACCTAGTGCGTGACGTTTGAGTGGGACCCTCGAAAAGCCGCGGCGAACTTCAAGAAGCACGCGTAACCTTTGAGGGGGGGCGTCAGTCTTCTTTGATCGGCTTGCGATCACGTATCCGGACCCTGACCATTCGTCGGACGAGCGCCGTGAGATCACCCTGGGCTATACGATGAAAAAGGAAATGGTTTTTGTTTCACACTGTGAGCGCGGGGAACGGATTAGGATCATTAGCGCGCCCTGCAACGCGGACCGAGCGAAGACAATATGAAGAAGGAATCGGCAGCTAAGGGCGGCGATAAGATGCGAAAGGAATATGATCTTTCGAAATTGGCGGGCGGGGTTCGAGGCAAATACTATCGCCGGGCGACCGCTGGGACGAACCTGGTGCTGATTGAGCCCGACCTCGCCAGCATGTTTCCGGATAGCGAGGCGGTCAATCGCGCGCTCCGCGTGGTCGCCGAAAGCCGCCCAAACGCCAAGCGTTTCCAAACGTCGGCGCCCGCGTTAATCCGACAAACGCTGTTAGCCACCGCGCCAGTGGCGTCCACGCTTAACCTTCAAGACCCTCCCGCGCCGGTCCGCCTCATGGGCGGGATTACTGCTTCGTATTCAGCGGTTGCCGCGCACCGTCAAAGAACTCGCGCTGCAGTCTGGGACCGATCTCGTCCGCCTTCACGGCTCGAATCGCATCCGCCACGTTCGCCGTCCAGGCTTTCATGTCAAACTCGCCCAGTTCGGTAGTAGCCGCCGATCCGTCGCCGGCATAATGATTGGGGAATTTCGCGTACCACCAGATTCCCGTATAGAGGCCGCGGGGCAGGTCGAGCCGGTTCTGATCGGCCCCGGATTCCTGCCCCGCGCGATCCAGGTGAACCAGATCCGGTCGCGACACCAGCGTGTGGGCAGTCTCCGATTCGCCGGCGTGCTGATCCACCGTACTCTTCAGCGCCGGCCGGCCTGGAGGATAGTTGGGACGCGAGAGCACGTACACCATGTAATCGTGCGGCGCGGCAAGCTGCGCCTGCGCGAAAAAAGGCAGCAGATAGTCGTTCCCGCCATGGCCGTTCACGATCACGATCTTCTTACATCCATTGCGCGCCATCTCATCGGTGGTTTCCTGAAGTAAGTCCATTTGCAGTCTCGCGCTATAAGCCACCGTGCCGGGCTCATGCCTGGCCTCGAAGATCTGACCGAAATAGTATGCCGGAAATACAACGGCGTACTCCTGCTGTGCGGCGTGCTCCGCCACATACCGCACGTTGATCAGATCCGTGCCGAGCGGCAGTTGGGGGCCGTGCTTCTCGATGATTCCGAACGGCAGCACGCACGTGGTCCGGGCCTTCTGAACGGCTTGCTCGAAATCGGCGGCGGTTAGTTCCTCCCATTTCACGGAGAGCGTTTGTGGAAAGGCGCATGTGCCCGTAAACAACAACGCTGCCAACAATGGTGTCTTCATTTGCGGCTCCAGCGATTCTTCGGCTCAAATTATATCCCGATCCGCTTCCCCGGCGGATATCTCACCGGCAACGTTAACCAAAGATATAACGTAGCCACTCAGTCGCATAAGCTATGATGACTACCGGACGGCTCCGCGCTGTCATCAGAATAGGAACACTCAGGTGGATCAACTCGCGAAGCAAGCCGCCGAGGTCGCTCTCCGCCTCGCCGCTCTCCCCGTCGATGGATTGCGCAACAATCCCGAAGCTCTCGACTCTATCGAGCGCCTGGCGATGCGCATTCTGAAGGAAGTCTCCACGGTTCGCGCCAGCAACACACATGGCGTCGGCGAGAGCAGCGGAATGTGGCCTGCCATGCAACCCTTGCGCCGCCAGTGACTGCACCACTCGTGTGAACGCGCTTCGAATCGGAGGCGTTAAGTGAACAGTGTTGGTCGCTTAACCTTCAAGCTCCTCCGTCGCCGGTACACGTCGGCAACCACTTACTAAGCCACGCCCGCCGCCCGCATCACCGGCTCCGCCTTCTCGCGGACGCGCCTGGCCATTTCGTAAGGGTCGGCGTTCTGGTAACGGGGATAGAACAGCTCGACCGATAGCGGCCCGGAATATCCTTTCGCGGCGAGCGCGCGCAGGATGCGGGGTAATGGAGAGACGCCTTCTCCCGGCACCTCGCGCGTCGTGCTGTCAAGCAATTCGCGGGGGATGTCGGGCACATCCTGAAAATGCACGTGCGGAATTTCGCCCGTATGAATCAACTCGAGGTCTTCGAATTTGCTGAGGCCCGACCAGAAGTGATAGCAATCGAACATCGGCTTCACGTTGGGGTGGGCGGCTTCACGGGTCAGGCGCAGAGACGTCGGCAGAGTTCCGATAAAGGTGGATCCGCGCATGAACTCGACCATGAGCGTAATGGGGATCTGCCTGGCGATCTCGCCCGCTTCGCGCATATTCTCCACGCCGCGCTTGTAATCGTCCGCCGTGTATTTCTCGGTAGCGCCACACGGACAGACCATGCGGCTAACCCCGAGTTCGGAGCCCATCGCGCCAAACCGCTTCATGTCTTCGACCGCTTTGGGACGGTCGGGACTGGGTTCCCAGAGTCCGCGCACCCCGCCGCACGATACCACGGTCAGCCCCAGATCGGACAGAAGTCTCCTCGCGGCTGCCATGCCGTCGGTCTTCACGAATGGTTCCAGGTGAGGGAAGACCACTTCCACGTATTTGATGCCGGCGCGGGCGTAGCCTTCGAGGGATTTGCGATAGCCCGCCGCCGCGGAGGTGGTTTGGTGCATACAGAGTTGCATGGAGCCCGGCGCCGCACGCAGCGGAATCGCGGGGGCCAGCGCCGACAGAAGCAGGTGTCTGCGGTTGAGCATGGGCTCATAGTATCGCAGCCTGGCGCGGGCGGCGCATACCAAAGCCCGGCGCAATACGCATCACGCGGGGTTCCACTCGGCCGAGCCTATACCATAAATGCCGAGCCTGTACCACAATTAGTATTTACCCATTTCAGAGGAGACAGTCCCATGCGCGCCTATCTTGTCGAACGGCCAGGAGCCGCTTTTCGCAGCGTTGATATTCCGCGTCCGGTTCCCGCAACGGGCCAGGTGTTGGTCCGGGTGCATGCCAGCGGCGTGAATCCGCTCGATACCAAAATTCGCGCCGGTAAGGCGGAACATGCCAGGCAGCCATTGCCTGCGATTCTGGGCCTCGATATGGCCGGCGTCGTGGAAGAGATTGGACCGGGCGTGACCCGCTTCAGGCAGGGCGATGAAGTGTACGGCATGGTCGGCGGCGTCGGCGGTTTGCAGGGTACGCTGGCAGAGTTTGTCGCCGCTGACGCGTCCCTGTTGGCCGGCAAACCACGCACCCTTTCCATGCGCGAAGCCGCCGCTCTTCCGCTCTCCATCATCACGGCTTGGGAGGGCCTTGTCGACCGCGCCAAGGTCCATCCCGGCCAGAAAGTGCTCATCCATGCCGGGGCCGGCGGCATCGGCCACGTTGCCGTACAAATCGCTCGCGCATTTGGAGCGGAAGTCTTCGCGACTGTCTCACCCGACAAAGCGGCCATCGCGGAAAGTTTCGGCGCCGTTGCCATCGACTATCGCACCGTATCCGTCGAGCGGTATGTGGCGGCGCACACCGCGGGCCAAGGTTTCGATATCGTCTACGACACCGTTGGCGGCGCTACGCTCGATGCGTCCTTCGCTGCCGTCAAGCGCTATACCGGCCATGTCCTAAGCTGTCTGGGATGGGGTTCTCACTCGTTAGCGCCGCTCTCGTTCCGTGGGGCTACTTACTCCGGCGTGTTCACGCTGCTTCCCTTGATCACCGGAGAGAGCCGCGCGCACCATGGCGAATTGCTTGCCAAGGCGGCCGCCCTGGCCGAAGCGGGCAAACTGAAGCCTCTCGTTCACCCTGACCGCTTTTTGTCGTCGGATATCGACGCCGCACACACTGCGGTCGAATCCGGCGCGCTGGGTAAAGTTGTCGTCGAGATCTGACGTAATTCGACGAGCCTTACCCGCTGAACCCGCCTACCACGGCATCTGGCGCTTGGTGAATTTGCGCCCGATGTCGGCAGCCTGTTCGTTAGCCGGACCAACCATCACGCCTTCCTTGATCATGGCGATCACATCGGCGGCGGACATCGAATTCAGAAACGCGATGTGGTTCGCTTTGCAGGCCGCCAGTACCTTCGCTCGCGCCGCCTGCATCCGGGGGTCGCTGACCGAGCCCCGGCCAGAGGGCACGCCCAGCGATAAAGCCATGTCGCCCGGCCCCCACTCCGCCATGCCGATGCCCGGAATCTTCAGGTTCTGGTCCACGTTCGCCAGCGCGTATTTGTCTTCTTCCTTTACTCCGAGCAGAAGCTCGCCGTTTGGGTTGAGCGGCCACGGATCGGCTTTCTGTTCGTACTCCTCCGTGGAAATTCCCCAGATCTGCGCCGCTGTCGGAGTTCCATGCGCGCCCCGCCGCCCCTCACCGAGCAGCGGCCCGACTCCCTCTTTGTGAATGGGAAAGCGAACGGCTTCGATGTAGGCCCGGATGGCGCCCGGCGTGTCCGCATGCGTGAGCATGATTCCATGAACCCCGGCAGCCAGCACTTGCTGGAACATCCACGCATTCGCGCGAACTGTCGTTTCGTCGGTGCCATTCACCGGCACATTGACGATCACCGCCGGCGTACGGTGGCCGCTCTTTGTCGGCCCGCCCGCCACCAGCCCCTTCATGTACGCCGTCAATCCAACTATGTCGTAGGGGGCGTGCTCCATGTCATAGCTGATATAGTCGGCGTAAGTCTGGGCATCCTTCTTTCCTTGTTCAAAACTGCTCGCCGCGTCTCCACCTCCGCCCGGCGTCCCCGTATGCGAACCGGTGTAATAAATCGGCTGGCCGTCCGCCAACAATTCAATGGTCCGGTTGATCCGCTTTGGCTTGTAGGCCGGGTTGCCGTTTTGGGCCAACATCCCCACAACCCCGAACACCAGGACAAGCGGTAAGCCCAGCAAACACGTTTTCCCGTTGATACGCTTCATAACTCTCCTTTCGTGGTTGCGAAATCCTTCAATCGTCCATCATTGATTCTCTCCCAGACTTACCCGCCAGGATCTACCGGATTCTCCATGCCCGTTCGCCGCGAGTAATCCTTGCCGTCTGCTACGCTGATGCAAGTGACTGGCCGCCAGTTCAAGCCCTTGTCTTCGACGTCCTTAGCCGCGGATCACGCTGTCCGCATTCGAACTGAAAACACCGCGAGCGTCGATGAGCACGCCGCGATTCGGGCCGTTAACGCCGCAGCCTTTGGACGTTCCGACGAAGCCGATCTGGTGGATAAGCTGCGCGCAGGCGGGCACGCGCCGATCTCGCTCGTAGCGCTGTTTGAGGGTAGCATCGCCGGTCAGATCATGTTCAGCCGAATGTGGATTGGCGCGTCGCCCAGCCTCATATCCGCAGTCGCATTAGCGCCCGTGGCCGTCCTCCCTGAACATCAACGCAAGGGCATCGGCAGCCTTCTAATCCGGCACGGGCTGGAGTTGTTGCGAGATCGAGGCGAAGCCCTCGTTATCGTCGTCGGACACCCTGAATACTACCCAAGATTCGGCTTCTCACCGGATAAGGCCAAGGCGCTCGAAAGCCCATTTCCACCGGAAGCATTCATGGCGATGGAGCTGAGCGCGGGCGCTCTTGATGGAGTCCGGGGATCGGTAGTATATCCACCGGTCTTCGGAATCTGACCCGTGGCTCCTCCCTCGCCGTCCGCTTCGGGCATGTCGTGAAGCGCGCCCGCATCTGCCGCCCGGTAAGGTGTCAGTCTACGCGTGTGCGTGCGACTGGTAGTGCTGGCGCAGCAGGTCCTTCCCATAATCGTTGCCGTTTGGAGTCCGCACCACGCAGTGAATGTGCTGCCGCGTTGGCGCGTTGGGCTCTTTGGCGAATCGCGCCAGGTTCGCCGGGCGCTGGTGATCGAATTCGATCAGGATCACCGGGCTGTGGATGCGATAGTAGTAGACCCCCGCTGCATCCGCGCCGCCGATCCAGGCGAACCACGTGCGGTCGATCTGCCGCTTCACCTCGTCCATCTTGACGCGCGCGTGGCCGTCGTCCATGTTGCCAACGTACAGGTCTACCAGATCCAGAAGCTGCCGTCGCTCCGGCTCGGAAAAATCGGCCGCGCGCACGCCCGCGTAGTCCAGCGCTACATTGTCCTGGAACGCCTCCGTCAGGTTGTAGTTATCCGTCTTATTGGGGTTAAGGATGGCCTTCGCGCGCCGGGGCTTGTCGAGCGTCAGCAGCATCTCGAGACCGCGGTTCTGCTCGTCCTGAAGAATCGAGACGCCTTTATACTTGCCGGAAGTAGCGGTGACCGGCTCCGATCCGGCGAAAAACGGCGTCATCACCACCTGGTCTCCCAACACGAAATAGTTGATGATGGCGTGGTGCCCGTCCAGTTGGAAGCCCCACGGCTCGCTTGCCGAGGGCTTGCCCATCACGGTGATGAAGTAAAGCCATTCGCCCAGAAACTCGTGGTCGTTGGTCAGCTCGGCGAGCGTCTCGTTGAGCCGCATGATGTCGCGGGTCAGCCTCAATCCGCGCGCGCTCAGCGATGCCTCCAGCAGACCAAACGCCGCGCCGCGTTGCGCGTCCGTCATTTCCTTGAAGCTGACGCCCTGGCGCACATAGAAGTGCTGATTCATCCACTTGCGCCACTCCGGGTCGTCCACCGCGAACATGGTCCGGTCGCGTTGCTGCCTGGTGAGGCTCCCGAGGAAGCGTTCGGCCGCGACGCGCACCGGCGCGGTCGAAACACCGGTAGAATGCACGCCGAAGAGATCGGTCTCGACGGTCCCGTTGGCGGTTATACCCTTGAATGGCTCGGCCAGACCCTTGCGCTCGTAATCGGCCGACATCTGCCGGAAGCGCTCGGCCATGTCGGCGGTGTCTTGCGGGAAGGCATGAGGCGCGAGAATAGCGCCTGGGATAAGCGTGGAAAACAGCGCGCGGCGCGTCCAACGCGGAGCCTGCTGATGGTGCTTATGTAGATTGTGCTCGTGCAGATTGGCGTGGTGACTGGAGCTCATGTCCGTCCAATTGTACAGCTACCGCTCCGCGACCAGCGTGGCCACGGCATCATCCACGTCTTTCTCCGTGAACTGCCGATTGGGGTCGTTGCCGTTCAGCGCGTAGCGGCGGCGGCCGGTCCGATCGTATACCCACACATCGGGAACGCCTTCAATGTCGAGCTTCTCGAACGACTGCGAAATATTCTCGTTCATCAGGTAGTTACGGAAAGTAGCGTTCTGCCTGCGCAGGAACTGCCGCGCCGTCTCCAGCGCCTGCTTGTCCTCGCGGTCGTCCACGCTCATGGATACGAATGTCACTCCGCCGTTCTTGTACCGGTTATACAGTTGCACCATGTGGGGGAACCGCTCGATGCATGGCACGCACCATGTTGCCCAAAGATCCACCACCACAATGTTGCCCTTGAGCGAAGCCAGCTCGCGCTGCCACTGATCGTATGTGACGGGCTCGAATGTGACGGGCCGCAGATCTATCGCCCCGGGCCCCGGCTTCGACCCGCACGATAACAAGCAAAGTACCGCGGCCAGGATCGAGCACGGGGCCAAGATCGAGCATAGTTTCGAGCGCCGGATGGAAGCGCCTGTACGGCTCCCGCTCCACATGTCGAATTATCTGCTCGCGTACTCGAGAGTGCAGCCCTGCGGGCGTGTCTCCGTAACCGCAGGCAACTTGCCGGCGGCCGCCGCCTCGATTCCGTCGCGCACGTAGAATTGGGCCGGCGGTCCATTCGTGTAGCGCGGCGCTCTGCCTTCCATCAAAGCCGGGGAATTGGTCAGCAGGCCCGTATAAACCACTCGCCGGTTCTTGTCGAGGACAAAATATTCAGGCGTGTGCGTAGCGCCATACTTGCGGCCAATCTCCTGGGAGCCATCGAACAGGTACAGGAAGTTGTACCCCGCCTGCTGCACGCGCGCCTTCATGGCCGGCAGCGTATCTTCCTGCCGCAGATTGATAGCAATTCCGACGAACCGCACGCTCTTGCTTTTGTACTCTCCCACTGTCTTAATCATGTCCGGCTCTCCGCCCTTCACCCACGGGCAGTGGTTTGCCAGGAAGACAATCACCAGCACATCTTCCTTGAAGTCGGACATAGAATAGCTCTTGCCATCTGTGGCTGGCAGATTAGTGAAGACCGGCGCCTGCATCCCTATATTGATTGTCGAATTGTACTTGCCACCGTAAACCAGGGTTGCCGACGCCAGGAAAGCGATCGCGATTGTGAGCCCGGCTACCGTGCCAGAAGTTTGTTTCATAGCTTGACTCCTCAACGGTATGAGCAAAACTTTATCACACGAAAACCCGCGTTTCGGGTCCGGATCGATGACACCGCCCGCCGGTCCAAGCCAGCACGCCTGTTCTGCTTAGTGGACGCCGGCGGTCTCTTCTATCGGAGCGAACGGGCTGATCAAATTATTGTGCCCGTCGAATTCGAAATCGATAGACGCCTCGATTTCCAGGTTCGGATTGCGCTCTACCTCGCCGCGAAGATTCTCACTCAGTCCGATGCGGTCCAGCTCCATGCTGTTGCGGATCCACCCGTACGTCACCTGGCTCAAATCGAGCTTCCCCACGGTCGGCGCGAAGCGCTCCAGGCACTCGCGATCGGTGGCGAAGTGGACCGGCGTGCGGATGGCCGCCGGCGTATTTGCGGTGAGCGAGTTGATCGTGGTGGGCGCCCAGTCGATGCGCTCCACCAGGCGGTTGGTCACCACATCGGCCATGCCCAGGCCGACCGCGCTATTGTAGGTGAGCTCGCTGAGGTCGCGGACGAAAATGCGCTCAATGCGCGGCGTGTTGGGCCACGGATTGTACTCGCCGTTGACGCCCCGGTTCACCACCTTGCTGTCCATTCCCGCGCCGCTGATGTTCTTGCCGATTTCGTCCAGAATCAGGATGTCGAGATCCGCCGGAATTTTCGCCATCCACGATTTCACCAGCGCCAGATTCTCCATCTCGCGCTGTTCCATAGCTTCCAAAGGAACCGCGTCGATCTTGCCCGTGTTGTGGTGCGCGTCTTCCAGAATCGCCAGGCCGCCCAGAATCTTGCCCGATTGCAACACCTGCCGCCCCACCGTAACCACCACGTGCTCGAGGCCCAGCCGGTATGCATACGAATGGTAACGTTGCGCGCCGGCGAACTTGCCCAAGCCGATCGCCATCATTTTGAACAAGCCGCTTTCGATCTTGCCGGCGTAATCGGTATGCCATTTCACGCGGCCGATCAACATCACGCCATCGGAATTATAAGCCTCGCGATCCATGAAGGCTTCGATGCCGTCGGCGGTCTTGCCAAGCGAAACCACTTCGAGCTGGCTGATCATCGGGCAGCCCATGGATGCTTCGGTGATGCCGTAGTGCGCCAGAACGTTAGCCTGCCCGGCGGCGGACGCAGCGCCGTGGCTGCCCATCGCGGGAAACAGGAACGGCTGCATCCCGGCGTCTTTCCAATAGCGGACCGCGCTGCGGACGATGGATGCGATATTGTGGATGCCGCGGCTGCCGACGCCGATGGCGACGCGCGCGCCCGGCTTCAGCCGCGCCGCGAAGTTGGAGGCGCCAAGCTGGCTGCGCACTTCGGCTGCGACATCGGGAATTCGACGATCGGGAAACTTCTGGCGGACCACAAGCAGGCGAGGTAAGGGCATGGTCCTATTTTAAGCATTTTCCCGCGCTTTCGGCAGCGCGAGCGGCAGCGCCCTTCGGATACTTTCGAACCTCCGGCTTCGCTAATCGCCATCGCGTGAACAAAGCTGTCCCGATCCCGTCCACTACCAATCGCGGACCTCCGGCAGTATGCGCCCGCGCAGTATTAATGGTTTCGAAGCAAGATCCAGCCGGAGCGGGAGCTTGCCAAGCGTCGTCTCTACCGGCGGCAACGAGTTTCGAAGGAATCGATGACCACAAATCCGCAGAGCGTTTCTGTTGGTCGCCAGGAACCAAGCCCTCCCTCATGGCTTAAAGCATCGCTTGAATTATCGAATGAGCTTGGAGGTCGCACGCGCCCGTCCGGCGCCACAATGTCGCGGCCCCGCGACGAGGCGCCCAATGAGCAGCCGGAGCGAAGCTCGCCAAGCGTCGTCTCTACCAGCGGCAATGAATTTCGAAGGAACCCCTGACCACACACCGGAGAGAGTTTCTATTGGCTGGCCAATAACCAAGCATCCATAAATGAAAGTATCACTTTAACTATCAAATGGGCTTACTCGTCACCTGGAACTCGGTACGCCACCACCAGTTGTTGCCCCTCGTGCGCGTTGAGATGCCTCTATCTGAGGCGCCAAGCCTCCATAACTTAGAGCATCACTTGAACTATCGAATGAGCTGGTCGTCGCTGGAGCCGCTACACCGCCGCCAGTTGTCGCCCTCGCGTGCGTTGCGATGGCGCCATCCGCCTCCGGAGTCGGCGCCAAATTCCCAGTTCCGATAGACGGCCTAAGACTATCCGGGAGAAACGGCGCTGGCGGAGATTCGGCCAGCGGCCGACGCCTGGGTTCACCTAACGCGAAGTGGTCACCTTGGGTGTCACGTGGATCAGCGCGCCTGGATTGGCGTCTTCCAGCATCCACAGCGAGCCATCCGGCCCTTCTTCCACATCGCGGATGCGCTTGCCCACATCCCATCGCTCGGCGGTCTTGGCGCCGCCATGGCCGTCAAAAATGATGCGGACCAGCGCCTTGGTTGCCAGGCCGCTGACAAAGCCGCTGCCGTTCCATTGCGGGAAGGTCTTCGTGCCGGTGTAGAACATCAGATTACCCGGCGCGATCACCGGTACCCAATAGAGCACCGGCTTCGCCAGGTCGGGCCGCGTGTCGGGCTTGGGAATCGGCACGCCGTTATAGTTCTCGCCGTAGGAGACCAGCGGCCAGCCATAATTCTTGCCCTTCTCGATCAGGTTCAGCTCGTCGCCGCCGCGCGGGCCATGCTCCACCTCCCACAATTCGCCGGTGGGCGAAAACGCCAGGCCATAGGGCGTGCGCACGCCGCTGGCCCAGGTTTCGGCCGGCGTCAAATTGGGGCCGGGAAAGGTATAAGTGCTCACCACCTTCGCGGTCTTGGCGGCTTCGGTGTCGCGCGGCGGATCGATTAGAGGAATCGAGGCAGCGCCGGTTTTGCCGAAGTTAGGATTGCCGGGCGCGGGTTTGCCGTCCAGCGTCAGGCGCAGGATCTTGCCTACGGGCTCGTCGGGATCCTGAGCGGGAGTCATGCGCTGGCGGTCGCCAACCGTGAGAAACAGATACTGGCCGTCGGGCGAGAAGGCCACCTGCGCGCCTTCCTGGCCGCCCTTGCCCGTGGGCAGCTGGCGCCACAGCACTTCGAATTTTTCGAGTGTCGCCGAAGTGGCAGTGACGTTCAGCCTGGCGCGCGCGAGCGCCAAGCCGCCGCCGTAGTCACCCGGCTCGGCATAAGTGAGATAGATACTGTGGTCGGAGGCGTAATGGGGCGAGAGGAAGACGCCGTGCATGCCGCTCTGGCCCGAGTAATAGACTTTGGGCGTATTTCCCACCTGGATCTTTTCGCCCTGCTGGGTCACCAGCCAAACGGGACCGACCTTTTCGGGGATTAACATGCGCCCATCGGGCAGGAAGGCCAGCCGCCAGGGCAGGTTGAACGTGGTCACCGTAGTCATGGCAAAGGGCAGGCTGGCTTCGGGCTTCTGTTCGCCTATATTCACCTGGGCCCAGGCCGCCGCCGACGCCAGGGTGAAAAGCAATGGCGCGTTCGCCAACTTCATCGTCATTTCTCTCCTTGCTTCTCGAGCGCCCGACCTTGAGCGATCCGGCGCGCCTTCGTTAAACGTACATTTACCATTATACAGACGGACCAAATCGTGATATACGCACGGACCAAATCGTGGCGCACGCACTCATTGCGTGCAGCGTTCCCATTCGTGGGAACGCGCTTCGAATCGGAGGCGTACAGCTGCCGCATCGCCCATCCGGAAGTCTTTCAGCCGCGAGATGTAGCGCTTCCATCCGGTACTACTTGACGGCGAAGCTTGACAAGTCCGCAGTGGGCCTAGCCCCCGATGTTCACTACGATTACCCTTTAGGGACTTCACGCTAACCGGACCGCGTGGGCCCGAACTCAAGCGAATGTGAATGCCAAACACCTATGACGGCGCTCCTGGACCTGGACGCGCGGTAAGTGATTTTCCCGGCCGTCAGCTTGGCGCTCCTGTCCAATAGGCGCGGCCAGCTTCAGGGGAGTAAATCCGGCGAACCAAGGCCGTCAGCCGTTCCATCCGGCCCTCCGCAAGCCCTCCATGATGTGATCGAGATCGGCCGGGGATGCGTTCCATTTTCGCAATTCGAGGTGTGCTGAAAAGCCCGGTTTGATCTCAAGTACCTTCGACAATGCCTTGCCGGCATCTGGTCGGCCTAATTGACCTTTGGCAGCTGCGTCGAGTAAATGCGTCCAGTAGAAGTGGGGTAATCCGATCCTCTCAACACACCTGATCGTACCGTCGTACGCTTTTCGGTTGTAGTCCAGCCGGGCAAAGCTGAAGTAGTACCAGCCGGGATGCAAGGGATTGAGTTCCTGAGCGCGCCGCGAGAGTTCGACGCCCCGTTCGAATTCACCCATGAACGCCAAATAATGGCCGATGTCGGCGAGCGTCTCGGGGTCATTAGGGTTTAGCCTCAAAGCCAGCTGCGACTCCGTCTCGAACTTCTCATTCTCACCGCGGAAGAAATGTACGATCGCCAGCCAACATCGTGCGTACGCGTTCCGCGGGTCCAGTTGTGTAGCGCACACCGCATGCGTCAGTGCGCGGCCGATGGGGTCCGGCCGCGGGTTCATCTCAAAACGATGCTCGGCGAGATAAACGTTGGCGAGTAGCGCATGCGCGTCGGACGAAAGCGGATCGAGCTCTACCGCCCTTTCTAGAAGATCTCGGGCCTCGGCATGCATCTCCGCGCTCAAAGCCGAAGTATACCTGCGCGCACGCAAAACGCAGTCGTAGGAATCGAGTTCCAGCGGTCCTTTGGCCATCGCCCGTTCGAGAGAGACGTCCTGCATTTTCACGCCGAGCGTGGCCGCAATCCTTCGCGTCAGCTCGTCTTGCAAGTCGAAGATGTCGCCCATGTCCCGGTCGTAGCGCTCGCCCCACAACTGTACGCAGCTGACTCCATCTATGAGCTGAACCGTAATACGGATCCGGCCAGCGGCGCGGCGCACGCTGCCTTGAACCACGTAGGCGGCACGCATCTGCCGGCAGAATTCGGGCACGTCGATCGGGCGGCCTTTAAACTTCAGCGTGGACCCCGCGGCGATCACACGCAGGTCGCGGAATCGCGACAGGTTGGTGACAATGTCTTCCGTTAACCCGTCGGCAAAGTAGTCGTCCGCCTCCGCGCTCTGATTTGCAAAAGGGAAAACCGCCAGCACCGGCCGTGGCGCCGTTCCAGACGGGGAAACATTGGCGGCGAGTGGATGGCCTGTCGGCGAAGCCTCCTTCGGGGCAGCTCCTTCTCCTGGGTGCTCTTGTGTGTGGTCCCGCGAAGAATTGACGCTGGACTCGTCGAGCGCCTTAACCGGCGCCGCAAATTCGAATCCTCGTCCCCTCACCGTCCGGATGTAGCTCTGGTTATCACCGCTATCTCCCAGGATTCGCCGCGCCGATTTAACGCAGCCATCGATGGTACTCTCAGAAACCAGCCGGCCTTGCCAGATCCTCTCCACCATTTCTTCACGGCTCACCACGCGGCCGGGACTGCGCAACAGTAGCAGGATGAGATCGAAGACCAGCGGCTCGACGTGCAGCGCGATCCCGTTTCTTCTCAGCTCATATCTTTCAGTCGCGAGTTCAAAATCGCTGAACTGATACCGCATTCCAGTCCCGTCCGCCGATAGCATCGCCCTGCAAGATGCCGGGCACGAATATTACCTATGGTAGACCGAGGCCGGAGCGGTCTGTAGGGCCAGTCCCCAGGCAATCCCCAGGTGTTCTCCCACCGCCGCCCCAGCAGCGGGTGACTAAACGGGTGAATACTTCTCGATGGCGGCTCTAAATGGCGCCCACGACAAACTTCCTGGAGTTTTGACATGACCTCAACGCAAAAAGATAAGCTGCTTCGATTCGCCTTGACTGCCTTCGGCGTCATCTTCTGCCTGATCTACCCGGTAGGTCTGCTGTGGCCCTCCGGTTGGGTGTGGCACGGTGGCCACGGCCAATACTATTTGCAAATGATTTGTGGCGTCTATGCCGTGCTAGGCATTTTTCTCGTCGCCGCGGCGCGTGATCCTTACCGCAACCGCAGCTTGATTTCTTTCACGATATGGTCAAGCCTGGTCCATGCCGGCATCATGGCGGCGCAGGCCATCTACGACGGACACGAACTCGGGCACCTCACCGGCGATGTACCCGCGCTGCTTCTGGTCGCCGCCGTGCTTTGGTTCCTGTCTCCCGCAAGCCAGCAGAGGGACAGCAGCTTATCCGAGCAGTCGCACGCATCTGCACAGCCGACTTTCTGAAGTCCGGAGCCTCGTCGATGCTCCGGGGCTCACCCATTGCGCAGCCCGCCCGGATCCGGGTCAAGTTCAGCAGAAACGCCCTATTCGTTGAAGTCATAAACTTCCCGGAGCGTTCGGATGGTCGGGGACCCTGCCACTACTTCTTGGCGGATCGTTCGATGATGGGTTCTGTCCGGATGCGCCGTGATCCGCCCGGAAAGCGCTTGGCGGCGAGCGTTCTCTGGATCGTTTCAAATCGATTCCACCTCTAATTTCACAACTCTGTCGCGGCGTGATACACTGTCGGCGCTCGGCAAGGAGCAAATCAAATGACGCCATCCAAAGCCCCACTCCCTTTTTTGGGCACGTGGAAACTCGCGACCTCTGAATCCTCGCGGCCAGACCTGCCTTACCCAACATCGGGACTCACAACATTTGCTCAGGAAGAGGACGGCATTCACTACACCGCGGATTCGGCTTGGTCAGATGGACGGACAACCAACGTTAGCGCCGTGCTTCAACTGGACGGCCCCTGGTCCCCGGTCACGGGGAGTCATTTAGTCGATTCCCTGAGTTTCAAGGCCCTGGAGGATGGCTCCTTTGAGGCAAAGGGGATGAAGGGCGGGGCCCATGCGGTTACCACTCACGTCACGTACTCCGCGGACGGACGGATTTCGACGTCGCACTGGGAGTTGGTCGGCCCGAACGGCGCCACCATTACCTGGGAAACGACTGCCGAGCGGCAGTGAAGCAATGCAGCGCAGAATAGCGATCTGCTTAGCGATTCGCACTTCTCTTCTTTGGATCAGGAGCAGCTAAGTCCTGGATGCTCCGATGAGGGCCGTTGCCGGTAAGCGCCTGAAATCGCGATAATAGTTTCGCTTTTGGTAGGCTGGTGCGACAGTTGACGGATCGGAATCCGGAAGTTGGCCCCAAACGGCGATCTGGGAATCGACGCATTGGCCAGATCCCAGCAACATCCGCAAAGATGGACCGCCGAAGGATAACGCCCACCCGCCCTTTCACTGCACACCTTGCGCTGACATCTTGCGCCGCACCCTTGACTATGGTCAGTTTTTGAGCTTCAATTTGGATGGCCCGATCAATGCCACAGGAAAGTCTGCTTAATTGCTAACCCCGGGTTATAACTCGACGACGTTCTGAAGGCAAATGCTGGAGGAAAAGTATGTTTCATTTAATCTGGTACATTTTTATTGGGCTAATCGCGGGCGTTATTGCGAAATCGGCGATGCACGTGCATATAACGATCTTCTGGACGATCGTGCTCGGCATCGTCGGATCGATCGTCGGCGGCGGCGTTACCCACATGTTTTCGCGCCCGGCAAACGAACGATATCATCCCGCCGGCCTCATTTTTTCCACACTGGGCGCGATCCTGGTTCTCTTCATCTGCTATAAGCTGAAGATTCATTTTCCCCGGGTCGAGCTCATCGAACGTTGACCTTGATTGGGAACCCGTTAACGCATCCGTGCAGAGGGTCGAAAGGGACGAGCGGCATCGCGCACCTATTCCGTCCATCAAACGACGCCACCGGACTTCAATCGAAGTCGGACGTTAGCGTGGGTGTGTTCCAGTTGGGCAGTGGATCGCGCATGGCGAGGCGCAACAGAATTGCGGCGCCGGTATTCTCATCGAGCAGTTCGTGAAGCAGCCGGTACGTCCGGTTTACGACGTCAATCATCAGGCTCTTCATTTCTTCATCGCTCAGTCTCGACAGCTTGGCCCAGGGAATCTCGCCGTATGGCGTGGTGACGAATACATCGCGGTAGTCGCCCTGCGCCGATGACGGTGTGATCCCGCTATGCAGGTCCTCCAGGAAAGAGTTGCGGAAGCACTGCAGGACCACATACTTCGCCAGCCGCTTCTGCAACTCTGGATCGCCGATCAAAGCGCGTATCGCGCTGTTTCCGTGCAGCCCCATACATAGCAATTATCGCGCTTCATCGGGCGCGCGGCCGCCGCGGATGAAATGCGGTTGGGGCGCTGAGTTGAACTGCTCGGGGCGGCCGACGGCCGACGGCCGACGGTCGAAAAACGAACTACTCAAGATCCGATGAACACGCACTTCTATCTGCGTTCATCGGCGTTCATCGGCGGCCAACCAATCTTTTCGCCCCAATTCCATAGCCCCCCAAAACCCCGTTCACAGCACTTCCACCTTTATTTTTCGCCCCTTTTTGCCCATTCTTGATGCACTTAGCCTAAGCCCCCTCCCTCCGGCCCCAAATTCGCCTGCTAGCCTCAAATCGAGGCTCTTATGGCAACTCCTAAACAATCCGCGGCTAACCGCGCGAATGCGCAAAATTCCTCCGGACCCCGCACCACCGCCGGCAAGGCCACCTCCCGTTTCAACGCTCTCAAGCACGGCATCTACGCCGTCCACCAGATCACGTTCGACGAAAAAGCCGAAGACCTCGCCGAGCTCGCCGCCGAATACCACGAACACCACCGCCCCGCCGATGCCGATCAGCGCTTCCTGGTCGACACGCTCGTCCACAACGAATGGCGCCTCCGCCGCACGCGACGCGTCGAAGCCAACCTCTGGTACCACGCCTACCACGCCTTCGTCGTAAAAAATATCGAAGTCACTCTTACCTGCACATCCGGCGACGCTTTCGCCACTGATTCCTACACCTTCGAGCGCCTCCAGCGGATCGTCAATTCCTACGAGAGTGGGGCAGGCGCTTCCGCCTGCCAACCCCGATGCTCTGCCGCAGCCCCCGCAACCCGAAGCCGCACCCACGCCTGCCCCACCCCTGCAACCCAAACAATCGAAATCCACTTCCGCGAATTTGGGTTCGTTCCGTCAAAATCCGAAAACCCCGGCTCCCGCCGCGCCTTATGCCCAGCCCGAACCCAGCGCAACCCCCACGGAAACCAGCCCATCCAGCGCTGATTTGGACCCAAAGCCGCCGCAAACCGCATAATGGACTCTTCCACGCGCTCCTCCGGCGCCACAATCCGCCATCGACGGTTGGGCGCGCACGCCATGCACTCAAGCTGCGCCCCCAAGCTGAACTCCCACGCTGTACGCCAACGCAGAAAGGCCGCTTACGTGCTTAACTCACAGCGGGACCAAACAGCGCTGATTCGAAACGGCGTAGGCCCCCGCCCCGGCTCAGTATTCCGGCTCACCAGCTTATGACCAAACATCAGACGGCGCCCAATTCCTCTGGAATTAGAAACATCGCCATTCTGTTTGCCGTGGTAGCCGCCCTCTACCTGGCTCGCGAGCTTCTCATCCCGCTTGCCTTCGCCATCACCCTTTCCATGATTCTCGCGCCCTTCGTGGCCTGGCTGCAAAAAATGCGCCTCGGCCGCGTGCCCTCGGCGCTTCTGGTGGTGGTGGTCGCCACCGCGTCCGCGGGTGGAATCGGGTGGGTGATCTTCAACGACCTGGTTCAGGTGGCCATCGACCTCCCTGGATACAAGGAGAATATCGACCTGAAAATCCAGGCGCTGAACGCCCCTGGCAAGAGTGCATTTGGACGGGCCGCCGCCAGCGTGCAAGAGCTGAGCAAGCAGATCGCCAGCGCCCCCCAGCCGGTTCCGCCCGCCGATGCCCAGTCCGCCGCCAAGGGCCGGCGCGCCGCTCCGAGTCCAATCAGCCATCCGCTCGCCGTCCAGATTGTGGACCAGCCCGGCAATGAATTGGAGTACGTCGCCAATCTCGCCAAGCCTTTCCTCGGGCCCCTTGCCGTGTTCGGAATGGTACTGATCTTCAGCCTGTACCTGTTGATCGAACACAACGACCTGCGGAACCGGCTGTTCCGTCTGGTCGGATTGCAGCAACTCAACCTCATGACGCAGGCCCTCAACGATGCCACGCAGAGGGTGAGCCGATACCTCATGCTCCAACTTCTGGTGAACGCCTGCTTCGGCGCCCTCTTCGGAACCGGCTTGTATCTGATCGGCCTCCCCTACGCGGCCTTGTGGGGCGCGGTTGCCGCCATCCTACGGATAGTGCCCTATATCGGCTCGCTGGTCGCCGCCGCTTTGCCTTTGGCGCTTTCCCTGGCGGTGTTCAATGGCTGGGCGCCTCCGTTAGAGGTGTTCCTGCTGTTCGCCATCATTGAGGTGATCACCGGCAACTTTGTGGAACCCTGGCTCTACGGCGTCCACACCGGAGTTTCTTCGCTGGCGCTGCTTCTCGCCACCGTGTTTTGGGCTGCGCTCTGGGGCCCGGCCGGCCTGATCCTATCCACGCCGCTGACGGTTTGCGTCCTGGTGCTGGGCCGCTACGTGCCGCGGTTCTCGTTCCTGCACGTCCTGCTGGGAGATGAAGCGCCACTTGAAGCTGAAGCCATTATCTATCAGCGTTTGTTGGACATGGACGAACAGGAAGCCAGGGTTGTGGCGGATCGATATCTCAAGGAACACACCTTAACCCAGCTCTACGATTCGGTTCTGATCCCGGCGCTCACCATGGCGGAGCACGACCGGCATAAGGGCGCACTGGACGCGGTCCGGGAAGAATTCTTCTTCCTCAGCATGAAAGAGATGTTAGCCGAGCTGCCCGACGATGCTTTGAAGTCCGCGCCGCCGAACATGGAAGCCGCTGCCGAAACCGCCGCTCCCCCGAAGCCCGAATGGCCGGCCGGCCGCGTCATTTGTATCCCGGCCAACGATGAGGCCGATGAGATCAGCGCCTCCATGCTTTCCCAGTTGCTCGAACTGGGCGGCTGTGCGGCCCTTTCGTTTCCGGTTGACCCGGACATGCTTCACCTGATGCAGGTCTTGGATCCCTCCGCGGACGACGTCATCTGCATCTCATCGCTGCCGCCATTCGCCTTTTCGCACGCCAAGAATCTGAGCCGCCAACTGCGGGCCCGCTTCCCGCTGACCAAAATCATCGTGGGAGTCTGGGGATTCGCCGGCGATGCCAAAGTGGCCCTGGAGCGCTTCCCGACGCCTCGTCCGGAGTACCTGGCGACCAGTCTGGAGCAAGCCGTCCAAACCGTAGCCACCCCAGTCGAAGTACCCGCCGAAGTTTGACAATCCAATCGTGGCGCACGCACCCTCGAAAACACCAAGCGAAGCGTGTGCTTTCATACCTTGCCTTGCCCCGCCGCGGGGCAGAGCAACACTCATGCGTGCAGCGTTCACACTCGTGTGAACGCGCTTCGAATCGAAGCGCCAGGAATTCTCCCGGCGCCGCCCGCGAGCTACGCGGAAAGCTCCCGCTCCATTACACTTAAATCCTGCATGCCGGAGTCCGCAATCGGCCCGTACCAGATCCTCGGCCCCTTGGGCGCGGGCGGTATGGGCGAAGTCTACAAGGCGCTCGACCCTCGCGTCGGCCGCCAGGTCGCGCTGAAGCTGCTGCCCGAATCTATGGCGAACCACCCCGACCTCCGCCGCCGCTTCGAACAGGAAGCGCGCCTAGCCGCGGCCCTGAACCATCCCAACGTGATGGCCATTTACGATGTGGGGCTTAACCAGCATCCGCCCTACATCGTCGCCGAACTGGTCATAGGCGAATCGCTGCGCGCGATAATCGCCGCCGGACCGCTGCCGCCGCGCAAGGCCGTCGATATCGCGGCGCAAATCGCAGCGGGCCTCGCGGCCGCTCACGCCGCCGGAATCGTGCATCGCGATCTGAAGCCGGAGAACGTCATCGTCACCTCCGAAGGCGTCGCCAAGATTCTCGATTTCGGCGTCGCGCGGATGGAGACCAAGGCCGCAGCCGCTAATGAGACGGCGACCATGGCGCACACATCCGCCGGCTCGGTGGTGGGCACGGCAGCGTATATGAGCCCCGAGCAGGCGCGCGCGGGCGACGTGGATTATCGCTCCGATCAGTTCAGCCTGGGCCTGGTGCTCTACGAAATGCTCACCGGGAAGCAGGCGTTCAGCGGCCCCAGCGCGGTGCAAGTGATGTCCGCCATCATCGAGCAGGAGCCCATACCCATCGAGCGCACGCTGCCCACGCAGTTGCGCTGGATACTGCAACGCTGTCTCGCCAAAGAGCGTGACGGACGCTACGAATCCACGCGCGATCTGGCGCGCGAGTTGGCGCAGGTCCGGGACCATTTCAGCGAGCTGACCACCACTGCGAGCGGCGCGCAGCCGGCCGTCACCGCCGGCGTCACCGCCGCCGTTACCCCAAGGAAACGCCCCGTATTGCCACTCTGGATTTTGGCGGCCGCCTGCGCGCTGGTTGGCCTGGCCGGATGGTGCGCCGCGCAACTATTACGCAATCCGCACGCGGTTGACCTTACACGCTATCGAACGACGCCCTTCGCTACCGCGCTGGTGACTCAAGCCCGTCCTTCATGGTCGCCCGACGGCAAGAGTATCGCCTTCATTGGCGATAATGGGGGCGACTCCCAACTCTACGTGCAAGGGGTCGATTCACCTACCGCCGTTCCAATATCCCGCGGCCCGTGGAAGGTCTACGATGGCCAACCACCATTCTGGACTCCCGACTCGCAGTCGATCTACTTCCGATGCGGCAAAGACGACTGGGGAGGACTGTGCCGCATCCCGGCCGGCGGCGGAGAGTCGACCATGGTTCAGCCAAACGCACTGACCGGCTCCCTCTCGCCAGACGGCAAGACTCTGGCAATGCTCGTGTTCCCGAATAAGGACTATTACCGGCTGGAGATGATGACTGCCACGCCGCCGGACGCGCCGCCGCGCCAATACGAGCCGCAGCCGTTTCCCACGGGAACGCACTACAACAACCCGGTCCTGGCATTCGCGCCCGACGGCAAAAGCATATTCGTCGCCATTGCCTTTGAAGGGAAGGGTGAAACCACTTGGCTTTTGCCCTGGCCGGCAGGTCCAGCGCGCCCCGTGTTCCAGCAGGGTTTGCCCTTCACGAACACACCGCAGATTGCCTGGGAGCCGGATTCGCGGCATCTGGTCTTCGCCGTCGAGGTGGATGCTTCGCATCACTATCAGCTCTACATGGCCGACGTGCGTAATGGCGGCTATTGGCCCGTTTTCCTGGAAGATCGCCCCGCTTCCAACCCGGCGGTGTCACCCGACGGCGCCCGCGTGGCCTATCGATCCAATCTTTCGCACGCTGACGTGATCGCCGTGCCCCTAGGCGATGGACCGGTGCGCACCATATTGGGCAGTTCGCGTACGGAACAGATGGCGGATGCGTCGCAAGCCGGGCCGCAACTGGTTTACGTCACCGACCGCCGCGGCGTGCAGGAAATCTGGCTCACCAGCACGGCGGAAGGCTGGGACCGGCCGCTGATCACAGCGGATAGCTTACAGGTGGATGGCAAACCTGCCGGCGCTTTTCTCGATCCGGCGCTTTCACCCGACGGCCGGCGCGTGGCATTCGCGGCCATTGTCGGCGGGAATGTTCACATTTACACGGCATTTGTCTCGGGAGGCACGCCCGTGCGCGTCACCAGGGAAGCGGGTCTCGAAGACGAGCCCGCATGGTCGCCGGACGGCAATTGGGTCGTATTCGGCCACCTCGTTGGACACGGTTTCCTCTTGGCCAAAGCGCGCCCTGGCAGCGGCGAGGCGCCCATAGAATTGGGTCCGATCGGAGGCAGCTCCGTTCCCGCCTGGTCCCCCACGGGTGAGTGGATCGCCATGCACGACGACCACGGAAATTTGATCTTGTTCAGTCCGGACGGAAAGTCGAAGCGCACACTGCCGGGCGATAGCGGGCCGTGCGCATGGTCGCGCGACGGCAAGACCCTGTATCAGGTTCGCGTGGACAACCCGGCGCTGGTGGCAATCGATATCGCTACCGGCAAGCAGACCAAGCTACGCGATTTGCCCGGACTCGAGCCGTTTTCAGACTCGAACCCCGGGTTGCGCGCTTCGCTGACTTCGGACGATAAGAGCATTGTCTACACCGTAAACCGGCCGCGGACGGAAATCTGGATTCTGGATGGCGTGCGGACGCCGCATACGTGGTGGGAGAGGATACTGGGCAAATAACGATGAGCTTTCAATGGCTGCAGATACGTATCACCGAAGAAAAGGAGCGGCGCGAGCGTGAGAACGCGATTTTGCAGCGCCTGCCGCGCGCGCTCAAGGAGCTCCACGAGAGTTTGACCATTTGCGTAGACGCTTATACCGAGGCGTTCGGCGCGGATTCCGCCAGCCTCGCGCTGGAACAGGGCGCCATGCACCTGATCGCCGGCGGCGGGAAAATCGACATCGTAACCGACGCGTCCCTGCCCGGCTTTCGCGTAGAGCGCGGCTCCGACCCGTTACTGATCCAGGTAGGCATCCTGCCGGGAGACAAGCTCTTCTATCGCGACGGCGACAAATACCTCACCGCCGAAGAGATGACGCGCCGCATCCTGGACAGGACGCTCTTCCCGAGACTAGTAGAATAAGGTCTAATAGTGTTCACTTACGGCGGCGAAGCGTGCGCATTCATAACTACCCTTGCCCCGGCGCGGGGCAGGGCAACACTCATGGTTGCAGCGTTCCCAAACTCGACTTCACCACTCGGGTCCGACGCCAGCTGGCGAACTTCATCCACTCGCGACTTATCCTCTGCCGAGTCACCGCGCTTCCATCACGCGCATCATGAGCCTCCGCGCACTTTGCGGGCCGATTCCGCCCCAAAGACCGGTAGCCGGGGATCTGTCAGTAACCCGATTTGCTTTAGTACCGAAGCCTGATCCCAGTAGATATGTTCGTGCGCAAGCTTGCCGTCGCGGAAGCGCACGATCGCAACCAACGCCACTTCCACATAGCGATTGGTCGGAGGAATTCCCGGCAACATCCATGGCATTTCCTGCGTGTGCGTGAATGAGAAGATCATTTCATCGACAAGCTGATCTTCTCCCACCGTGCGGGAAATAGGTGTGAGCTTCGTGTCGGGCGGCATCCTCGGAATGAAGTCCTCCGCATAGAAAACGCGCAAGGCGCTTTTCCCCATCCCACCCGTCAGCACCGGGACGTGATTGACGTAGGCGTCTTCGGTCATGGTGGCCAGCGTCGATTCCGTGTCGCGCGTGGCGAATTCGTGATTGGTGTGTTCTTCCCATAATCGGGCCAGGTCTCCTTGGGTCATGCAGCAATTCTAGTCGATGACGGCCGGACGAATCGAGGTAAAGCGAATCGCCGGGTCCTGAATCACTCCCACCATAGCGACCATAAATCAGACTGGAGAAGAAAAGGCGAATATGTTATTCTGCTCGGGTGAAGCAGGTGGAACCGCGGGACGTCGGGAACCCAACACCGGCTGACGAGGAAGACATTTGACGCATGGCTCCGCCGGCCTGGCGCGAGGCGCCAATGCCAGACACGCAGCAGGCCCGCAAATTGATCGATGAAGGGATTGGCATGAGCAACATAATCTCCGAATACCAAAAATGGAAGCAGCAGGGCGAGGACCTGCGCGTACAGGCGAAGCAGGCGATGGAGTCGCGATTCCGCGAGCTGCTCGTCGAAGCCGTTCACATCGCCGAAGAGTATCGCTCCGATTTCGGCGCGGCGTTGAAACCGCCCCCGGGCGTTACCTCGTTCCGGTACAAAGCCTCCGCCAGGCAGAAGCCCAAGAAAACTCCGAAACCAAATGCTGCTGCGAAGGGCGCGAACCCACCGCCTGTGGCGATCAAGAAGCCAAATCCTAAAATCGCCGGCCTGCAGAAGCGGCTCGCGGCGGCGCGCCAGAAACTGGAGCAGGCCAAAGCGAGCGGCGCTCCCACGAAAAACCTGGAAGACAGGATTTACGAGATCGAAGACGCGATCCGGCTTTCGACGCAGCCATCGTAGATCCATCGGCCGCAGTGGTCCCGGCACTTTAATTCGGCGTCGGAGCCGCGGCGTGCTCGACCACAAAATAAGGCATCCTGACACGGTCCGGCACAAGCTTCAGGCCCAGCTGGGACTGAATGTCGTGGAAGAGGTTGGGAAATTGCACAGTGCGGCGGCCGAAGTCGTCGGTTTGAGCATCTATCTCGGTTAGGAGTTGGATGTTGTAATCGCCAGTGAGATGGGTGCGATCCACCACCGGGCGGTCCTGGGTCAGGCTGCCGCCCCCTTTCAGTGCGTTCATCAAGTCCCTGATCGAGGTGAAGGTTCTTGCGACAGAGCCCGGAGGCGCCGTCCCATCGCTCGGATCCTCGCCCGGCTTCAACTCTTTGAACTTCGGACCACCGGAGGCTACCTCGAGCGCATAAATCGGCAAGTCCCGATCCTCCTGGCGAAGCTTGAGTTGAAAACGATCGGCCAGCACGCGGCGCACCATCAGCATCATTTGATCCAGGCTGGCGCGCGCGGAGGTGACGGCTTCAACCGAGTACAAGTGGTTCTTAAACCAATCGGGCTCGCCGCTGAGCTGCCCACTTGTAATGCCATAAGCCCGTACGATGAACCTGTGCATCGTGCCGATCATAAAGAAGTCATTCGCTGGGATCAGTCGTGATCGGTTTCCGAGTTGTCGGAGGACTTACCTTCGGAGATCCGCCGCTGGCAACTTGCTTCCGTGTCCCAACCTGACGACATCACGCTCATTATCATCGACGTTCTGCAGAGTGGTCGATCCACCGGAGGTTGGGGCGGGGAAGAGGCAATCGGTCCACATTTCAGTTATGCCGCGATTGGAGGCGGAGTCGAATCGGTCCAGGCTTCCCTAAGGATTGACGATGCGGTGCAAGTCGCACGCCTGGCTTCAATGCTGCCAGCGTTAGGAGTGATGCGGGCTTCGCTACTTTGCCGGCCCCAAATACCGGTGCAGCCAGTCGAGCGATTCCTCGATCTTTTCATTTCGGGAAATAGCGTGGCCCGCCTCGTAGACGATGCGGCGCTCGGGCTCTTTGGGGGTTCCAGCGGGCGCAACATCGACGCCCGCGAGGTCGCTCCGGGGAATGGGAAGGTGGCGCGCTCCGCTGTGGCAGCCCCATTAACTCAAGCTTCCACTGCGAATCCACGACAGGCGCTATCCGCTTCTCGAGAGGCGATGGCCACAGTTGCGCCGTCTGCGGCTAGAATATAAATTACGATGGATACGCAGGTTGCGGGGAACATCTCGAATCCAGCTTTGTATGTAGCGAATCCCCACTTATCCGATTCGGTGAATCGCAACATCATTCGCTCCGAGATCGAAGGCGGCGTTTATCTCAGAGATTTATCGCCAGGATCGGTTCTGTCGATCCGAACCAGGAACCGCGTCTACGAGATGGTGGTTCTCGGCGACGGCGCCGCCCTCATCTCCGGCCATCCCGAATTTTGCCCCGAGCCGACGGAGGTTCAGATCCACGGTTCAACGTGGGGCGGTCCAATGATCATGACAAGGTATTTGGGCCGCGGCATGCACCTCGAATTCGAGCACCCCCTGCACCAGGTAATTATCACTTCCCGCATCGTAGACATCCGCGCCGCCGCTTGAGCGGGCATTAGGGTCAACGCCAGGCCCGCCCAGCCTTCATGCTCTCGGGACGGCTGCGGGCATAGCGTGAAATGCGTCCGCATCCGGCGCGTGGTGAATTCGGCCTGGCGAGCCGGCTATTTTGAGGGCGTCATTTCGGCGTCATTCAAGGTAGCCGAGGCTGATCGCGTGCCGCTGGCCCGTCTTGATGCGGACTCCGCCGCCCACATCGATGAGGAAATTCAGCCCCGTTGCGCCGATCACGTTGATGGGGATCGGCTCGCTGGAGGCAATAATGCCTTCATTGGTCTGAAGGAACGGATACACCCTGCTGCAGCGGCCAAAGTCTGCCGTGAACCCGAGGGGCGTCACCGCAAATCCGTACACCGCATGAGCGGATACAGATTGCGGCAGATATTGTCCTGGCTGAAACAGAACGGCCACCGGCATGAGCTCGCCGGAATAAGAGATCGATACGCCGGGCCAAACCCAGCAACGGTAGCTGTAGCCGAATCCCGCCATGAAGAAGCGGCGATCCGTCGTGGCGCCGATCAGCGTCGTAGAGACGGGCGAGTAGCCGGCAAAGAATTGAAAATCGTGCCTGGGCTCGGACTGCGGTGAGCCCAGGGAGCAAAACGCGGCCCAAGCCGGCGCCGCCGTGAGTAGAAGAAGTGGCGCGAATTGCCGCGTGCTAGACCCAGGAAGCGAGATCATGGAGAACTCCCGCGTGAGCCTATGCGCCGCTCCATTCCGTTTCCAGCATCTTGGTGTACTCGCCCGAAGCGTACAGTTCGAACTGGAAACTCTTCCCGTCAATGGCGCGGTGCGGCTCGGCATCGATGAACGACTGATACAGCAGGCTGGCTGCGCTGTGATAGTGGCGCAGGAAATCCTCGGCCAGCGCCGGAAACTCGGGCGGTTCCGCGAACAGCGTGTTCAGGCCGATGGCCCGCGCGAACACCGCGGGGTAATCGGCCACGCCCCAGCGGATCAACTTCTCGCGCACCGTCGCCGGTGGGCCGCCGGTCAGCAAACCGGCGAAGCTTTGCCTTTTCACGCCGGTGGATTCCAGTTCCGGCGTCCGCTCCACGATCTCCATACATTGCCCAATCCATCGGAAAACGTCTTTCCCTAGAAAATAGAGCATCCGGATCTCGCAATGCCGCCCCGTCAACAGGCGCCGCTTCAACTCCTCCCGGTCTATGCCCTCGCTTGGAATCAGGCCCGAAAGCATCAGAGCCGCTTTGGAATTCTCCATTAGGGTTCCAGGCGATACGCGCTCATTGAAAGGATGAAGAATGAGCGGCGGCATTTGCCAGACCGCCGCGCCGAGACTGGTTGTTGGGGATGACATGCTTCTTTGATTATCCTATCGGCGCGTCATGAGAAAACTTGAAGTCTGATAACCAAAGAGAATCTAGTCCCATAGGCTCTATAGGGCCTAGACTAGGCCTAGTGGTACAGAGAATGTTCCGGTTGTGGATAGCGTTTTTTCGGAGGAATGACCTGGGGCAAGACCTCGCAGAGTATTGCCTTATGACCGCGATTATTGCGCTGGTTGGCTTGGGCATCTTTTACAAACTCTCAGGTGGATTCCAAAATCTGTGGGGCCCAGCCGGCAGCGCAATGGTCGCAGCCAGTTCGAGCGCGACCGGCGGAGCCGCAATCCAAAGCGCCGGCCCTGTAAACCACTAAAAGACCACCGCCCGCCGCTGGCAGCGCGCCTGAAGGACGTGGCGCACGAACTACCGCCGCCCCGTTCCAGCCCGCCGAGTTCCCACTCGCTGTGTCCCCACGCGCCGTGTTCCCACTCTTAGACACGCATATTTGCGCCGGAAAAGTACGTGCCGCATCAATTTGCCCACGGCGCGTTGAGAACGCACGGCGTCAAGGTGGAAGCTGATCGCCGATCGCTGCTACGCACCGCATTGATGCCCGGACTGATGCTCATTGAACGCGTGCCACGCGTCGTAGGCTTTCTCGATGGCGGTTTCAGCCTCGATTTCCGCCACCTTGGCGAGCTCCAGCCTGCCGCTTTCCGCAAATAGCTTCAGCTCAACGGTGATCTTCCGCTGGTGGTCCAGGGCGTCGAAGTATTCTTGCGCCAGTCTTGCCCGTTCCTCGCACTCCATGCTTAAAGGACTCCGCTAGTACGCCAATATAAGGATAACGGTTTGAGCGCACGCGCGCAACCGTGGCGAAGCGCGGTCAGTAGGTCTACCCGGGCAGCGCCGTGAACGCCAGCAGCGCGGCCGCCCCTGCCAGTGCAGCCGTGTCGTGCGGCGCCACGCCGTATAACATCGATTTCGCCAGACTGGTGAGCGGAAATGAAAGCGGCGCCGCTATGGCGATCGCGATTCGTACCAGGGCTTTCGAGGGTTCCGTGCGCAGCCGCGGGCGCAGCGTGGGACGGACGCTTTCGTCTGTCAGTCCGGCGATATCGGCGATTGTTCCCAGATCTGTCAGGCACCCCAGCCGGGGTGCGGGCTTGCATCGTCCGCGCTACGGACCTGGGCCGGCCGCGCTTGCGATACCATCTCGAATACCGATGCGATTGCTGCTGGCATGGCTGTGGCTGGCTCTTCCCCTGGGCGCACAGACCAGCGCGCCGTCGCACACTCTGCAAATTCCTCCAGGCGCGGAAGCCGGCCCCGGATTCGATGCCGTGACCGCGACCAGAGCCTACCTGGCAACCTGGAAGCCGGATCAAAAAGCCCGGTCCGACGCGTATTTTGAGGGTGGCTACTGGCTCCAGCTTTGGGATTTGCTCATCGTCGCCGGCATATCCATCCTGCTGCTGGCCACGCGCCTTTCGGCGAAATTCCGCGACTGGTCGCAGCGAATCACCTCGCGCCCACCGCTAGTCACCTGGCTCTACTGGGCGCAATATGCGCTGGCGATTTTCGTCATCGGTTTTCCCTGGGCTGTCTATGAAGGGTTCCTGCGGGAATCGCAGTACGGCTTCATGAATCAGACTTTCGCAGCCTGGCTCATCGATCAATGCAAATCGCTCGCGATCGACATTCTACTCGGCGGGCTCGCAGTCATGGCGCTGTTCGGAATTGTGCGCCGGCTGCCGCGGACGTGGCACTTCTGGTGCGCAGGCGCTGCCATTCTGATCACCATGATTGGGGCGCTAATCTCCCCGGTCTTTCTCGCGCCTATGTTCAACAAATATACGTTGCTTGAGGATGCGGGCATTCGCGACCCTATCCTGCGCATTGCGCGGGAAAATGGCATTCCCGCGACTAAGGTCTACCAGGTGGACGCCTCGCGGCAGAGCAACCGCATCAGCGCCAATGTCAGTGGCCTGTTGGGGACTGAGCGCATTACGCTGAACGACAATCTGCTGCGCCGCTGTTCGCCTCAAGCCATCATGGCGGTGATGGGCCATGAGATGGGACACTACGTCTTGAACCATGTGTATAAGATGATGGCGTTCCTCACCATCCTGTTTGTAGGATACTTTGCGGCGCTCCGATGGGGGCTGGATTGGTCTCTGGCAAAGTGGGGCGCGCGGTGGCATGTGAGCGGCGTGAGTGACACGGCCGTTGTGCCGTTGGCGGCGCTGATTCTGGCGATACTTGGTTTCCTGGCGACTCCCGTTCAGAATACGCTGACCCGCACCCAGGAATACGAAGCCGATATCTTCGGACTGAACGCCGCGAGGCAACCGGACGGGTTCGCCGAGTCCGCCTTACTGCTGGGGGAATACCGCAAGATGGAGCCGGGCGCCCTGGAAGAATTCGTCTTCTTCGACCACCCCAGCGGCCGCACCCGCATCTACGCAGCCATGCGATGGAAGGCCGAAAATCAGTGTCTCGGCAACGCAGTGAACCCATGCGCGCGGTAGGGTATGCTTTAGCTTGCCCACATCTATCGCTGCGCAAACCACCCATCGAAAAAATCCAGCGCAGCCTTATGCGGGATATCGAGCGGCTCAATCCGGTTTCCCAAACCCATTGCCCGCTCACTCTGAACGTCATAAACCGGCCACGCCGGCAGACCCTTTCCGTTGGGGTCGCCTGCAGTTGCGAAGTTCACCCAATATGACGACATGACATCGGCGAGCTTCCGGTCCGCATCCTCCCCTGGCCGGTTAGTTATGCCGAGGTTGTGAAACGCATACGCGATCTCCGCCGAGTGATAGGCTCCCAATAACTCACTGCCCCGTCCGGGCGGCACGCGGCTGAAGTAATACAGATACGTTTTCGACTTGCCGGTCTTCGTCTGCAACCGCGCCCACGTGCGCATTTCCCATCCAAAGAACTGGTCGCCGATCGCAGCCGCCTGCGCCGCTCGCGCCCGCTCGTCCGAATCCGCCGGATATAGCTTGAGAAAAGCGCCCGCCTGATCGCCATAACGGCGCGCAATAGCGTGCAGCGCACCCATGGTGAAGACTCGGGACGTAAAAGCCGTCCCCTCATCCGCATTAGAGCCAATCAGTATAGGAACGTCGTTCTGTTTACCCGCGGCGAAGATCGCCCGCACTTCCGCCGGCAGCACCCAGCCATCGACATTCGCCGCAGACTCCCCGTTCGCCCGCAGTATCTCTTCGGCCGGCTTCGCTCTCAGCGCGGCCAACGAATCGGCGCCCAGCGACTTGGCGACTCCAACGCCGGCCTGTTCGATGGCCGCCAGTTTCGCCATGGGTGCGAAGTTCGCGCCGCTCTCGCCAATGGCGCGTTGGAATAGTCCCTTCGCCAGCGACGACGCCACCAGAAGATTCACGCTCCACGACCCGGCGGATTCGCCGAAGATCGTGACCCGGTTCGGGTCGCCGCCGAACTGCGCGATATTCCGCTGTACCCACTGAAGCGCGGCAATCTGATCGAGAAATCCGTAGTTACCAGACGAACGATGAACAGACTCCGCCGTCAGCTCCGGATACGCAAAGAAACCGAACACTCCAAGCCGGTAGTTGAAGCTGACCAGCACCACGCCCTTCTTAGCCAACTCGGCGCCGGCGTAAGTGGGCAGGGAAGCGGACCCGCGCGTCAGTGCGCCGCCGTAAATCCACACCATCACCGGGCGCCGCTCACTGGCCGACTTAGCTGCCGTCCAGACGTTTAGATAAAGGCAATCCTCACTTATCGGCTCGGCCTGCGTCCGATACGGAGAACCCTCGGCATACGGGGTCTGCATGCACGCCGCGGAGAATTTGGCGCCCTGGCGCACGCCCTCCCACTTGGCCGGCGGCTCCGGCGCGCGCCAGCGTAACTCGCCCACCGGTGGAGCGGCGAACGGGATGCCCTTGAAGACTGAGACACCGGACCTAGCGTCGATGACTCCGGCCACCATGCCGCCTTCGACCCGGATCGGGCCTTCCATTGCAGCGCTCAGTGGGACAGTAACGACACTTAGAGCCACAATTACCCAGACAGAGCCGCGACCGTAAGGGAGCGATCCGGCATGATATGCGGAACCATCGAACACGTACACTCAGTTTGCAACAGTTGGCAAACCCGCCGCATAGCGGGTATAACTAATCTTGATTTTCTTTGCGTATCATATCAGCGTCTCTGCGTCGAAAAACCGGTGACTCGGCGCGCATCAAATCGTGGCGCACGCACTCATTGCGTGCAGCGTTCACACTCGTGTGAACGCGCTTCGAATCGCAGCGCCAAGTGAACAGCGTTACGACACCTGCCAATAAACCACGTAGCGCTTATCGAAGATACTGTTAATCGGCGCCAGAGCGATCTCTTTCGCTTGACCCGTGATGCGGAACGTCAGAGGCTTGTCCCCTGGTTTGATCCACGCCGCTGGATCGGCGCCTGCCGCCTTCAGCGCGAAGTCCACCGGCGGCAAAGGCGTGAACCGCCCGGCATTGGGGTTGTTAGCGTTGGTTGGAGCCGGATTGCCATTCGGCCGCGGCCAGCGGGCTCGCGGCGCGTTCGTGCCTATCAGCATGTTCTCCGTGAGACCCTCGCCGCCGAAGTCGCCGGCCAGCACCAGCGGGCCGTAAAGGAACGCCTGCAGCGTATGGTCGTCAGGCGTAGTCTCAACGGTCAGATGCATGGGTAACTCCATCTCCACGCGGTCGCCGGTCTTCCACGACCGGTTAAGAGTGAGATAGCTGCCGGGAGCCGCCGTAGCTTCGAGCGCCTTGCCGTTGATCTTCACGGTGGGGCCGCTCTTCAGCCAGGAAGGAATCCGCAAGCGGACCGCCATCTGCACCGGCTTATCGGCAGTGACTACCAGCGCGGTGGATTGCTGCTCGGGAAACTTGGTCTCCTGGCGCAAGTGGAATCCCTGTTCCGTCCAGTTCAGTTCGGATGGAACGAACAGGTTGACGAAAATGCCGTCGCTATCGCGCCAGTAAATGCTGTCGTTGAGCTTGGAGTATTCCTCAACGCCGGTGCCCGTGCAGCACCAGAACGAGTTATCCTCGGAATTAAAGGTCTTATAAGCGCCCGGAATCAGAGACAGGTAATACTGCGTGTACCCGGTCTTCGGATGGATAGTACCGATGCGCATGTTGAGCAGCGATCGCTCGTAATAGTCGAAGTAACGCGGGTCCGCCGTCCACGTGTAAAGATGACGGGTCAGCTTGAGCATGTTGTAAGAGCAGCAACACTCGGCCGTCGCGGAAGTATTAGTCTCTCTCAAGTCGGCGGCCAGCCGTCCGGGCTCCTTATTCCAAGTCTCGCCGTTGCTGGTTCCGGTAGTGACAAAGGACCGCTGGCTGGTAACTTCCGACCAGAAGAAATCGGCTACGTGGTGGAACCGTGCGTCGCCGGAAATCTCATACCTCCGCGCTGCGCCGATAACTTGCGGAATGTGCGTATTCACGTGCATTGGCTGCCCGCGCGGGTTGCGATGCAGGCTATCCACGCGCATGCCCATCATGTTGAAGAACCACTTCTTGGTGAAGCGGTCGCCGGCCGTCGCCCATTTCGGGTTGTCGGTCAGCGCCGCCAGGTTGTAGAGCGATTCCGCCATGCCGCCGTACTCGTCCTCGAGAATCTGCTGCATGTGCTCGGGAGTCTTCGACGCGGTCCAGTCGTCGGCCCACATACCCATGCCTTCCGCCACCTTCAGCGCCTGCTGGTTGCCCGCGAGTTGATACTGATCGATCATGCCCGCAAAGATTTTGTGAATGGTGTAGAACGGCGCCCATGGCAGGCCGGGTGCGTTTGGATCTCGCGGCGCGGCAGGGTCGTAGGGCCGGCCCGACAGCCGGTCCAGGCGGTCGAAAAGTTCCATGGGAAACGCGCTCAGATAGCCGCCGCCAAGCTTCTCCTGCACTTTGGCCAATTCGGCCACCATATAATCGCCCTTGGCCTTCGCGTCGGCATCGCCGCTGGCGGCCTGGTGCGCCAGCGCGGAAAGGAAGTGTCCCGTGAAATGGCCGCGCAGTTCCGTGGCGCGCTTGCCGTCGTTCGGATGCTCCCAGCTCGATATGCGCGGGGCTTCCATGTCTGCAAGGGGTTTCGCTCCCAGCGTAGGCAGCCCCGCATTCTCGCGGAAGTTGTAGAGCAGCCGGTCGGCCGGGAGCCGGTTCATGTATTCGCGGTTCCACTCCTCGGCTTCCTTATAGAGCCCGCCGGTCACCTTCACCTGCTTCAACGGAAATGGCTCCAGCTTCAGCGGCACATCCGCGCGCGAAAACTCAACCGGCAAATCGAAAGGCTGAACATCCGCCGGGCGTTGCGGCCGGCGCATTTGCTGTTCCTGCTGCACCGCCGTATTGGGATTGGGCGCATTGCCGGGACTCGCGGTCTGTTGCTGTGCCTGCTCCGCCAGAACGGCCGGAGCCGCCGTGGTCGCAGCTAGCAATGCGCCGAAATTACGGCGGCTGAGGCGCTTCGCATCGCTCATGAATTGCTCCTATGACTGAGTCTGGAATCGCTTACATTATACAACTGGCATACACAGCGGCGCGGGCCCATGGCCTGCGATGGCAAATTCACAGTAAACTCACATAGGACGCCAACGGGCCCGCCCCGTGCGTGCTAGGCTAGGTTCAGCGTGTTGAAATTCGTCGGCAAAATTGCCGTGCTGGCCATGGTCGCGCTTGCGATTTGCAATGCGCAATGCCTGGCCTTATGTGCCGCGGGCCTTTATCCCTGGAATGCGGCGGACCATCCCGATCCGCCTTGCCATCAGCATCAACCCGCCCACGAACATTGCGCGCACCCCACGCCGGCGTTCGCCGACAGCGTTTCAAGCGCGGGGCCGTCCCCGGAATTGCGCGTGATAGCCATCGCCGGAAAGACGGTGGACCCAATCGGCGCGCCGCCCGCAATAGTCGCGACCGCCATCCTAACCGAAGTCTGGTCGCCTCCGTCAGCCGATCGACATTCCATTACCATTCTCCGAATCTAACTCCCGACTCCCACAGGTAGCGCACGCTTTAGCTTGCCCGGAGTAATTGCTTAGCTCGTCAGAGACAAGCTGAAGCTGGATCCTACCAACTACCTTTCGCACCCAAGAAACCAGTTAGCAGTGAGAAACAGGAGAGAAGCTTGTGACTACGCAATTCCTGCGGCGGACGCATTGGATTGTCCTGACCGCAATCTTTCAAAGCCTGGCTTGGGCCCAGGGCGGCATGGGCCTGATGAGCCAGGCGTCGGGCACGTCCATGAACCCCGAATCCTGGTCCATGCCAATGTCGATGCGGAGCATCGGCTCCTGGAGTCTGATGTTTATGGGCCAGGCGTTCGTGGTCGACACCCAACAATCCGGCCCCCGCGGCGCCGACAAGTTCTACGCCCCGAATTGGTTCATGGGAACCGCCCAACACGACCTCGGCGGCGGTACCTTCTTAATTCAACTAATGCTGAGTCTCGAACCCGCCACCATCACCGGCCGCAGCTATCCCGAGTTATTCCAAACCGGCGAGACAGCCTTCGGGAAGCCGCTGGTGGACGAGCAACATCCCCACAATTTCATCATGGGGCTAGGCTTTCAGTACGCGCGGCCCATCGGTGACGCCACCACCGTTCAGTTTTACTTCGCCCCCGTGGGCGACCCGGCTTTGGGACCGGTCGCATTCCCGCATCGGGCGTCCGCCTCTGAGCTGCCGCAAGCCCCGTTAAGCCACCACTGGCAGGATTCGACGCACATCGCCGACGACGTAGTCACCGTGGCGGCCAGGCATAAGTGGGTGCGCCTCGAAGCCAGTGGATTCCATGGCGCCGAGCCGGGCGAGAATCGCTGGATCGTTCAACAGGGCGCCATCGATTCGTGGAGCGCGCGGTTGTCGTTCTTTCCGTCGAAGAATTGGATGGCGCAGGCCTCGGTGGGCCGTATCACTCATCCGGAGCAGCTTGAGCCCGGCGACGTGGTCCGCTCGACGGCGTCTCTGCATTATTCGCGGCCCATGTCCGGAGGCGAGAGTTGGTCCTCCAGCCTGATCTGGGGCAGGAACCACGAGACCTACACGCAACACAACCTTAATTCGTTTCTGGCGGAATCCGTGTTACCCATTCCCGGCAAGAATTTTCTCACCGGGAGGTTTGAGTTAGTGGATAAAGATGAGTTATTCGTTAACAATCCGGCGCTTGAAGAAGAACTTGACCGCACCGCTGGGTCTACGTTTCGAATCGGCGCATATACCATGGGCATCACGCACGATTTACCCAAACTGATTCCCGGCGTGGAAACGGGAATCGGAGTCAATGCCACTACCTATAGCTTGCCGGCGGCCATCAAGCCGTACTATGGAGACAGACCCCATGGAGTAGACGTCTATTTGCGGCTGAGGCTGTAAATGCTATTAAGCGCCACGAAGCTCCCTCACGTATCGGGCGTCGCCGCATCACCGGCGCGGTCTGCCGCAACCTGTCCATGGTTCAGCAGCGCCACAAAAACAAATCCGCCCACAATGTTTCCCATCACAGCGGGCAGCAGAAAGCCCCCGGCCATTTCGCCCCAGCCCGCCGTGTGTTCGAAAGCGCGGTAAAACGCCTCCACTGAGCCCGCCACTGAGTGACGAAACCCGAGCGCCGAAATCGGGGCGGTGGTGAGCCAGATCAAGAGTACCTGAGCGCCGGTGGCGCGCGTGGAGGCAATCAGCCAGGCCATCAATGCGATCAGCCAACCCGCGTAAATGGCCCGCAAAGCCACCAGCCAGAAGCCGCCGTCCGTACCTGTTTTCGCCACCGCGATCAACGTTGGGCGTAAGGTATCGCCCAGCATCGGCGTCAACGCCACAATGGCAGCGAACGCGCAGGCCCCGGCCAGGTTCCCGATCAGCACCACCACCCACAGCGATAAGAGCTGCCGCAGCGTCTTGAGGGTCGGCTTATGGAGCATGGGGATGATCGGCTCCAGCGTATTTTCGGTAAAGAGCTGGCCCCGTGCAAGCACCACGAACACAAACCCCAGCGGATAGCCCAAAGCCGTTGCCGCCCCGCTGTAAGTGGCTGGTACAAGCGCCATCAGGTACGCGCCCGCAAGGAAGCTAAACCCGATGGTCAACCCCGCCGCAATTGCCGACCAGAACAGCGCCGTGGCCGGCCGTCGCAGCTCCTCCTGCGCCGCCACCCGGATGTTGTCGTAAATCTGCCCGGCGGAGAGTCGCGTACTCCGCGGCTTCGAACCTTCCGCAGGCGCAGCGCTGGCGGTGGGAGTTGGTTTTTGCAATCGAAGCCGGTTCACATCATGGAGATGCGCAAATAACGCCTGATATCCTTCAGGTTTGCGAGGATTCCGAGGGCCACCAGAGTCACTGCCAATCCCGCCGCGATCTTCGCCTTTTTTTCCATCTGCATTTGGGTCTCCTAGCCGACTTACGACTCTCATCATAGTTCCAATCGCGGGAAGACTAAACATGGAACGGAAAAAGCATGTGGTCCAGCGTACGTTCGGCGGTCTCAGCCACCTTTCACAATCCCGCGCCGTCCTTCAAAAAAGTCCTTGCGCTCGGCACACTGGCATAGTAGTATTACAAACAAGAATAGTTGGCCAGCCATGGCGCAACCCAAATTCACCAAGCTTGAGCTTCAGATCATGCAAGCGCTTTGGGACCACGGCACTCTCGCCATCCGCGAGATCCAGGAGGCGTTCCCCGAGCGCGGCCGTCCGGCGTACACGACCATCCAGACTACGGTTTACCGTCTGGAAGCCAAGCTGGCGCTTCGGCGCGTCAGGAAGATTGGCAATGCGCATATTTTCGAAGCGATAGTTTCGCGCAATGCCGCGCAAAGCCGGCTGATCGACGACCTGTTGGGGCTGTTCGGCGGGCGCACGCAGCCGGTGATGGCGCACCTGATTGAAACCGGGAAGCTCACGCTAGAGGACGTCAAGGAAGCCGAGCAGATGCTCCGGGAACTGCGCAAAAAGGAGAAACGCCCGTGAACGCGGAGCTGTTGTTCGCGGCCAATCACCTCTGGCAATCCACTCTCTGCGCCGCCGCGGCCGGACTGCTCGCGCTGGCGTTGCGCAAGAATCGCGCGCGTGCGCAGCATTGGGTTTGGATGATCGCCTCGATCAAATTTCTCATCCTTCTTTGGCTGTTCACCCGCATCGGCAGCCACCTGGGATGGTTGAAAGCGTCCGCGGCCCCGGCGGCGCGACTCTCCTCGGCGGTGAAACACTTTAGCCAGCCGTTCCTGGCGCTGCCCATCCGCGCCGCCCTTCCAGCTGGCGCGGCAGATCCGCTGCCGTACATCCTGCTGGCCGTGTGGCTTAGCGGCTGCATCGCCGTGCTTTTCTCGTGGTGGAGGCGATGGCGAATCGTGGCCGCCGCAGTCCGCGCGGCATCGCCCTTGCCGCTCGAAATCGGCGTCCGCGTCATGGCTTCACCCGCACTCCTGGAGCCGGGTGTCTTCGGCATTTTCCATCCGGTTCTGCTGTTGCCGCGAGGAATCGAGGATCGTCTGACGCCCGAACAGTTACAGGCGATTCTGGCGCACGAGTTATGCCACATCCGCCGCCGCGACAATCTGGCAGCGGCCGTTCATCTGGCGGTGGAAGCTGTCTGCTGGTTTCATCCACTGGCATGGTGGATCGGAGCGCGTCTGGTGGAAGAACGCGAGCGCGCTTGCGATGAGGAAGTGTTGCGCGCCGGCAATCAGCCGCGCACTTATGCGGAAAGCATTTTGCTTACCTGTAAGTTCTATCTGGAATCACCAATCGCCTGTGTGTCTGGAGTAACTGGCGCCGATCTGAAGCGACGGCTTGCGGGAATCATGACGCAACCTGTCGCGCTTGATCTGAGTCTGGGCAGGAAGCTGTTATTGGCTGCGGCGGGCGCCGCGGCCATCGGCGCGCCCATCGGCATCGGATTGGTAGGTGCGCCGCGGATTCAAGCCCAGTCGCCGGCCGCAGCCGTAGCCCCGCCGGAATTCGAGGTTGCCTCAGTCAAGCCAAGCGCGCCCGGAACGCGCGGTTTCATCGGCGCCGCGCCCGGAGGCGAGAGGTTTACCGCGACTAAAGCCACATTGAAGTGGTTAATCATGATGGCGTACGACATTACCGACAGGCAGATCTCCGGAGGGCCGAACTGGCTCGATGCCGACACATACGATGTCTATGCCAAGGCGGAGCGTCCATCCAGCCGCGAGCAGATCTACTTGATGCTTCAGACCTTACTCGCGGACCGCTTCAAACTGAGCCTCCACCGCGAGACAAGAGAGCTGCCGGTCTACGCTCTGGTGGCAGATAAGGGCGTACCAAAACTCAAACTGCACGAAAGTCCGGATTCAGTCCAACCGCTCATCAAGGGATACGCCGGCGGCATCGCCTTCCAAAATGTTCCCCTCTCGCGCCTGGCGTGGTTCCTTTCGACTCAGGCGGATCGCACGGTGCTCGACCAGACTGGCATAAAGGGAAGCTATGATTTCAATCTCGAATGGACGCTGGACGCCCCCGCTAAAGGTCACAGCCTCGACAGTTCATCGGAGCGCGATCCCTTCAGCGCTTCCATCTTGACGGCGGTGCGCGAGCAGCTCGGACTGAAGGTCGAATCGCAAAGAGGACCGGTCTTGTTCCTGAGCGTCGAGCATGTGGAGAAGCCTTCGGAAAATTAGCCGGAGTTGACAGAACGAAGTTGATCGTAGTAATGTTTTCGTAGATCTGGCAAAAAAGCCGATGACGCGATTCCGTCCATTCGCCGACGCCCGCCTGGCCGTCTTCGCGTTCGGCGCAGCTTACGCGCAGACTCCGGCGGCTGGGCCAAAATTCGAAGTAGCATCAAGCCGACTGAGATGACAGGCGATGCTGGCCGAAAGTTTCAAGCTAGCGCTTCACCACGACCAAACCCCCAAGCCGGTCTACGCGCTGGTGGTGAGAGGGGCATTTGACTTGTCGCAAAGTACCATGGAGGACCTGGCCAACAACCTGTCTGGCGCCGTACAGGGCGGGATCGCCCGGCGCCTCAATCTTCACGGCAATCCAGCGGCGCGGGTTAAAGCTGGAGGCGCGAAAGGCGCCGGTTGACGTTGTTGTGGTGGACCATGTGGAAAGGATCCCGACAGAAAACCAGGCAGGAATCGACGCCAGGCAAGCATCGCGCGCGCCTCCACGCCTGGCGTTTTGGCCTCACCGGCCGTATCCGCCTTCTCACCGCCGGCGAGTCGGCCGAACCCAACGCCGCTTGTCAACAGGCTATCAAAGACGATCAACTGCTTGCCCAGTTTGCCTGTAACAAGGTCGAAAAGTACCATCCGGCGCACGACTTCCCGCCGGAAATGCCCCAAATTGGGTTTGATTTTTCGCCCGCCGCCGTAACCCGCCTGACCGGCCGGGGTCGCCGCCCCAGGGACGCCGACGAGGGGCGCGGTCTTGGCTTGTCGAGTTCCGTAATGCCCCGTCCGACGAAAAGCGATGACACGTTCGCCAAATCACGCTAGTTTTTTAGCATCCGGCTCGTTCGGGTCCGCTCATTGTCCTGGTGGTGGTCTGCGCGGCAAAGCTCCCCATCGAAAGATTAGCGGCAAACGCGGACACTTTTCGCCGCTTGCGAGCGTCTCAACGATATCGAAAAATTGTAAGAAAAAACATTTTGGAATTACCAACAGTTGGGGGGGCAATAACGTCATACCATCATCGAGGTCTTGTCACGGAGCTTTGTCACTGGTTTTTGCCATATGCCGCAATCTCTCGCCACCGCCAACTGTGTTATCCTCGCCGCGCTTGCGGCGTTTGGACAGATGGCGGCGCCGACGGCATTCGAAGTGGCCTCAGTCAAACCGAATACCTCGGGAAGCGGCAGCAGCAGGACAAGCGGCACTACCGGCCAGCTTACGATTACGAACCGCAGTTTGAAGGAGCTTATCGAGATGGCCTACAGCGTCCAGGACTTTCAACTCTCGGCTCCGGATTGGCTTGGTTCCGCTAAATTCGACATCGTGGCTAAGATTCCCGCCGGCGCCGGCGCGAATCAACGCCCGGCAATGATGCGCGCGCTATTGGCGGACCGGTTCCAACTTGCGGTTCACCGTGAGTCGAAAGAGATGCCTGCGTACGCGCTGGTGGCGGCCAGAGGCGGGCCGAAGCTGCAACAGGTGGAGCCTGGCGGCACAAACATGAACAACAACGGGAATAACAACTCGCGGCAGATCACTGCGGAAAGAGTATCCATGGCAGGGCTGGCCGAGACCCTGGCTCGGATAGTGGAGCACCCGGTGGTTGACCGGACCGGCCTCCAAGGCGTTTATAAGCTGAAGTTGGAGTACGCGCCGGATAACGCCAAGCCCGATGGACCGGACGGCGCGGCTGGACCCTCGATTTATGCAGCGTTGCAAGAGCAATTGGGGCTGAAATTGCAAACGCAGAAGCTACCCGTCGAGATCATTGTGGTGGACCGCGTGGAGAGAGTCCCCACGGAAAATTGAGCGCCGAAGCGGAAAAACTTTCGGGAATTGCGAACAATGTCGTTCGCCGCATCGTCATACCAGTCTAAGGAACTCGATAATTGGGCGGCGCCGGTGGAGTACTGATCGGCCCACGTCACGAACTGCTAATTCGCAGGGCGTCGCGGAGTCTTTATCTTAAGGGGCCAGGATTTGTGGGGCAGGTTGTCAACCTGCGGCCGATTGTTAATCGGCCTTGTCGCGAGCAGCGCCGAAATGGCTGGTGAAGGAGGAGTTGTCACAAAAGGGCAAAGCCAGGCGTCATTGTTCTGAGCGCGAATTCGGAGGAAACCAGTCCGATTTGCGGGCTGTTTCGTCGGCGAGATCGTCAAATATAGAACTAGAGAATAGGAGAATGGCGCGAGCAATCGGCGTTGTTGGCGTAATGATCATCACTGCGTTGGGTTCGTTCGGGCAACCCGCGTCTGAAATGCCGGCGTTCGAGGCGGCATCGGCGAAGCTGGCGGCGCCTTCCACCAACGGCATGATCGGGAGATCGTTTGGCGGCGATTGGGCCCCGGACGATAGCGAACGGGCCGGTATGACGTTCCGGTTGAGAACTAACTGATTAGGACCAAATACGAGACAAAACGGACGCGAATGAAGAACCAAACTATCTGGAAGCGCTTATTCAACTGTCTCCTGTCTTGCGTGGTCGCCTGTACCGCCGTCTTCGCAGTCGCCGCTTCTCCGCACCATGGCGTGGTGACGTTCGGCGGTTTGCCGCTGCCCGGCGCAACCGTGACGGTAACTCAAGGCGATAAGAAACTGGTCGCTGTCACCGATCAGCAGGGAGCATATTCCTTCCCGGACTTAGCCGATGGAATCTGGAAGATCCAAGTGGAGATGTTATGCTTCACGCCCATCAACCAGGAGATCGGCATCACGCCGGAGGCGCCCAGTCCGGTATGGGAATTGAAGCTTCTTTCGCTGGACGAGATCAAGGCATCCGCGCCGCCCCCCGCGCCGAAGCCTGCGGCAGCCACTGCCGCAACGGCGACCTCCGCGGCGCCTGCCGCTGGGGCAGCGACACCCTCGACGCAGCCCGCCGCCGCTCCATCCATAACCGCCGCCAACGATGCCGCCAATGCCGCGGCAACCAACAACAAGAAGAAGCCCGCCAAGGGAAAGGCCGCGGCGCCGGTTGTGCCGGGCAGTTTTCAGCGGACGGATTTGAATGCGTCCAGCGACGCATCCGCGGCGGCGGGTTCGGCCGCGGCCACCCCGGGCGTAAACGAGCTTAATTCCGGCGGCGCGGCCGAGGCGCTTTCCGTAGGCGGCAGCACCAGTAACGGAATCGAGAGTCGAGCCATCGGCAATAACCGCAGAGGTCCCGGCTCGTTATATAGCATCGGCCTGATGACCAATCTGGATAGCTCTTACCTCGATGCGCGTCCATTTTCCCAGACCGGTCAAAACATAGCCAAAGAGCCGTATGAACACCTAAAGGGCGCCGCGTCGGTACAGGGGCCGTTGAGGATTCCGCACTTATGGCATTCCAACAACGGCCAGTTTTTTCTCAGCTACCAGTTTGGGCGGCAACACACCGACAGCACGGCTCAGGGCCTGGTGCCGACTCAGGCCGAGCGCAACGGAGATTTCTCGCAGGTGTTGAATATTCTCGGACAGCCGGTAACCGTTATCGATCCGGCCACCGGCAATCCGTTTCCCGGCAACGCCATTCCGCAAAATCGCATTTCGCCGCAAGCTACGGCTTTGCTGAAGTATTACCCGCAGGCCAATTTCAACCCCACGGCGTCGATCAACTACGAAATTCCGGTTGTCAATGTCGCCAATACGGACAATGTGCAAGCGCGTCTGAATAAGATGATCAATACGAAGAATTTCCTCTTCGGCGTCTACAATTATCAAAACAACCGCGGGGTTAATGTAAATCCCAACCTGTTCGGTTTTACCGATAACAACGCTTCCACCGGCATGAACGCCAACGCCAATTGGCGGCGCATGATCAGTCAACGGCTCAACATTACTTCCACCATTCAAGCCAGCCGGTTTGTTACCCACGTGTACCCATATTTTGAAGACCGCGAGAATGTCTCGGGCGATGCCGGCATCACCGGCAACTACCAGGATCCGGAATATTGGGGCCCGCCAACCCTTACCTTTAGCAATGGCATCACGCCGCTCACCGACACAACGCCTTCTTACACCGCCAATCAGACCGTCCAGGGCTCGACCGTAGTCCAGTGGACGCACCGCCCGCACGAATTTCAATTCGGGGTCGATATCCGTCGGCAGGAATTCAATTCGTTGTCCGAGCAGAATCCCCGCGGCCAGTATAGCTTCACAGGCGCAGCTACCCAACAGTCGGTGAATGGAGTCGCCGTTCCGGGAAGCGGCAGTGATTTTGCCGACTTTCTGCTCGGTACTCCCGACGTTGCTTCGCTGGCCTTTGGCAATGCCGACAAATACTTCCGGTCCAACTTTGACGATGCTTACTTTAACGACAATTGGAGAATCGCATCTGGTCTGACAATCACCGGTGGAGTGCGCTGGGAGTACAGCTCCCCGATTACCGAACTGTATGGACGGCTGGTGAATCTGGATATTACCCCGGGTTACTCGGCAGTAGCTCCGGTCCTGGGCAGCGATCCGATAGGCCCACTTACCGGTCAGAAGTATCCCGATTCTCTGGTGCGGCCCGATAAGCACGGCTTTGAGCCGCATGTCGGGATCGCGTGGCGGCCGATTTTCGGATCGTCATTGTTGGTTCGCGCCGGCTATACCGTCAATTACAACACGTCGGTGTACCAGACCATAGCCAATCAGATGGCGCAGCAATCGCCGCTCTCCAAGTCATTTAGCGTGTCCAACAGTCCCACCTCGCCACTGACGCTTGCTGACGGTTTTGACGCCACGCCGGTCGGCACGCCCAACACATTCGCGATGAATCCGAACTTCTTGATTGGATACGTGCAAACCTGGAACGCGGTCATTCAGCGCGATCTGCCCGGTGGCATGCTCATGTATCTGACCTATCTCGGTAATAAGGGAACGCGCGGCGCCCAGGAGTTTTACCCCAACACCTATCCCGAGGGCGGAGTTAGCCCTTGTCCCGCGTGTCCTTCGAATTACGCTTACCTCACTTCGAACGGCAATTCTACGCGTGAGTCCGGCACGTTCCAACTACGGCGCCGGCTCCACAATGGCATCACGTGGAGCGCTCAATACACCTATTCCAAATCGATAGACGACGCCGTCCTGGGCGGAAGAGGGCAGGGAGGTTCGCTGGTGGCCCAGAATTGGCTCGATCTCAGCGCCGAGCGCGGGCTTTCGAATTTTGACCAGCGGCATCTGGCGACATTTTCGGCGCAGTACACCAGCGGTATGGGAATGCATGGGGGAACCTTATTGAGCGGTTGGCGTGGCGCGGCATTCAAAGGCTGGACTCTTCTCACCAACATTTCGGTGGGCAGCGGCCTTCCCGAAACGCCCACCGATTCCGCGTTGAAAGTGGGTGGCGCCTCGTTCCCCGGAAGCATCCGGCCGGAATACACCGGGGCGTCGCTTTATGACGCTCCTCCGGGGCTGTTCCTGAATCCGGCGGCTTATACGGCGCCGGAGCCGGGTGACTGGGGGGATGCCGGAAGGAATTCCATTATTGGCCCGTCACAGTTCTCCCTGAGCGGGTCTTTGCAGCGAAGCTTCGGTAAGTTCGATTTCCGGCTGGATTCGACTAATACGTTGAATCATGTTGTATTTTCCAGTTGGACTCCCAATATCAGCAGCGTGCAGTTCGGCCTGCCGACTCTAGGTTCAGCCAATCAAATGCGAACGGTAGCAGCCACATTAAGGTGGAGGTTTTGACCATGCGAACGGATATCTGGCGGCCCTTATCGATTGCTCTGGTTTGCGCCAGCCTCTTGGCGCAGCAGCAACAATCGCCCGACGCGCCGGCGAAGTTTGAGACCACCGCCCAGTTAGTAGTGTTGGACGTCAACGTTACCGACAAGAGCGGCAAACCTATCGAAGGCCTGACGGCCAAGGACTTCACCGTCGCCGAAGACGGCGTGCCGCAGACCATCAAGTTCTGCGAGCCTCAGAAGATGCTGGATACCGCGACGCCCCCGCCGGTGGCCGCCGCTCCGGCCAAATCTCTCGATTCCGGCCGGGCCAAGGTGGACCCTGTCACCGCGGTTCAAATTGCTACCGAGCCGGCGGGAGACATCCGCTACCGGGATCGCCGACTGCTGGTGCTCTATTTCGACATGGGCGCGATGCCGCCGCCCGACCAGTTGCGCGCGGAGAGCGCAGCCATCACGTTCGTCTCGAAGAACATGCAGGGACCCGATCTGATGGCGGTGATGTCGTTCTCCGACGGCGTACACGTGCTTCAGGATTTTACCGACGACAAAGACCAACTGTTGAAAGTGATCAACAAGCTGTTCATCGGGGACGCCGCCGGCTTCGACCAGACTACCGCCGACGATAGCTCAGCCGATACGGGCACGGCGTTTGGCGAAGACGATACCGAGTTCAATCTATTCAACACCAACCGGCAATTGGCGGCTCTTCAGACCGCGGTGAAGATGTTGGGCGCGCTGAATGAGAAGAAGGCGCTGGTCTATTTCGCGAGCGGCCTGAATCTGAACGGAGTGGACAACCAGGCGCAATTCCAGTCCGCCACCAATGCGGCTGTCCGCGCCAATGTCACTATTTTTGCGGTGGATTCGCGCGGCCTGGTTGCGCAGCCGCCTCTCGGCGACGCTACTCACGGATCGCCCGGCGGACTCGGCATGTATAACGGAAATTCGGCGATGGTAGGCGCCATGAATTTCCAGAAGACGCAAGACTCCATGTATGCGTTGGCCACCGATACGGGCGGGAAGGCGCTGCTGGATAACAACGACCTGGGGCAGGGAATCATCGAGGCCGAGCAATCCATCGGCGATTACTACATTCTTGGGTATTACTCTTCCAATACCAAGATGGATGGAAAGTACCGTCGAATCAAACTTACCTACAACGGCGACCCGAGCGCGAAGGTGAGTTACCGCCAGGGTTACTTTGGACCTAAGCTGTTCAGCAAGTTCACTTCCTCCGATAAGGAAATGCAGTTGCATGACGCCCTGATGCTGGGCGACCCGATTACAGAGCTGACGATGCAGATGGAAGTGAATTACTTCGAGATGAATTCCGCCGAGTATACGGTTCCGGTGACGGCCAAAATTCCCGGCAGCGAGCTGGCGCTGGCGAAAAAAGGCGGCTACGAGCACACCGTGATCGAGTTCATGGGTGAAGTGAAGGACGAGTACAGCAGCACCGTCACCAACGTCCGCGACACTTACGATATCAAGCTGACGGGCGAGACCGCGGCGCAACTGGCGAAGCAGCCCATCCAATACGATACGGTACTCACGCTGCTTCCGGGAACCTATACCATCAAGCTGCTGGCGCGCGACGACGAAACCGGCCACATTGGCACTTACATGAAGAAGTTCGTCATACCCAACCTGGCCAAGGAACAGAAGCGGATTCCCATCAGTTCCGTGGTATTGAGCGGCCAGCGGCTCGACGTTCGAAACGCTCTCATCAACGCGAAAATGAAGCAACCGACCGTGAGTCCGTTGGTTGAGGACGGAATCAAGCTGCTTCCCAGCGTAACCGACGTGTTCAGCCGCAGCCGGGACATGTACGTCTATCTGCAGGCCTACGAGCCGGGCGCGGCCACGGCACAGCCGCTGGTGGCGTTCGTCACGTTCTATCGGGGGGACCAGAAAGCCTTCGAGACTGCGCCGCTGCCGGTAACCGAAGCGATGGCTAATAAGCTGAAGACCATGGCGGTGCGGTTCCAATTTCCGTTGAGTAAGCTTTCGCCTGGCAAGTATAACTGCCAGGTTACGGTGCTGGATCCGGCCGCGAACAAGGCCGCATTCTGGCAGCAGCCGGTGATGCTGGTACAGTAACTGCGGCTGTGGCGCACGCACTCCTGCGTGCGGCGTTCACACTCGTGTGAACGCGTTCTCCGCCCGTGCGCCCCGCTTACTGACTCCCGGAAAGGCTCTTGACTAACTCATACAGGAACGTCTGGCCTTCGTAGAAAGACCGCACCATCATGCGCTCATCGCGGCCGTGCGCGCGGTTGTCGTCGCGCTCGTAGAAGAAGCCTTGTACGCCGTAAGTGGGAATGCCGGCGGCGCGTAGCGCGCGGCCATCGGTTGCGCCGGTACTCATCGTCGGCAGCACTACCACGCCCGGCCACATGGTATCGGTGATGCGCGACATCGCATGCAGGATGTCCGGCCGCAGGGGCGAACCGGCCGAATTCTCCTCCTGATTGGTGATGGAGAGCATCACCTGATCGTCGGCCACCACCTTCTTCAGCGTGTCCATCAGATACTGGAGCGAATCGTCCGGCTGGATGCGGCAGTTCACGTTGGCGGCGGCGAGCTGCGGCAGGGCATTGTGCGCGTGTCCGCCTTCCAGCATGGTTGCGACGCAGGTGGTCCGCAGCATCGAGTTCCAGGCCGGGGATGCGGCGGCAACCCGCTTCATGGCTTCGGCGTCGCCGGCCGCCACTTTGGCAAGGTCGGCCTTGGACGCGCTGGTATCAATCTTCGCCATGCCGGTGAAGTAGGCGCGAGTGACTTCGTTAGTCTTGAGCGGGAAACCGTATTGACTGAGGCGAGTCAGCGCGCCTGCCAGGTGATAGATGGCATTGTCGGCCACAGGCACTGAGCTATGGCCGCCCTTGTTATGCACCTCAAGCCGTACGTCGAGATACCACTTCTCCGCCGCCTGAATCTCATTCGAGACTCGCTTGCCGGTGACCATCGTGCCTTTGCCCCCTTCGTTCAGGGCGAAGTCGGCGTCGATGAGATTCTTGTGGCCCTTGATGAGCCAATCGACGCCATTGTACGGACCGCCGCCTTCTTCATCGGCGGTAAGCGCGACCACGATGTCGCGATCCGGTTTGTAGCCTTCGCGCTTGTAGCGAATCAGATTGGCGATCCAGACGGCGGCCTGCGCTTTGTCGTCCGCTGTGCCGCGGCCATAGTAGTAACCGTCTTTTTCGGTGAACACGAACGGGTCGGTGGTCCAGTCTTCGCGTTTGGCTTCTACTACGTCGGTGTGCGCGAGCAGAAGGATGGGCTTGAGCTTGCCCGAGCCATGGTATCGCACTACCAGGTTCGCTTTGGTGGGGATGGCGCCGCCGATGAAGATGTCGGAATCCGGAAAGCCGGCCGCGCGCAGGCGCTTCGCGATGGCTTCCACCACCGGAGTAGTGGCCCCGGTGGTGAAGCCGGATTTGATCTCGATGATCTCCTTATAGATGTCGTGGGCGAGGCGCTGGTCGGCTTCGGGCGGCATAGTGGATGCGGCGAAGCAGGCGAGCGGCGCGATGATAAGTAGCGTACGGCGAAGCATGGAGCGTATTATGACACGTCGCATGCCATGGGCCCGCGTTACTTACCCGGTTTCCAATCGGGCAAACGTCCCGGAGTGGGCGGCGCGCCGGCGGCGTCTAACTGCTTTTCCAGCGCTTTGATATCGGTCTCGACCAGCTTGCGCAGCTTGGGTATCTGCGCGGCTAGCTCATCGGATGCGATCTGGTATTGCTCCATCGCGGTCTTAGTCGGGTGACTGGTGGTTCCGCGTACGGGCGAAGCGGCGGCCTGCACGCGCTCGGCGATCGACGCGGGTACGCCTTCATTGTGCGAGCGCCAGATAGTGTCGCCGCGCAGAGCCAGGTTGATGTCGTCGAGCTGCTTCTCAAGCGCCAGTGTTTCCTGGTGCAGTTTCGGCGAAAGCGCGGGCGTGGCGTCTACCGCGCGGCGGATGGCATCGAGCCGGGTGCGCGCTTCCGCGGCCGATTCCTGCGTGGCCGTCAACGCCTGCTGCAGCTTCTCCAGTTTGCCCTCGAAATCGGAAAGAGCGATGCGGTCTTCGCGCGTGGACGGACCCTCGCCAATCACTTCAAAGGTCTGCGAACCGGGCAGGGGAGTGACTACGCCGTCTATGCGCTTTGCCAGAGTAACGGTGTATCTGCCGGGCGCCACCAGGGCGCCGCCGGCGCCTCCGCGGCCGGCAAAGGCCGGGGGTTCTTCTTCGCCCCCACCGGCTTCGGCTTCTCCACCGCCGCGGCCGCCGCCTCCACCAGCGCCGCCGCGGCCGCCGCCACCGCCGGCGGGAAGGGTAGGACTCTGCCCGCGCAGATCCCATGTCACTCGATGGATGCCCTGAGTCGCGGGCTCGTCTATCCGCCGGACTATCTTGCCGGCAGCGTCGGTGACAGTCATCAGAACTGCCGGCGCTTCTTCCTCGGATTCGGCGCGGAGCTGCTCAGGCGTAGGATAGGGACCAGTTTCGCCGCGCTGCACGGCGGCCCGCTCGCGCTGCTGACGCTCCTGCGCCTTAGTGCGGTAACCGTCCTTCAAGTTGTACGTGATAATCGCGCCGACCGGCGGATTCGGCGCCGTGAAAAAATTCTCGCCCTGGTCGCCTTTGCCGCCGCCGAAAATCGAGCCGGGGATGTAAGAGAGCGCCGTCTTCACAGGGAAGAGCATGCTCTCCTGACTCAGGTTCTGAGCCGTGGCGTCGCGCAGCGGGCTGTAATCGTCGAGGATGTAGATACTGCGGCCGAACGTGCCGATGACTAAGTCATCCATCTGCTTCTGAATGGCTAAGTCGCGCACCATGATGGTCGGCAGGCCGTTGCGCAAAGGTATCCACTTTTCGCCGCCGATTTTGGTGAAGTATAGGCCGAATTCGGTACCGGCAAAGAGTAACTTGGGGTCCTTATAGTCCTCGGCGATAGCGTAGACGCCGCCGCGCTCGGGTAAGTTGCCCGATATGTCGGTCCAACTCTTGCCTTTATCGGTACTCTTGATCAGGTAGGGTTTGAAATCGCCATTCTGGTGATTCTCGTAAGCCACATACACGGTTCCGGCATCGTGCTGCGAGGCGGTGATGCGCTGCACATAGGCATCCTCGGGCACGCCCGCGGGCTTCTCCACTTTGCGCCAGGTTTTGCCGCCGTCTTCGGTGATCTGCAACAGGCCGTCGTCGGTACCGACGTAGATGAGCCCCTCTTGTTTAGGCGATTCGGCAATGGAGGAAATGTTGTCGTAGAGCGCGGTGGATACGTTCTTCTGGATGGCGTCAATGGGCCAGATTTTGCCCATCAGGGGCAGGGTATTCCGGTCGAGATTGCGCGTCAGGTCGGGACTGATGGCGCGCCAACTGTCGCCGCGGTCGTCGCTGCGGTAGAGCTTTTGCGAGCCGAAATAGAGGCGCGTGTTGGAGTGCGGGCTGACGATCACCGGGGCATCCCAGTTCCAGCGCGCCGCCGGATCGCCCTTGGAGGGCTGCGGCTGGATGCTGACGCGCTCGCCGGTGCGGCGGTCGAAGCGCACCATGCCGCCGTTCTGCATGTTGGCGTAGATGGTGTTGGGGTCCTTGGGATCCACGCGGCTGTAGAATCCGTCGCCGCCCATGGTAACGAAGCAATCCGAATTCATGATGCCGGCGGAACTCCGGGTGCGCGCGGGACAGCCGAAACTGTTGTTATCCTGAGTGCCGCCATAGACGTAATAGAACGGCGCGTCTTCACTTACAGCTACATCGTACATTTGCGCTGTGGGCAGGTTAGATTTGAAGATCCAATTCTGCGCGCGGTCGAAGCTCTCGTAAATGCCGCCATCGCAACCTACTAAGTAGTGATCGTTGTTATGCGGGTCCACCCAGATTTCGTGATTGTCGACGTGCTTGTAGCGCGTGGGCAGACTGGTCTCGGTGCGGCCGCCATCGTCGGACACCATGATGTTAGTGTTCATCACATAGACGCGGTCGGGATTGCCGGGGTCCACTACCACTTTGGCGTAATACTGACCCTGTACGTCATAGCTATTACGCTTCTCCCAGGTGGCGCCGCCATCGGACGAGCGATAGAGCCCGCCGCGGCCGGCGCCGCCTTCCACTTGCGCGTACATGATGGACGGGTTCGAGGGCGCATAGTTCAAGCCGATGCGGCCCAGATCGCCCATGTTAGGAAACCCGCCGCCCACTTTGTTCCAGGTCTTACCGGCGTCGTTGGAGCGCCAGAGAGCGCTCTCGGGTCCGCCGTGAATCATGCCGAAGTACCGGCGCTCGCGCTGATGCGTGGCGGCGAAGAGGACGTCGGGGTTTTTGGGGTCCATAACAACGTCGGAACAACCCGTGTAGTCACCCACTTTGATGAGACTCTGCGACCATGTCTTACCGCCATCGGTGGTCTTATAGAGACCGCGCTCGCCGCCGCCCTTCCACAGCGGTCCGGGCGCGGCGACATAGACAACGTTGGAGTCACGCGGGTCGATCACAATGCGGGCAATGTGCTCGGTGAGTTTGAGGCCCACGTTGCGATAAGTGAGTCCGCCGTCTTCGCTCTTATAGACGCCGTCGCCGAAGGAGACGCTGCGCTGGTCGTTGTTCTCGCCCGAACCGACCCAGACGATGGAGGGATTCTTGGGGTCGATAGCGATCCACCCGATGGAATAGGAGCCGTAGTTATCGAATACGGGCGTCCACGAAGTACCGTTATTGCGGGTGAGCCAGATGCCTCCGGAGGCTTCCGCGGCTAAGTAATGGCTGGTGGAATCGGGGAAGACGGCGATCTGGGAAACGCGGCCGGAGACGAAGGCCGGGCCGATGTTACGCACGCGTAAGCCGGCGAAGGTGCGGGCGTTGATGGGGTCGCTGGAATCGGCGCCGCCGCGGCGTCCACCCGATGGGGCGGGCTCGTCCTGAGCGAAGGCAGTCCGGGTAAAAACGATCTGGGTCAAGGCAAGGGCGATGCGGAAAAGCAGTGGCAGCAGTCTCATTGTGGGTGAGTATAACGCACAGAGGGGCGTGTAGTCTGGTGTGGCGCCACACCGCGGGCCACACCGCGCGGGTCAGATCCTTCCAGTGTGCCACAGCGCCACTCACCAGTTCTTCTCCCAAACCCGCACAATAGGGTACCTTCCATTCTCCTCCGGCTCATACTTCGACTTCGCGAACCACCATGCCAGCCGCGCGCGCGAATCCGCCGCGAACTTCGGATCGGCCGCTAACTGCGCCTCGAACTCCTTCCGTAGCTCCGGGAAATCCGCCATGACTCGCCGCGCAATCGGCTCCGAGAGATACTCGCCCGCATCCAGGCCGCCGCGTCCTCCGCGCCCGCCACCCGCGCCTTCGGAGAAGAATACCGCGTTCATCAATCCCCACGCCGCCATCGAATCCGGCGCGGCCGGCTCCAGCAGCGCCAGAATCAATCGCGACCGCCGCTGCTTCATCGGCACGTAATACGACCCTGCCGGAATCGCGATCTTCTCCTTCACCAGACGCGGCTCCATGGTCAGCATCACGTGGCCTTCGGTCCCGCCCCGGCCCAGAGTCACGTTCGCGAAGCGATAGGTCTCAAACACCTCTTCGATGGGCTTAGTGGTGCGCTCCATTTCCACGCCATGCAGCCACAACAGATCCGCCACCGGGCTGAACGCACGGGGAATCAGGTATCCCAGCGGCATCTGCGCTTCCACCGTAGTATCGATCTGGTCGTGAATCACAGTCGTGATATCGTCCAGCTCGCCCGTGTAGCGCGTCACCATCGAGCCGGTCACTTCACTCTGGAACGGCGCGTTCTTCAGCGCGTGGTACACCAGCGGACGGCTCTTCTCGGCGCTCACTTTGCCCGCGAGATACACCGCCGGCGCGGACCGGTCGCCCGCGCGCGCCATCATTTGCTTGTCGGCCTCGCGTACCGCGTGGCGCAGCGCTTCCGGATCGGCCGCGATGATGTCGAACGTGTGCTTCATGATGTCGTAATGCGCCCACGCGCGTGTTTTCGCGGTCTTCAAGCTGTGGCTTTCCACCAGCAGGCATGGGCGGTTCTGCACCGCCGAATACAGATGCGAATACCGCGGCGTAAACACTTCCATGAAGAATTCGCGCTTGCCGTTCACGTTGCGCAACGCGCCGTAGGGCGCCACCAGATGCCCATCGGCGGCCATGCGCTTATCCAGCTCCGGGACGTAGCGGTCGCGCACCCACGCGCCGGCCGGCTCGGCGATATCCTGGTTGCGCGCCATGTCCCAGGTTACGTCGTACTGCATGTCGGAGCCGTCGGTGACGTGATTATCGATGAGGAAGTCGGGATTCCACGTATTGAAGATTTTGAGCCACGCGTGCATCTCCGGCGTATCGGCCTTCATATAGTCGCGATTCAGATTGAGGCGTTGCGCGTTGGAGCGCGTCCCGGTGGACCTCGGCCCGTTCTGGCTCGGCCGATGATACAAGCTGATATTCTCGTGGCCATCGATATTGAAGACCGGGATGATCACGAAAATCACATGGTCCAGCCACCCCGCGAAGCGCTTGCTCACGGTCATGTCGCGCACCAGCATCAGTACAGGATCTTTGCCTTCGATCTCGCCGGCGTGGATGCCGCTTTGGATCATGATCACGGCCTTATTCGTCTTAGCCGCGGCATCCGGCGTAAACGCGCGGTCCTTGGAAACCACCAGCGCGATCATGGTGCGGCCCTCGGGCGTCGTGCCGATTTCGAGCACTTTCACAAACCGTGACGCGCGCTCCAGCCGGTGAGAGATCTCGACGGTTTCCGCGTACGGAGCAGTCTCGTTAAAATCCGTCTTTTCGCCTGTAGTGAGCAGGTCGCTCGGGGAATCCTTGGTGCTGGCCGCAAGCGACGCCGCAGCCTTCGCAGCTGGCGGCTCAAATGCGGAATGGGGCGCGATGGGGTCTTGCGCGGCGGCCATGGCAGCCAGCGCTAACAGAGCGGAAAAGCGAAGCATCTGTAAATTGTAGAACAGTGCGGAGACAAGTCGTTGTTCGCCTGCCGTCCGCCGGACTAAGGTCGGGCGCGGCCTCTCCGCTCTTGTGCATGCTCAATCGCTGTAAGTGAGAACTTCCACAGCTTGCCTTCCTTAAATGCCCCCTGGATCCACCCGCGGCTTGCCTGGTAACGCAGCGTGCGTTCCGGCATCCGAAGCCGCTTCGCCGCGGCATGTAGACATAGCACGCGGCCGTAGTCAGTGCTCGGCAAATTCATACGCCTCTCCCTTGTGATCGAGTTACCGCTCTTGTATTTACTTGAGAGGCAGCTTCTAAACGCGCAGAGGTAGAGACGCCAAGGATGTTACTTCAGGCTGGTTAGTTATGGATACGAACTGCGCTCGCGGACGGTTGAGTGCGCCGGAATCTTCCCGCCGCGCCAGAATGGCTGTGAAAAGTCTTCTCGCGGGTATCCAGACCGCGTCCTGGGTTATGGGAACATCTCCGGCAGCGCCCGGTGACCCCAGCCCGGCCGGGTCCACCACGATCACACTCGGCGCCAGCGCTACAAACTTCGCATAAACCCGGATGGTCGCGATAGGCGGCGGCAAGAATGACGCCAGCATCGTCCGCCCAAACGCATCCCGCTTTCGCCGCCAGGAGCAGTGAATCTCACACGCCGCGGAATCGTAATCGGCTGTGACTTCCCACTCCGCCGAAGCCTGCGCCACGGACACTTCGATTCTCGCGACCGGCTCGGAACCGTAAAGATGGATAGTGTAAGTCCGGCCGCTCTCTTGCATTACATCCGCGGAGTGGTACCGCGCATGCAACAGACCAGGCAGGAAGATGAACAACAATCCCGCCAGCCGGAGTCTTCCGCAGCTATCCACGCGGTCCAGTATAAGCCGCAAAGCCCACCCGCTTCAATAGAGGTTGCCGGAAATCTTGCAACCGTGATCCACACTCGGGCGTGTTCACACGAGTGTGAACGCTGCACGCGAGAGCGCGTGCGCCACGACGCCCTTTCGACCACCTATCGCTTACGCCCAATCCAGCCCAGTTCCGCTTCGAGTTCCATCACGTTGACCGCGGGTCCACCCGCAGCCGGTAAGCGCACCAGAGCGGAATCCACCTTGCGCGCCCGTAGCGCGAAATCCATTTCATCCGCCGCCGGGCTGTCCCCCACCACCAGTGTGGGCGTCTGAAAGTTCCGGGCGAAGTAGACCGGCGAATGCTTTACATATTGGTCGGGTTCGTCCCAAGGCATTGCGCCCATCCACGACGCCGCGCGGCGCAAGCCATCGGGTTGAGTCGCGATGTCGATGAGCCAGTCGGCAATGGGATCGCGCAGAACCGCGGCGGAAAACCGGTCGGTATGTCCGATGATCCACGCCGCCACCAGGCCCCCGGATACTGCCAGATGCTTCGCGTCGATAAATCCCCTTGTCACTGCATAGTCGACGCCGCGAAGTAAGTCGTCGGCATCGTCACCCGGATACCGGGTCCTCAGTAAGCTGCCGAACTCCTCGCCGTATCCCGGGGACCCCCTTGGGTTAGCGAGCAACAACGCATAACCCGCCGCGGCAAGTATCTGCGCTCTTAGTTGAAACTCATATCCGTACATGGCGCGCGGAGTGTCTTGTATGTCGACTAACAGCGGGTACTTTACTGACTGATCGAATCCGGAAGGCTTGACTATCCAGCCTTGAATCGTGTGGCCGCCGGAATCGTAGTGGATCTCTTCCATCGCCGCGATATGGCGTTCCGCTAATAAGTGTTCGTTGGGCGCGGCAAGAGTAGTAACTCCGCCGGGCAGATCGGCCGCGAACGAGATCGCGTCGCCGCCCTCGGTGGCGCTGGAGCGGATAGCGGCGGCGCGCCCGTTATCCGCCAGCGAAAAATCGCGCAGGCGCTCGTGTCCCTTGGTCACCGGGTGCACGGTGCCATCGAGGCGCGCCAGATAGACGTGGGCCGCGCCGCTATCCTCGGCCAGAAAGTAGATGGTCCGCGAATCGGAGCTCCATTGCGGCCTCGCCACGTCGCGGTCGAAACCCCCGGTCAGCAGCTTGATCCGGCTGCCATCGGGATTCATCACGTACAGATTGCGCACCACGTAGCTTTGCGCTTTGGCATCGGCGGAGACCCAGGCGATGCGGCTGCCGTCCGGTGAGGGCGTGGGCTGCTCGTCGGGCCCTTCGTGCTGGGTCATCTGCTTCATGGCCCCATCGGCGGGCCGGACGCTGAAGATTTCGCCGCCTTCCAGCGGGTGTTCGGGGTCTGGATCGGCCGCGGCCTCGCAAAGGATCGACTGGCCGTTGGGCATCCACGCCGGCTCGCCCAGCCAGTTGAGATCGCCGGTCGTGATCTGGCGGGCCGTTGCGCCAGGCGCCGTTGCCCCATGTGTCGTTGCCCCAGGTGTCGTTGCCCCAGGTGTCGTTGCCCCAGATAGATCCGCCCCAGTCACCGGGATCACCCAGAGCTGCGGATGCCCCGCCGGCGCCTTGAGGAACCGCAAAATCGCTTCCGGGGCCCACGCCGCGGATGGTTTGGCGACGACGGGCGCCGTGAATGCCAGCGCATCCCCGTTGGGGGACCAAGTCAGCGCGAGGGGTCCCTGAGCGAGTTGGCCGAGCTGGGAATCCTGGCCGGATTCGATGCGGCGGATCCGTATCTGGGCGCTGCCCGTGCGGTTGGATATGTAAGCCATCGCGTCGGAGTTGGCCGACCACCTTGGCGACCAGTCACGCCACGCTCCATCCGTAAGTTGACGCCGCTCGCGCCCATCCGCCGAGGCCAGCCAGAGGTTTTGGTAAACCGCATTCGCCGCGCGGTCGTTCCAATTCTCCGTGTAAACCACCCAGCGCCCGTCCGGACTGATCCGGGTCTCCGATATGGTGCGCCACAGCCAAAGATCGCCGGGCGTGAAGGTCTTCCGCTGCGCCCAGGCGCCCGACGTCAATAAGGTAGTCGCGAGGCTAGCCGCCAGAATCGCCCTGCCCAAAGAAGCTCTCCGTGGGATGCGCCCGAGGCTTGGTCCAAGGCCTGCCTTGTCCCAGCCGCTCCGAGCGCTCGGCTTGCGGTTGTCAGTCTCCGATTGAAGCTCGTTGTTGGCCTCGCCGGGCCAGCCCCCATGAGCCCGTCCCACTTGTCCAATCCCCCAATTTGATCCCGCCACTTAGTCCAGCTACTATCTTAAAGCTGGTTCAACGAATCTATAGCTCAAACAACTGATTATAAACATACTGCTGCCCCCGGTTCAGTCCGCCGCGCCGGGTCCTCGACGCGAGTTAACCTATCCCCCCGGTACTAACCTTAGTTATGAACTGCTTACCCGGAAGATCGTCCATATAATCAGGTTCATTCCCACGTATCATAGGTACCAGGACTAGTAGTAATATTCGGCACAATTCATGGGATGCACTTATTGCGGGAAGGAAATCGGGACGTTGCGGTTGCTCCGCGACAACGAATTCTGCACCTCCAAGCATCGCAAGCTCTATCGGGACCGTCTGAACAGGGTACTGGGCGAAGCGTTGGCTGACGGGTCGGCCCCGGGCAGCGTCGCGGATTTCGTCACTCTGTTGTCGCCCCGCGAGTGCCTGCCGCATCCGTTCCCGGATCTCATGCCGCTGGATTGGGATGCCGTGAACGCGCCGGCCGAGTGGCATTTCCCGCTGCATATCGATCCGGTAGCAGGCCACCGCCCAAAGCATATTCCTTATCTCGCAGCCGATCGCCCGGCTACGCCTCACATGGCCGATCAGGTGATCGAGATAGGCGCCCAAATTGGTGCGGAAGAGGTTGAGATTGGGCCGCCAGTCCCGCCTTCGATGCTGCCTGGCGCGCCGGTGCTACCCAATATTCCTTACCCCGCAATTGCCGCGCAATCGAGTTGGAGCGTTAGGCCGGAATCCGAACCGGCGATAGGCAGTCTGATCCCGGCCGGCGTCGCACCGCCTTCGTTCACTGCCTCCGCCCCGCGTCTGCCGGAGTGTCTCACGCCGGCGCCGAATTCTCCGCTGACGCTCGTTATCGACAGCAGTCCGAAGCTTCTTGCTTTTCATGCGGCCGATCGCCCGTCTGCACCTCGCATCACCGATCGAGACATCCCATCGCCAACTCCGCCTTCGCTGCAGCTTAATGCTTCGGCTCTACCCGGGATTCCCCATCCCGCAATGGCGGCGCCAGCGAACTGGAGCGATGGATTGGGAGCCATACCGGCGATGGGCACGCTGTTGCCAACCAGCCTCGCGTCGCCCCTGTTCTCCGCTGCCGCCCAACGCCTGCCGGCGTGCCTCACGCTGGATGCGAATTCTGCGCTGACGCCCGGTGCGCTTATCGACCGTCTTGCGGAGCTTCCTATTCAAGCGGCCGATCGCCCGGCTGCGCCTCGCATGCCCGATCGGGAGATTGCGTCGCCAATTCTGCCATCGCTGCAGCTTACCGCTTCGGCACTACCTGGGATTCCCCATCCCGAAATGGCCGCGCCAGCGAACTGGAGCAATGGACTGGCAGCCACGCCGGTGATGGGCACGCTGTTGGCGGCAAGACCGGCGGCGCCTTGGCTCTCCTCTGCCGTCCAACGCCTGCCGGCGTGCCTCACGCTCGATTCGAACTCTGCGCTGGCGCTCGGTGCGCCTATCGACCATCTTGCGGAGCTTCCTATTCAAGCGGCCGATCGCCCGGCCGCGCCTCGCATGGCTGATCGAGCGACTGCGGCGGCAATTCCGGCTTCGCTGCCGCTTACGGCTTCGGCGCTACTCGGCATTCCCGATTCCGCCATGGCGGCGCCAGCGAATTGGAGCGACGCGCTGCAAGCCATACCGGCGATGGGCATGCTGTTGCCGGCCGGCGCCGCGGCGCCTTCGTTCTCCGCTGCTGCCCTACGCCTGCCGGCGTGCCTCACGCTGCATTCGAATTCTCCGCTGTCAGTTGCTTTCGACGGCGCCGCGAAGCTGCTTCCTTTGATGAACGCGGCCGATCGCCCGGCTGCGCCCCGCATGGCCAGTCAAGAGATCGCATCGCCAGTTCCGGCTTCGCTGCTGCTTGGTGCGCCGGCGCTGCCCGCGATTCCCCAACCCGCGATGGCCGCCCCATTGAATTGGAGCGACGGAGTGCAAGCCGCACCGGCGATGGGCATACTGTTTCCGGCCGTCCCCGAGCCTTCGTTCTCCGCAGCCGCCCCACTCCTGCCGGCGTTCCTCACGCTGTGCTGGGATTCTGCGCTGGTGCTCGGTCCGGTTATCGACAACCGCTTGCAGCTTCTGACTTTCCACGCGGCCGATCGCCCGGCTGCGCTGCGCTCCGGCGATCGGGAAATTGCGCCGTCCACTTCGCACTTGCTGCAGTTTACGGCTTCGACGCTACCCGGCATTCCTTATCCCGCCATAGCCGCACAAGCGAATTGGAGCGATGGGCTGCGAGCCGAACCGGCGTTGGGCAAGATGGGTCTGGCTGCCGCCGCGCCGCCTTCGTTCTCCACGGCCGCCCCACGTCTGCCCGCCTTCCTCACGCTGGAGCCGGTTCAAGCCGTCCAGAGCCAGGAGCCTCCGAAAGAGGCCGATTTCATTCCCCTCGAATACTATTGTGCAGCGGCGATATCCGGCCCCTCGTTCACGCAGGAATGGAAGTGGCGCTCGCCGGTTTGCGCCCTGCTGCCGCTTCGGTTGAAACTCGTCGGCGAGAAGCTCGAAACGCCGGCCGCCGTAAAGAAGGCAGTCGTGCCTTTCCTCGCGCCCGCCCCGGCGGTAGCGAAGAAGACCAAGTGGGAAGGGCGCGTGATCCAGTATGCCGCCGCCGCGGTCTTACTGGTTGCGCTGACGGGATTCGCCGTGCGGTTCACGGCAGGCATCGGAATCGGGACCCCCGACGTCAAAGCCAATGACGTCGCCGGCTCCACAACCGCGGTGAATTCGGGCGGTCCGATCGAGAACATTCGCCACGCCATCGCCACCCGCGCCAAAGTGGAGCTGAACGACACCTTCGATCGGGGAATGACAGACTGGGGCCACACCGCGTCCTGGGCGCCCGGTTGGAGCCGCCACGCCGAAGGCTATGTTCAGCCCGGCCAGTTGGCGTTGTTCCAGCCCTCCATGAAATTCACCGATTACCGCATGGAGTTCTTCGGCCAGATCGAAACGAAGAGCATCGGCTGGGTGGTGCGCGCTCACGACCCCCAAAATTACTACGCCATGAAGTTCACCGTCATCCAATCCGGTCTGCGGCCGATTATCGCCATGGTGCATTATCCAGTCACTGACGGCCATGCCGGCAAGCCCATTGAGACTCCGTTGATGGACGTGATGGTGCACAACAACACCCCGTATCATGTGGCGGTGACGGTAGCCGGCAACCGCATCATCACCTCCATCGAGGGTCAGGAAGTGGACCGCTGGGTTGAAGATCAGATCCCCTCGGGCGGCGTGGGCTTCTACAGCGACGCCGGCGAGCGGGCGCGGCTTTACTGGATGAAAGTATCCAAGAACGAAGATTTTCTGGGGAAGGTATGCGCATACCTCTCCGGCTCCGCGGACGCATCGCGTGTATTTGCGACATTGTTACCTCCAGGGTGGAAATATGACAAACGATAACTCTTTGAATACGCTTACAGCCATTGACGGCGGCCGCCCGAAACGCTCCGGGCGCACCATCGCCAAAGCCGTTTCGCTGCACTTAGAAGGGAACCGCGAAGGCGCAGCCGACGTGCTGTGCAAGGCCATCGACCAGGGCGAACAGGACCCGGCGCTCTTTTCCGCGCTGGGCCATATCTATTACGAAAAAGGCGATCACCAGGCCGCCGCCCGCGTCTACCGGCAACTGACCGAAATCGAGCCGGAGCACCGCACGGCGCACTTCAACCTCGCCGTATGCCTGGGGAATCTGAAGCAATTTGGCGCGGCCGCGGAATCGTTCCGCACAGCGGTTAAGACCGATCCTGCCCGCGCGGATGCAGCCCTGGGGCTGGGAATTTCGTTATTGCACGCCGGGAAAGCGGCCGAGGCGCTGGAGCCGCTGGAAGAATACCTGCTTCTGTTTCCCGACCGTGAACAGGCGCTCTTCGCCAAAGCCGCCGCGCTGCAGCAAACCGGACGCACCGCTATCGCCGTGGAAATGTACCGCAAGACCATAGCGCGCAACCCCAAGAATACCGACGCCCTTTCCAACCTGGTTTCGATTTTCCTCGATAAGAAGGATTCCGAATCCGTCAAGCGCTACTCGGAAATGCTGCTCGAAGTGCAGCCCGATGCGCCCATGGCCATGGAAGCGCTGGCCGCGCTGGCATTCGCCGCCGACGATGCGCCGGCCGCCGCGCAGCAGTGCCGCAACCTGGCCGGCGTGGCGCCCGATCAATTCGAAAACTGGTGCAATCTGGGCGTTGCCTATCACCGCATGGGCGATCACGGCAAAGCCGCCGAAGCGTATAAAAAAGCCTGCACGCTCAATCCGTCGGCCGCCCAGGCCAGCCTCAATCTGGGCGTGGTTCATCAGGAGATGGGCGATCTCGCGGCGGCGCGCGCATGTTACGAGCGGGCGCTCGAGTGCGACCCGAACCAGACCGCGGCCTCCTGGAACCTGGCTCTGACTTTGGAGCAGTTGGGCGAGCGAAATTGGGCCGAGAAACTTTATGGACGCATCCCGGAGACCGCGCCCGAATGGTGCGACGCCTGCTTCCGCGTAGGCTACCTGCAATTGCTGCGCGGCGATTACGCCACCAGCGCCGCCAACTTCGAAGCCTGCATCGCCAAGCGCCCGGAATGGCCCGAGGCCTATTTGAACGCCGGCATCGCCTACGCGCGTTCGGGCGATAGCGAATCCGCGCGCCGCTCACTGCTGGAAGCTTTGATGATCCGGCCGGATTCCACCGAAGCCGCGCGCGGCCTGGCGGCGCTGGCCCTCGAGCAACAGGATTATCCCCAGGCATTCGAAATGCACCAGAAGCTGATCGAGATGGGCGACCACAGCCCGGAGCTCTTCTTCAACGCCGGCCTGATCTGCCAGAAACGCGGCCAGTTGGACGACGCGGCCACGCTCTACCGCCAGGCCATCCAGGAAAACGCTACCTTCGCGGAAGCGCTACTGAACCTGGGCCACACACTGATGGCGATAGGCCAGGAGGACGAAGCGCGTTCCTGCTGGCGCCGCGCCCTCCGCGAAAAGCCCGAGATGGCCCAGAGCTACTTCGAGCCCACCGCGTAGGGCCTTCGGAGCCGCGACCGTGAGGGAGCGTTCAACGCCATGTAGGGCGGACCCCCTGGTCCGCGCGGGTCCCCCTGGACCCGCTCTTCGCTCCGCAGAAGCAGCCTTCATGAAGAGACTGGCGGCGCCCTCTAACGCGCAAACTTCATCACGGTATCGATGCGTAGCGGCGAGAACTTGATATACCGCCCCGCATGGTATTGCGGCTGGGCGGCCAGCCGGCACATCTCAACGATCTGCCCCGGGTTTCCGCGAGCGCTCTCGAGCGCCTTCTCACGAAACTCATTGAGGTCCATGTGACGCAAGTTGAAATAATCGGCGGCGCTCTCGAACAGTTCTTCGGCGTCCCGCCCGGGAAGCGGCGCGATACTTAGCGCCTTCGCCGGATTCCAGAAGAGCCTCGCTAATGCTCCCAAACTGACAGCGTCCCTCGCGGCAGCGAACAGAGTCATGCCGGCCGTATGGTAGATTCGCTGCAGAAAACGGTAAGTAGGGAAACCCGCGCCCGCAACCCCATCGAGCATCATCGGAACAGGCGAAGTTTCCAGCGCAGTCCAGAGAAGCCCTTTGAGGTGAAGACTGGTTTGCGCCGCAAGCCATGCTTCGCGATCGGCGCCGGGCTTGGCAAGGCCGATGAAACCCGCATGGCGCGCGGTCATCAGAGCACGCGCCATTGCGGTCAGTAAGTCATGTAAAGTTGGAGCCCAGGCAATGCGTAGCACGCGGGGATTAGTGGAGAGAGCTTCTTGAATGAGCCTCGTCTTACCGCCGCCCTGAGGACCCAGCAGTAACAGCGGGTCGCCCGCGCCAAACGCCAGGCTTAGGCGCTGCCTCTCCTTCGCCATCCCCACGAAAGGAAGGTGCGGTTCCATCGAGCTATCCCGCTACTTCACCACCAGCACGCTGCAGCGCACGGTGCTGGTCAGGTTGTGGGCCGTGCCGCCCCAAATGTGCTCGTAAATCCGGGAGTGTCCCGTGAAGCCGATTACCAGCATATCGATGGCGTTCTCGCGGACGAAATCGCCAATGATCTTGACCACATGTCCGGGGACAATTACGGTCTGAAGATCTACCGAATGCATCGCCGCGCGCGTCCGGCAATGCTCGGCAAGCTGCCCGAAGTAGCTATCGGCGCGATCCTTCTCTTCGCGCAGCTCGTCGATCACTTCGGCGTGGCGGGGAATCTCCTCCTCCACGCAAATCATGCGCAGACGCGCGCCCAGGCGCGCTGTCAGCTCCACCGCAAAATCAAATGCCTTGCGGCCGCTATCTGAGCCATCGTGTGCAACCAGGATTTGCTCGATCATATTATTCACCAGCTTATTCAGCAGGTCCGGCGTCTTCGACCAGCATCGGCCGGACCACCGCCTCCGCCTTCGGTAGCAGATGCCTGGGCATGAACCAGGCGTTGGCGATCGCCGTCGGTATAACGGCGCTGGCGATCACGGTCGCCACCAGGTGTGAGTACTGCGCATCCGTAATGATATGGTGGTTCAATCCGAACAGAGCGGAGATCGTCCCGAAGGTCAGTCCCGTCGACATCATCAGAGAGTAATAGAGTCCCTGGTGTCCCTGATGGTTGAACGCACGGACGGTAGGAACCAGCGGGACCATCTTACTGACCATCTTGGTCGCCAACAGCGTGAGAAAGACCAGCGGCGTAGCGGCCAGAGCCGGCACTGAAACCAGCGATCCCGCGCGAATGAAATAGAACGGAGTCAGCAGGCCGAATGTCAAGGTTCGCAGACGCCTGATCAGCACGTGATCCTTTCCCACTGTCCCGGCTAACACCATCCCGATGATGTAAGCCGGCAGCACCGCCTCGCTTCCAGCCCAGGTCGACAGGCCGCCCATCCCGAATAACAGGAAGAGGATGTACTTCGCTTCCAGCTCAGACACGCGTCCGCCGTATTTTCGAAAGAACCAGTGAGTGACAAACGGCAGCGCCGCGAATACAACCACACACACCACTACAAAGATGAGTGTCCGCACAGTAAAGGGCGCGAAGATGAGACCCAACGCGATTACAGTTCCCAGATCGTTCACAAAACACGCCGCGAGAATTCCCTTGCCGAAATCGGTCCGGTTCAAGCCGAGTTCCAGCATCACGGCATATACGACGGCAACCGAAGTGGTGGACAGGGCGACTCCGGCGAGCCAGCTTGACTGGACGGACCACCCCAACAGGAAGCGCGCCACGGCCGCGGCTCCCAGAAATGGCGCGAAAAAGCCCACCAGGCCCACCACCATGGCTTCCTTCCACTTCGTGCGGAATATGGCGGGATCGAGTTCGGCCCCCGCGAGAAACGTGAGCACGATCGCTCCCGTGCCGGCCAGAAAACCCACCCAGGCAGACTTCGCGCCCAGCACTTCAGTGCCGATCAATGCGCCGATGATCACCTGCGCTACCGTGCCAACCACGATCTCGGACAGCGCCGTCGAGATCCTGAACCAAATCGATAGCAGCGTGGCGATCAACGCAAGGATCAGCCAGAGCGCCGCTGAAAACCAGACCTGTTCCATGCCGGTCTCCTATATTCAAATTTAGCTATAGGGATTCGGCCGAAGCCCTACAGCGGGTAGTGCTGTAGGAGTCATTGGCCGCTCGAGAAAGCGACAGTTTGGCGAACTCCACCGCCTAACCACAGGATACAGCAAGAAGTCCCCCTGTGGGGCAGATTGTCAGGGGTACCCTCTGGGTCCGGCGGATTGGCAATCCGCCTATCTCTGGCGATCAGCCGCTTTCACAGCCAGCCCGCGCGCCACTGAGGTAAACTCATTTCCGGTGCGAATCCTGGCGGCGCCAAAACGTGTTTCGAAGATCCGCCTTACGGCCGGCACAAACGATGACCCGCCGGTCAGAAACACCATGTCCACGTCTTCAGCTCCGGCTCCCGACGCAGCCATGAGGGAATCGACGCAGGCCTCGATTTGCCCCAGCTCCTCGGCGATCCAATCCTCGAAATCAATTCGTTCCACGGTGGATTCGATCTCGATGACGCCATCGGAAAACCGGAATTGAGCCGCCGCATTCTCCGACAGATCGCACTTCACCTTTTGGACCGCGCGATGCAGATCGTACCCCAGATCCTCTTTGATCAGGTGTACCAACGCTGCGATCTTTTCCGGTTCGAATGCCGCCGCTCGGCTGCCATTCAGCATGTTCATCACGCTGCTGGTGCGCAGAAAAGAGAGATGATGCCAGTGCTCGAGTTTGGCGTACACCCAATTCGGAACGGCCGGCAGCACTTTCTTCATCGACCGCGCCGAAGACCCTCGGCCCAGGGCAGGGGAGACCAGATTCCGGACAATCTTGGCATCAAAGGCGTCGCCGGCCAACCCGACGCCGCTGTTGCCGAGCAAATCCGCGGGAGTTCTGCCTCGCTTGCGGATGTCGGGGCCGACGTGCAGCAGTGAGAAGTCACTTGTACCTCCGCCGAAGTCTCCGATCAGAATCAACTCGTCGTGATCCAGCGTTGATTCATAGTAATGCGCCGCCGCGACCGGCTCTAACTCGAAGGTCACGTGTTCGTATCCGGCAAGGTGGAAGGCCGCCATCAGGCGTTCTTCGGCAAAGCTGCTGTCCTCTTCCTTATCGGCGCCAACGAAGCGCACCGGCCGCCCGGCCACCGCGCTCCGAATCTTCATTCCGAACTGACTCTCGGCCTTTTCCCGCAGATCCCGAAGGATCCGGGCGATGAGATCCTCAATAGTCATGCGCCTTCCGAAAACCTCGGTGCTCTTGAGACTGCGGCTGGTCAGGAACGACTTAAGCGATTGAATTAAGCGGCCCTTACTCTCGGCGGCAAGATACTCCTCAATGGCGGTTGGCCCGCTCCAGGATTTGATTCTGGTAACTCCCCGTTCCTTCACTTGTTCGAGATATAGCAACGAGCGATAAGCATCGGTGAAGCCGCCCGCATGCGAAAATCGGGCCAGCTCGATTTCGCCGGAGCCGTTCGCGCGAGCGATGGAGCTGTTCGTCGTGCCAAAGTCAATGCCGATGCTTTGCGTCAAGTGTGTTTTCAGACTCGATTCTACTATGTGGGGCAGCCAATCCTGGCTGCAGCCGGCTTTCAGCCGGCTCTCCAGCCTTGAACTTGACAGAGGTCTTACTACGTCGTACGATATATTCAGTGGAACGTAATAAATGACCGACCCGACGCTTCTGGTTCTCGCCAGCCTGGCCGATGGCGATAAGCACGGCTACGCCATGATGGATGATATCCAGCGGTTCGCCGCCGTCCGGCTAGGTCCTGGCACGCTTTACGGCGCCATCACGCGGCTCGAAGAGCGCGGCTGGATCCGTCCCGTGGCTGCCGAGGACCGGCGCCAGCCTTACACCATCACGGCGCTTGGCCGCCGCCATCTTGAGGAACAGGTGAGCAGCCTGAACGCTGTAGTGAAAGCCGCTCAGCGGAGGCTCAAACACGCATGAAACAGTGGGTCCGCGTCGCGTCCTGTTTCTACCCTGCCTCATGGCGCAGGCGCTACGCCATGGAATTCGACGCCCTCCTGGACGAAGTGGACGCCAATTGGAAAGACGTTTTCGACATCCTCAAAGGAGCCCTTACCATGCAGTTCACTTCCTGGAATCTCAAGAGTATCGCTGTCGCCTTCGCTGTGACCGGCGCCGCGATTGCCGCCGCCGTCGCGTTCAGCATTCCGAGTCAGTATCAATCCACATCCGTCATGCAGATCACCACTGCCGGATCCGCCCAAGGAGATGCACGGAGCGATTTCACTAAACACATCAACAAGATGGAGCAGGAGGTTCTGAGTCGAACATCCTTGCAAAGGTTAATCGTCGGACTGGGCCTGTACCAATCCCAGCGCCGCGAGAAGCCCATAGAAGACATCGTCCAGGACATGCGCAACCACGAAATAAACATCAAGCCGATCCACGAAGCGGGGGGCAATCGGCAAGACGCGGTGGCGTTCTCCATCAGCACTACCTACCCCGATGCCAAACTGGCGCAGGCCATGAACCGGGAACTGGTTAGTAGATTCACGGAGCAGAACGTGATAGCTGCGCGCGCCGGCTACCTCCGGATGGGGGAAAACCTGGAGGTACTCGACCCGGCCAGTTTACCTCGGAAACCGTTCTACCCGGCCCGCGGTTGGTTTGCCTTCACGGGCTTGTTCGCCGGCCTGCTCGCAGGCTTGGCAGTATCCTACGCGTTGCGGTGGCGAATCACGATCGTGCGCAGGCCCGCACACTAGCCGCTTACAATAAGTTCATGTCCAAGATGCTGGAGGAAACGCGCCAGCAACCGGAAGCTCTCTCGCGCACCCTTGAAGAAGCATCGGACGCTTTGCAGAAGCTCCGCCACCGCTTCCAACGCCACCGGCCCAAGCTGGTGATCCTGGTAGCCCGCGGCACGTCCGACAACGCCGCGCAGTTCGGCCGCTACCTCATCGAAATCACCACACAGATTCCGGTTTCGATGGCCGCGCCCTCGGTGGTGACGCTCTATCATTCCGAG